>Ga0316197_10000757_pt1 | contig 22652 bp, 21 predicted proteins | sample OudBiesiAoxic_MG_FD_204939 | JGI IMG/M metagenome (GOLD analysis project Ga0316197, IMG submission 204939) | Coastal sediment microbial communities from Oude Bieten Haven, Netherlands - site A oxic | ecosystem: Environmental > Aquatic > Marine > Coastal > Sediment | place: Netherlands... | reverse complement strand
GTTGTTGCGTCATAGTCTGCCGTGGTGAACGGTGTCGCGAGGTTATCTTCTTCCTGGGGATATAGCGCCGCAGTGCTCCAGTAGACGTACACGCTTTCATCCTTGAGGCGAAATATCAATCCCTGGTCACCCAGCCCGCTCTGACGATAGGCCGGATGTCCGTCCTGGTCGAGAAAGTTACCTGGTGTATCGCCCACCGCTGATAACTGGTGTGTTACACCATCGTCGCGAGTAATGTTCACGTTACCCTGGCGTTGGCCAAAGGTACATGGAATCATCTTGCTGACATGATCTTCGCCCTTGGGGTAAATATCGCAGCGGGCCTCTGTCCAGTCTGCTGAAGAAGAATTTATCCACACAGCCGCGACGGCGGCCACAATTACTAAACATTGTTTCATTTTGTCTGGGGTCTCCATTGGTTGGCTGGAAAATCGCAATAAATGCTATTGAATTCCGTTCATTTGTTTGATGAGCTGATGCATTTCTGCACAGTGCACCTCCCGTTGGGGTGATTTAGCTTGTGCATGTTGTTATCAACGAGCAACAATCTGATAAGCATACTCTAATTTGAGGACGGTTTAATCTTCAACCGTTTTGTCGAGTAAATCGACAGAACCATCCAGCCGCCGTAACAGTCCTAATGGACCGTTGATCGACTCGGGTTGGTATTTAACCGGGACATTGTCGCTGAACCCAGGAGCGACGAATGAGCGTACGTCCAGCCGGTTTTTCGACAACTCCAGAACCGCAAAACTAAAGGGTTGCCGGGCCTCCTGGCCGACTACATGGCGAGTATTGCCACCCAGTGCAGCGACACCTATGTGCACCATACCCGCAGAGTCAATGCCGGGATAAAAGACATGATGGTGTCCACTGATATACACATCCACACCGTGGGTATGAAGAAGGGTAAGCAAGGCGGGGTCATCGAGGATTTCGTGTTCGCGCCCTTGCGCCAGTGGCCACATGGGCAGGTGAGAATATACAAGCGTTACCCCCGCAGCAGCGCCATGCGCTTGTAGCATCCGTTCGATGAATTGAAACTCGGACTTCGACAGCTTTCCTGGTATCGTACCGTCGAACGCCACCAGCAGGACTCTGCCCATACGCGCTGCATAGCGACTCGGCCAGGCGCTGCCCGGCAAAAGCTCAAGCTCGGGAGTTCGTGACTCCCACTGAACCCTGAAACGTTCCCGCTCCAGCGCATATTCCGGAAAGCCGGAACCATCGTGGTTGCCGGGGGTCACGGCGAATGGGATACCTGAACGGGAGAGCGGGTCGGCAACCGTCAGGTTGAATCCCTGCCACATCTGGTCCAGCCGGTCCTGATCGAGTTGCGGTTGTTTTTGACCGGCCACCATGTCGCCGGTGCTGATGACCAGATCCGGTTTCATCCGGATGATGGTGTCAACTGCGTCACTTACACGGTCGTTATACATCGCGCTCCCATAACGCCCGTTAAGGTCGGATATCAAGGCAATGGTTTGCGCCGCCAGGGACCCACTTAACAGCAGCGTTGATAGCAGGCAGCCGAGGCGGAAAATACTCAATTGCTGATGTCGCAGGAGAGCGATTTCGCAGCTTTAACAGCAGCTGCCGGCGCCATCGCCAGTGCAGGAACCAGGTCCAGCTTCAAAACACCGCTCTTACAATCCGCCTGGAGCAGCTTGAAGGCATCGGCGGTGCGCTTTGCGATTGTTTCCGCTTCCCGGTTACTCAGGCCGGCTGCTTCTGTCATCCATTGCCAGGCCGGGCCCTTATCAGCCAGGTCAGCCGCCAGGCGGCCAAGGCGGTGGTAGAGCTTCGCATTGTAATGCCGCAAGCCTTCAAGCATATGGGTCTTGGCAGCAAAATCGGCATAACCCCTGCGCACGCCGGCATCGTTGTCATTGATGGCCGATTGTCTTAAACGCACCGGCATGAATGCCTCCAACTTTCCGGGAACAGCTTTGCCATGGGCGGGCTCGGATTCGAGCTTGCCGTCTTCAACCCAGTACCAGCGCCAGTTGTAATCGATGTTACCGATGCGGTCCTGCTGCCCCAATATGTAATCGAGCAGCGTGATTTCGAGCACATCCTGCATCCATAATATAACCTGTCCAACCGGCGTATCTGCCGACAGCGCCTTGGCCATACGCGGGTTTTTGCGTGCATCCGCGATGGCGGTACGCGCAGCTTCAGCGACTGGCTGGTCATTGCGCAGGGCCAGAAACGGGGCTGTCTGTTGGAAGTCGTTGTTTTGACCGGAACCCCAGCCTGACTCCCGTGTGCCGTTGAACTCGGGACCATATCGGTCACCTTTATTATCAATCAACACGCCGAACACCTGGCGGCCTTCATCCGTCAGAGCGGCAGCGGCACCCGTATCGCTGCCGGTTTCGACGGCGTCGAGGAAACGCCAACCGGCACCCAGCATACGCAGGCTGTGACGGTCACCGATAATTTCAAGTGCCGGTTTGGTAACCCGGGCATTGTGCGCTGCTGTATCCATGCTGCGATAAACCGCTACCGGGACGTGTACATTGGTATGGAAATATCGTGAGAAGTGGTAATAGACCCAGGATGCCGGCGCATAGGTCGCGCTGGTATCACGGCCGTTGACTGAAATCTTGAAAGTCGCAGGTTTGTCCCGAGCTGCATCGCGTGCGTGATGACCCTTGGCGCATTGTTGGTGCTCAAAGCGGGCATAACCCCCTTCATAGGCGTCGACATCAATGTCATACAGGATAGTGCCTGGACTGGTGCTCCACAGTTTGGGGCAAAGTGCGAGTTGGGAAAAGTCGAGGGCGCAGTATTGCTTTTCCTGTTTGCGGTCATGCTTTGTATAATGTGCACCAGGAAAATCGGCAATACGGACACATTGTTCGACAAGGCCATTTTCAAGTTGAAAATCGATAACCTCGCCTTGTACCGGAGCGGCTGAGAGTTGACCGCTGGTCAGCACTGCCAATATAGCGGCCGTAGCCAGTCGGCTCATTGAATTTGAGAACTGAACCCGTTGCTTACCTGGTCGAACCACGGCCACCCTCGCATATACCCATTCGAAAACATGTGCGCCAGCACCGAAACGGGTTGAAATCATTTTTCTCACTCTACCTCTCCTTTGAACCTGCCGGATGAGCAGGCAGCCCATACAATCACAGGATTTGTCAGTGACACAGAAGAATATCCCAACTTCCAAACTGATGACAAGGTAAAGCCATCATCCGGTCAGACCTGTCAGCCTGAATGGGGGAATCATTTTACCGGGTTTGGCTGCAGCCAGGGTCATGCCATGCTGTTGTCTGGCTGAGTTCGGACTGAAAGGGCGAGGCTGTACTTTTCCGTTTGGAAAACGGAAACCCTGTTGAGCGGCTATTGACAAAGAGCGGATAGTTGCCAATGCTACGTATTTCGATGTGCCGGATACCGATGGCCCATGCGCACAATACTTGTTTTGTGAGTTCACTGTTGCGCAATGATGGCGTGTTTTCCGGTTGAACCCGTAACTCACCAGACAAGGAAATCATCAAGTGATAACCCCACACTTCCTGGATCAGTTCTCACTGGCGCAATTGTTTTTAGTCACACTCGCCGTCATGGTTTTATTCATCGAAATCGGTTTTCGCATTGGCCGCAACAGGCAGAGCAAGGCTGCAAAGGCACAGTCTTCGCAGGTGCGTTCGATCATGGGTGCAATACTGGGTTTGTTGGCTTTTATTCTGGCTTTTTCCTTCGCCACCGGACAATCTCACTACGAGGTCAGGGTGCAGTATATGGTCGAGGAAGCACGACTGGCGCGAAATGTCTATTTTCAGGCTGAATTCCTGCCAGCGCCTTATGCCGATCAGGCACGGCAAATCATCCGGAAATACATCGGTGACCGCATCGAGGCAGACCAATTGGCCCGTGAGGACAAGGTTGCGGAAATTCTCGAATTAACCGAAGAGTCAGAGCAAATGCACAAGGACTTGTGGCGAATTGCCGCGATCAATGAGAACCGGTCGGATGACTCACTTAGCGCCGGGCTGGGTCGTGATCCCTTTACTGAGCTGGTCAGCAGCTTGATCGATATCCATGCGCAACGTCTACAAGCGGCCCTCATGAACCGTATCCCCAACATTATCTGGATATCGCTATTTCTGTGCGCCCTGCTGTCGATGCTGGTGGTGGGATACCAGGCAGGACTGGTCGGAAGACGCAGCCCCATCGCCACGGTCAGCCTGGCCCTGGTGTTCTCGGGTATCATGATGCTGATTACCGACCTCGACCGGCCGTTGATGAGCCTGTTTCACATGGACAACCACATCATGGTGGAGATCATGCAGATGATGGATGCGGAGCAAGCGGCTTTACTGGAGATTGAGACGGGGAATTAACACCGATGATTCACCCTACACAGGCTTGATCAATGAATGTAATTAATAGTGTGCTTAATCGCTTTTGTTTTCTGGCAATAACGTTCTCGGTTCTGCTATTGCTCCTGACCGGTTGCGCGGCCGGTCTGCAGCCGATTGATTCGCCACTGGAAGTGACGCCTGCGCCATCTCAGGCGATGCAATGGCAAGAATTGGATGCTATCCGTCAGGACGATTGGTTTCATGTACTGAACCTGGGGCGCGAGGCCCTGGACTGGCGTCTGCGCGCAATCGACAGCGCAGTCGAGAGCATTGACATGCAAACTTTTATCTGGGATCTCGACGGTTCCGGTGCGGCCATCAAGCAACATTTGCTGGATGCGGCCGGGCGCGGTGTGTTCGTGCGAGTGCTGGTCGATGATTCTTTCATCCTGGATGCGGACCAGGAGTTACTGGATATCGATAACCACCCGGGCATCGAATTGAAGGTGTTCAACCCCTACAAACGCCGCTCAAGCCAAGCAGCCCTGCGCGAAACACTCAACCTGGGAGAATTCCACAGACTCGATCACCGCATGCACAACAAAGTGATGGTGACTGACAATCGAGTCGCAGTGCTTGGCGGACGAAACCTGGCCGATCATTACTTCGGCTACGACGAAAATGACAATTTCCGTGACATGGAAGTGATCGCCGGCGGACCGATTGTGCACGAATTGGCCGATGGCTTTGATCTTTACTGGAATAATGGCTGGTCTTTTCCTGTTGTTGCAGTAATGGAACAACGCTCCAGGCCAGGCTCACCCGAGCCGGTCAGTGTGGATGATACATTGCAACCGGCAATGCACCAGGAGCAGTCAGCACAGGAACGACTGGATGATTGGATTCGGCTGGCCCGGTCTGCACATTCCGGTACAGCTCGTTTGTTGCTTGACGAGCCGCCAACGGACAATCCGGCCGCTCCTCAGCAAGCGCCGGTACAAGTTGGCCAGCAACTGGTGGATGTGATCGATGCTGCTACCCGGGAAGTTTGGCTGATTTCCGCTTACCTGATACCCACGCTTGAGTTGGAGCAGGCGATACAGCGCGCCCGGGAACGCGGGGTCGAAGTACGCATCCTGACCAACTCGATCAACTCCAACAATCACCTGACGGCCCACAGTGCCTATCGCAAGCATGTCAGGCAACTGGTGGAGATGGGGGTGGACGTGCATGAAGTGCGCGTCGACGCCGAGGACCGTGACCTGTACATCGAATCTCCCTTGGAGGACAAATCCTTGTGCCTGCACGCCAAGGTGCTGTTGTTCGACGATGACCGGGTGTTTGTTGGTAGCGCCAACCTCGATCCACGCTCGCTACACATCAACACGGAAATGGGCTTGCTGATCGAGAGTAAGTCACTTAATACAGCGATGCGCCGGGTGCTGGAGCCCGATTTCTTATTACGCAATGCCTGGCACTTGCAGCAGGACGCGGACGGGAAAATAATCTGGGTTTCTGACAAGGAAACCCTGAACCATCAGCCCACGCACTCCTATATGCGACGCATCGAAGACTGGTTCTTCAGCTTGCTCCCAATCGAAAACGAGATGTAAGCCAGTCGCGTTCGCGTCGATTGTCCGGCGTGTCGCCCGCATCTACATTGGGCATTGGTTCCTGCCCTTCTGAATTCTTCCATCCCAGTAAGCCTTTTACACTGGCAAATACAATTCATCTTTAATTCTGAAAGGTATGCTCATCTTTTTGCTCAAATGAACACCACCAATCCAATCATCGATGTCATCATTTTGCAACGCCACCGGATTGCCTTCCAATACCTCCTGACCGTATTCCGTCATTTTTGCATAACAGGAACGCATGCTCTTGCAATCGCCAGCCAGTATCAAAAGCGGTCGGGAGCGATGCGATTGGCTCAGTCTTTGAAGCCGGTAGAACAGGTAGTCATCGCCCGGTATATCCCGACTGTCGCCTGAACCCATTGTTTGACCGATTATTCGTGCAGCCACATGCCCATGCGTTCCCGTATTTCGCAATAAATCCTCGTCATGCCTGCACAAACCTGTCTCCACGGAGGGGTAGCGGTAGACCAGTTGCCTCATGGCGTTGAAAAGTGTGCTGTTGTCGAGTTTGCGGCTTAATAAGCGCATGAGGTCTTTCGGGTCGCTGCTGGTATAGGTTCTCCAGGCGTGCAGGTATTCATCCACCTCCTGCTTCGAAAGCGACCTGGCATCAGGCGAATTTTGCTGTATGTATTGCGACGAAAGTTCTGCGACAGCCCGGACTGCTTGATTCGGTTTCAGAAAATCGAATTGAATAACCAGGAGTCTGGAGAAGTCCAGATTAAATCTATCAAAAAGGACGGTCAGCCAGGCGATGAGCAACTGCTCTCCAAGCCCTGGTGAGGCCCAGACAATGATTGGCTTGTCTTCCGCCAAGCTCGTGATGTTATTCAGTAGACCATTTTCACAGTAAAGATCCATTGTGAAGTCCGGCCAATCCAGGTAAATGCTTTGAAGAAACTTTTCCCGTATCAAACGCCAGTCAAGAAGGTCATCGGTAGCAGGTGCCGGCCCGTATGAAAGGGGATCCTCGCTGATGAGTAGACGGTTCCGGGGGATATCAAGAGCGACTTTCAGAGTTCCGGCGGCTGATTCACTGGAAACGACATGTAATGCTTGATCGAGCTTTGAATTCATTCCGGAATTATAATCCAAATATATTCAGGGGTATCCGCAGGCAGTTCGTAAATGTCCAGTCAGAATTGCGTGTATCTTTCCAGCATTGCTGCTGACCAATCGCGTCACAGATTTCTGCATAGCTGTTGATTTCTGTAAAAATAACTCCTAATTCGTCTCAAACCTTCGTCACTTTTCACTTACAGCAAACTTAACCTGAAGCGCACCTTTCGCGTCGCGAAGTTCAAGGGCTTTTCCTTCAACATTAAAGGTCGAAGCATTTTCCAGAGCCTTGAGGAATTGGTTTTCCTGCTGCATGGTTCCCACTGGCTCAGCACACATCTTACGCGTTCCGGCCAGTGGTCCGGTTTTGATAGAGTTTCCATCACGCTCATATGTTCCCGAAAATTTATTACAGCCACTGGATCCAGTAACCTTTCCATCATCTGTGAAGATTGCAGTGACAGTTGTTCCGGCCAGCAGACTCTGAACCCCGCCCTTACCATTGTTAATGCCGGTAGCCTTCCATTCCGGCGAAATCAATGCAACTTCCATACGCGGGACAAAAACCAGTAAGACCTTTTGCTCTGCATTCCTGAGTCGAAGTTCCTCGCCAACAATCAGGAAGTCAGCCGTTTCACCCAGTAACTTCAAGAACTCATTTTCCTGAGCCATCAATTCCGGCGTGCCCATCATCATAGTCGAGCCATTGGTGGAAAATTCAAGCGACGTTCCCTCCACCTTAACTCCACCGAAAAAGTTGTTCGCACCGGCATTACCTGTAACTTTTCCATCGGCTATTTTCAGATAGGATTCTGACTTTTCCACAACCGGGCCCATGCTGCCGCTGACAGAAATATAGCTTTTAAGCATCCAGGCTGTATTATCGATCGACAGCCCAGCCGGTTTCTTCGCAACGACTTCAAGCAGTTGATATTCGTATTTAGAGGCGTCGGCCGGCACATTTTCACGTTCAGTCACCCTGACCTTTAGTTCATATTCATAACCCGGAACATAGTCGAAGCCCTTAATTGCGCTGTAGAACATTTGATAACTCGAACCCGGCGACTGCTTGATCAATAAGCAGGTCATCGGTCCAACGCCGACACAGTCCTCCATGGCCGGCCCAACCTGAAAAGTTTTCACACTATCAACTCCGGAATCAGCAGTACCTGCATTTTTACATCCGGAAAACAAAAGAACTGCACAAAAACAACTCATAACACCAAATGCACTCTTCGGTTTCATGATGTCCTCCTTACGGTTTTGGAAGACCGGAATCATGATCCTGATTCAGACAGGTTGCAAGGTTAGTCGCGGCAACGTTTGTTGCTTTAATTATCGGTATAAGCAAACACGCACATTGTTCGAAGGCCGTTTCCAATCAAGTATGGTTCATGGAATAACACGGGTTTAACAGACATCGAACACAGGGGACTGATCCCGTTTCTATCCAACCAAAAAAGCAGCACCCACGCCCGACAGGGCCAAAACGGCAGTTATTGGAATCATGGTACGACGCATGCTCGGTGCACCAAGCCAGATCGCCATACTGCATTTGACCATGGTGTTAGAAATAACCGCGATTACAATCGTTCTCGCTGCAGCGCCGGAGCTCGCCGGATCCTGTTGGGCAAGGTTGGCCATGGAAAGCGCGATGGCATCTACATCGGTCAACCCGGCGAGTGCGCCTGCCACGTATAAACCGGTATCGCCAAAATAAACCTGTGCTGCGCTAGCTACAAAAATTACGACGGCAAAAAGCCCACCAAACTTGATCGCGTCACCCAGCTCGAATGGATTATTCCCCGACTCCACTTCTGCCGTTTCTTTGCTACGCCCACGCCGCCAGAGCAGCAGGCAAATCCCAAGACTGACTATACCCATCAACAGCATTCCAAGAACCAGCTCTTTTGCAAGGAAATAATTTACCACCGCGACTTCTACAACGACACGGAAATACATCACGGTCCAGGCCAGCAGGATGGCCAACGCCAAAACCGATGTTAATTGTGGTTCGACACGGCTGCGCTGAGAAAACCCAAGCGTCACCGCCGTGCTTGATACAAGACCTCCGAGAAGCCCGGTCAGCCCGAATCCATGTTCCCGGCCCAGTACCTTTACAAGGATGTAACCGATAAAGTTAAGGCCTGCTATCAACACCACCATCAACCAGGTTTTATATGGGTTAATGACCTCCAGCCCTTCAGGACCGAAATTGGTATTCGGAACCAGTGGCAATACAATCAGGGTGATGATGGCAAACTTGAGTGTCGCCTCAACATCAGAGGGTTCTATCTTCTTGGCGACGTCATGCAACCAGCCCTTTAGCGCCAGCAGCAGCATTGCCACCACGGTAATCGCGCCTGCAATACCCACCTCACCCCAGGCGCAGATGCAGCCCACAAAGAAGGTGATTAAAACGGAAACCTCAGTTGTGGCCCCGATTTCGCCTGCCGTAGCCGTGGCATGGTAGGCCGTTATGACCAGGGCCAGGATCGAAACAAATACCAACCCGATAATCCATGGAAGACCCGATACCTCACTTGCATATACAGATACCGCACCAAATAGCGCCACCAGGGAGAATGTCCTGACACCGGCAAAATCCTCGCTTTCCCCCCGCGTACGTTGGCGTTCCATACCGATGAGTACACCCAGGCCAAGCGCGGAACCAAACTCCCATGCTGTATTGAGTTCCATCACCGGGGCACCCTCCACATTGTCATCAATGACATATTCTGTATAGCCTTTTCGGTCGTAAACTACAAGTTAAAATGTGCCGAATCAACTCTCTTTTAGTACCACTTATTTGTCCAGAACCCTATTTGATTTTTGGCCTGAAATATCGATAAAAATAGTGACCCAGATCAGTTAAATCACGGCTTAGACGTGGTTAACTCCGAGTCATAGAGTATTCGTTCAAGTCCCGTTTGGTACAGCAGAAGGAATGCCGAAATGAAAGTAAATTATTGGTGTCGCATTCGTTTTTCATTTGTTTCACGCGGTGCGCGCCATGACAGACATTAATCGCTATGTCAGCGGGCTTTTGTCAAGCAAGGACGATGCGCCCGACCGGTTGCTGCAATACCTTTGCAGTATTCAACATCAGTTTTCACACATACCTGAAGAGGCGGTACAACTGCTCTCTGAGCGTCTGAAAATCCCCAGGGTAGAAATTGTCTCCATTGTCTATTTCTATTCCTTCCTGCATATGCACCACCGTGGTGATTTCGATATTCTCTTTAGCGATAACATCACCGACAGGATGCTAGGAAGCCTGCCCCTGCTCAATAGCATGTGCAAAAAGCTAGGGGTAGAAATCGGCAAAACCAGGGCAGATGGACGGGTGAGCATTGAGCGAACCTCATGCACCGGACTATGTGATCAGGGTCCGGCTTTGCTGGTCAACGGCCTGGCCGTTTCCCGACTTGACGAGGATCGCATCCACAAAATGGTCGGCCTTATTGAGGCCGGCACTCCGGTTGTTAACTGGCCTAAGAAATTCTTTAAAATCGAAGACAATATTCAGCGCCGTGACAAACTCCTTGATGATGTGATCATTCAAGGTAGCGCCATCGAGGCCTTTGCGGTCAAGGGTGGCGATGCCGTGCTCAAATCGATCAAAAAGTCTGGTTTACGCGGACGTGGCGGCGCAGGTTTCAGTGCCGCAACCAAGTGGCAAATTTGCCGGGACGCACCGGGAGAAGAACACTACGTTCTATGTAATGCCGATGAGGGTGAGCCCGGCACATTCAAAGACCGTATTCTGCTGAACAGCTATGCCAATGTCATGTTTGAAGGCATGACTATTTGTGGTGGCATCATTGGTGCAAACAAAGGCTATCTATATCTGCGTGGCGAGTATCTTTACCTGCGCCAGGCTCTGGAAGAGACCATACAGAAAAGACGTGACTCGGGATTGCTGGGCAAGGATATCCTGGGACGAAAAGGATTTGATTTTGATATTGAGATTCATATGGGTGCAGGCGCCTATATCTGCGGCGAAGAGTCCGCCATGATTGAATCGATGGAAGGCAAACGTGGTATTCCACGTGACCGGCCACCCTTCCCGGTCACCCATGGTTATAAAGGCCAACCCACGGTGGTCAACAACGTTGAGACCTTCGTGGCAGCAGCGAGAATTGCTGTATTTGGCGCCGACTGGTTCCGCAGCGCAGGAACCAAACAGTCCTGTGGCACCAAGCTGCTGAGTATCAGCGGTGATTGTGCCCGTCCCGGCATCTACGAATACCCCTATGGTATTTCAATTCGACAGATCCTCGAAGATTGCGGCGCCGAGGACACCCAGGCGGTACAGGTTTCAGGTGCCGCCGGATTCACGATTCCACCGCAGGAGTTCTACCGCACGATCGCATTTGAAGATGTTCCGACCGGTGGTTCCTTCATGATATTCAACCGGCGACGTGACCTGCTTGAGATGGTTCAAAATTTCAATCGATTTTTCTGTCACGAGAGTTGCGGTTTCTGCACGCCCTGCCGCATTGGTGGCATCCTGATGAAAGACCTTCTCAACAAGGTCATTGTCGGTCACGCCACAGCTTACGACCTCAACGAAATGAAGAAGATCGGCTTGTTGATGAAGAAAACGGCCCATTGCGGTCTCGGTACGACTGCGCCGAACCCGATACTGGATACCATGGAGAAGTTTCCCGGCATTTATTCAAAACATCTGCTAAACCGGAGTTACGAACCTGCGTTTGACCTTGATGCTGCACTGGAAACTTCAAGGCATATCACCGGACGCGATGACGAAGCTGCTCACATCAGGTACGAAAGATGAACATGGAAAAAACATTCAGACTCGATGGTAAAGCAATACCTTTTGAGGACGGCGAGACCGTCATGGACGCTGCGCTAAAAGCCGGTGAATACATCCCGCACCTATGCCATAACCCTGACTATAAACCCCATGGCAGTTGCCGGATTTGTGTGGTTGATGTCAACGGCAGACATCAGTGTTCCTGCACCCTCCCGGCCAGCGAGGATATGGAAGTGGACAACAGCTCCGAGGCCATTACGGATAAACGGCGAACACTTTTGCAGATGCTGTTTGTGGAGGGCAACCATATCTGTCCAGCCTGTGAAAAAAGCGGCTCCTGCCAGTTACAGGCTGTGGCCTACCAGACAGGTATGTTGAGCCCGCATTTCACACATTTCTTTCCCAAGCGGTCTATAGATGCATCACATCCGGACATTGTCTTCTATTTTAACCGCTGCATTCTGTGCGGTCTGTGTGTCCGGGTCAGCCGTGACGTTGACAAGAAGTCGGTATTTTCTCTGAGTGGGCGCGGCAACAGAACCAGGATCATATTCAATTCACCCAGTGGTAAAGCCGGGGACACCGAACTCGCGATTACCGACAAGGCGGTCTCAGTATGTCCAACCGGTGCAATACTGCCCAAGCATCTTGGTTATGAAACCCCGGTTGGTGAGCGTCTGTATGACCGCCTGCCAATCAGTGTGGTCGGTGATGCTGCCAAACATCATTCCGCGAAAAAACACTTTATGAGTGATGATTCAGATGAATGACATTCAAATGCAAGAAAGCCAAACCCAAGAAGCCCAGCCCAGGGACAAACTGATCGTCGCCACTGCCGCCTTGTGCGGGTGTTTTGGCTGCCATATGTCCCTGCTTGATATCGATGAACGCATCCTTGAACTGGTCGATCTGGTCGAGTTCGACCGTACGCCATTGACCGACATCAAAACGGTGGGCAAATGTGATATCGGTTTGATCGAAGGTGGTGTGGCCAATGTGGACAACGTCGAAGTCCTGAGGGAGTTTCGCAACAACTGCGATGTGCTGGTAGCCTTAGGCGCCTGTGCGGTCAATGGCGGTGTCCCCACCATGCGTAACCAGTTTGACATCAAGGAATGTCTGGAAGAGGCCTATATCCACGGTATCGGTGTGGAAAACCCACAGGTTCCCAATGATGTGGAGATTCCGCTTTTACTCGACAAGGTGCACCCGATACACGAGGTGGTTCGAGTTGACTATTTTCTGCCGGGATGCCCGCCAGGAGCAGACACCATCTGGCTATTTCTGACCGAAGTCATCGCGGGCAACGCGGTCAACTTCCCTTACTCATTGATTCACTATGACTAGTCGTCAGATAGCCTGACAGAGAGAAATTGAGATGACATCAGCACTGGAAACAGCAGCAAACCCTCAAGACATGAAGCGCATTGTCATTGAGCCCCTGACTCGCGTCGAAGGACATGGAAAGGTCACACTGCTGCAAGGCAAGAACCGGAATATCCGGCAGGCGCGTTTGCATATTACAGAATTCCGGGGTTTTGAGAAATTCATCCAGGGCAGACCCTATTGGGAATTGCCCGTACTGGTACAACGTCTGTGCGGTATTTGTCCGGTCAGTCATCACCTGGCTGCTGCCAAAGCAACTGACATGATCGTAGGTGCCCGTCAATTGACACCCACGGCCGAGAAAGTTCGTCGCTTGATGCATTATGGACAAACCATGCAGTCGCACGCCCTGCACTTTTTTCACCTGTGCTCACCTGACCTGCTGTTTGGATATGATGATGAGGTGCGTCACCGCAACATCGTCGGCGTTATCGAGGATAGCCCCGAACTGGCAAAGCAGGGAGTTCTGCTGCGCAAGTACGGGCAGGAGGTCATACGTGTTACCGCCGGTAAACGCATACACGGTACCGGTGCTATTCCGGGTGGTGTTAACAAATCCCTGAGCAAGGATGAAGTTCACTATCTGCAGGATGATATCGCGCAGATGATCGGCTGGGCTCAGGGCGCAGTGGACCTGCTTAAGAAGGTCTTTTTTGAGCACTTCGAATATCACCTGGCATTCGCAAGCATCGAGAGCAGCATGATGAGCCTCGTCCAGGAAGATGGTGCGTTCGAGCTTTATCACGGGGGGTTACGAGCGAATGACAAGGCGGGCAACACAATTTTTGATCACGTCGACTATAGAAAATACAACGACTATATCCGCGAAAGTGTGAAGGACTGGAGTTACATGAAATTCCCGTTCATCAGCTCTCTTGGTGAAGAGAAAGGCTGGTACCGTGTCGGCCCGTTGGCAAGGGTAAATAATTGCGATTATTTCTCTACCCCGCTTGCCGAGGCCGAACGAAAGGAATTCATGGCTATTGGCAAAGGTCTTCCTGTTCAGTCGACTATGGGTTATCACTGGGCACGCCTGATTGAGCTTCTTCACTGCACCGAGGCTATCGCCGAGTTGTTATGCGATAGTGACATTGTAGGCAACGATTTGCGCACCAAAGGTGAGATGCAAAGCCATGGAACCGGTGTCATTGAAGCACCACGCGGCACGCTCTTTCACCATTACGAAATAGATGACCAGGGCATTGTAGAAAAAGCCAGCCTGATTGTGTCCACGACCAATAACAACCAGGCAATGAATGAGTCGATTCGCAAGGTCGCAAATCAGTATCTCGACGGCCATCGCTTGAGCGAAGCACTCCTCAACCAGGTTGAGGTGGCCATCAGAGCCTATGACCCCTGTCTGTCCTGTGCCACTCATGCGATTGGAAAGATGCCGATGGAATTGAACCTGGTAGATAATAATGGTGCGCTGGTTGACCGGCTTGAAAAGCGGGTAGACGGTCAAATCAAAAGGACTCTTTGAGAAAACATATGGACGGCCGGTCATCACCTGCCCCCTTTTTGATTTTCACCTATGGTAATCCCTCGCGTGGTGATGACGCACTGGGGCCGTTTATGTTCGACATGCTTGAGGCATACAAGCAGGAGACCGGCCAACTTGACGATGTCGATTTACTGACTGACTTCCAGTTACAGATTGAACATGCCATCGACCTTGAACACCGGCAGCGTATACTCTTTGTAGATGCCGGTGTCACCTGCCGGGAACCCTATGAATTACAGCGATTAAAGGCCGAAAGAGATGACAGCTTTACCACCCACGCCATGAGCCCGGCATCGGTATTGTCGGTCTATCAACAGATCAACATCGCTGAAGCGCCTCCCGCCTATCTGCTCACGATCAGAGCTTACGAATTTGGTCTTGGATTGGCTATGAGCAACAAGGCTAACGAGAACCTGCAAAAAGCCTTTGATTTCATCGCCGATGGAAGCTGGCTCCGGCAAATTGAAACCGATGACGTTGAGCAAATGAATCTCAAGGGCTGAAATGCGCTTGCGATCTGCCTACAATGTCGCATGTTGAAGATAAACGACAGTATCAGTCTCGGTGATGATGAGATCGAAATCAGTGCCATCCGCGCGCAAGGTGCCGGTGGCCAGAATGTCAACAAGGTCTCATCCGCCATCCATCTACGCTTTGATGTTCAGGCATCCTCACTGCCCGATGCCGTTAAACGCCGTCTGTTGGCAACCCGGGATAAACGTATCACCACAGATGGTGTCGTCGTCATAAAAGCACAGAATCACCGCACACAGGAAAAGAATCGAAACGAGGCATTCGCAAGACTGGTCGAATTGATCAAAGGTGCTATGCGGGTACCACGCAGACGAATTCCAACCCGGCCCGGGCGCGCTGCAAAAGAACGACGAATGGACTCGAAGAAACAACGCGGGTCTTTAAAAAAATTGCGGGCAAAGCCAATCGAATAGAACCCTGTTTTATGTTCAGGACAAGGTGAGACCGTGAAACGGTCTCACCTTGTCCTGAACATAAGCGCGTCCCGCTAGTAATTCCCGCCCCAGCGCGCAGTTTGCGGATCGCCGTAAGCGCACCAAAACCGGCTCCAATCACGGTAATACGTGACATAAAAACTCCTTGCTATTGTTGAGAATTTGTATTCTATCAATTTTACGACCGATGCCAATAAGATGCAGCAAAAGAGGCTATAATTTCTTACTATTTTCAGGGTTGCCGAAGCGTATAAAAACAAGGTTGATTAGCATGAAACCAGACTGGCAGATTCTGTACGCGATCTCGGCAACGGCGGTATTGACCGGTCTTTTATTTGGCCTGCAACCACTCTACATTTTTGCCAAACCCCTATTGATGATCACCCTCGCGATGTACTTTATCTCTGCGACAAAGGGCTATCCCCCCTGGCGTCTATACGTCGTGGCAGCGCTTGTATTTTCCTGGGCCGGAGATGTCTTTCTGATTTCCAATGACTGGTTCATTGCCGGTCTTGTTTCGTTTTTAATTGCTCACGTTTTCTATATCATCGCCTACCAGAAGACCGGTGCCGCCTCAGGCCAGCTGAAACTTTTGGACATCCTGAAATTTGTAGCTTATGGCGTCATACTGATCTGGATAATCTACCCGGGACTCGGTAGCTTGCTGGTCCCGGTAATTATCTATGCGCTGGTTTTGCTGGGAATGGGTATCTGGGCGCACAAACGCAGGGGTGCGACGAACAGCATCAGTTTTAAATTGGTTGCTACAGGCGCCATCCTCTTTGCGCTGTCAGACGGTCTGATCGCGGTGAATAAATTTGCGTTCGAGATTCCCGCCGAACGAATCCTGATAATGTCTGTTTACATGACCGCCCAGTACCTGATCGTGCAGGGGTTAGTTGAACATTCGAAGAGAAGATGAAATCTGTCATATAGCGCAATGGCAGGTGTTCAGCTAAGGACGGGGGCGTTGATATCTTTTATACTCGTCACAGCCTGTTTCGGCAGACTTAATATCAGCCCTGGGAATTCACTATTTGTGGTTCCGCGTATTCTTTTTGAAGATTTGGAGTAGTTGTGTGAACGTTCTAACAAAAATGCTATCCGGTCTGCTGATAGTGGTCTGCATGACAACGACAGCACTGTCACAGGACACGGAAGTGGACATGGGAGTGGAGACACCCAAAGACATCCAGTACCTGGTTGATGTTTTAAGATCGGATCTACTTGAGCTTGATTTTCTTACAGGAACTATAGACAAAGCGCAGAAAATGGATCGTGACGCCCTGGTGTTCCGGCAGGATGAACGTAGCTTCCGTGTGTTGACAGATTATGAAGCCCTGGTAAGAAAAGTGGCGGATTTGCCTGATGACTCACCGCATAAGGATGAGCTGAAAACCCGGTTGATCGAATTGAGTGATAGTGTTGGAGATGCCATATTCGATCGCATCACTCAGATCGAACAGCGTATTGACAATTCCTACGCCGAGCTTGAGTCACTCAGCGGAAGTCTCGAAATCACTTCGCGGGCTTACCTACAGAGTCAGGAAAACATCAGGATTGGATATTACAAGGCGTTGCTAGCCCACGCTGAGGGTCTCGAGGCTCTCGGTCACTCGACAGACAAGCTTCGCATTCGGCTTGATCCAAAAATTAATCTGTATGCAGAGACACTTGCAGGCCGAATCGAAATGACCGCTGCTGCCCAGACGCAGATTAGAGCCCGTGCCGAAAGCGTTCCAGGTAATGCCGAATTAAAGACCACTCTATCGGAGCTGAAAGCGCGGCACCAGGCAAACCTGTCAAGGCTGGAAACCATGATTCCCTTGCTCGATGGCCTCGAGTTGGATAGTTCCAAATTCAAAGCCACCTTGCTTCGCCAGGCGGGCAGTATCTCGGTCAGCCTGTTTTCTTTCAGAGCCGTGTTAACCGTGCTCAAGGACACGTGGGCCGTTCTAAAAAGCACGCTAGCTGCCAATGCTCCGGATATCATCTTCCGTCTGCTCATATTTATTGCAGTATTGTTTGTGTTCAGAATCTTGTCCCGAATTACCAGGAGAGTGGTTCGCGCCGCCAATGATCGCTCTTCACTTGATATGTCGCACCTATTAAAAAACATGCTGGTTTCGATTTCAGGTGGGACCGTCATGGCCATTGGCGTGCTTATGGCCCTGTCTCAAATTGGTATATCCCTTGCTCCAATGCTTGCGGGACTGGGTGTTGCAGGGTTCATCATTGGCTTTGCACTACAGGACTCGCTCGGCAACTTTGCGGCTGGTGCAATGATCCTGCTTTACCGACCCTTCGACGTGAATGATTTTGTCGAAGTGACGGGCGCATCCGGACTGGTCAAGAAAATGAACCTGGTATCCACCACGATAACCACGTTTGACAACCAAACACTGGTGGTTCCAAACAGCAGGATCTGGGGTGATGTCATCAAAAATGTTACCGCGCAAAAAGAACGCCGTGTCGACCTGGAATTCGGTATAGGTTACGACGACGATATTGAACACGCAGAGCGGGTTTTAACTGAAATCGTGACATCGCATGAAAAAGTGCTTAAAGACCCCGAGCCGAACATCCGGCTTCATACCATGGGTGACTCGTCTGTCAATTTCATCGTGCGCCCATGGACAAAAACCGAAGACTACTGGGCTGTCTACTGGGACATCATGCGTGAGGTCAAGGTTCGCTTTGATCGCGAGGGCATCAGCATACCCTACCCCCAACGAGATGTTCATTTGTACCCGGTGAAAGATTCTTAGGCCGAAAGAATGCCCTTCAAGAAAATCGCCCTGGCCCTCGTCATTGCCACCATCATTGGCCTGTATTTCGTTGGTGGTGGCGAAAAATACCTCAATATCCACCTGTATCAGGATCTGTTTGAGTCTTCACCTGTCTCAACCGCTATCATCTTTTTTGCCGTATTTTTTATCGGCACCAGTTGTTCACTTCCGGTGACGGGTGTACTGGCGCTGGCCAGTGGTATTGTTTTTGGCACGGTGACAGGTTTTTTATTATCGTCGGCAGCGACTACACTCGGTGGCACGGTAGCGCTTTACAGCACCCGCTATCTGTTCTATGACCTGGTCAGCAGAAAATTTACCGGCCAGGTAGACATGGTTAATAAAGGCATTGAAAAAGAGGGTGCGTTTTACCTTTTTGGTCTGAGAATGATACCGGTCATCCCCTTCTGGCTATTAAACTGGCTGATGGGTCTGACCTCCATGTCCGGTCCGGTTTTTATGCTGGCTACATTTTGCGGAATGATGCCGGTATTACTGATCTTTGCCTACACCGGAAATGAGGTGGGGAGCATAGAGAGTTTCAGCCTGACCTCTGTGTTAACACCTGGCCTGATCCTGGCATTGTGCCTGATGGCTTCGTTTCCTTTACTGGCCAGGCTTCTGCTCAAACTCATACGCCGGTTTATCAGCAACAGGCAGCAACCTGAATAGTAGTCACACCTTTATCAATGAAAGCTGTTACTCAGCCAACATTCGCATCAGTTTATTCAATTCCTCAATCAAATCTGTAGCGTGTGTGATTGCAAGCTCGGTTTCGCCAACCTTTGCCGCCTGCTCCAGGGCCTGTGAACGCGCAGAAAGCCCGGAAACGTTCAGGATATCCGTTGCCCCTCTAAACCGGTGGGCGATCTGACCGAGCTTGTCTGAATCACCCTCATCTATTGCCTGTTGCAGTTCACCGATCACACGTGGCACTTCGGCCAAGTACTGCTCAATAACGTTGTCGAGGAAACCATCATCCCAGGTTTGTTTTACCTCTACTTGAGCCTTGTCAATTACGTTGTCTACCCCTTCAATTTTCGCCATACAGTGTCTGATCACCGGGATCAGGGCCTCAGGACCAAACGGCTTGCTTATAACTTCAAACATGCCGGAATCAATGCAGCGCTGCTTGTCATCCTCGGCTGTCAAACCTGTCATTGCGATGATGGGAATCTTCGAATTAATATTGGGCGAATCGCCACTACGGATCGCCCGACTGGCCTCAAAACCATTCATCCGGGGCATTAGACAATCCATAAGAACGAGGTCATATTGCCCGGATTCCAGCGCATTTATCGCTTCCTGACCATCTCCCGCCAGGTCAAGCGTGTAGCCTGCCTGCTCAATGATCTTCTTTACCACCATTTGGGCAACCACATCGTCTTCGGCAACAAGAATATGGCCTAATGAGGGTTCTGGTTTATCAGATGACTGTGACACAAAACTCTTCCCTGTATTGCTACTGTCTGTCAGTGTGTAAATACAGACTATAATCGCTGCACAATCTATTTAACAGGGTAAAATATAATCTGATAGACGGTTTTTGATAGTGCAGTCACTCGCACAAAATGGCATAGTATGAAAAGCGTTGAACTTATATGGATTTTTAACGATGCGTGCACGCATTTTTTTGGCCGATGACCACTCTCTTTTACTGGACGCGTTCAGTAAACTGCTTGAGCAGAAATACGACATAGTCGGTACTGCGACAGATGGTCGCATGATGTTAAAAATGGTAACAAAACTGGCCCCCGATCTGGTTTTGATGGATATCGCCATGCCTAACCTGAATGGTTTTGACGCGGGTGAGAAACTGAAAAAGATCCTGCCTGACACTAAACTGATGTTTTTGACCGTTAACGAAGACGCTGACATGGTAACCGAGGCTTTAAGAATCGGTGCAAGTGGTTATCTGCTCAAGAGCTCGGCATCATCCGAGTTATTTCAGGCCATCGACACGGTTCTGAATTCGAAAATTTATGTATCGCCCAAGCTCGCCGAAAGCATGGCCGATGCACAAATCAAGAAACCGGGCGCTCACAAGGTGCATGGTGATCTGTCCATACGCCAACGCGAGGTTCTGCAATTACTCGCAGAAGGCAATACCATGAAACAGGTCGCTGCCGTTCTGCATATCACACCAAGGACCGTCGCATTCCACAAGTACCAGATAATGGAAACCATTGATGTCAAATCCAATTCAGAGTTGATCCAGTATGCGGTCAAACACGGCATCGTTGATTGACATACACCGGTAAGAACCCCGCTGTTAAGACTGTTCAGGTGGTGTAAGGCTGGGTGCCCTTTGCAGTTCGACGTTTATATTCAGGTATTTCACTACGAGGACAACCGTATTAGGTGATTCCATCGCCTTGCGCATACAGTGGTTGATCGCGCCGGTGACGGCTTCAAACTCTCCACGTAACTGGGTGCCAAGCTGGTTTGTTACAATTTCTATACCGTCCTGAACCTGTAATTCTTTGATAAATTCAATGATGTTGGGAATCGGCCCGTCCTTTAAGGGGTAGAGGCTCATGTCTGCGACAATTTTCATTAACTTGTATTCCTTGCGTTCATGTAAATAACTAATGCATATTGTAAGTTGACAGCGTTTTATTGGATAGAGAAACCCGCCAACTGATGAATTGGAAACTCCCTCATGCCGTATAATGAAAACGACTATAAATTTGACACGATGGCGGTCAGAGCCGGACAGGTTCGAACAGCTGAAAGCGAGCACTGCGAGCCTATTTTTACAACATCCAGCTATGTGTTTGCTTCCGCCGCAGAAGCTGCAGCCCGCTTTTCCGATGAACAACCGGGTAATATCTACTCACGCTTTACCAACCCCACGGTAAGAACCTTTGAACAGCGATTGGCCGCGATGGAAGGTGCTGAATCCTGCGTGGCAACAGCTTCAGGAATGTCTGCCATTTTATCGACCTGTCTTGGCCTGCTTGAAAGCGGTGACCATATCGTTTCATCTCGCAGTATTTTTGGTTCTACAACCATGCTATTCACCAACTTTCTGGCCAAGTTGGGTATTGAGACCACTTTTGTCAATTTGACCGATATCAGTGAATGGGAGGCAGCCATACGGACCAAAACCCGATTGATGTTTATGGAGACACCATCCAATCCATTAACCGAACTGGCGGACATCAGGCAGTTGTCAGCGCTTGCCCATCAAAACGATATTCTGCTGGTTGTGGACAACTGTTTTTGCACGCCTGCCCTGCAACAACCGATCAGCCTTGGTGCAGATGTCGTAATTCACTCGGCAACCAAGTTCCTCGATGGTCAGGGCAGATGCGTGGGTGGTGCGGTTGTCGGACCCCGGGATATTGTCGGTGAAAAGATATTTGGCTTTCTCAGAACCGCAGGACCGGCAATGAGCCCGTTCAACGCATGGGTGTTTTTGAAAGGACTTGAAACCCTCAGCCTGCGGATGAAGGCCCATAGTGAGAATGCCCTGGCGCTGGCCAGTTGGCTCGAACAACAGACCAATGTGAAACGGGTTTTCTATCCGGGATTGGCGAGTCATGACCAACACGAACTGGCCCGCCGGCAACAATCGGGCTTTGGCGGTCTGTTGTCATTTGAACTCAAGGGCGGTAAAGCTGCCGGCTGGAAGTTGATTGACGCCACCCGTCTTATTTCGATCACCGCCAATCTTGGTGACACTAAATCCACCATAACCCACCCGGCCAGTACGACTCACAACCGACTGACACCTGAACAACGCGAACAAGCGGGCATTGCCGAAGGTTTGATACGGGTTGCTGTCGGGCTCGAAGATATTGAGGATCTGAAAAAGGACCTGGCTCGCGGTCTGGGCTGAGCACCTTATACCAGCGGTGGTGTCAACCCCGTACCGGTAATGCCAGCGGTGGCTGTTTATTCTGCCGCTACGCGCTCGAATACTTCTCCGAAAAGACTGAGTGATGAAATGTGACCCGCCGGGTCGATATTGAAGGTAGCGAACTCTCGCATGTTCCAGCTTTTATATTCCACCAGGAAACTATCAAAATGCCAATGTCGCATCTCGAAATCGACCTGACCTGTCCGGAGGGTCAGGTAAGGGCCCAAGCCTTCGATCGTGATATCACCTAATACCGGGTTGCTGTAGCGGCCCTTGTAGGCAACCGATTTCATACTGGGCCTTGTGCGTTTGATACGTTTTCCCAAGGTTTCCAGCCAATTCTCT
>Ga0316197_10000756_pt1 | contig 22682 bp, 12 predicted proteins | sample OudBiesiAoxic_MG_FD_204939 | JGI IMG/M metagenome (GOLD analysis project Ga0316197, IMG submission 204939) | Coastal sediment microbial communities from Oude Bieten Haven, Netherlands - site A oxic | ecosystem: Environmental > Aquatic > Marine > Coastal > Sediment | place: Netherlands... | reverse complement strand
TGCCCTGGTCTGTCTCCACCGCTGTCAGTTTGTGATTCCGGGAAACAATCCTATTAACCGTCGTGTTCAACTTGAATTCGGCTTCACGGTTCAGGCTCAGCCATTGACTAAGACCAGTGGTAAAATCTTGGGAATCACCAACCTGGTCGTTTTCCGAATAGACGGCACCGGCGTACTTGTTTTTCAGATGTCTTAATGCAGGTTCAATCTCGACGGCTTCTGACCACGTTACGACACGTGCATCGCAGCCGTATTGTCGTTTAAGTGCACAGAGTTTCGCCGCACCAGTCAACGCTGATTGCTCACCCAGCATCACCAGTTTTCCCGCCTGGCGAAATGAAAATTCCAACGAGGTCTGTGCTCGCAATCCGGCCATCAGTTCATCGGATCTCAGGGCCAATTGAAGGATTGCAGTCGTGTTTTGCCGGTTCTGATGGCCTGAACATTGACGTAAAAAAGCCTGACCCCAACAGACCAGTTGAGTATTGATGGGTGGGCGGACATAAAAAGCCGGGTCAAGGCCGGTCATCATTTTCGGGATTTTCGGTAACAATGCCGGGCTGGCCATCGCATCGGTGAAACTGTATGAGAGCTGACCGCCATTGCCGGCACTGGCGCCCGCCGCGACCGAGTCGGCACGGTCCACCACGGTGACAGAGTGACCGCGCTCGGTTAAATAGTAGGCCGTGGTAACACCGACGACGCCGGCACCCAGGACAACAACATGCATAGTCTCACCGTCTCAGAATCAGAAAAAGCCTGTTGTTACATTCTAATGGCCGTTGCCCTGACTTCTCAAATGACTATTTATACTGACCTCATATCTTGGGTCTATGAGTCAATCGGTCAGGGGGGGCTGCAAAAAGGTGTTGATTTCGGTTCTAAGGTGACTGATAAAACGCTGGGTAATGATTGAAAGAGGGTCAGTTACGGTATGCAGTATGGATATCTCGAATTGCAATGGCGGGTTAAGGTAACGGGCGCTCACATGATCATGACCGGATGACCTCGCAGTGATTTCATCGATTAATGCGACACCAGCGCCGTGTGCTACCAATGCCTTTGCCATTTGATAGGTTTCCACGTTGGCAACAGTGCGTAGCTGGATATCAGTGGCTTCGATGCGGGTGGCCAGTAACTGACCCAGTGGACTTCGGGCGCTAAGGTTTATAAAACCCATGCCATCGAGCTCTTCCAGGGTCAGCTTTGACTTGCTGTCCAGGTTTTTTGATTCATTACTGAGTATGACAAACTCTGCAGTCGCAAGGTGATCGATCTTGATGCCCTGCGTGGCAGGCGGTGCAAATACGATACCGAAATCAATTCTCAGCTCTCTCAGTGCACGAACAACCTGGTGCTGGTGAAGGGTTTCGACTTCAAACATCGTGTCCGGGTGCACCGCAAGGTAAGACGCGATTGCAGCAGGCACAACATCTATACCAAGCGCTGGTGTCACTGCAATTCGAATGACACCTGTTTCCGCAGAGCCCAGGTTTTTTGAAACCCGGCGAAGTTCATTGATGTTCCGGTAAGCCTGGTTGACATGATCGATTAATCGCTCTGCCTCGCGGGTTGGCGTGATTCTGCCCTTATGACGATTAAATAGAGGGAAACCCAGTTGCTGCTCAGCATGAGCAAGCACTTTACTGATAGACGGCTGGGAAACATTCAACATCCTCGCGGCACCGGTTATTGACCCGCAGGTATAGACGGCGTGAAAAACTTCGATATGTCTTAATCGCATATTTTTTCCGGGTATCGGTTCCAGCTTAGAGTTGACACTAGCCTAGTATAACCTCAGGTTATTGCTTACCTTTGAAACATCATTGGAATTTCGCTTGATTGGGGATAAGATTGTTTAATTAAAGTTAAAAGCAGGCATTGAAAAAACGCGTGGGCCTGTGATTCATGTGGTTTTTATGTTCGAGAGTGGTTGCTACCTAACACTCGATGACCATCACGTTTTAATTAGATACCGACATTTAATTGGTACACATCATATAAGCAGGGAGTTTTAATCATGACAGAGCTACCCCGGTCAAAAACTGGCAGGTTATTGAAAAATAACAATAAAACATCAATAAATATCGCCGTACTACTTGTTTTCTTATTCACGATGCTATCCAGCCCCCTACAGGCTGCAGGTGAACTTGTAGACATCGACGTGGCAGCAATGCCGGCAAAGTCGGCTTTGAAAGCATTTCACACACAGACCGGTTTAAACCTTGAATGGTCGGCCGACGAAGTTGACGGCCTCACCAGCAAAGCGGTCAGCGGTAGCATGAGTCCGGAGCAGGCATTGCAAATCATGCTCGCAGAGTCAGGCCTTCAAGCGACGTTGATTGACAATAAAACTTTTGTAATCAGCCCGGAAGGTGATCTTTCAAGAACGACCCGCCTGACTCAAGCATCGACAGAAACCGATGAGGAGTTACTGGAAGAGGTCATCGTCACCGGTACGCAAATCAAGGGTGCAGCCATATCAGAAGCGTTGGCAGTAACTGTCTTTTCAGAAGCCGACATCGAGGCGATGGGTATCAGCTCTGGTGATGAACTGCTCGACTCCATTACCGAGCAGGGCCAGAATTTCCAGAGCGAAGCTGAAAATATTTCTGGTGGTGTTAATTCCGTGCGTGGTGATATCGGTGCTTTCAACCTGCGCAACATGGGCACAGGTAACACGCTGGCACTGTTGAATGGCCGTCGCATGGTGCAGGCAGCCGGTTTCCAGACTGAGCTGGTTGGTGGCAGTTTCGTGCCGGTCAATACGGTCAACACCAACGAGATTCCTGTCATGGGTATCCGCAGAGTGGAAATTCTGCGTGACGGCGCATCAGCTATTTACGGCGCGGATGCCGTGGCAGGTGTTGTCAATACTGTTCTGAAGAGCAGCTTCGACGGCTTGACCGTTCGTGCCCGTTATGACTGGTATGACAACATTCCGCGCGATGATATCCGTCTGAATATTGAATGGGGTCACGATTTCAACGGGGGCCGCAGCAACATATCTTTCTTTGGCGATTTCTACAGCCGTGACCCTGTCAGCTCAATGGACGATCCACGCTGGTCGGACTCAGACCAGCGTTCGCGCCTCGACGAGGATAACCCGTGGTTTACCACCACTTCCTTCAGAAATGATTCGATTGATTCCGGATTTGGCCAATGGGATGCCAGGGATCCGCGTACAGGCACCAGTTCCAGACCCCCTGGCATCACCGATTCTGGTGGCGAATTTGAGACTTTCCCCATAGGCGATTCAGCGTGCCAGCACGAAGATGCCTGGGTTATCAACGAGGCCGTGTGCGGTCTGCGTGATGGTGTGCGCAGGAACCCGGATGGCCGCGTCGGTAACTGGCGTTATAACTCCAATGGTGAGCTTAAAGATGTCAATGGGGGTAATGGCATTGGCCGTGACCTGGTATCCGACCTGGATCGCTACAATACTTTCCTGTTCTTTAATCACGATTTTGAGAACGGTGCGCAGGCCTACACGGAATTCGGTTATTACAAGGCCAAGACCAAATTGGTACGTCATCCTGTCGCAACCACTACGGGTGTCGAATTGGTCATTGGTGCGGAAAACTACTACAATCCGTTCGGCCCCTGTGGCTCCCCTAACCGTTTATCAGACGACCTTATCTCTGAAGATGACGTACCTTGTGAAGGTGTGCCGTTATTACTGGATTTTTACCGTTGGGTAGAACTCCCGAGGACCAACCAAAACGATGCCACCACCTGGCGTTTCGTGCAGGGTTTCAATGGCGCCTGGGGTGACTGGGATTGGGATACCGGGTTGGTATGGTCGGAAGCAAAACGTGAAGACGTAACACAGCGTCTCTCCAATACACTGATGCAAGAAGCCCTGGATGATTCTTCCCCTGACGCTTACAACCCTTTCAATGGTGGAGTTCTGCCTTCAAATATCGAGCGGGCCATCGTGGATGTTTACCGCAAGAACAAGACCAAGCTGAAGATGATAGATTTCAAACTCAGCAAGGCCGATCTGTTTAACCTGCCAGCCGGTCCGGTCGGGTTCCTGTTTGGCGCCGAATGGCGCAAAGAGTCGTTCAAGGATGACCGGGACGACAGGCTGGATGGCACCATTACTTTCACCGATGTTGATGGTGATACCTTCCCGTTCATTTCGGATGTAATCAACTCGAGTCCATCGTCGGACAGCAGTGGTAGCCGTAAAACCACATCACTGTTCGTGGAATTTGCGGTACCCGTGTTCGAAAATTTCGACGTGCAAGCGGCCGTACGTTACGAAAATGCGTCGGATTTCGAAAGCACCACGGTGGGCAAACTCGCGTTTGGTTGGCGTGTATGGGAACCATTGCTGATCCGTGGTTCATGGTCCGGGGCCTTCCGTGCGCCAAACCTGGTCACGATCAATGAGGAACTGGTGGTACGAACCAATACCGTGCGCAATTACAGCTGTCAATACGCGGTTGATGTTTGGGAAGCGGGACTTGATCCTGATGATCCGGACTTTGATGCTGCCGAAGATGAGTTGGTCTGTAATGGTGGTGTTCAACGTCGTGCTTCGGGTTCCAAGGAACTCAAACCGGAAAAATCAACCAATACCTCACTTGGTTTCGTATTGGAACCCGCCGAGGGCCTGATGCTTACGCTTGATTTCTGGAAAATCAAGAAGAAAGACACCATCGGCTTGTTCGGTGAAGTTAACCATTCGCTGCTTGACTCGCTATTACGCATAGAAAACGGATTGAGCAGTTGTCCCAGCTTTGGTGGCAATCCGGCGGTCGGTTACGGGAGTGTTGATCCTGAAGACATTCCATTCTACGAAAACGCCGGTATTTGCCCGGTTGGACAGATGGAATATGTAGAGGACAAGTACGCCAACCTCGACACAAGGACCGTGAAAGGTTATGACCTCGGTGTTTTCTATTCATTGGATACGGATTGGGGCAACTGGGATTTCACCTTTCGTGGCAGCTTCTACGACACTTATGAACAGGAAGCCGGTCCTGCAACCCAGGTGCTGATCGAAGCATCGGAAGCGGGTATATTTCCACCGACTTTCCCGGCGCCACGCGGATTTGATGACCTGCTTCGACAGGATGGTAACCAGAGGAACAAGCTCAATTCCAGCCTGCGTTGGAGAAAGGAAAATTGGGGTGTGAATTTCACTTATTACTACCTGAGCAGCTTTATCCAGACTTCACTGGGTGAAAGGGACGAACAGAGGTGGCGAATCCCGTCCATGACGACCATGAACGTGAGTTTTGATTATCACTTCGATCTTTGGAGTGCCGATTCAAGGTTCCGTTTTGGCATCAACAACTTCGCCGATAAACGGGCACCGTTGGCCGATCGTCCCTTTGGTTATTTTGCAGATGCACATCGTGATTTAGGACGTTATTTCTACGTTGATCTCAGGATGGGCTTCTGAGTCATTTAAAAACCTGGTCGGGAGGTAACTCCCGACCAATCGATTTAACCGAAAACCTGTGTCCATCCCGGCGCAGGTTTTTTTTAACTGCAGAGATTAAGGTGAGATTAGTCGGGCAAACCTGTAATTTAAGACGGCTTTGCCAACTACCTGAAATCAAACTGATGAAATAGGAAAGCACTCATGAGACCTGTATTTATATCTGTACTGGTGGCCGCTTTTTTGTTTGTTTTTACGGCCTGTACGCCCGTATCCAAAACACTACCGGAAGAAAGTCAGGCATTCGACCTGGTTATTGAAGGTGGTTCTGTATGGAAGGGTTCGGGTTCCCATCCCACAGTTACCGACATAGGTGTTCGTGGTGACCGCATCGCAGCTATAGGTGATCTTGGCGGTCGTGTTGCTACACAACGCATTAGCGTGGAAGGCCTCGCGGTGGTACCGGGGTTTATCGATATCCACAGTCATGCCGTACGCGGTTCACGTGCCAACAGTGGTTTATTCAAACACCCCGATGCGGAAAACTACATTCGCCAGGGTGTAACGACGGTTATCGGCGGCCCGGATGGCGGGTCGGAACTTTCCATTGCCATATTATTGAATGATTTTGAAAACACCCCCGCGAGCATCAATTTTGGTACTTTCATCGGTCATAATACGGTGAGAAAGGCAGTCATGGGCCGTGAGGACCGGGCGCCAACTACTGCCGAACTTGAAGCCATGAAGCAACTTGTCGGGACCGGTATGCAGGAGGGTGCCTACGGTCTGTCATCGGGTTTGAAATACATACCCGGAGCCTATTCTGAAACCAGCGAAGTGATTGAACTGGCGAAGATTGCAGGTCAGTTTGATGGAATTTACATCAGCCATATGCGAGAGGAAGGTCTGGACCTGATCAAGAGTGTGGAAGAGACCATCCGTATCGGTGAAGAGGCAGGCTTACCCGCGCAAATCACGCACCACAAAGCGATGGGTGTCGAGATGTGGGGTTCCAGTGTGCAAACACTTGCCCTGATTGATGCTGCCAATGCACGCGGTGTGGATGTTACGAGTGACCAGTACCCCTATGCAGCATCCAGTACCGGAATCAGCGTGCTGTTTCCAGCCTGGAGCCTTGCAGGCACACGTACAGAGCAACTGGCGCGATTCAACAATTCTGAAACCCGCGCCCGGATTAAGGAAGGTATCGTCTTCAACCTGATCCATGACCGCGGCGGTGACGATCCGTCGAGGGTTGCCATTGCCAACTGTGACTGGAACAAGTCACTCAACGGTAAGAATTTTGCTGAAATCCTGATTGAACGTGGTCTGGCCGTCAACATGGACTCTGCGGCGGACCTGGCGCTTGAAATACAGGAAAATGGCGGTTGTTCGGGTGTATTTCATGCCATGTCCGAGCAGGATGTCGTCAGGATCATGCAGCATCAGGACACCATGATCTCATCAGATGGTGGAATTTTTATACCGGGCGAGGGTGTGCCACATCCGCGTAACTATGGAAGCTTCGCAAGGGTATTGGCCTATTATGTGCGCGACACCGGGGTATTAAGCACCGGTGAGGCGATCTACAAAATGTCCAAAATGCCTGCAGAGCGTATTGGCCTGGATGATCGCGGGCGAATCGAAGTAGGTGCTATTGCGGATATCGCGGTCATTGATCTTGCCACTGTCCAGGATCATGCGAGTTTTGATGACCCCCACCAGTTCGCAACAGGTGTTGAGCACGTGGTGGTCAATGGGGTAATCGTGATGAGGAACAGTCAGGTGACGGGTGAGAGGCCCGGACGGGCATTACGCTCACGTTAACAAAGCCACGGAGATGGATATGGAACACAGGAATTTTATCGGCAACAATGGTCACAAGTGCATGATTATGCTGCTAATGACCTGTATTTTTCTATCAGCGTTCTGCTCGGCAACAACCTGGGCCCAGGTGGATTCGGGTCTCAAGCAACCCATCATTCGTTACGACTCGATACACCATCCCGCCAAGGGGCTTTATGGCATGGTGGTTTCACAAAACAGCCTCGCCACCAGCGTGGGGCAGACGATTTTGGCCCGGGGCGGTAACGCCGTGGATGCCGCTGTCGCAGTTGGATTCGCTTTGGCCGTCACCCTGCCAAGAGCGGGCAACCTGGGTGGTAGCGGTTTTATGCTGGCCCATATGGCGGAAGAGACAAAGACCGTTGCGTTTGATTACCGTTCTGTTGCACCGCTCACAGCGAGTGTTGAAAAATACAGCAAAGCGGACGGCGAAATGGACTGGGACAAACTGACCTTTGGTCCAATGGCGCCAGGCGTTCCCGGTACGGTTGCTGCCATGCACCAGGCCTGGCATAGATTTGGTTCGTTGCCGTGGAAAGAACTGCTTTTACCTGCATACCAGTTGGCGCATGACGGATTCGCAGTGGGTCACGATCTCGCCCATGTTCTGAATATGGCGAGTGCCGTTCTGAACTACTATTCTCCGGACTCGGCATATACCAGGCAAGACGGCCAGTTATGGCTTGCGGGTGATGTATTAATTCAAAAAGACCTGGCCTGGTCAATTGGCCAGATCATGGAGCATGGTTCTGCCGCGTTTTATACAGGAGAGTTGGCTGCCAGAATAACCAGGGCTTTCGAAAAAGAAGGTGGAATTATCAGTCAGGAAGACCTCTCAGCCTACGAGGTAAAAGAGCGCGTGCCGGTTGCCACCAGTTATCGTGGCAAACAGGTTATTTCCATGCCACCTGTCAGCGGTGGTGGTGTGACCCTGATACAGATGTTAAATATGCTGGAGAATTTTGATCTTCAAAAATACCCCCAGGGTTCTGCCATGAGCCTTCATTTACAGGCAGAGGTGATGAAACGTGCCGCTGCCAATCGTCGATCCTTATTGGGTGATCCCGATTTTGTCGAGGTATCTGTTGAAGCGTATATCAGCAAAGACCTGGCAAGAGACATGGCGAAAAAAATCAATCTCAAACGTTCCGAAAATGTCAAAAACATCAAAGCGGAATCACTTGAGCGATATGAAAGCCGCAATACCACGCACTTTTCTGTTATGGATGCCCATGGTAATGCGGTTTCCAACACCTATACACTGGGTTATTCGTTCGGTTCCGGTTTTGTTGCCGAAGGAACCGGCATTTTGTTCGACAACCAGATGCGAAATTTCAGTTACCGTTCAGACAGCAACCACAAAAACGCACTGGCGCCCGGCAAACGCATGCTTTCCACCATGACGCCGACCATTGTTCTGGGAGAAGATGGCAAGGTATTGCTGGTCACCGGTACACCCGGAGGAGGCCGCATCATCAATGTCGTATTGCAGGTAATTGTTAATGTGATTGATTACCAGATGAATATTGCCGAAGCCACCCATCAACCACGTATTCACCAGGGTTGGCGAAAGCAGGACCTGGGTATTGAAACCGGTATGAACCCCGAGGTGGTCAATCTGCTAAAGGGTATGGGTCACAAGGTAGATATGCAGCAAACCATGGGAAGCACCCAGTCCATTATGTGGCGTGATGGTGTTTTTCATGGTTCAGCCGATCCCAGGCGTCCGAACGCACTGGCATTGGGTCTGAACCAGTCACCGGAAGAAATTTCGCGATAGTGAATGAAAGAAGGGTGGCATGCTTTAGTTGAAGACGACCCGGGTTGGTGTTTTGCCGTTTGCCGGTGAACCCGGTTGTTATTAAGAACAAAGGGACAGGAACTGGTCAATTGCGCTGTTCGCCTTTATGATTGAGTCATCATGATGAGAGCATAAGGGTACGGATGATCTCCATTCATATCCTCACGTTTTGGGAGACGAAAATGCGCCAGTGCCTGTGTCTGATTCTTGTCGGACTGTTACAGTTTGTACCCTCTTCTTTGTTAGCCAGCGAAACCACCCTCGAAACCCCGGCAGAGCTGTTGAAATACCGTGCCTGGGTCACTGAAATGGAAGGTCTTGAACGCGGACCGTTTTCCCGTCTGAGGTGGTTTTGTAACGATGGAACCGTGTTGCCACCCAGATCCTATGCCTGCAAAGACCATGGTGGCGGGTTTCAGCATGGACAGTGGAGCGACAAAACACTTCAATTGCGTCAACAGGGTTACCTGGTCGCCAACATATTGGCGGGTCAGGATACAAATGCATTGGTAGATAATCCTGACTTCCGAAATATTTATGCACAAATTCTGATTGAACGATTTCTGGTCAGTGCCGATGATGGCTGGATATTGAGACGGGCGTTGTTTTATCGTGGTGCTATCCAGGAGGAGGATGAACGGGCCGCGGCACGTAAACTTCTCATGGAGATGAGTTCACGTGATCACTGGATCGGGCCTGGTTTCCCGGCTCTCAGGGCAGGTGTCAGAATGCTGCCACATGGTGCCAACAGCGCTTCCATTCAAAAAGTACGGCAGGTGTCTGCATCACTTTCAGATCAGAACGATGCTTTCAAGCCGCTGAGAGCCAAGATTCACGGCAGTCCGGGTGCTGAGGATGCCAAGAGTGTCCGCGACTATGCGCAGGGACTTGCAACTGGCTCACAACAGCCTTACCTGGAACTGGCTGATGAAATTGATGCGATCTACCAGGCTGAACCGCTCGATGCGGAACTCGATAGTATGGCCGGCCGTTACACGGCGGCGCCCTGGTTACAAAAAATATTGACAGATTCCGCCACATCGCTGAGAACGGGTGGTCCGGCGGCCAACACGTTCATTACGACCGGTCAATTACTGGCTGATTTACGAACCGCCTTGCCCCGCATTAAATCTCCCTATGTTCGTCTGCAAATACTGGATTTGAGCTTGCGGGTGGAAGTCGAGAATTTCAGTGCCGCATCTGTTATGCGCTCTGAACTAAGCACTGCGACACGTAAACAGCAGGCTGTTTTTCTAAAATCTGCCGGTCAGGCTGCATTTGGAACGGGCGTGATCAATGCGCGCTTGCTGACCGAAATGAGTAAAACGATTGGTGGACTTGAGCTGGACGAGCTTCAGTTGGATGAGTACCTGGGTAGTCTGAATTATCTTGGCCGTGCTCCGGGCTGGGGAACCCAGACTTTGCGGATGCACTTCTATGAGCCGATGGAGAAGCTTGCCCAGATTGAACCCCTGGCCATGCTATTTATCCAGGATCAGTTACGTGGTAGTCCGTTGCTGGTTTTCTCGAAGGTACTCGATGGTCTTTCGCGTGACGCGAACCGGTTGGCAGGTGTAAAACACCATCTGTTCGATCAGGAGATTGGTGTAGGGTTCACCGCGCTTAACCCGGGTCTGGCACGGGGAACCTTGCATGTTGAGCCGGATCTGAGTGAGCTCGAAAACTTTAGGTCTGATGGTATCTACCTATTGCCTGAAACGGTTTCCGACCTGCCGCCCGTGGCCGGTATTTTAACTGCCGGAGAAGGCAATCCACTGTCTCATGTTCAGCTGTTGGCGCGTAACCTGGGTATTCCCAATGTCACCGTCAACGACACGGTCATAGCAGAGCTATCAAAACATGATGGTGAACAGGTGGTGATGGCGGTTAGCAAGTCAGGGCTGGTTGAAATTTCACCCTGGTCAGATCAATGGAAAGAAATTTTCGAAGTTGCCGAAGCGGCCGGTGGTGTCACTATCGTGCCTGACCTGGAAAAACTTGACCTCACTGTTCAGGGCGTGGTGCAGCTGGATGATTTAAGGGCCGTAGATTCAGGCCGGATCGTTGGCCCGAAGGCGGCCAAGCTGGGTGAGTTACGTGCTCACTACCCGGGGCATGTTTCCCGTGGATTAGCGATTCCCTTTGGCATTTTCCGGCAGGAGGCATTTGAGCAGCCTTATCCGGGTGGTGATGGCACCGTTTTCGAATGGATGGTGGCGAGCTATGCGGATCTTGCCTCACTTGCGATGGACTCTCCCGAGCATACCCAAAAAGCCGAATTGTTCCGTGCGGAGTTGTATGACATCGTTATCAATACAAAATTAAGTGCTGCATTTCAGGATAAGTTGCGTGCTGCCATGAAAGAAACTTTCGGCTCAGACAATCCACCGGGTGTGTTTGTTCGATCGGATACCAACGTGGAAGATCTTGCCGGCTTTACCGGTGCCGGGCTGAACCTGACATTGCCCAACGTGGTGGGTTTTGACAATCTTGTGCAGAGCATTGCCGAGGTTTGGGCCTCACCGTTTACGGCCCGGGCATTTGCGTGGCGCCAGTCACATATGACACAGCCGGAACATGTCTATACCTCCATATTGTTGCTCGAGTCCGTGGCATCCGATAAGTCCGGTGTTCTTGTCACCCAGGACATCGACACGGGAGACAGGGGTGTGGTTTCAGTGGCGGTCAACGAGGGCCTGGGTGGTGCGGTTGACGGGCAGGCTGCCGAATCGCTGCGAATCGCCCTGGATGGTTCCTACGTCAAGGTACTGGCAACAGCGACGGCCCCCTGGCTCAGAGTGCCAAACCCAAAGGGTGGCCTCACGATGCTTCCCAGCAGCGGCAGTGACACGGTGCTCCAACCACTGGAGATTGACCAGGTGATTGATTTTGCGCAACACCTCCCGGACAAATTCCCTGCTATCACCGATGATGAGGGGAATTCTGCTCCGGCAGATGTCGAGTTCGGGTTTGTGGACGGCGACCTGCGTCTGTTTCAGTTAAGACCGTTTCTGGATAGTAAAATGGCGAAAGGTATCAGCTACCTGCAACAGATGGACGCACAGTTGGCAAATACCAGTCTGATCAATGTCGATATGAATGGAGTACCTGAACAATGAAAATTTCCAATAGATTAGGTTCAGCATTAATCGTTCTCTCCCTGGTCTCTATAGCGGTCACAGTGGTGGCTTATCCCCTGGATGGTTATGAAGAAACCGGAATTCGGCGTGTCGAGGGTGCCCGCCTGGCCAATGAAGGTCTGGCAATCGGCGGGTTTCAACCGCCTGGTGCGATGTTGACGACCGAGCAGGTTGATATCAGGCTGGCAGGCAGGGAAATTGATTTACCCCCGGCAGACCCTGAATTTACGGAACAGATTAAAGACTTGCTCGGTGAGCATGCTGATCGTTATGGAATCACGGTACTGGATATGAGTGATCCGGAAAACCTGCGTTACGCCGAACACCGGGGTGACTATCGTCAAAATGTAGGCAGTGTCGGCAAACTGCTGGTCGCGCTTGGGCTGTTCCAGGCATTAGCTGATACCTGGCCGGATGACCTGGATCGCAGGAAGGCTATACTTCGTGACACCATGATGACGGCGGATGACTTTTCACATAGTGACCATCACACCATCAGGATATTCAATGTGGAAACAAGGGAGCTTATCCGTCGTCCGATTGAGGACGGCGACCAGGGTTCTTTATGGGAGTACCTCGACTGGATGCTTTCCGTCAGCTCAAATTCCGCTGCAGCGATGGTGATGCGTGATGCCATGTTGCTCAAGCACTTTGGAAAAGATTACCCGGTCTCGGAAGAACAGATCAGAACTTTCTTTTCCACAACACCGAGCGGTGAGTTGACCAGGCTTTTCCAGCATACCTTCTGGGAACCGGTGACCCGTAACGGATTGTCCCTTGATCAGATTCGCCAGGGTAGTTTCTTTACCCGCCAGGGCAAGGCCAACGTCAATGGCGGTGGCAACAGCTACGCAACCGCACGCAGCCTGATGGAGTTTTTGCTGAAGATGGAAGAGGGTGAGTTGGTAGATGAATGGAGCAGTCGTCAGTTGAAAAGGCTGCTGTACATGACCGAACGGCGTATCCGCTATGCTTCTTCACCTGAACTCAAGGATGCCGCCGTTTATTTCAAGTCCGGCTCCTGGTACAAGTGCAAGCCGGAAGAGGGTTTTAAATGCGGTGCCTATCGCGGCAACGTCATCAACTATATGAATTCTGTGGCTATCGTGGAGCAGGAGGTCGATGGCGTAAAACTGCAGTACATGGTGATCGTGATATCGAATGTACTGAAACAAAATGGCGCGGTTGAGCACCAGACACTTGGTACCGAAGTTCACAAGCTGCTCAAGCAGCAACACGGCGTAGCACCGTAGGGTACTTTACGGGTTAAACACCCGTTGACCGGTTTAGCGTGTCCCCGTGTTACTGGAAACAGCGAGTTCGTGTAAGGGACCGGCCAGTTCTTCAAGCCAGACAGCACCGTTCGGGTTATTCGCGAGGGCGACAATAATATAAGCCAGTCCATCGCTCCGGACCAGGGCGCTGTCTGCGTGATACGTTTTCCAGGTGCCTGATTTTCTGTGGATTTCAAGGTCAGGATAAGCCTGCAAGCCCTTAACGAACTTGTGTGAAATACCAGGTTTGGAAAGCACTTCCAGCATCATCCTGGATTGTTCAGGACTGACAAGTGTTCCGTTGTTCAGCTTGTAATAAAAGCGGGCTGCCTGGAATGCTGTTGCACCATGGGACAAGCCTGACAAGGGGTCACGCTGGTAAGCCGCGCTCGGGCCATAGTCTTTTCCGACCCATAGGCCACCTGTGCCATCGGGTTCATAAAAATTGTATTCTGGTAATTGCAGAATCTTAATGAGTTCTTCACGCCCGACCATTTCGAGCACTTTCGTCGCACAGGCGTTGCAGGAGTAACGGATCATATCAACCAGATCGGTCTGTAACTCATCATCCAGTTTCAGGCGGCCCTCATCAATTGCTACAGCGGCACCCAGCAATATGGCAATTTTGGGCAGGCTGGCTGCGTAAACCATGTTGCGGCCATTGAGTTCCGCAAGACGCGGTTTTTCAGGGTCAGTGACGATTACAAGAACCACTGCCAGTTCTTTTGCTTCAATCGCGGATGAAAGGTCCTGCTGATCGACCAGTTCCTCCAGTGCCCGTTGCAGTTGTGGATCTCCCGCTGCATTTAATATCCGGCTGGTATCGGCTGCCAATAGTTGTCCACAAAGTATCAGCGCGACAATTGCCAGGATGTATTTGAATGGATTCATGACGGGTACTTTTACACGGGTGGCCCAAATTATCCATGCTTCTGACCCAAGTCTCGTTAAAAGGTTCTGGCAGGTTAAATGATGCAGTACACTAGTGATTAAGAAAGCAGAACCTATGAAGCATGATTGATTATCTCAAAAACACCAGCCTGACCTTCCGTATCATCACCGGTTTGGTATTGGGTGTCCTGACAGGTCTGTTTTTTGGAGAAGATGCTGCGGGTTTGAACCTGATAGCCGATATCTGGATCGGATTAATGCAGATGACCATTCTGCCTTACGTCATCGTATCCCTTATTGTAGGTCTTGGTCAGCTGGATTCTGCCCTGGCACGGCAACTGGCGTTTCGTGGCGGTTTGTTAATGCTGGTCTTTTGGGGTATCGCCCTGCTGGTTGTGACAGTGATGCCGATGTCATTCCCCGTTTTCGAAAGTGCTTCGTTTTACAGTGCACACGCAGGAGAGGCGGCTACACAATTTAACCCCGTTGATCTGTACATACCAAAAAACCCGTTTCATTCAATGGCGAATACCGTGATTCCCGCGGTTGTGATTTTCAGTTCAGCCGTTGGTGTGGCATTGATCGGAATGAAAGATAAAGCGGCATTGATCAGCTCGCTGAGCACGTTTCTGGAGGCGCTTGGGCGGGTGACGCGCTTTGTTGTCGGTATGACCCCGATTGGTGTATTTGCGATTGTTGCCGTGGCTGCCGGCACGATGACCTGGGCTGAAATTGAGCGCCTGGAGGTCTATTTCATCGTATATATCTCCGCTTCTCTTTACCTGACATTATGGGTTTTGCCGGTATTGATTTCCACCCTGACCCCTTTCAAATACAGGGATGTTTTCAGTTATACAAAAGAAGCATTATTGACCGCGTTTTTTACACAGAATGTTTTCATTATCCTGCCAATGTTGATCGATGCCAGTAGAAAGCTCTATCAGGATTACGGGATCAATTCAGATGACACTGATTCGTTGAGTGAGGTCATCGTGCCGGTGACTTTTAATTTCCCCAATACCGGCAAGTTACTGTCCCTGCTTTTTGTTCCATTTGCAGCCTGGCTTGCCGGCTCGCCAATGGAGCTTGGCAGTTACCCCAATTTTCTGCTTTCGGGCCTGGCCAGTTATTTTGCCAAGGCGCAGATAGCGCTGCCGTTCCTGCTTGATCTTCAGAAGCTACCGCAAGATCTTTTCCAGCTGTACATTCCGACAGGTATCATCAATGGAAAATTCGACACCATGGTGTCTGCGATGAACCTTCTCGCCTTCAGTGTGATAGGTACTGCAGCGCTGACCGGGCATTTAAAACTCAGCTTCAGGAAGCTGGCGCGCTTCTTCGTACTATCCATTGTACTGCTCGCTCTCACGGTTCTGGGAACACGTGTTCTTCTTGATGCCGTAATTGATACGAGCTATCACAAGGACAAGGTCATCATGGGGATGAGCCTGATATTGCCTGCAGTTAAGACCACCGTCTATGAAGGTCAGGAAGTTACTCCATTGAAGAACAAACCGGATTTGCCTGAAGGCTTTTCTGTACTTGAGCAGATCACCCACAGAGGCGTATTGCGTGCGGGTTATGTTCCGGGCCGGCTTCCTTTTACCTTTAAGAATGAGCAGGGCGAATTGGTGGGTTTTGATGTGGAAATCCTGAACCTTCTCGCTACCGAAATGGGTGTCGAACTGGAGTTCGTACCGGTCACCTGGGACACACTATTTGCACAGGTTAACGGTGATCAGGTTGATATTGTAGGTACCGTGCCGCTTACCACCGAAATTCTGGTCAATCTGGCCCTTACCGACCCTTATCTCGAGGGTGAGTTGAGTGTCGTTGTCAGGGACCATCGTAGAGCAGATTTTGCACAACGGGACAGGTTATTGAAGCAACGTGAACTGACGATTGCTTACCCTGGACCGGTTGGATACATAAGAGCCCCGATAGAGGCATCAATTCCCCAGATCAATTTCACATGGATAGAGATCAGTAGTCTCAAGGAGTTCTTCCTGCAAGATGCCGAAGAGATCGATGCCTTGATTATTCAAGCTGAAATTGGCACAGCCTGGACTCTTCTTCACCCGGAATACACCGTGGTTACTTTCGAATCATCAAAGTTGAATATTCCGGCCGGATTCGCAGTCCCGCAAGGACAGCAGGATTTTGCCAACTTGCTGAGCCGGTGGATTTCTGCAAAAAAATCTACCGGTGATATCCAGATGGCCTACGATTATTGGATTCTCGGTAAGGGCGCTGAGAAAAAAGAACCCCGGTGGTCCATCAAGAAAGATGTTCTTGGTTGGGGGCAGGATTGAGTTTTTAAGCGGGTGCTTTACTCTTCCGGCGCTATGCTCAGCACAAGACCATCGTGCTCAGGCAGTAGTTGTACCTGGCAACTCAAGCGGGAATTGTCTTTTGTATTGTCGAACTCTTCAAGCAGGTCCTGTTCATCCGAATCCGCCTGTCTGATTTTATCCAGCCAATCCTTATCCAGGTAAACATGGCAGGTACCACAGGAGCACAATCCACCACAGATTGCTGGCACGCCCCATTCGTATTCCCGCAGGGCTTCCATCAGGCTGTCACCTTCACGGGCCTGTACCTCATGAACCTGGCCATCCTGGTCTTTCACCGAAATATTGATCAAAACAATTCCCCTCTATTAAGTTTTTCAGGCGATCTTCACTTTTTGCGGATGGGATTATATTTGTTTATGCATCGAAATGGGGGTAAATTGCCTGAAAAATTTAAAACAACCCTATAGATCGAAAGGATCAGTCATGCGCTCTTCAGACCGAGTCCCGGAAGTTGTCGTTTCATCGGCAGTCAGGAAGTTTGCGGATACCCCGGGCGGGTTGTTGCCGCTATTGCATGAAATCCAGGCCGGTCTTGGTTTTATACCTACCGATAGCGTCCCGGCCATAGCCAGTGGCATGGGTCTTTCCAGGGCGGAAGTCCATGGTGTTATCAGTTTCTACCACGACTTTCGTGATAAGCCGGGGGGTCGGAAAACCATTCATGTATGCCGTGCCGAGGCCTGCCAGGCGGTGGGCTCGCGTCAACTCGAAGCACATGTCAAAACCCGTTTGGGTGTAGATTATGGTGAAACAACTCCGGACGGACGTTTTACACTTGAACCGGTTTATTGCCTGGGTAATTGTGCCTGCGGACCTTCAATTCGTATTGCTGATGATGTCTTTGCGCGGGTGGATACTGATCGTTTTGATGAATTGCTGGGTGATACCTGATCATGGTGAAAATTTATATCCCGGCAGATACCACGGCCTGTGCACTGGGTGCGGACAATGTCGCGGAAGAAGTGGTTTTGCAGGCACAAAACCGGGGACTGGATATACAAATCAAACGCAACGGGTCACGTGGTGCTTTCTGGCTTGAGCCATTGCTGGAAATAGAAACGGATGAAGAACGTTATGCGTTTGGCCCGGTGTTCGCCGGTGATGTTGCCGGTTTATTTGACGCCGGCTTGCATGAAGCATCGGAGCATCCATTATTTCTGGGCAAGGTGACAGATATTGACTGGCTGGCCAGGCAGAACCGTCTGACTTTCGCCCGCGCGGGTGCCATCGATCCGTTAAGTCTTGATGATTACAAACATGAAGGTGGATACGAGGGCCTGAAAAGGGCGCTGGCCATGACGGCCGAAGACATTGTCGAGGCGGTTACCGACTCCGGTTTACGTGGCCGCGGCGGTGCCGCTTTTCCGGCCGGGATTAAATGGCGCACCGTATTGAACGCACCGTCAGAGCAGAAGTATGTCACGGCGAATGCAGATGAAGGTGATTCCGGCACCTTTGCTGACCGCCTGTTGATGGAAGCTGACCCTTTCCAGTTGATTGAAGGTATGACGATCTGTGCCATGGCTGTGGGCGCAACCGAGGGTTACATTTATCTTCGTTCCGAATACCCGAAAGCGTTGGACGTTTTAAACCAGGTCATTACAACTGCTGAAGATGCCAATCTGCTCGGGAAAAATATATGTGGCAGCGGGCGTGATTTTCACATTCATATCAGGGTTGGCGCCGGTGCCTATATCTGCGGTGAAGAAACCTCCATGCTCGAAAGCCTGGAAGGTAAGCGCGGTCTGGTCCGTTTCAAACCGCCATTACCGGCCATTGAGGGTTTGTTCGGCAAACCCACGGTGGTCAACAATGTCCTGACCCTGGCTGCCGTAACGACGGTACTGGCAAAGGGTGGGGCATACTACAAGGACTACGGTAGTGGCCGTTCACGTGGAACCCTGAGCGTTCAACTGGCCGGCAATATACGCCGTGGAGGTCTGGTCGAAGTGCCCTTTGGTGCGAGTCTGCGTGAACTGGTTGAAGATTTCGGCGGCGGCACTGCAAGCGGCAGACCGATAAGGGCGATCCAGGTGGGTGGGCCACTGGGTGCCTACTTGCCGGAGTCACAGTGGGATACACCTCTGGACTACGAGGCCTTTACGGATATGGGGGCCATGCTGGGTCACGGGGGTATCGTGGTTTTTGATGACAGCGTCGATATGTTGGAACAGGCCCGTTTTGCCATGGAGTTTTGCGCCGTGGAGTCTTGCGGGAAATGTACACCTTGCCGTATCGGTTCGGTTCGGGGTATGGAACTTATTGATAAGATAGCTAAAAATGAGAACAGGTCAGCGAGTCTCGAGTTGCTGGATGAGTTATGTGAGACCCTGGACCAGGGGTCGCTGTGTGCGATGGGTGGACTGACGCCGATGCCGGTGCGTAGTGCAATCAGGTATTTTCCACAGGATTTTGAGTCCGAGACTGGAAATGAGTTATAGAGGTAGATAAATGTCTGAGCTGCATAAACCACTGGAAGAACTCGGCACTCCACGGCCACGTGATGCAAAAACACAGGTCAGTCTGGAGATTGATGGTCAGCAGGTTCAGGTTGAGGCGGGTAGTTCCGTTATGCGCGCTGCAGCGCTCACGGGTATCAATATACCCAAGCTCTGCGCCACCGACAGCCTTGAGGCCTTTGGCTCCTGTCGCATGTGCCTGGTAGAAATCGAGGGTCGTAAAGGTTCGCCGGCCTCATGCACAACGCTTGTTGAAGAAGGGATGGTGGTGAGTACGCGCTCGGATCAGCTTGAAAAACTGCGCCGGAATGTACTTGAACTATATATTTCAGACCATCCGTTGGATTGTGTAACCTGTCCAACCAATGGTGATTGTGAGTTGCAGGATGTGGCAGTGGAACTGGGAGTCGAAGACAGTCGTTATGGCTTAAGCGGCAGCAATCATCTGCAAGCTGTCAAAGACGAATCCAACCCGTATTTCACCTTTGACCCTTCGATGTGTATCGTCTGTTACCGCTGTGTGCGTGCCTGCGATGATATCCAGGGCACCTTTGCATTGACGGTCGATGGTCGTGGTTTCGAATCAAAAATAACGGCCGGGCAAATGGAATCCTTCATGGAGTCCGAATGTGTTTCCTGCGGTGCCTGTGTCAATAGCTGCCCCACGGCTGCACTGGAAGAGAAGTCGGTGATCGAGCTGGGCCTGCCGCAGAAAAGTACGGTAACAACCTGTGCTTACTGTGGTGTTGGCTGTGCCTTCAAGGTTGAAACCCGTGGCGATGAAGTCGTGCGCATGACACCCTATAAGGACGGCAAGGCCAATGAAGGTCATGCCTGTGTCAAGGGGCGTTTTGCCTTTGGTTATACCAGTCACAAGGACCGGATCACCACCCCGATGATCCGCGACAGTATTGATGAGCCCTGGCGGGAAGTCAGTTGGCAGCAGGCCATCGAATTTACCGCCCGGCGTTTTCGGGAAATTCAGGCAGAACACGGCCGGGACAGCGTCGGTGGAATTACCAGCTCACGTTGCAGCAATGAAGAAACCTACCTGGTGCAAAAACTGGTCCGTGCCGGGTTTGGCAATAACAATGTCGATACCTGCGCCCGTGTTTGTCATTCACCCACCGGTTATGGTCTGAAAACCACCCTGGGTGAATCTGCCGGTACCCAGGCATTTGATTCGGTGGCCAAATCCGATGTGGTGATGTTAATCGGTGCCAACCCAACCGAGGCGCATCCGGTGTTTGCCTCACGTCTCAAACGGCGGCTTCGCGAAGGTGCGCAATTGATCGTAGTTGATCCGCGTAAAACCGAACTGGTTGACAGTCCGCATATACGTGCCGCACATCATCTGCAGCTATTGCCCGGTAGCAACGTGGCCTTTGTCAATGCAATGGCGCATGTGATTGTTAGCGAAGGCCTTGCCGATGAAAATTACATACGTGAGCGCTGTGAAATCGACGCCTGGCAGGACTGGTCTGATTTTATCCGGGGTGAAGAGAACTCCCCCGAGCACCTGCAGGCAGTAACCGGTATTCCCGCAACGGAGCTACGCGCAGCAGCTAGATTGTTTGCGAATGCCGGTAATGCGGCCATCTATTATGGCCTTGGTGTTACCGAACACAGCCAGGGGTCGACCACGGTCATGGGTATCGCCAACCTGGCAATGGCGACAGGTAATCTCGGTCGTGAAGGTGTAGGTGTCAATCCACTGCGCGGGCAGAACAATGTGCAGGGTTCCTGCGATATGGGATCCTTCCCTCATGAACTACCCGGTTACCGGCATATTTCCGACCCGGAAGTGCGTGGTCTTTTTGAAAACGAGTGGCAGGTGAAATTGCATCCGGAACCGGGTTTGCGTATCCCGAATATGTTTGATGCCGCTATCTGTGGTGATTTCAAAGGCCTGTATTGCCAGGGTGAGGATATCGCCCAGTCCGACCCCAATACCCATCATGTCGAGATGGCACTGAAAGCCCTCAAGTGCCTGGTTGTACAGGATATCTTCCTGAACGAAACCGCTCGTTTTGCACACGTGTTCTTACCCGGTTCTACATTCCTGGAGAAGAACGGGACCTTCACCAATGCCGAACGACGTATATCAATGGTACGTAAAGTACTGCCTTCTAGAAGTGGTAAAGAAGACTGGGAAATCACCGTTGACCTCGCCAATGCGCTGGGTTACCCGATGAGCTATTCACACCCATCCGAGATCATGGACGAAATTGCACGACTGACACCCACATTCAGCGGTGTGAATTACGCGAAAATCGATGCCCTTGGCAGTATTCAGTGGCCTTGTAACGATGCTGCACCGGAAGGCACGCCCACGATGCATGTTGATACGTTTGTGCGTGGTAAGGGTTATTTTGCCATCACCGGGTTTGTACCGACCTCCGAGCGCTCAACACGTAAGTACCCGTTACTGTTAACAACCGGGAGAATTCTCAGTCAATACAATGTGGGTGCACAAACGCGGCGCACCAAAAACACGGTCTGGGCAGATCAGGATCTGCTGGAAATTCACCCGGTGGACGCCGAAGACCGGGGCATTGGTTCCGGTGACTGGGTAGGAATTAAAAGCCGGGCCGGTGATACGGTATTGCGCGCTGTGGTCACTGAAAAGGTTCAACCGGGCGTGGTCTATACCACTTTTCATTTTCCATTGACCGGTGCCAATATTGTTACTACCGAAAACTCAGACTGGGCTACCAACTGCCCGGAGTACAAGGTTACCGCGGTACAGGCAACGCGTGTCACCCAACCCTCACAATGGCAGAAGCAACAGGTGGTCTTCAATCAACAACAAAAGGCATTTCTGGATAAGGCACGGAAACCTCGTGTCTGAACGGGTGAAGACATAGTGTCAGTTTCACGCCAGGTGCCGGTTATCAATTGGAAAAATGGTGCGCAAAGCAGCCAGGATGATGACGTTGCGACGGAAGTGCCTGTCGCCCTGACCTATAATAAACGTTCTCATGTTGTCATGATGGTTACGCCAACGGCGCTTGAGGATTTCGCCACCGGGTTCAGTCTCACCGAGGGTATTATCAAGCAGCCACCGGACATATTGGATGTTGCTGTCATAGAAAGGGAAAATGGCCTGGAAGTGGCCATGACGGTTACTGAAGACTGTTTCGAACGACTCGACGGTCAACGTCGTAATCTCGTCGGGCGCACAGGCTGTGGTCTCTGTGGCGCAGAATCACTCGATCAGGCCATGCGTAGTCCGGCAGTCGTTAGCAGTGGTTTAAACGTAAAGGCTGCGGCCTTACAGGCGGCCGTTTTGTCGCTGAATGCGCACCAGCCCTTGCAGGTGGTTACCGGTGCGGTACACGGAGCGGCATGGTGCAACACCGTTGGTGAGATACTGGCTTTGCGCGAGGATGTCGGCCGCCACAATGCCCTGGACAAGTTGATCGGTTACCTTTTCAGAACCGGTTTTGATTCCTCAGCCGGTTTTGTACTGGTATCGAGTCGTGCTAGTTACGAAATGGTTTACAAGGCGGCGGCGGCCGGT
>Ga0316197_10000755_pt1 | contig 22718 bp, 18 predicted proteins | sample OudBiesiAoxic_MG_FD_204939 | JGI IMG/M metagenome (GOLD analysis project Ga0316197, IMG submission 204939) | Coastal sediment microbial communities from Oude Bieten Haven, Netherlands - site A oxic | ecosystem: Environmental > Aquatic > Marine > Coastal > Sediment | place: Netherlands... | reverse complement strand
ACGTGAAATCTTTAGATTGCGCAGCCAGTCGGTGGTCGAGACGGTGCCGCGGAAGGCCAGGATCACCAACTCGTCGTCCTGGGCGATGAATCCTTCGGTGTCCGCTTCGTTAAAGATCGCTGCCGTCTCTAGACCCCAGCCTGATATGACCGAGCGGAGTAGCAGTTCGTCGACCTCGTAGGCGAGAGCGCTCGCCTGCGCCATCGACAGGGCGGCGGGGAATGAGAACTCTTCGTCGAGGAGGTGCTCGCGATGAAAGTCAGCGTCCATAGTGATCGTTCGGTATCTTGCCTAGCTTGGTCGCAGCAGGCGGTAGCGTAGTTCGGTGCTTGTCCAATCATTGTTCTCCGCCGCGGGTTCCTCGTCTTCGCGCGCAGCCAGCCGGCCGCCTTGCATGGCGGCGGCGACCATGGCGCCGAGCGGGGACGTGGCCCCAGATGAAACGGAACGGGTCTTCTCGAAGGGATGCCGGAGCTCACCTTGTTTGAGCGATTCGAGGTCAGTCCACTGCTCGGTGGCGATGACTTTGAGATACTCGATCCCTTCTCCCATGGCGGCCGGCCAGTTGGCCGGAAACCCGAACTGGATCGCGGTCTTGTCCGACTCGTGTTCGCGTTGGCCATCGATGAATCTTTTACCGGGCTGGATCGCCTTCTGGGTCCCCTTCGGCGGATAGATTCGCCCGATGGCGTAAGCGCAGTCGAGCGAGAAGAGCGTGACGAACAGCGGGCGGTCTGAGGTGTTCTTCATCTCGATGGCCATCCGATCGCCTGCGTGGATCTCTAGCTCGCCCGACGCCGACTCTCCGATCGCCTCGAATTTTGGACTTCCGAGGGCGGTCTCTGCGGCGCTGCCATCTTTGTTGAACACTTGGCGTAGGACGCGTAGTTCGATGGTGTTGGAGAGTTGCGATGCCGGATCCTCATTGTGCAGCTCGAGCAGGTTCTTGTAGCGGGCTAGATGGGCGAGGTCGCGGGCGAGTGCGCCGGCGTTGCCTGGCCGGTAGGGGGCGACTAGGCGAACACCAGAGCCGTCCTGAATTTCGAGCCGCGGGTCCCCGTCCTTGTCCGTGCTGAGCGCGAGGCGGTATTCACCGATTTCGCCAGCGGGGACGGTCTGCACGTAGGGGGCGACCTGATCGTCGGCGAGCTCTGCCTCGACCGCGGAGCGGGTCTCATCATCATCGATGTCGATCGCCACCCGCCGCATCATGTTGCTAGGAACGACCCGGCTGATCGCCGCTTTGGCGTCTTCTGGGAGTTCGAATGCCTGTCCTTCCGGAACACAGCCGCTCCTGACCGCACCCGGCGCGATGACCTTCCACAGCCCGATTGGTTCGGCTGCGTCGGCGATCAGGCGTGTCTCGCGAGGATAGATTGCCAGCACCGTCCCGGCCGCGAGCCCGTGCACCAGCCCGCCGCCCACCTCGCAGTTCCCGTCCTGATCGACCGAGGCGCTGAAGAAGGCGTCTGTCTGCGGGCGGACGCCGCCGAAGATCTCGCGGTCGCGGTCGCCCTCGCACTGTGGAATCTGCGATTCGAAGGTGTTGTTTACCAGGCGTTGCAAGCGCTGGTGAAGTTCGTGATAGGTCAGGCGGCGGTCCGGCCGCATCTGCTGCAGTTCGCGGACGAGGAAGTAGGTCATCGCTCCATGTCGCACGCGCCGCTGCTTGCCAGTCGACTCATCGGTGGTCGGCCATGCGGTCTCGTGCGATTTCTGATGGTTCGCGCAACCCGCGAGTAGGACGTGGCTCTCGTCGTCGGAACCGCGGGTGCCGGGTTCTTCTGAGGGCGAGCTATCGGTGGCCGGCTCGGCGCAGGGGTCGTCGAGGTCTGGCTCGCAGCCGCGGACGCTGACCTCGGTCTGCGCGAGTTCGATGTCTTCACTGATCAGATTGCCGTTCTCATCAACGTGGGACACGGTGCGTGTCCCGGAGCCGGAGTGGCAACAGTCTAGGATGATGGTGATGTTTTCACTGTGTTCTCCAAGATCCTTGATGAGCTTGCCGAGCTCCCAGTCTTTGATGTCGTGCACGCCGTTGGTGCGGCTATCGCTCGGGACGGTCGATTCGACCCTCTGGTCTTCGGTGGCACGCAGCGTGCTGGCCTGCGAGCCGTGGCCGCTGAAGTAGTAGAGGTAGCCGGGCGGGGTGTCTCCTGCGGCCCGGGCGGATTGGCTCCATTCTTGTGCGTGCTCGATCAGGTGTGAGCGGAACGACCCGATGATTCCCTCACGCGTCGCCTCGGCATTGACGCGCTTGCAGATGTTCTCCGGGAGAACGCCGAAGCGGTCCTTCAATAGGCTCTCGATTGCGAGGATGTCATTCTCGCACCCGGCGAGATCCGGGACTGAGTCCGCGTCATACTCGTTCACTGCAACCAGCAGTGCGCGCAGCTGCGGCGATCCATGCTCTGATGAACTCATGGTCAGAGGCTAGGAGATCGTGCCGGTTCTGACAATGGCAAACGGCGGCAGATCATAACGATTTTGGACTCATAGAGGGGAATGGATTGACTCGAACTCGCCACCGCTAGCCGGGGCTAGCTTTTCCTGAGCGGTCTGTCGGTGTGGGTAACCAAATTTTTCCCCGGTGAGCGATCGGCCCCCGCGCGGGCAGCCGGCAGGCTTGCATCATTCGAGACTTCTCATAGGCTCAAGTATGGGCGATCCAAAAAGAATGTTTGTGCAGTCCATGAGAGATCTAGCTCCGAGTCAGATCCTCACTGCGATCTTGATCGCGTTTGCCTTGGCCGCTCCCGCCCCGGCTCAGGAAGATACGGGAGGAGGGAATTGGCCATCCTTCCGCGGCTCCTTTGCTGCGGGGACTGCAGACCGGCTGGCGCTCCCAGAGGGATGGGATGTCGAATCGGGTGTGGGCGTGAGGTTCAAGACGGCTATCCCGGGACTCGCCCACTCGAGTCCAATCGTGTGGCGTGACCGCCTGTTTCTGACGACGGCGGTCAGCAGCACTGGGGGCGCGTCGTTCAAACCCGGCCTCTACGGATCCGGTGATGCGTCGGAAGATCGTTCGGTGCACGAGTGGCGGATCCTCTGCATTGATTCAAGCAGTGGCGAGATCCTGTGGAATCAGGTCGCCACCGAGGGCAAGCCGAAGGACAAACGCCACGTAAAGGCGACGTATGCGAATTCGACTCCAGCGACCGATGGCGAGCACGTCGTTGCCATGTTTGGATCCGAGGGACTGTTCGCCTACACGATTCGCGGGGAATTTTTATGGAAGCGCGATCTCGGGCGGATGGATGTCGGTGCCTACGATATCCCCAGCTACGAGTGGGGAACGGCCAGCTCGCCGATCATCTACGAGGACAAAGTGATCGTCCAGTGCGACCAGCAGGAGGGCTCGTTCATCCTGGCGGCTGATGTCAAAACGGGTGAGATCTTGTGGAGGACGGCGCGCGAGGAATTGCCCTCGTGGGGAACACCCACGATCTGTCGCAATGACGGGCGCGCCGAACTGGTCACCAATGGCTCCAACTTCATCCGCGGCTACGATCCTGATACTGGCAAGGAACTGTGGCGCCTCGGTGGCAGTTCGAAGATCACGGCGCCGACGCCGATCTGCGCGGAGGGGTTGATCATCGTCGCCAGCGGCCGCCACCCAGAGCGACCAGTTTTTGCCATCCGCCCGGGGGCGCAGGGGGATATCACCCTGGACCTGGGTGTGACTGGCAGCGATGACATCGCCTGGAGCCTGACCAAGCGCGGCGGATACATGCCGACACCGCTCGCCTACCGGGGCAGGCTCTATGTCCTGAACAACGGTGGTCAGCTGGGCTGCTACGATCTCCAGGAAGGGGCCGAACATTACTATGAGCGCGTCCCGCATCGGGCGCATGGGTTTAGCGCATCGCCGGTGGCTGCCGGAGGGAAGATCTACCTCCCCGGTGAAGATGGGCTCGTCTTCGTGCTCGAGGCGGGAGATGAGATGAAACTGCTCTCGACCCACACGGTCGGCGAACCTCTGATGGCCACCCCGGCCATCGCCGGGGGAACCCTGTTTCTACGCGGGGACAAGCACCTTTTCGCGATCGGAAAAAAAGTGGCGCCTTGAGCGCACAGACCCGGTAGGATTGGCGCATGAAGATCCTGCGAATCATCCTACCCTTTGCCGCGCTCGCCTCGATTGGTCTCCTCCAAGCAGATGAGGAGGCTGGCTCCGTGGAAAAACTCGTGTTCGAGACAGAGTGGAAGGGCGAACGGATCGAGCTCCCGCCCCCCTTCGCCCCCGAGATGAAGCTCGAGGGGATCGAGGAGATCCGCTTTGCACCAGGGATGTTCGAGCCGGACTCGGATTCGTTCTTCTCCTACGTCTTTGTCTTCGCCGTCCCCGGCGACACGGAGCTGAGCAAAGAGGTGATCCAGAAAGAAACTCTGGCCTACTACCGGGGGCTCGCCGCGTCCGTTCTCAAGGGGAGGGGGAAGGAAGTGGATACGACAAAGTTTAAATTCACTCTGGAGAAATCCGACAAGGCGGTGGCCGTGCCGGCGGGTGTGGGTGATAAATCGTCCGTGACGCAGTACCGCGGCAAGCTGGATTGGATCGAGCCGTTCGCCACTGCAAAGCCGCAGGTGCTGCACTTCGAAATCCAAGCCTGGTCCGACCTAGACACCAAGCGCGGCTACCTGTTTGTCGGCACCTCGCCGAAAGAGATCGGTGACACTGCCGCGATCTGGAAGGAGATGCGCAAGATCCGTAGCAAGTTCAAGGTCGAGGCGGGCGCCACCAAGTAGATCGCTGCCGGTCTTGGCTGGGGCGAGATCTATTGGGCGAGGCGTGGCGCGGAGTGCCCTCTCGCGCGGATCTCTTTCAGGAGCGCCCGCAGTTCGGTGATCTTCTCTGGGTGATCGTTGGCGAGATTCTTGCGCTGTCCCGGATCGGCTTTGAGATTGTAGAGCTCGGCGGGATTGCCGTCGTCCGCGGGGTATCCGTGCTTGGCCTCCCAGCCCTTCTTGCGGCCTGAAATGTAACCATTTTTTGCATCGATCAGGAGCCAGTCTCCGCTGCGGATGGCATAGTGATCCGCCTTGGTATTGTGGACGTGTGCCCCCCGGATCGCTTGCCCGGACTCCATCCCTTCCAGCAGCGGCAACAGATTGTGCGAGTCCTCGGCGGCATTCTTCGCGGGCAGCTCGACCTCGAGCGCGGCCGCGATCGTCGCCATCAGATCGATCTGCGAAACGAGTGCGTCCGAGCTGCTCCCGGCCTCCGTCTTCCCCGGCCAGCGGACGATGAATGGGACGTGGTGGCCGCCCTCGTAGATGTCGCGCTTGAGGCCGCGGAACGGGCGCGCGGACCAGTGGTCAAATTTCTCGTCGCGCGCGTAGGCATACTTCTCCGGTCCGTTGTCGGCGCTGAAAATGACGACGGTCTTGTGCTCGCCGCCCGATTTCTTCACCGCCTCCAGCAGCTGGCCGCAGGCATGGTCGACCTCGTAGACAAAGTCGCCGTAGGCGCCAGCCTCAGATTTGCCGTCGAACTCGTCGTTGGGGATGATCGGTGCGTGCGGCGCCGGCAGGGCGAAGTAGAGGAAATACGGTTTCTCGGCGCGTTTGGGGTCGATGAGGAACTCGACCGCCTTGCGTGTGGTGGTCGGGATGTTCTGGTAGGGGTCCCAGCCGGTGACCATCGGCCCCGGGCGGCACTCCCAGTTCCCCTCCTTGATCGGCTTCCACTTCTTCGTGTCCATCGTCGTGTCGGGCGCCTTGACCAGCCGGTCGTTCTCGATCCACGCGTAGGGCGGGAAGTTGATCACCGTGTCACCGAAGTAGTAGTCGAACCCGTGCGCCAGCGGTCCGTCCGGGATCGGTTTCGACCAGTCGAAGTCGCTGTGGTTCGTCGACTTCTTCGGTGTCCCCGGTTTGCGGATCGCATCCCAGTCCCAACCGAGGTGCCACTTGCCGATCGCTGCCGTGTCGTAGCCTTCCTGTTTGAGCATCTCTGGCAATGTGAGCCGCTCGGGTTTGAATACCGTCCCGCCCAGCGCACCGACGATGCCGTGGAAGTCGCGCCAGTGGTGGCGGCCGGTGAGCAGCGCGTAGCGGGAGGGGGTGCAGATGCCGGACGACGAGTGCCCGTCGGTGAAGCGCATGCCGGAGCGCGCCAGCGCGTCGAGGTTTGGCGTCGGGATCTTCGACTCGGGGTTCTGGATAGCGAGGTCGCCGTAGCCCATATCATCCGCGTAGATGAGGAGGATGTTGGGACTACGCTCCGCGAGGACAGGCGGAACGGCCGAGAGGAGGGCGATAGCGAGGAAGATGTATCTCACGACTGGTTTGGTCTACTCTACTCGGGCAAGCGGTTCCGCTTCCGTGACCGCCTTGCGCAGCTTCTCCGCGGCGTCCTTTTGACCCGCCTTCTCCATTTTCTGGGCCGCAGCGAGTGCAGCGTGAGTGGCGGCGTTTTTGGCATTGGCGTCGCCGCTTGCTAGGACGGCAAGAATCGCTTTCGTGGACTCTTGGGTGGCAATTTTTCCCAGCGAGGAAAGGGCTGCAGCGGTTGCGTATTGGTCCTCGCCGCCCTTCTTGGCGATCTCTGCCAGCGCAGGCACCGCAGCGGCATCGCCGAGGTCGCCGAGGGTGATCATGACACCGGTGCGCAGGCTGCCCCCGAGTGTCTCCAAGGAGTCGAGCAAGGCTTTGTTGGCGGCGGGGTCATTGATTCGCTCGAGGCCGTCGCGGGCGTAATCGTGGAGTTTTTCGTCGGCGAGGAGTTTGGCGAGGGCCGGGACGGCCTTGGCGGTGCCGACAGCACCGAGTGCGTCGCATGCCATGGCTTTTTCGTAGGGGCCGGCATCGGAATTCAGAACAGCGAGGGCGGATGATTCTTTCATGTCGTTTCGGTTGGTGTCGATCTGTTGTTACACGTTCCAGGGGGCGCGGCGGGCCCGGCTTCGCATGCGGTTTGCGTGGTCGTCGCCGACGAAGTGCTCGGTCTCTGGATCGAAGTTCAGTTTGCGGCCGAGTTTCCAACTGATCGCTGCGGCATGGCCGGCGACGTGGCCGTAGCGTGCGACTGTGGAGTTGCAGGTGGCGGGTTTGCGCGATTTCACGCTGTCGAGGAAGTTGCGCACGTGTTTGATCGGGTCCGTGCCTTGCATTTTCGCATCGTATTCGGCGCCTTCGAGGAGCTTCGGATTGCTGACTTCGATCTTGCCGTAGTCACCAGCTTCGACCCAGCCCTCGTCGCCTTCGAAGCGGATCGGGCAGCTGCCGAGGCCGGGTTTCCAATCGCCCTCGCCCTTAAAACCGGCGAGGCGCATGATCAACTTTACCCCGTTGGCATATTTGGCGTGCACCGTGGTGTCATCGATGGCCTCGAATTCGACCGGCGTCGTGCCGTCGGCGTCAGCCGCATACTGGCAGAGGTCGATGGTGTGCGAGCCCCACTCGAGGAGCTTGTAGCCGGTGGCGAGCCCGTGGTGGCCGCGCCAGCGACCGTGGCAGTATTTCATATTAAACGGGCGCCACGGTGCGGGGCCGAGCCAGCGATCCCAATCGATCTCCGCCTTGTCCGGCTCCGGCTCGCCGGGGAGCCACGGTAGGTCCTTCTCCAGCTTGATGATGCCGGCGTAGACGGCCTTGATGTTGCCGAGCTTTCCGCTGCGGGCGAGACCCAGCGCCACTTTGAAGTTATCGACGTTGCGCCGCTGCGTGCCGGCTTGAAATATCCGCCCGTAGCGCAAAATCGTGTCGTCGAGCTCCTGTGACTCGCGGATCGTCATCGTGCATGGTTTCTCCGAATAGATGTCCTTGCCATGGCGCGCCGCGATCATCGATGCGGTCGCGTGCCAGCGGTCGCCGGTGGCGATGAGTACGGCGTCGATGTCGGGGCGCTGGAAGACTTCGTACATATCTTCCACCGGTTTGCACTCCTTGTTGTTGTGCACTTTGAGGGCGAAGCGCCGGATGGTCTCGCGGCGTGCCACCTGTGGGTCGGCGACCGTGACAAAGCGGACGTCGGGCTGCCTGAGGAAGCAGTCGAGGTCCTGGCGCCCGCGCGGCCCGAGCCCGACTCCGCCGAGCACGATCTGGTTGCTGGGTGATACTTTGCCGCCTAGCCCGAGAACGGACGAGGGGACGATCATCGGCGCGCCCGCGATGGCGGTGGCCTGCTTGATGAATTTGCGACGGGAAGTTTTGTTCGGCTTGCTCATGGGATTCTATGCAGTTGCTCCAGCCTACATTGAAACCTCCCAGCGCGCCCGGAGCCAGCCTAAATCACAGGTCCTCTCGCCCTATGGTGTAGGGCTCCCGTAGGTGATGCGGAAAAACTGTTCCGGCGCTGATGAGGGGGCTGCCGCGATGGCGGTCAGGATCCCTGCGCTGTCAGCCTGCAACGGGGTGTCGGTCCAGTCCTTCAGGTTGGTCGATGATTGGAGGGTGTAGTCGACGTTTGGCACGCCGCTCGAGGTCACCATCACCTGGCGATCTTCGCCCGATCCGCTGAACTGCAGGTTGCCAGCATTGAGTGGCAGTACCACCAATGAGATCTGGTCGTTCTCATCAAACGGATTGGAGAATTTTGTGTCTTCGTACACCGAGTTGCCCGTCAGGGTCTTTAGAAAGGCCACAAGTTGGGCTTTCTGTGTAGCAGTCAGGTTCAACTGTTGACCTCCGCCGCCGCCAGCCAGCCTCCCGTCGAGGTCGGGGTTGACGCCGTCGATCGAATCATAGTGATCGATGACATCGCCGAGAGTCGCCAGGCTAGCGTCGTGCATGAAGCCGCCGTGGGATTCGCCTGATCGGCCGACGAGGTCGCGCAGGCTGGGCGAGCGTGTATTTGTGAAATCCGTGCCGCCGCCGAGGGATCCGATCACGCCGTTGTTGCCACTGTTGGGTGTGATATCGAACTCCGGCGGGCGGTGGCAGGCCGCGCATCCAGCCCCTGCACCTGGAGCGCCGGGCCGCGGGGGGCGCGGGGGCGTGAGGAACAGAGCTTTGCCGGCGTTTTCGTCGGCCGTGTAATTTGGGAACGGGACGTTGTCCGCGGTCACCTGCGACCGGCCTTCATCGTACTTGCTATCGAACGATTGGATGCTGCGGATGAACTGAGCGAGCGCCCGTTGGATACGAGTTTCGGTAATGGTAGGGTTGCCGTAGACGCCGACGAAAAGGACTTGGTACTCCTCGATCGCGGAGAGTTTGGTGACGAGGTCGGAGAAATCTGGATCGCCATTGGTACCGCTGAACCCCATCTCGACGTGGTCCTGGATCGGCCGGGTCGATTGGTCTTCCACGCTGGTGGCGCGTTCGTCCCAGAAGCGCCGCTGGTCCTGGGAGAAGCGGTTGTTGATGAGGCGCATCGAGTGCCGGCCGGTGGTGCCATTGACGCCGGTGCTCGCATCGGCAGTGTCGCTGAATGCGTTCTCCTGTTGGTGGCAGGAGGCGCAGGAGATTGTGTTGTTGCGCGACAGGCGTTGGTCGTAGAACAGGACGCGGCCGAGCGTCGCGCCGAGGTCCGTGATCGGGTTGTTGTTTGGCGTGTTGTCGCGGGCGATGTAATCGGGCACCTCCTGGTTTGCGTAGTCCGCGAGATTGGTGAGATCGACGGTGCCATCTTCGTCCGGCGGGATGGCGCTGGCGCTGGTGAGGAGGTAGCTGGCGGTGAGTAGGGAGTAGGTGATGGTTCTCATGGTCCGACCGGTCTTGTATGACCGCTAGACATACAAGAGCAGGGCACTGTTAAGGGATCAAAAGGGTGGCGGCAGAGAATTGTAAAGAGTTCGTAAAGATGGGAAAAACCACTGGTTGCCAGATGCTCCTGCCGCCTTCTAGTCTTCATGCACCTATGATCAGTGGAAAACTATGGATCGGACGCACACGTTTTTTCAATCCGAGGCGGTTCCGGTTCTTCGAGTACTCGTCGAAGGTCGAGCTCAAGGACGAGCGAAAATTTAGGGTTACGGGGCGTTCTCTCCGGCTGGGATCTCAGATAGAGAACGAGGATGACGAGCTGGTGGCGAAATCACTGTGGCGGCGATCGGGTTTGGTATATGCGGATGCCGAGGGTTCGGCCATCGAGGGAGCGGAGATCATTGGGATCACTCGCGACGCGCCGAAATCAAAACTGCGCACAGGAGACGAGGTCGTGCCGATCAGCTTGAACCTGGTAGACGGTCGCCGCGAGTTCGGCACCAGCGCGATGCAGTTCTGGCACCACGACTACGAGTCGTTCCTGAGTTTCCGCACCGAGGAGGAGTTGCTGTTCCCGGCGATGTTCGTGGCCTTCTTCGCCTTCGGGGACACGAGGCAGAGGTGAGCCAGTAAGCTAGGGAACCGGTGCCTTCTGCCGGCCGGTCATCAGGGTGTCGATCGTTTCTGGCGGAGTCTGCAATTGGCTTGGGCTTTGAGGGGGCGAGCGAGACGCCCTGGCCGTGTTACAAGCTCCGATCGTCGATCTCTTTGGAGATCTTTGCGGTGAATTCGCTGGCGCTCATCGTGCCTGTGTCGCCTTCGCGGCGGTGGCGCACTGAAACCTGTTTGGCTTCGGCCTCTTTCTCGCCGACGACTAGCATGTAGGGGACTTTGTCGAGCTGGGCGAGACGGATCTTCGCTCCGACCTTCTCGCTGGCCGTGTCAGTCTTGACGCGGATGCCCGCAGCGAGGAGTTCCTTGTGCACCTCTTCTGCATAGTCGAAGTATTTCTCGGAGATCGGCAGGATGCGCACCTGTTCTGGGGCGAGCCAGGTCGGGAATGCGCCTTCGAAGTGTTCGATGAGGACGGCCATGAAGCGCTCCAGCGAGCCGAATGGCGCGCGGTGGATCATGACCGGGCGGTGCGGTTTGTTGTCGGGACCGATGTAGCTGAGGTCGAATCGCTCCGGCAGATTGTAGTCGACCTGGACGGTGCCGAGCTGCCACTCGCGCCCGATCACATCCTTGACCACGAAGTCGATTTTCGGGCCGTAGAACGCGGCCTCGCCGGCCTCCTCGGTGAAGTCGCCACCGAGGGTGGCGGCGGCGGTGCGCAGCGCAGCTTCCGCCTTGTCCCAGTTCGCCGGGTCGCCGACATACTTGCTGGAATCTGGATCGCGCAGGCCGATGCGGATGCGGTAGTCCTCCATCCCGAGCGTCTTGAACACGATCTTGACGAGGTCGAGGCAGCCGATGATCTCTTCCTGGACCTGCTCGTCGGTACAGAAAATGTGGGCGTCGTCCTGGGTGAAGCCACGCACGCGGGTCAGGCCACCGAGTTCGCCGGATTTCTCCCAGCGGTAGACGGTGCCGAACTCGGCGAGGCGGATTGGCAGGTCGCGGTAGCTGTGGTGATCGCTCGCGTAGATTTTGATGTGGTGCGGGCAGTTCATCGGCTTGAGCATGAAGCCCTCGGCCTCACCGCACTTGAGCCGGTTCATGAGCTCGCCGCAGGTGCAGCCCTCCTCCGCCATGCTGATGAGCGTGTCGCGCTCGGCGATCGGCGGGAACTGGCTATCCTCGTAGTAGGGGAAGTGGCCACTGGTGCGGTAGAGGTCGAGCTTGCCGATGTGCGGGGTGAAGACCTGGCTGTAGCCCTGCTTGTCGAGCTCGGCGCTGATGAACTTCTGCAGCTCGTTGCGCACGATGGCTCCCTTGGGCTTCCACAGGACGAGCCCTTGCCCGACTTCCTCATCGATGTGGAATAGGCCGAGCGCGCGGCCGACTTTGCGGTGGTCGCGCTTTTGCGCCTCCTCGAGTTGTTCGAGGTATTCGGCGAGCTGGGTCTTGTTCTTGAAGGCGGTTCCGTAGAGGCGTTGCAGCTGTGGGTTCTTGTCGTCACCCTTGTAGAACGCGCTGGCGACGGACATGAGTTTGACCGCCTTGCAGTTGCCGGTCCGCGCGACGTGCGGGCCGGCGCAAAGATCCCAAAAATCACCATTCTTGTAGAGCGAGATCGCCTCGCCCTCGGGGATGTCACCCAGGAGGTCGATCTTGAACTTGCTCGGGGTCGGGCGTTCGCTGAGGCCTGAGAGGCGCCCGCTCTTGGCGAGCGCCAGCGCCTCCTCGCGGCTGACCTCAACCTTCTCGAAGGGCTGATTCTCCTTGGCAATCGCCTTCATCTCGGCCTCGATTTTCTCGAAATCGTCCGGGGAGACGCGGTGGTCGAGCTCGAAGTCGTAGTAGAATCCATTTTCGACTGGTGGACCGGCAGCGAGCTGGGCGTCCGGCCAGAGGCGCAGGATCGCGGTAGCCATGACGTGGGCGGAAGAGTGCCGGAGCCGATCGATGTCGGACATCTGGCCGCGTTCTTCCAAGGATTTTCGGGTGTTTTCGGCTTCTTCAGGCATGGTTTCGGTGCCGGTATCTTTATGGGGGAAAGGCGTATTTACAACTTGAAAGCGGTGGGAATGTCGCGGAGAGTTGCCAGCTCCCAGGGGTGGATTTCGTTCCGCCTATCGGGATCGCGCATTGGTGAACATCGGGGTGTAGCTCAGCTTGGTTAGAGTGCCTGGTTTGGGACCAGGAGGCCGAAGGTTCGAATCCTTTCACCCCGACCAATCGCGATCCCTTTTTTTATGTACGGGTGGGGCCTCCGATGCTGAGTTGGGAGACCGGACCTGCAGTCCGGTCTGAGGGAGCGCAGCTCCCGTATTCGTGCTGGATGGCCAACTGACGAGTCGGACGAATCGCTAGGATCTGCTCCCCTAATCCTGGGGGCTTGGACTTGCAGTCCTAGTTCTGGACGGCTGCTTGGGCGGCGGCACCGATGATGCCGGCCTCGTTGCCGAATTTTGCAGGTAGGAGCTGGAGGTTCTCTGCGAGCACTGGCGTGAGGAGTTGATTGAGTTTTTCTCGGAGTGGCTCGAAGAGGACCGGGCCGGCCTTGGCGATGCCGCCGCCGATGATGATCGCCTGTGGGTTGAGCAGGTAGATCGCATTGGCGAGGGCGACACCTAGCCAGTTGGCGATGTCCTGCCAGACTTGGGTGGCAAGCACGTCGCCAGCACCGGCGAGCGCCTTTGGCGTGCAGTCGGCGATATCTTTTTCGATTCCAGCCCCGGCGTAGAGGCGATTTGCATGGGCAGCGATCTCTCGGTTGCCGACGAATTTTTCGATGATCCCGGGCATGCGCCCGTCGCCCGCTGGGGATTGGTAGTCGATGCTGGTGTGGCCGATCTCACCGGCACAAAACTGCGCCCCGCGGTGGAGCTGGCGGCCGATCACCAGCCCGCCGCCGACCCCCGTCCCGAGCGTGATGGCGATCAGGTCGCTGTAGCCCTTGCCGGCGCCGTGTCGCCATTCGGCGTAGGCCATGCAGTTGGCATCGTTGTCGACACTCACCGGCATGCCGATGCGCTCGCCCAGGAGATCGCGAAATGGGACCTCCACCCAACCCGGGACATTGGTGATCTCGAAGATGTGGCCACGTTCGAAATCGACGAGCCCTGGGATGCCGGCACCCACCGCGACGACGTTCTCTGTCCTCAGGCCATCGACCCGCTCGGCGATGGCATCGATCAACACTTCTGGCGGGCGCCCGTAGTAGGCGGTGGTGTCGATCGGTTCGGCGCTGGACACGATCCGCGCCCCCTCGCAGACTCCGAATTTCACCGAGGTGCCACCGAAGTCGATGCCGATGGCTAGTGGGGAAGAAGTGGGCATTGGAATTTTTGCAGGCGCGAATCTGGCGAATCTGGCGAATCGGGATGCGGGTCGGATCGGATTCTATCCTTGGTTCAGGTTGGCGATGATGCGCAGGCCTTGCAGGGTGAAATCGGGATCGACGATATCGATCTGGTCGATCTTGTCGGAGATGAGCTCGGCGTAACCGCCGGTGGCGATCGTTTTGGGATGCTTGTCGCGGGATTCTCCAAATTCTTCGTAGATCTCGGTTAGGATCTCTTTGATCATACCACGGTAGCCGTGGACGGCGCCGGCCATCATCGCCGAGCGTGTAGACTTCCCGATGATCTCGGTCGGCTCGAGCAGGTCGATCTTCGGTAGCAGTGCGGTGCGCTGGAACATGTAGTCGGTCATGACTTCGAGGCCCGGGGCGATGACGCCCCCAACGTAGGCACCCCCGCGCGAGATGATGTCGAATGTGACAGCTGTGCCGAAATCGACGACCACCCCTGGCGCTCCGTGAAGTTTGGCGATGGCTGCCGCATTGGCGAGTCGGTCGGCGCCGATCGTCTGTGGCTCCGGGTAGTCGATGGAGACGCCGAGATCCAGCTCGTGGCTGACGACGAGTAGCCGCTTGCCGAACACCTCTTGGAGGATTGCGTTCTTCTCAGGCACGACCGAGGAGAGGATGGCGCGCTCGACCGCCCCGGCCCAAGGGATCGCCGCAAAGGCGTCGGCGCTGAGATCTTGGGTTGGGATCGTGGCCCGCTCGACACCGAGTGTCCCCGGGCTGGCCCCGGCGATCTTGGTTCGCGAGTTGCTGATGTCGATCAGCAGCAGTTCGGGTGTGGCGCCGGGATCGTTCACCATTCGGTGGAGTCGAAAGACTTCGAGTCGCGGCTGGCGATCGCCTCCGGGTCGAAACTGCGCGCTGATTTGATCTGTTGGCGCTGGCCGCCGATATCTAGGCTGAGCTCGCCGATGATGTCTTCGCTGCCGAGCCGGAAGCGCACGGTGGCATCCGACTTCTGCCCGGCGGGGAGCTCGGGCGGTGCGCCGGTAAACGCGAGAAAGAAGGCGGGGAGGTGCTTGCCAGATGCGGTGATGAGTTTGGCCTCCTCGAAGGTCTGCAGTGGTTCCTCGCTCTGATTATCGAAGCTGAACCCGACCTCGGTGAGATATTCCCGGCCCGTGCGGTTCACCCGGACGCCTTTCACCTCAAGCTGGCCGCCGGCTTGGAACGCGGAGTCCCTGACATCGGCGGGTGGGGGCACCGTCCGCTGCGGATCCTCGCCCCGAGTCCCTCGCTCCCCCGGGTCGCGCGCGCCGAGTTCTTCCTGCCGGCTGAGCAGGACGAAGACCAGTCCCGCTGCGCCGAGGACGAGGAGAATCCAGACTTCGATGCGTTTGAAAATTTTCAACTTGGTGTAGGCTTGCGGGACCGTTATGAAAATCAACACGAATCTGCTCATGGTGATGGCGACCTTCACTTTCACCGGTGCTGGGTTGGCACAAGACTCGCCCAAACTCAAGGTCGCAGGGCTGCAGGTGATCCGTGGGGTCGCCGGCGATGAGCAGAACCGGCTGGTCCCATTCAATTCGTTCAATCCCGGCACCGCACTCGCGTTGTTGCTGGAGAGCCCGGCGGCGGTCATCAAGTTCGACGAGATGGCCTCGGAGATCGAGTCCTTCACCGACGGTGAGGGGACGGATCTATTGGTCAAGGCGGAGGGGAGCTTTCAGAACGTCGGCTTCGGCCCATTCCCCAAGATCAGCACAGATGGCCGCACAGTCCTTCTCGAGATCGTTGGCGGGGGCGTGCCAGCGGCGGGATCCACGTCGATCGAGGCGAAGGGGACGCTTAGCTTGCAGACTGCGAGCGAGAAGAAGGTCGTGCAGTCCCAGCCCTTCGAGCTGGTGAAGGGGACCCCTGTAAAGGTAGGGGAGATCGCTTTGGAGCTGAAGCGAGTCGCCAAGCCGAGCTTCGGCGATGCCGCACTGGAGCTCGAGTTCGAGACGAGTGACAAAGCGGTCACCATGCTCGCCGGGGTGAAGTTTCTGGATCCTGAGGGCAATGAGTTGAAGTCGGACAGTGCGGGTTCGAGCAGCATGGGGTTCGGGAAGCGGTACACCTACGGGCGCAGCTTCACCCTAGAGAAACCCGTGGAGGGGAAGGTGGTGCTGCAGTTCGAGGTGTGGACTGACCTGAGCGAGAAGCGAGTCCCGTTCTCAATCTCGGCCGGAGTTGGGGGATGAAGAACCAATCCCCATTGCAACACAGGGAGGGCGATCGCGTGCCGTGCTGGATGCCGAACATGCTCGATCATCGACAGAGGGCGCATGGCTAGGCGCGGTGGGGAGAGTGCGGCGCATCGCGGTCTGAAGCGGGCGGCGCTAGTGTGGGCCCAGCAGCAGGGCTACTCCGCCTGCGGGTTTGAAGTCCGTGTGCCGAAATCCAACTACCGCGCGGATGTGGCCGCCTACCGTCCTGCGGCCGGTGGCAGTCACGGTGGCCTCGGCGTGACTGCGATCTTCGAGTGCAAGCAGTCGCGGCCGGACTATCTCAGCGATGCGCGTTCGCTCGGGGATACGCTGGCGCGCCTGGACGAATGCCGACTACGAATGGTAGAGCTCGAACGCCTCCTGGGCGTGCATCACCCGAACTTGCGCCGCGGCGAGAGCTTGTTCCCGGAGTTCGACAGCCACGAGTTCGACGGATTGCGGCACGAGGGTTACCAGAAGCTGGCCGGCGAGGTGGCAATGTTAGAATCACGGCTCTACGGCAGGACGAAGTTCGACAAGATGGTGAAGTGGCGCTGTGCGAACGCCCTCTATGCGGTGGTCGGCCCGGGCGTGATGTCGGAGCGCGAGGTTCCGCGCAGCTGGGGGCTGCTGCGGGCAGCCGACCCGCTGGATCCCGAGTGCGGCTTGGAACTGCTGAGCCAGCCGGAGTTTTTGGAGGTGGAGGACGGGCCGCGGCTGGATCTGCTGCTGAGGCTCGCGAGGATTGGGACGAACGCCTTGAACCGCGCTGAGGGCGTCGACCATGAGGCCCTGTGGGAAGCGAAGCGGCGGGTGGTGCGCTGAGGGCCGCCGGGCTCGGGCGGGGCGACACTGCCGGGGGGACAGTGCGGCTGGTATTTTTCAAATCCCTGCTATAGTACCGTCCTACCCTTATGTTTGAGATCAGAGAGAAACCGCAGATGGTCGAGCGTGCGCTCCTGATTGGTGTGTACTTCGACAAGGATGAGGAAGCGGAGGCGCTGAGCTTGCTGGAGGAGCTGGCGGAGCTGGTCAGGACGCTGGAGATCGGCATCGTCGACAGCCTGCTGGTAAAAGTGCGCGACCGCCACCCCGGGACGCTGATGGGGAAGGGGAAGATGGCGGAGATCGTCGAGCACGCGAAGGATTTCGATTGCGACTGCATCATCTTCGACAACGAGCTGACGCCCTCCCAGCAACGTAATTGGGAGGGCGAGGTGAATCTGCTAGTGATCGACCGGCAGGAGGTGATCCTAGACATTTTTTCAATGCGGGCGCAGACCAAGGAGGCGCGCTTGCAGGTGCAGCTGGCGCGGATGGAATATTCGCTGCCGCGCCTGGCGCGGATGTGGGGGCACCTCGACCGCCAGGGCGGCGGATCAGGTGGGGGCAAAGGTGGCGCGGCCGCGGCGCGCGGTGAGGGTGAGAAACAGATCGAGGTAGACCGCCGGCTCGCGCGCAAGAGCATCGACAAGGTGAAGGAGGAGCTGGCGCTGGTGCGCAAGCAGCGGGATACCCAGCGCAAGGAGCGCACGCGCGTCCCGGTGCCACACGCCGCGATCGTCGGCTACACTAATGCAGGAAAATCGTCGCTGCTGAACCGGCTCTCGGAAAGCGACGTGCTGGCCGAGGACAAGCTGTTCGCGACACTCGACACGACGACGCGACGCATCACGCTGCCGGACGGGCAGCCGCTCCTGCTGACCGACACCGTCGGTTTCGTCCGGCGCCTGCCGCACGGGCTCGTCGAATCGTTCAAGGCCACGCTGGAGGAGGCGATCATCGCGGATTTCCTGATCCACGTGGTAGATGCGAGCCAGACTGGTGCCTACGGCCAATACCAGACGACGATGGAGGTCCTGAAGGAACTGGGGGCGGACACGAAGAGGATTCTGCTCGTGGTCAACAAGATCGATCTGCTCGACGATGCCGAGCGGCGCCGGGAGCTGGAGCTCCATTTTTCGGGGGCTGTCTTCGTCTCTGTAAAATCGGGGGAGGGCATCGATCTGCTCCTCAATCGGATGTCTGAGATGCTGCTGGATCGTGTCACGCGCGTGACGATGCGGATCCCGCAGGCGCGTGCGGACATCGCCGCGCTATTCCACCGCGATGGCCGAGTGATCAGCGAAGATTATGAGGGGAATGAGATCCTGATCTGTGCAACGGTGTCGAAGGCGCTTGCCCAGCGCTATGCAGAGTTCGTGGTCAGCGAACCCGCTGCCACGGGCGAGTCTGAGCCGAAAAAGCCGGTGGCGCGCTGAGCGGTCGCGGCTTTTTGGACAATTCTGGAATCTGGCGGCGCTCCTTTGTCGATACGGCTGATAGATTGAACGCCGCGCCCCCGTTTTAAGTCAGAGCAATTACCCACTCCCCCATGCACGACGGAATCCGCAGGTCCATCATCATCGCCATCGTCAGTATCATCTCGGTTGGTGTCCTATTCGCGTGGCGGTCTGGCGGAGACGGGCGCTTCGACCTCTTCGACCTGATGGCTGGCAACCGCGCCCAGGCGACGACGAAGGACGAGATCGTCCTGCTCGACAAACCGGTCCTGAAATATTCCGAAGTCTCCGGGCTGGCGCAGCTCAACGAGGACTTTAAGACGCTGACGGCGAGGGTGTCGCCGGCGGTGGTCAGTATCAGCACCGGCCGCGAGATCAATCAGCCGATGGTGCGCCGCAGTATTTTCGGCTCACAGTATTACAACGAGCGGCGCTGGGAGCCAGGCCTCGGTTCGGGCGTCATCGTCAGCGCCGACGGCTTCATCGTGACGAACTACCACGTGATCGAGCACGCCGACAAGATCGAGGTCACGCTCGATGGCGATGATGAGACCTTCCCGGTACGGGTCGTCAGGCACGACGAACGACTAGACATCGCGATCCTCAAAATCATCCCAGACAAGGAGAAGGACAAATCGCGCAAGTTCGCCCACCTGTCGCTCGGGGACTCCGACCTGGTCGAGACTGGCGAGATCGTGTTTGCGGTGGGCAACCCCTTCGGTTTCAAGGGGACGGTCACGCAGGGGATCATCAGCGCGAAGAACCGCCGGCTCAGCGACAGTTCGGCCGAACTGTTCCAGACGAATACGATCATCAACCCCGGCAACTCTGGCGGGCCGCTGGTGAACATCCTCGGCGAGGTCATCGGCATCAATACCGCCATCTATTCCGGGGCGCAGCAGCAGACCTGGCAGGGGGTCGGGTTGGCCATCGCTTCAAACGATGTCAAGGACGTGCTCGATCTGATCAGCAAGACCGACCGCCCGATCCGAGGCTACCTCGGGGTGAGTTACAGACCGACGGTCGGGACGCGCAAAGGGAAGGAGATCGTGCAGATCATGGCGGTCGAGGCGGACTCCCCAGCTGAGCGTGCGGGTATCGAGGGAGGCGACATCATCATCGAGTTCGACGGGCATGAGGTGCACAATTTTGATGATTTCTCGAAGCGCGTGCGGCGCCAGCACGTGGGTGACAAGGTTGCGGTCAAGCTCGCGCGGGGGGACGAGGAGCTCGAATTGGAGGTGGAGATCGCCGAGCTGGATGAAGACAAGATGATTGCCGATAAAGTGCAGAATAGCGGTGGTGATGCGAATGCTGTCGCGCGGCGGATGCAATCGGTCGGCATCGAGGTATCGGATGTCGCTGGCAACAATGGGGTGCGTATCCAGAGGGTGCAGCAGGGGAGCTTGTGGGGGATTAAGGTGCGGGAGGGGGACACCATCGTATCCCTCGGTGGCTACGCGGTCGCCAATGCCCGGACGCTGGCATTCCTGATGGAGAAGGCAGAGCCTGACCAGGTTCTCTCGATGGGTGTGGTGCGTGACTTCGGCCCGAGCGGGCGGGAGTTCGGGCGGGTCCCAGTGCAGATCCCGGCCTTGCGCTGAATCAATCCCCGCTGACGTTGATTGCGGTGAGCCTCCCGGCGGCGTTTCGCACATAGATGAATCCGTTCGCGATCACGGGCACGTTCCAGTGCCGGCCGCTGCTGACCTGTGCCCGGTGCAGCGGGGTAAATTTTTCCGGAGTCGCCTCCGCGATGATGAGTTCGCCTTTCTCGCTGAGGATCATGAGGCGGTCGCCGGCGGCGCAGAGCGCGCCGATCCCGAGCCCGGTCTGCGCCCAGCGCTCCTCCCCGGTTGAGAAGTCGAGGCACTTTAGCAGCCGGGTCTGACCAGTGTGGGTATTCCCATCGAATCCGTAGAGCTGCCCGCCGACCAGCACGCAGCCGGCCATGTGGTTGGAGATATTCTTGCTTGAGTAGACTGGCTCGAGGGACTCGCCGGTGAAGCGGAAGAGGGCGCAGCCCCGGCCGTATCCGGTGGAGATGAAAATCTGATCTCCGCGGATGATTGGCGTGTTGGCGTTGGTGCTAAATCGCGTCTTCCAATCCTCGAACGCGAGTGTCGTCCCGTCGGCCGCGTCGAGGATCACGAGGCCGTCGGTCTTGACCGTCGCGAGGCACTGCCTGGCTCCGGTTTTGAAGGGGGTGGGTGTCCCGTAGGCTGGCTGGTAACGTTCGCTCTTCCAAACTGGCGCACCATCCTCCTTGTCGAAGGCGAGGGTCTGCGCGGCCTCGACGATGACGCGGTCGCCGAGGATGAGAGGGGAGCTGGCGAATCCCCACTCGGCAGGCTCGTCCATTGCAGACTCTTCCAAGAGCTGGCGCTGCCAGCGACGCTTCCCGCCCTTGGCATCCGAGCAGAGCAGGCGGCCGTCCTTGCTCAGCGTGTAGAGATTCTCCCCATCGACGGTCGGCGTCGACGCCGGGCCGCCGTCGTGGAGGTTCGGGAGGAGCTTGGCCTTGTAGGACGTAGACCAGATCTCCTTGCCGGTTTTGGCGTCGAGGCAGTAGATCGTCTCCTGCCCAGCTTCGCCACGGTCCCCATTGTGCCCCATCGTGTAGAGCCGGCCGTCGCTGACGGCGACCGAGGCGAAACCGGTGCCGACCTCAGCTGTCCAAGTGATCTGGTCGATCTTGCGCGGATCCCACTCTGACTCCCGTGAGATGCCGTCGTACCGCGGCCCACGCCAGTTCGGCCAGTCGTCGGCGCGCGCGAGCTGTGGCGCGGCGGAGAGGATCAGAAAAAGGTATGCGAGTCGAAGCAGCATCCGGTGTCAGTGCTAGGTTTTTCCCTGGACGGGGCGTTCGAATATCGCTTGGTGGCTTTGCGAAGTCAATGCCGGCGGGTCTGGGACCGCGACGCTGGGAGCTGGAACCTATCTGAGCAATGCTGGGCGATTGCCCTACTTGCCGATGCAGTAGAGGAACCTGTCGCTGCGCAGGAACAGCTGGCCATCGCTGATCGCGGGCGTGCCGTGGAACTGGCTAGCGTCGCCCTCTAGCTTGTTGTGTGCGAGCAGATTGAACTCTGGCTTCGCCTCGAAGATGAAGGTCCCTCCCCAGCGGCTGACACAGATGACCTTCCCATCCGCCACGACTGCGGCGGCATAGAAAGGCTTGCCGCGCGAGCCCGGGGATTGTGCGTCGAGACGTTCCTTAAATAGGATCTCGCCGGATTCGGCCTCGGCGCAGCAGGCGTATCCGGAATCGCTCGCCCAGTAGAGATGGCCATCGACGAGGACCGGCGTCGGGACGTAGGAGGAATCTTTCTCGTCCCACAGCAGCCGGTCGGCGGGGATTTCGCCTTTGGCGCCATCGACGCGCACGGCGCTGCGGGCGGTGCGCGGGTAGCCCCCGAAGACGTAGACTGTCCCACCGCCGAGCACCGGGCTGGGCGAAACGTTGCCGGTGATGTCGGTCTCGGCGAACCAGCGGAGTTTGCCGTTGGCTGGATTCATCCCCCAGATCTCGCCAGGGACCGGTAGCACGATATCGATCCGACCGTCCTTGCCCGTCATGACTGCCGGGGTGCCGTAGGCCATCTCGAGCGAGTCACCCTCGGCTTTCCATTTCTGTTCACCGCTAGAAAGGTCGAGCCCGTAGACGCTGAGATCTTCCTCGGCGGCACTGACGACGAGCGTGTCACCGACGACGATCGGGCTGGCGGCGGATCCCCACTTGCGGCGCGTCGAGCCGGTCCCGAGGTTCTTGTCCCACAGAGGTTTGCCATCCAGGTCGAATGCGTGCAGGCCGCTCTTCCCAAAATAGGCGTAGACCTTGCCATCATGGACAACTGGGGTGTTCGACGCGTAGCCGTGTTCTTTGATGAATCCGCCATAGGGATCCTCTTTCTGCTCGTTGGCAACTTTTCGCTCCCAGAGGATCTTGCCGGACTCGAGGTCGGCACAGACCAGGTGGCGGACGAGCTTGCTCGTATCCGTGGCATCGCCGCCAACCCCGCTGAAACAGGTGACGAAAATCTTGTTATCAGCGACGACCACGCTGGAGCTCCCCATGCCGGGCAGTTCGAGTTTCCACTTTAGGTTCTTCTCATTTGACCACTCGATGGGCACTTTGTCAGCACTGATGCCTTGGCCATTCTCACCACGGAAGCGCGTCCAGTCATTGGCCATCAGGTTGGCAGAGCTGCAGGTGAGGAGAACGGCGAATGTCAAAATCCGGGATTTCATGTCCGCATTGAAGCACGCCGAGCCCCGATCTCCCTAGTTACAGAATTGCAATATTACCGTCGCAATCGGCTGGCTTGCGGGCGACGACTAAGAACATCATCGCTAGCGTCGGCATCTCCGGGGGCGTGGTGAAGCACCGCCCCTCTCCTCGATCAAGCTCTCGTGGGGTGTGGTTTCTCGAACGGTGTCAGATCTGCCGGTGCGAGCCCGCTCGCCTCGCCGGCGCAGTCGCTGACCCCTCCCGAAAAAAGGCGGCCTGATCGCCCTTGTGCAGGTTGTAGCGCTCGGCCGCCGCGGTCCAGAGTTGGCGGTTCTGCTCGTGGGCTTAGTGGCTGGACATGCCGGCGTAGTGGTGGCATTAAG
>Ga0316197_10000754_pt1 | contig 22738 bp, 20 predicted proteins | sample OudBiesiAoxic_MG_FD_204939 | JGI IMG/M metagenome (GOLD analysis project Ga0316197, IMG submission 204939) | Coastal sediment microbial communities from Oude Bieten Haven, Netherlands - site A oxic | ecosystem: Environmental > Aquatic > Marine > Coastal > Sediment | place: Netherlands... | reverse complement strand
CGATGTAGACGCGCACCAGCTCGTTGACGCCCGGGGGAAGCTCGTCGCCGTCCTCGTCCCGGAAGACGCGGACACCGATGACCTTGCCGGACTCTCCGTGCGGCACCTTCAGCGAGGTGTCGCGGACTTCGCGAGCCTTCTCGCCGAAGATCGCGCGCAGCAGCCGCTCCTCCGGGGTCAGCTCGGTCTCGCCCTTGGGCGTGACCTTGCCGACCAGGATGTCGCCGGGCACGACCTCGGCGCCGATGCGGATGATGCCGCGCTCGTCGAGGTTGGCCAGCACGTCATCGGCCACGTTGGGCAGCTCGCGGGTGATCTCCTCCGGGCCCAGCTTGGTGTCCCGGGCGTCGACCTCGTGCTCCTCGATGTGGATCGAGGTGAGGACGTCGTCCTGGACGAGGCGCTGGGACAGGATGATCGCGTCCTCGTAGTTGTGCCCCTCCCATGACATGAAGGCGACGAGCAGGTTCTTGCCCAGCGCCATCTCGCCTGTGTCGGTGCACGGGCCGTCGGCGAGCACCGCGCCAGCCTCGACGCGGTCGCCCTCGTCGACCATGGGCTTCTGGTTGATGCAGGTGCCCGCGTTGGACCGGCGGAACTTCGACAGCCGGTAGGTGCGGTAGGTGCCGTCGTCGGCCATGACGGTCACGTCGTCGGCGCTCACGTTGGTGACCACACCGGGGTCGACGTTGACGACGACGTCGCCGGCGTCGACCGCGGCACGAAGCTCCATGCCGGTGCCGACCAGCGGGGCCTCGCTGCGGATCAGCGGCACGGCCTGACGCTGCATGTTCGAGCCCATGAGTGCGCGGTTGGCATCGTCGTGCTCGAGGAACGGGATCATGGCGGTCGCGACCGACACCATCTGGCGCGGACTCACGTCCATGTAGTCGACCTGGTCGCCAGGGACGTAGTCGACCTCTCCCCCGCGCTTGCGCACCAGCACCTTCGTCTCGGCGAACGAGCCGTCGGGGTTGAGCACGGCGTTGGCCTGGGCGATGACGAAGCGGTCTTCCTCGTCGGCTGCCAGGTAGACGACCTCGTCGGTGACGATGCCGTTCTCGGCCTTGCGGTAGGGCGTCTCGACGAAGCCGAACCGGTTGATGCGACCGTAGGTGGACAGCGACCCGATGAGGCCGATGTTCGGACCCTCGGGAGTCTCGATCGGGCACATCCGGCCGTAGTGAGAAGGATGGACGTCGCGCACCTCGAAGCCGGCCCGCTCACGCGACAGACCGCCCGGGCCCAGCGCCGAGAGGCGACGCTTGTGCGTCAGGCCGGCCAGGGGGTTGGTCTGGTCCATGAACTGGCTGAGCTGGCTGGTGCCGAAGAACTCCTTGATGGCCGCCACGACCGGACGGATGTTGATCAGGGTCTGCGGCGTGATCGCCTCGACGTCCTGGGTCGTCATCCGCTCGCGTACGACGCGCTCCATGCGCACCAGGCCGGTGCGCACCTGGTTCTGGATGAGCTCGCCCACCGTGCGCAGACGACGGTTGCCGAAGTGGTCGATGTCGTCGGTCTCCAGCAGCAGCTCACCGGTCGGGGCCGGCATCGAGACCTCGCCGTTGTGCAGCTTGACGAGGTAGCGCAGCGTCGCGGCGATGTCGTCGATGGTCAGGACGCGCTCGGTGGCGTCGAGGATGCCCAGCTTCTTGTTGATCTTGTATCGGCCGACCTTGGCCAGGTCGTAGCGCTTGGGGTTGAAGTACGCGTTGTTGATGAGCTGCTCGGCCGCCTCGCGGGTCGGCGGCTCGCCCGGGCGCATCTTGCGGTAGAGGTCCAGCAGCGCGTCGTCCTGCGCTGTGGTGGTGTCCTTCTCCAGCGTGTTGCGGACGGAGTCGAGGTCGCCGAGCTCGGCGATGATCCGCTCGGTGTCCCAGCCGAGCGCCTTGAGCAGGACGGTGACGTGCTGCTTGCGCTTGCGGTCGAGACGGACACCGATCATGTCCTTCTTGTCGATCTCGAACTCCAGCCACGCCCCACGCGACGGGATGATCCGCGCGACGTAGATGTCCTTGTCCGAGGTCTTGTCGAGGCTGCGCTCGAAGTAGACGCCCGGCGAGCGGACGAGCTGGGACACCACGACACGCTCGGTGCCGTTGATGATGAAGGTGCCCTTGTCGGTCATGAGCGGGAAGTCACCCATGAAGACCGTCTGCTGCTTGATCTCGCCGGTCTCGTTGTTCGTGAACTCGGCCGTCACGTACAGCGGCGCCGAGTAGGTCAGGTCGCGGACCTTGCACTCCTCGACGCTGTGCGCGGGGTCGTAGAAGCTCGGGTCGGAGAACTTCAGCTCCATGGACTCCGAGAAGTCCTCGATCGGGCTGATCTCGGTGAGAATCTCTTCGAGACCGGACTTCGCGCCGGTCTCACCGCGAGCGGCGGCCTGCTCGCGCCAACGGTCGTGGCCGATCAGCCAGTCGAAGCTGGAGCTCTGAAGGGCCAGGAGGTTGGGTACCTCGAGTGGCTCGTCGATCTTGGCAAAGGAGATGCGGGTGCTGCGCGCGGAGGCCAAGTGTGGTCCTTCCCTACTGGCACGTCGTGAGGCTCATTCGGTTGTAGGCGCGGCTCAACCCGCCCGACTCATCGGGCGTGCATGCAGAAGACGAGCATGAGAGGCAGGGTTGGTCCAGCGCAACGCACCAGTGTAGCCCGAGGCGACACTGGTGTCGAGTCGTGCAGCGCACGCAGGGTGCGCGCGCCGGCACGACGTCCAAACAGCCCTCGACGTGAGGGCCAGCACCCGACACTGACTATGCGCGGACGCCGGCCCTCACGTCAAGGACCAAGGGCTGCCTGTTGGTGCAGCCCCGCGTTGCGAGCTACTTGACGGTGACGGACGCGCCCGCAGCCTCGAGCTGCTCCTTGGCCTTGTCGGCGACGTCCTTGGTGACCTTCTCCAGCACCGGCTTCGGAGCAGCGTCGACCAGGTCCTTGGCCTCCTTCAGGCCGAGGCTGGTCAGGGCGCGCACCTCCTTGATGACCTGGATCTTCTTCTCGCCGGCGCCCTCGAGGATGACGTCGAACTCGTCCTGCTCCTCCTCGGCGGGCGCCTCGCCGGCGCCGCCAGCGGCAGGAGCGGCGGCAACGGCGACCGGGGCGGCCGCTGTGACACCGAAGGTCTCCTCGAACTGCTTCACGAAGTCCGACAGCTCCAGCAGGGTCATCTCCTTGAAGACGTCCAGCAGCTCGTCGGTGCTCAGCTTGGCCATGGTGGTTCCTCTCGTCGCTTTCGTGGGGGGTGCGGGATCAGTTGTCTGGGGTGTCGTCGGCTTCGGCCGCGGGTGCGTCCTCGGCCGGCTCACTCACGTCGGCTCCGGCCGAGGACGCGTCCTCGGCTGGCTCCCTGCGGTCGACGCCTTCGGCCACGTCCTCGGCCTGCGCCTCGGCGGGCGCCGCGGCCTCGACCTGGGCGCGCAGGGCGTCCACGACGCGTGCGGTCTGGGCCAGCGGGGCGGCGAACAGGCTGACGGCCTGGCTGGCCGACGCCTTCATGGCTCCCGCGAGCTTGGACAGCAGAACCTCGCGAGACTCCAGGTCGGCGAGCTTGGCGACCTCGGCTGCGTCCAGGAAGCGCCCGGATAGCAGGCCGCCGCGCAGCACCAGGGCGTGGTGGGCCTTGGAGAAGTCGCGCAGGCCCTTGGCCGCCTCGACGGGGTCACCCTTGACGAACGCCACCGCCGAGGGGCCGGAGAACGCGTCCACGAGCTCGTCGACGCCGGCCTCCTGGGCCGCGAGGCGCGCGAGGGTGTTCTTCACGACTGTGTAGTTGACGCTGCTGCCGAGTGAGCGGCGAAGCTCGGTGAGCTCTGCCATCGACAACCCGCGGTACTCGGTGAGCACGACGGCGTCGGACGAGCGGAACTCCTCGGTCAGCTCGGCGACGTCTGCGACCTTGTCTGGCCGGGCCATGGGTCTCCTTCGCTGGGTCGGTGCCGAAGCGAGTGGCAGGCCCACATGAAGAAGGCCCCGGCACGAGGCCAGGGCACGAGGCACATCCGTGCCTGATGACGAGGCCTGCGCGGGACGCCCTGGTGGGCTTTCAAGCACACCCGCGAAGGGCGTGCTGTCCGGCGGTCTTCGGCTGCACTCATGGTACGGCCGCACCCCGGCGCCGGCCAAATCGGGCCCGCTCGTCGGTCATCCGCCGTGGCGCCGGTCGTGCACGGGTCAGAGGAAGCCATCCGGGAAGTCGGTGACATCGTCCGGGTCGGGGGCCTGCACGAGTACCGGGACGCCCCAGTCGTCATAGGTGGCCGAGCTCACCGCAGGCTCGGCCTCGGCTGGGTCGTCGGCCGTGGTGTCGAGCCGGCGCAGCAGGTCGTCGTCGTCTATCCAGTAGGTCCTGCGCACCTCGACGTCGTCGACGGTGGCGCTCACCTCGTATCGCTCGACAGGGACCGTCCCAACCACGTCGTCACCGAGGAACCGCAGCTCGACATCGGACGCGCGCTGGTCGAGGTCGACCAGCGACGCGCCCGGAACCTCTCCTGACAGCGCCTCGAGCAGGCCGTCCACCTGCTGGCCGAGGTCGCTGTCGGCCCCGCGCGGCACCCGCACCCAGGGTGCGGAGGTGAAGAGCTGGTACAGCGGTGGTACCCGCAGGTAGACGGTGCCACCGGAGAGCACGACTCCGAGGTCGGCGCTGACCGGTCCGGCCACCGACGCCTCGGCCGCGATCCCGACGCCGTCGACGTCGTACTCGTAGACCAGGGTGGCGTCCACCGTGCCGTCGACGCTTCGCGCGGCCAGCGTTCCTCGAGCGGAGCCGGCCGCCACGGAGGCGTCGCTCAGCGCCGCGCCGAGCTCGCCCGGAGTCTCGAACCGTCCCACCGCCGCCACGGTCGGGGTGGCGGTGGGGCTCGCCTGCTCCTCAGCCTGTGGCGAGGAGCTGCAGCCGCCAACGACGACTGCCGCCACCATGGCCAGAGCCCCGGCAGCGGCCGTCCGCACAGGTCTTGTCGCCGATGTCCTCAGTCGTCCGACCCCGCCGCGGTCTTGACCGCCGCCGGGTCGACCGGGATGCCGGGGCCCATCGTGGTGGAGACGGTGGCCTTCCTCACGTAGCGGCCCTTCGAGGCTGACGGCTTGAGGCGCAGCACCTCGTCGAGCGCCGCCTGGTAGTTCTCGCTGAGCTGGTCCTCGGTGAACGAGACCTTGCCGATGATGAAGTGCAGGTTGGCGTTGCGGTCGACGCGGAACTCGATCTTGCCGCCCTTGATGTCGCCCACGGCCTTGGACACGTCCATCGTCACCGTGCCGGTCTTGGGGTTCGGCATGAGGCCACGCGGACCGAGAACGCGGCCCAGCCGGCCGACCTTGCCCATCATGTCGGGCGTGGCGACGACGGCGTCGAAGTCGAGCCGGCCGCCCTGAACCTCGGCGATCAGGTCGTCGGACCCGACGATGTCGGCGCCGGCGGCCTCCGCCTCGGCTGCCTTCGGCCCGGCCGCGAAGACGAGCACGCGGGCGGTCTTGCCGGTGCCGTGCGGCAGGTTGACGGTGCCGCGCACCATCTGGTCGGCCTTGCGTGGGTCGACGCCGAGTCGCAGGGCGACCTCGACGGTGGCATCGAACGAGGCCGGCGAGGTCTGCTTGGCCAGCGCCACCGCCTCATCGGGCTGGTACAGAGCGTCGCGGTCGACGGTCGCGACCGCCTTCTCATAGCCCTTGCTGCGCTTCATGATGATCTCCTGTGCTGATCGGTGGAGAGTGTGGTGCGGACGAGCGCCTCGTCCTTCCACGGCCGGTGCGGCAGGTGCCGTCCGGTTGAGTTCAGTCGCTGACGGTGATGCCCATCTGCCGAGCAGTGCCGGCGATGATCTTCTCGGCCGCGTCCACGTCGTTGGCGTTGAGGTCGGGCATCTTCTGCTCGGCGATCTCGCGAACCTGGGCACGGCTGATGGAGGCGACCTTGATGCGGTTCGGCTCGCCGGAGCCCTTGTCGATGCCCGCGGCCTTCAGGATGAGCTTGGCCGCCGGCGGCGTCTTGGTGATGAAGTCGAACGAGCGGTCCTCGTACACCGTGATCTCGACGGGCACGACGTTGCCCCGCTGCGCCTCGGTGGCGGCGTTGTAGGCCTTGCAGAACTCCATGATGTTGACGCCGTGCTGACCGAGGGCCGGGCCGACGGGTGGGGCCGGAGTCGCTGCACCGGCCTGGATCTGCAGCTTGATGAGGCCGGCGACCTTCTTCTTCTTGGGGGGCATGCGACGTTTCCTTCGTTGTGCGTGAGTGGTGGGGGGACCGGCTAGATCTTCTGGATCTGGTTGAAGGAGAGCTCCACCGGCGTCTCCCGGCCGAAGATCTCCACGAGGCCCTTGATCTTGCGGCCGTCGATGTTGATCTCGTTGATGGTGGCATGCAGCGAGGCGAACGGGCCGTCGATCACCATGACCGAGTCACCGACGCCGAAGTCGGCCACCTCGGTCTGCGCGGCGGATCCCTGCGTGGCGGCGGCCACGGCGGGCTCGGCGATCGTCGGGGCCAACCAGCCCTCGACCTCCTCCAACGACAGCGGCAGCGGCTGGTGGGCGTTGCCGACGAAGCCGGTCACCGACGGAGTGTTGCGCACGGCCGACCACGACTCGTCGGTCAGCTCCATGCGCACCAGGACGTACCCGGGGAAGCGGACACGCTTGACCAGCCGGCGCTGGCCGGACTTGATCTCGTTGACCTCCTCGGTGGGCACGACCACCTCGAAGATGTAGTCCTCCATGTTCAGGCTGCTGGTGCGGCTCTCCAGGTTAGCCTTCACCCGGTTCTCCATGCCCGAGTAGGAGTGCACGACGTACCAGTCACCGGGCTTGGCGCGCAGGGCGGCACGGAACTCCTCGAGCGGGTCGCTCGCCATCGTCTCCTGCGCTGCTTCGTCGGGCTCGGGTGTGTTCTGGTCAGTCACGCTGTCTGCCACCGCTGCTCTCTCGTCGTTCGTCATCGAAGCACCGCTCATCCCAGCACCGCTCGGACAGCCTCACCGAATGCCAGGTCGAGCACCGTGACCAGGGCGATCATGATCGCGACGAAGACGAGCACGACGACGGTGTAGTTCAGCAGCTGCGGGCGGGTGGGGTAGACCACCTTGCGCAGCTCTGCCACGACCTGGCGCAGGAACAGCGTCGTCCGCGACCAGATGCCGCCGCGGGTCTCTGTCACGGTGTGTGTCGTCCTGTCGTCAGTCGGGTCAAGGGCGTGCGGGTCAGGCGCAGGGCAGGAGGGACTCGAACCCCCAACCGCCGGTTTTGGAGACCGGTGCTCTTCCAGTTGAGCTACTGCCCTCTGGGCGAAACTCCGCCAGCGCAGCAGTGTACGGCCCCGAGGGCATCGGGGTCGAACCGCGACCGTCGCGGTCGCAAGGCACCGGTGTGACCGTCAGTGTCGCATGCCACGATGAGCGCATGACGACGACTTCCGGCTCGGCCAGCGCTCCGCACCGCATCAGCCGCCGCATCGCGGCGATCAGCGAGAGCGCCACGCTCGCCGTGGATGCCAAGGCCAAGGCGCTCAAGGCCGCCGGACGCCCCGTGATCGGCTTCGGTGCCGGCGAGCCGGACTTCGCGACTCCGGACTACATCGTCGCAGCCGCTGAGGCCGCCTGTGGCGACCCGCGCAACCACCGCTACTCCCCCGCCGGCGGGCTGCCCGAGCTCAAGCAGGCAATCGTGGCCAAGACGCTGCGCGACTCCGGTGTGACCGTCGAGGCCAGCCAGGTGCTGGTGACCAACGGTGGCAAGCAGGCCGTCTACCAGGCGTTCGCCGCCCTGCTCGACCCCGGCGACGAGGTTCTGCTGCCGGCGCCCTACTGGACCACCTACCCCGAAGCCATCCGGCTGGCCGGTGGCGTGCCAGTCGAGGTGGTCGCCGACGAGACCCAGGGATACCTGGTGAGCGTGGACCAGCTCGAGGCGGCACGCACACAGCGGACGAAGGCACTGCTGCTGTGCTCGCCGTCGAACCCGACCGGGGCGGTCTACCCCCCGGAGCAGGTGCGGGCCATCGGGCAGTGGGCACTCGAGCACGGCGTGTGGGTGATCACCGACGAGATCTACGAGCACCTGACCTACGGCGACGCCGTGGCGCCGTCGATCCTCGCCGAGGTCCCCGAGCTGGCCGACACCTGCGTAGTGGTCAACGGGGTGGCCAAGACGTACGCCATGACCGGGTGGCGGGTGGGCTGGATGATCGGGCCCACCGACGTGGTCAAGGCCGCGACCAACATGCAGAGCCACCTGACGAGCAATGTCGCCAACGTCTCCCAACGCGCCGCGATAGCCGCCCTGAGCGCCGACCTGGGCGCCGTGGAGACGATGCGAGCGGCGTTCGACCGTCGGCGCCGCACCATGGTGACGATGCTCAACGAGATCGACGGGGTCGTCTGCCCGGTTCCCGATGGTGCGTTCTACGCCTACCCGAGCGTGGCGGGACTGCTCGGCCGCGAGATCGCCGGACGGGTGCCGACCACCTCGGCCCAGCTGGCCGAGATCGCCCTGGACGAGGCCGAGGTGGCCGTCGTGCCCGGCGAGGCGTTCGGCCCGAGCGGCTACTTGCGGCTGTCCTACGCGCTGTCCGACGACGACCTCGTCGAGGGGATCACGCGGCTGCAGCGACTGTTCGGGCAGACCTCCTGACCGGCCGAGACCTGCGCCTTCTGCCGAAGGCACACCTGCACCTGCACTTCACCGGGTCGATGCGCCCGGCAACCGTGCTGGACCTGGCCGCCCGCGACGGCGTCCGCCTGCCCGACGCCCTGCGCGACGCGCTGGCGCTCGGAGCGCCGGTGCCGCTCTCGGCGGCCGACGAACGAGGATGGTTCAGGTTCCAGCGGCTCTACGACGTCGCCCGATCCGTGCTCCGTACCCCCGACGACGTGCGCCGGCTGGTACTTGAGGCAGCCCAGGACGACGTCGCCGAGGGCTCGCGATGGCTGGAGATCCAGGTCGACCCGTCCGGCTACGCCGCGCGGTTCGGTGGCATCACGGCCTTTCTCGAGCTGGTGCTCGACGCCGTCGCCGACTCCTCGCACCGCACCGGCCTGCGCATCGGTGTGGTCGTGGCCGCCAACCGCACCCGCCACGAGCTCGACGCCCGCACACTCGCCCGCCTCGCGGCGGCCTACGCCGACAAGGGCGTTGTGGGGTTCGGGCTGTCCAACGACGAGCGTCGCGGCTCCGCGGAGGCCTTCGCCCGTGCCTTCGGCATCGCCCGGGGAGCCGGGCTCGCCTCGGTTCCGCACGGGGGCGAGCTGCTCGGACCAGCCAGTGTGAGCGCTGCTCTGGAGCACCTCCGTGCCGACCGGCTCGGCCATGGTGTGCGCAGCGTCGAGGACCCTCGCGTGCTCGACACCGTCGTCGCAGCCGGTGTGGTTCTCGAGATCTGTCCCTGGTCGAACGTGTCCCTCGGCGTCTACCCCCACCCCGACGACGTTCCGCTGCGGACACTGCTGGACTCCGGCGCCCAGGTGGCGCTCGGGGCGGACGACCCGTTGCTGTTCGGGCACCGGCTGAGTGCTCAGTACGAGCTGGCACGAGACGTCCACGGGGCCGACGACGCCGCCCTCGCGGGTCTGGCTCGCTCGTCGATCGAGGGATCCCGCGCCCCGCAGTGGTGGAAGCGTCACGTCGTCGGCGAGATCAACGCCTGGTTGGCGCAACCTGCCGAGGGGCCTGCGCTCAGGTAGCCGTACCGGCTCGCTCGGTGAGCAGCGTGCGCACCGCCCGAAGGCCCACAGACAGGCGCGCGAGGTCGACCTCTTCCTCCTCCAGCACCTCGGTCAGCAGCCGACGGGCCCGCCCGACGGTCTCCGGGTCGCGCTCGATCCACTCCAGCACGCGCTGGGCACCCCCGTCTGTGGCGTCCCCCTCGGCGGCGGACGTCGTCGTCACCACCGCCTCGGTGATCGCCGCGTGGGCCGCGTGCAGGTCGTCTCGCAAGGCTGCCCGCGCCATCGTCTGCCACCGGTCATCACGAGACAGCGCGATAACACGTTGCTGCAGCGGCTCCAGGTCGAGCAGCTGGCCGACCGCGAGGTGCGCGCACAGCGTGTCGAGCAGGTCGACGTCGCGGCGGTGGGCGATCTCTGCCACGTTGACCGCGGCGAAGGACCACGGCAGCACGCAGACCCACTGGGCTGCCGCCGGCGGCACACCGGCGGCGACGAGCCCCTCGAGCCGTCGCGCGGCCTGTTCAGCAGGACGCCCCACGAGGCGCTGGGCGAGGTCACGCACCAGCATCTGCACCGGCTCGGCGAACAGGCCGATCTCGCGGGACAGGTCGAGCGGTGCCGGGCGGGTCAGCACGAACCAGCGAGCGACGCGCTCGACCAGAGTTCTCACGTCGAGTCGCATGTCGATCTGGGTCTGCGCGGGCACCACCAGGTCGAGTGCGTCGATCTCGGCGTCGAGCACCGAGCGACCGACGACGGCCGCGGCGATGAGGTGCGCTCGGGCCAGCTCCTCCAGCGACGCTGCCGTCTCCAGGCCCAGCCGGTGCAGGTAGGTGATGCCGGCTTCGTCCACGACCCGGCTGGCCACCTGACTTGCGACGATCTCGCGGCGCAGCGGATGGCGCGAGACCTGCTCGCCGAACCGCTCGATCAGCGGTCGGGGGAAGTACGCGCGCAGCGTGGACTCCAGCTCGGGCTGGTCGGGCAACGAGCTGGACAGCAGCTGGGAGTACAGGCGGTTCTTGGTGTAGGCCAGCAGCACGGCCAGCTCCGGGGCACTGAGCCCCTCGCCGGCGGCACGGCGCTCGCGCAAGGCCTGGTCGTCGGGCAGGTCCTCGACCGCGCGATCCAGCTCGCCGGATGACTCCAACGAGCTCAGGTAGGCCTGATGCACCCGCAGCAACCCCGGCGCCTGGGCCAGCGCCACGTCGAGAGCGACGTTCTGCTCGTAGTTGGTGCGCAGCACGAGGTCGGCCACCTCGTCGGTCATCGACGACAGCAGGGCGTTGCGCTGCTTGCCGGTCAGGTCTGCGTCGGCGACGACGGCGTCGAGCAGAATCTTGATGTTCACCTCGCGGTCGGAGGTGTCTACCCCGGCGGAGTTGTCGATCGCGTCGGTATTCACCCGGCCTCCGCGGCGGGCGAACTCGATGCGGGCCCGCTGGGTGAGGCCGAGATTGCCCCCCTCGGCCACCACCAGGCAGCGCAGCTCGTCGCCATTGACCCGCACCGCGTCGTTGGCCTTGTCGCCGACCTCGAGGTGGGACTGGTCGTGGGCCTTGACGTAGGTGCCGACACCGCCGTTGAACCACAGGTCGACTGGAGCACGCAGGATGGCGCGGATCATCTCCGGAGGGGTCAACGTCGTGACCGAGTCGGGCAGCCCCAGCCGTTCGCGCACCTGGGTCGAGACCGGGATCGACTTCGAGGTGCGCGGGTAGACACCACCGCCGGTCGAGATCAGCTCCTGGCTGTAGTCGGCCCACGAGGAGCGCGACAGCCCGGACAGCCGCGCCCGCTCGTCGTGGGAGCGTGCCGGGTCGGGGTCCGGATCGAGGAACACGTGCCGGTGGTCGAACGCGGCGACCAGCCGGATCCCCGTCGACAGCAGCATCGCGTTGCCGAACACGTCACCGGACATGTCGCCGATGCCGACGACGCTGATCTCGCCGTCCGGGCCTTGCACCCCGCGGCCCATCGCCCGGAAGTGGCGGCGCACCGACTCCCACGCTCCTCGGGCGGTGATGCCCATCGCCTTGTGGTCGTAGCCGGCCGATCCGCCGCTGGCGAAGGCGTCACCGAGCCAGAACCGGTAGTCGGCCGAGATCTGGTTGGCGACGTCGGACATCGTCGCGGTGCCCTTGTCGGCTGCCACCACAAGGTAGGCGTCGTCGCCGTCCCACCGCACGACGTCGTCCGGCGGCACCAGTGTTGGTCCGTCCGGCGTCGGTACTCGGTTGTCGGTCAGGTCCAGCATGCCGCGGATGAGCTGGACGTAGGCGACGGCACGGTCGGCTCCCTGCTTGGTGACGAAGCCCCCCTTGGCGCCCACCGGGACGATGACGGCGTTCTTGACCGCCTGTGCCTTGACCAACCCCAGCACCTCGGTGCGAAAGTCCTCGCGGCGGTCCGACCAGCGAAGGCCGCCGCGTGCCACCTTGCCGAACCGCAGGTGCACTCCCTCAACCTGCGGCGAGCAGACCCAGATCTCGCTGAACGGTCGGGGCGCCGGCAGCCCTGGGACGGCGCCGGAGTCGAGCTTGAGCGAGAGGTAGGGCTTCGCGACGCCGTCGTCGGTCTGGAAGTGGTTGGTGCGCAGGGTCGCCTGCACGAGGGCGATCAGCAGCCGCAGGATGCGGTCCTGGTCGAGCCCACTCACCTCGTCCAGGGCGCGCTCCAACCCCTCGGCGGCCGAGGCGACGGCGGCGTCGCGATCGGCGAGCCCCGGTGCGAAGCGCGCCTCGAACAGGGCGACCAGCAGCGCCGAGAGCCTGGGGTGGTCTCTGAGCGTCTGTTCCACGTAGGCCTGGGAGAAGGCGCTGCCGATCTGTCGAAGGTACTTCGCGTAGGCACGCAGCACCGCGCACTGGCGCCAGGTGAGCCCGGCCAGCAGGACGAGGCTGTTGAAGCCGTCGTTCTCCGAGGCGTTGTTCCAGACGGCGAGGAACGTCTGCTCGAGCCGTCGCTTGGCCGACGGGCCGGCGATCATCGAGGCGGCCGGAGCGCGCAGGCCGAAGTCGTACATCGATGTCGTCACCGAGCCCGCCCGCTCGATGTCGTACGGCCACTCGTCCTCGACGTCGAGGCCCAGGGCGGTCAGGATGGGCAGCACCTGGGTCAGGGCCAGCGTGGGACCAGTGCGATAGATCTTGAGTCGCCGCTCCTCGGGCGCGGCCAGGCTGGGCTGGTAGAGCGACACGGCCAGGTCAACAGGCTCGGCCAAGGACTCCAGCGTCTGCAGGTCGGCCACGGCCACGCGAGGGGAGAAGTCTTCGCGGTAGCCGTCGGAGAAGGCTCCTCGGTAGCGCTTGGACAACGCCGTGGCCCGCTCCTCCCCCACCGCCTCGACGAGGGCGGAGTCGAAGTCCTCACTCCAGTCGCGGATGGCGGCAGCGATCTCGGTCTGCAGGTCGGGCAGGTCGAGGTCGGGCAAGGACGTGCCGGCGGGCATGCCGATCACGACGTGCAGGCGAGCGAGCATCGACTCCCCGACACGTGCGGTGTAGTCGATGGACTCACCCCCGGTCTCCTGCATCAGCACCCGTTGCACGGCGAGCCGGACGTCGGTGTTGTAGCGCTCGCGGGGCAGGTAGACCAGACAGGACAGGTAGCGCCCATAGTCGTCGGGCCGCACGAACAGGCGCAGCCGTCCACGGTCTTGCAGTCCGACGACGGAGCGGGCCACCCCGACGAGGAACGCCACCGACGTCTGGAACAGCTCGTCGCGCGGGTAGGTCTCGAGCACGTGCAGCAGGTCTTTGGCGTTGTGGCTGCCGGGGGCGTAGCCGGCCTCGACCATCACCCGGCGCGCCTTCTCCCGCAGGAGGGGCACCCGAAGCACGCTCTCGTAGTACGCCGAGGACGACAGCAGGCCGAGGAACCGCCGCTCTCCGACGACGTCGCCATGCTCGTCGAAGATCTTGATGCCGACGTAATCCATGCGCACCGACCGGTGGACCGTGGAGCGCGCGTTCGCCTTCGTGAGCACGAGCAGGTGCCTCTCGCGTGCCTTGGCCCGCACGGTGGCCCGAAGCTTGGCGAAGCCCGCAGAGACCGACCGGTCGGCTCGCAGGATGCCCAGGCCCGTGCCGGTGACCGGGCGCAGGACGTCGTCGCCGTCGACGACGTCGAGCGTGTACTCGCGGTAGCCCAGGAACGTGAAGTGGTCGTCGGCCAGCCAGCGCAGCAGCTCCTCGGCGTCCACCACCTCCTGGTCGTCGACGGGAAGGTCGCGACTCAGGATGCTGTCCGCCACGTCCAGGGCGGCCTGGCGCATCTTCGGGTAGTCCTCGACGGAGTCGGCCACGTCGCGCAGCACCGCACTGAGCCTGCGCTCGATGGCGGCCAGAGCCGCCGGGTCGGTTTCCCGACCGATCTCGACGTGGATCCACGACTCGACACGCCGGTCGGTGCCCAGCAACGAGCGATGCCTCGGCGGGTCGTCGTCGACGACCTCGACCAAGGTGCCGGCGACGTCACGGCGCACCAGCAGGACGGGGTGGATCACCTCGTGGACGGTCGCGCCGAGCCCGGTCAGCGCCTCGACGACGGAGTCGACCAGGAACGGCATGTCCTCGATGACGACCTGGACGATGGTGTGTCCGGTGGCCCAGCCGTGCTCGGCCACCGTCGGGGTGAAGACGCGCAGGCCGATGGAGCCGTCCGGACGAGCGGCCGCGAGGTCAAGATGCGCGAGCACCAGTCCGGCCACGTCGTCGGCACGTCGGGCCATCAGCTCCTCGACGGGCGCGTCACGCCAGTAGCGGTGCGCAAGCGTCATCTGGCTGCCGCGAGCGGTCGTGACCGCAGCGTCGACCTCGTCGAGGAGCACCTCGACCCCACCGGCCCGGCTGACGGACATGCTGGTGACAGTAGCGGGGCCCGGCGGTGCGGGCCGCGTCCCGGCCCATCACGTGGCACGATCACCGGCGTGCGGATCGAAGCGGCAGTCGTGTTCCAGGCCGAGGCGGGTGTCGTGTTCGACATGATGACCGACGAGGCGTACGTCAGCCGCAAGGCCACAGCGATGGGCGCGCTCGAGCATGACGCGTTCGTGCAGGTGCTGCCCGACGGGGGCGCGCTCATCACCTTGAAGCGGACGCTTCCGGCCGTCGTCCCCGAGTTCGTCCGCCCCCTTGTCGGAGACACCATCGAGGTCGCCCAGACCGAGGAGTGGGGTGCTGCCGATGCGGACGGGTCCCGGCGCGGTCGCCTCACCGCCACGATCCGCAACGCTCCGGTGTCCCTGTCCGGAGACCTCGTGCTCGAGCCCAACGGCGAGCGAAGCGCCGTTCATCGCGTCGACGTCGAGGCCAGGGCCAAGGTGCCGTTCGTGGGGTCGCGGATCGAGAAGGCCATCGGCGAGGTCATCCTGATGGCTGCGCGCAAGGAGGAGCAGGTCGGCGGTCAGTGGCTGGCCGAACGGGCCTGAACCCGCCGCTGGTCGCCATCCACGGGTTCGCCGACTCCGGGGAGTGCATGCGTCCGTTCCTTCGGCGACTGGGTCGCCCCGACGCGGACACCCCCTCCCTGCTGGCCCACGGCGGCCGTCGGATGCCCCCCAGGCTGGCCTTCAGCCACGACGAGCTGGTGCGCGACATGCTGGTCGAGGTGAGACGCGCCGCGCACGAGGCTGGCCGCCCCGTCGCGCTGCTGGGCCACTCGCTGGGCGCGAGCACGGCCACCGGTGTGGCCGCCGCCGCCGACGACCTCGTGTGCGCGCTGGTTCTGGAGGACCCGCCCTGGCAGGTGCCCGCTGACGACGCCGGTGCCCCCGACGCGGCCGCTGACGCAGCTGCTGACCGGGCTGCCGACGGTAAGAACGGCCACCGCCCGTGGCTGGAGGGCCTGCAGAGCACCGACCACGCCGGACGACTGGGCTGGCTGGCGGCCAACAACCCGGGGTGGCCCGCAGACGAGCTCGACCCGTGGGCGCGGTCCAAGGCCATGGTGGATCTCAACCTGTTCACGGCAGACCAGCGCTGGTTGCGCCGCTCCTGGCCCGCTGCCGTGCGGGGCGTGCGCTGCCCCACCCTGCTCCTGGTCGGCGACCCCCGACGCGGGGCGGCTTGCGAGCCAGGGGTGGCCGAGACTCTCTCCGCCACGCCGGGGTGGACCGTTCGTCGTATCGAGGGCGCGGGCCACAACCTGCGACGCGAGCAACCGGAGACCGTTGCCGCCGTCGTGGACCAGGCGCTGCGCAACGCCGGCTAGCGCCGGCCATCGTCGTCAGGGCGACATCGGGGTCGCCAGGCAGCACCAGCCTCCTGGACACGCACCTGGACCAGCCTCTGCGGCGGTGCCGCGGCCAGGGCGAGGGCAGGTCACGCCAGCAGGTCGGCGACCTCACTCGGGGAGTACCACTCGAGCGCCACGTCGTCGAGGGAGTCAGGGTGCGCGCCCGACAACACGGCGCTGACCGTCGGCTCGGCCTCGGGGCCGTCGACGTGCACCGCTGCCACCTCCGAGAACTCCACGTCGCCGCCGAGCTGGACGTCGCCGGCACCCGCGTGCGCAACTTCCCGCACCTGCGAGGGGTCGATGTCGGCCGACACCACGACCCGCCGCGGGCTCCCCTCGGCCTCGAGCAGGCCGAGCGACGCCTGCGCCGCGGCAAGGAACGCGAGAAACTCCCACTCGTCGATGTCGCCGTCGGGCTCAGCGGCGCGAAGAGCGGCCGTCACGGCCTGACCGGGGGCGCGCGGGCGTAACGACCCGGTCGTGGTGAGGGTGGACAGGTCGTTCAGCGATGCGGGCAGGTAGACCCGCACCGAGCCAGCACGCGCGGTCATCAGCTGGTGAGCCGCTGGCTCTGCTCGACGGCGGAGTCGTCGTCGGAGTAGTGGCCCGGCTCGCGCAGCGCCTCGCGCGACGTTCGCAGGGACGTCTCGACGACCAGCGGGCGCCGTGAGCCGTCCATCAGGTTGGCACCCATGGCGTGCAGGTCTTCCGGGCCGGGTCCGAGGATCGTCACCTCGGCGCCGGAGCGGTGCACCTTCGCGGCCTCCGTCAGGCAGCGCTTGGTGATCTGTACCCGCCAGCGCCGCTCGAGCCGCGTCAGCAGGGACGACGGCTGGTCGAGTGCGAAGGACACCATGGGCGCCACGACGTAGACCTCGTCGAGGCCGAGGTCGGCCAGCAGGTCGACGCTGGTGGCCGAGCAGGTTCCGCCGTCCACGTAGCGGCGCCCGTTGATCACGACGGGCTGGAACCACGCGGGGATGGCGCACGAGGCCATGACCGCCTCGGCCAGGCCGGCCGGCGGCGAGCCCGGCATGCCGAAGGGCACCCGCTCGCCGGTCTCGTAGTCCATGGTGCTGATGAACGTGCCCGGGTGCGACGTCCACTCCCCTGCCGGGTTGACAGCCTCGACGAGGTGCCCGATCCGAGCGAGGGAGCCTTTGCCCTCAGGGAGGAATGCCGACAGCACGGCCGTCGGTGGCATCTGGCGAATCCTGCCCACGTTGCGCAGCAGGCCCCTCGACCCCATGCCGAAGCTGGGAACGCCGGGGCGGGAACCGCCGGTGGCGTTGTCGTAGTCCCACCAGAAGCCGGCAAGCGGACCCTCGTCGACGGGTTCCCCGAGCTGGTGACGCCGGATCTCGTCGGGGGTGACACCCGAGGCGAGCAACGCGGCCATCACCGAGCCCGCCGACGTCCCGACGATGTAGTCAGACTCACGCAGGTCGATGCCGAACGTCTCCTCGATGACGCACAGCGCTCCGACCATCCATGCTGCGCCCAGCACACCACCGCCGCCGAGGATGAGTCCCCGGCGTCGGTCGTCGGCTGGTGCAGACGTCACGTGGCCCAGTGTCCGTTCTCTGCCGAGATCTACAAGTACCTCTCGCCCTGTCCCGACGTACGAACGACTCTAGCGCCGGGTCATCCGGCAGCGTCGGCGGCTCGCAGACGTCGGCGTCCACGGCTACGGGTACCCCGTACCGTGTCGGTGAGCAGGCCCGTGGCGTTCCTGATCTCTGCAGCCAGAAGGTCGAGGTCGCCGATGGCGTCCCGGTCGGCGTTCAGACCCACGAAGACTCCGCTGTCGTAGGAGGTCACGCCGATACCGAGGCCGTGGCCGCGAGTGAGCGGGACCACCGGGTAGGAGCCGACGAGCAGGGCGCCGGCCGCGTACAGCGGCACCTGTGGGCCGGGAACGTTGGTGACCATGAGGTTGTAGACGCGACTCGGTGCCTCCGTCGCGGTGCGCGCCCCCAGCTCGTGCAGGGTCGGCGGGGCGAACCCGGCGACTCCGGCGATCTCGAGCGCCGGCACCGGCTTTCCCACCTCGGGCAGTCCGCGCATCGAGTAGGCGATGCGCTGCAGCCGGACGACCGGCGAGGGTTCGCCCACCGGCAGGTCGATGACGAACGGTGCGACGTGGTTCGGTCCGGACGCCTCGTCCGGACCGGTGACGCTGAGCGGGGCGATGGCCCGCAGCGTGGTGGATGTGCGCACGACCTCACCGCGCATGAGCAGCCAGTCGCGAAGGGCACCGGTGATGACGGCCAGCACGACGTCGTTGACAGTCGTGTCGTGGTAGTCCTTCACCCGCTTGAGGTCGGCGAGGTCGAGGTCGACCGTGGCGAAGCGGCGCGCTTTGCCGATCGTGGGGTTCAGAGGGCTTGGTGGCGCCGGGCTGGCGGCCTGCCGGACGAGCTGGACGGCCCCCTCAGCAGCCGCCAGGACCCGCTCGGCGGTGTTGCGAGCCTCCGTCACGCCTCCTCTGACCAGGTCGAAGGCGGCCGTGGGACGGCGCACGAAGTCGTTGGCCACCCCGAGGATGAGCTCGGCGGAGGTCGGCGCGGCGTGCGGTGCCCAGGTGTCCGGACGTGAGCTGCGCGGCTGCGGGCTGACGTCGAGCATCACCTGGGCGATGTCGATGCCACGATGGCCGTCGACCGTCGCCAGGTGGGTCTTGGACAGCACGGCCAACCGGTTGCCCTCGAGGCCTTCGACCAGGTAGACCTCCCACAGGGGACGGTCGCGGTCGAGCCGGCGGCTCATGATGCGCGCGACGAGCTCAGCCAGCTGCTCGTCGGTGCCCGGACGCGGAAGTGCCGAGCGACGCACGTGGTAGGTGAGGTCGAAGTCGGTGTCGTCGACCCACACCGGGTTGGCGACGTGACCGGGAACCTGGCGCACCCGCTGCCGGTAGCGCGGGACGAAGGCGATGCGCTCACGGATCAGCGTGAAGAGCCGGTCGTAGTCGAAGCCGTCGTCGGGGGCCTGGAACACCTGCAGGGTGCCGCTGTGGGCGGGCGTCTGCGCCCGCTCGGCGTTCAGGAACGACACGTCTGTCGAGCTGAGCCGTTCCGGCATGGCGCCTCCTTGTCCTCCTGCGACGAACCCACTATTCCACGTCGCCGTTGCCGGACAGGTCGAGGTCGAACAGGACGCTGAGCTCGCTGACGGTCTGGGCGTAGGAGGTGTGGTGCACGCCGATCATGCCGACCGTGACGGCGGCCGACACGTTGTGCGCCAGGTCGTCGACGAAGACGCACTCGCCGGGCGCGAGGCCCAGCAGGTCGCAGGTGTGGTGGTAGATCTGCGGCTCGGGCTTGCGCATACCGACCTCGCCGGAGATGACCACGGCGTCGAACATCCCCTGCCAGGTCTCGGCCGGGTAGCTGTTGCCCCAGGAGTTCGACAGCAGGGCCGTGGACAGCCCCGCCTCTCGAGCCCGCCAGACCAGCGCGGTCATGGCCTGCGCCTGGGCGAAGTGCGCAAACATCCGTGCCAGCAGACCCTCCGGCTCGAGCCGGTGCCCGTCGGTGGGCTCGAGCGCCCGCACCAGGAACCGCTCGAACTCGGCAACCTCGAGCTCCCCACGCTCGAGCAGGTGCACCGGGTTGACCATCTCTCGCTCGGCCTCGGTGGGGCCCAGCCACCGGGCGAATGCCGTCCGGACCCCGTCGAGGGGTATTCGCTCCGAGGCTGCCCACGAGGCCAGCGCCTCGCGAACGTCCGTCGTCAGCACACCGCCCCAGTCGAGCACGAGCCCGCGGGGACGAACGGCGGAGGTCACCTCGTCGATGGTACGGACGGCCGTCGGCGTGTGCGTCGGCTTCGTCGGGCGGTCCGCGTCGAGCCGGGCTCGGAGCCCGGTAGCACCTGCCCCAGCAGCCCGAGCACGCCGGTGCGCAGCGCCGAGGTGGGCGCCACCGCTCGAAGCGGGGCCGTGGCGCGAGTCGAGGAGTCGGCGGCCCTGGGATCGTCGGGAAGCAGACAGACCTCCACCGGCCCGGCGAAGCGCTCCAGTGCCTCGCGCACCGCTTGCTGCGGGTTGCGCCCCACCACTGCGTCCCTGACCCGGTTGACCGCGACGATCACGCGCGTGTGCGGCGCAGCCTCTCCCAGCAGGTCGAGCGCATGGACGAGGCGAAGCATGCCCAGGGGGTCGGGCGAACCGACCACGACGACCACGTCGGCGGTGCCCACGACCATGTCGCTGACGCCTTCGGGGTGAGCCGCCCCGGTCAGGGCGTCGGCGCCCGCTGACAGACCGGCACCGAGGTCGACGACCACCAGGTCGACGAGCCTCCTGGCCGTCTGCCAGACCACCTCCAGCGCTGCGGGTCGCAGCTCGCGCCACCGGTCGGGACGGGTGGCACCGGTGAGCACGCGCAGGTTCTCGTCCACAGCCAGGGCGTGCTCGGCGAGAACGCTCGTCCCCAGCCGGTCGCGCGAAGCACTGCGACAGGCTGCAGCCAGCCCCGGGGCCTCGTCGAGCACGCCAAGCCTCGTGCTGAGGGCGCCCCCGGCGGTGTCGGCGTCCACCAGCAGCGTCGAGACTCCGGAAGCCGCAGCCTCGGCAGCCAGGTTCACCGCCACGGTGCTGCGCCCGGGTGCTCCGGTCGGACCCCAGACGGCAACGAGGCGACCACGAGCCGACGGCTCGGGCACGGGGTGCGTGGGGGTCGCAGGCACCTCGGTGGCGCTGCGCTGAGCAAGCGAGTGGATCATCCGCAGCAGGTCCTCAGGCGCCATGTCGTCGACGGCGACGTCGGAGGCGCCCAGACCCAGTGACACGCCCGACGTGCGGCGCGTCTCGACCAGCAGCACGGACACGCCGTCCGCGCGGAGTCGGGCGACCTGGTCACGATCCAGCCGCGCCAGGTCGGCGGCCACCACCGCGACGTCGACCAGCCCGGCACGGCTGACCGCCAGCAGGTCGGCGAGGTCGACGCAGCGCCGCGCCAGGTGCAGCCCCGAGCGGTGCCGCTCGACGAGGGGGAGGAGACCGACCTCCCACGCCGCTCCGCCCGAGGCCAGCGCCACCGGCACGTCGGGGGCGCCGGCAGTCGGCAGTGCGAGGCCGTCGCTGCTCATCGAGGCGCCGGGTCGAGGGTGAGAACCAGCCGACCGGCCGCCGAGCCGGCGACGAGGCGTGCGGTCACGTCCGGGAGGTCGGAGCCGAGCATGTCGGTGTCGAGGCTGACCACGACCGATCCCGGAGTGGCGGCGGCTCCGAAGCCCGCGTCCGGAACCTGGGTCGAGGCGACCGACACCCCGTCGACAACCAGCGACGCCGGCGCATCGGGCTCGGCGAGCAGGTCGGGGACGAGCCACACGTCGACCCGGTCCCCGGCCTCGAGGCCGCCCGGAACCGACTCGGGCTCCAGCGAGAGAGCCACCAGCCTCGCCGTTCGGGTCGTCTCGCTCGCCGGCACCACGGCAGCGGCGGGAACGAGCTCACCGGCCGAGACAGGTCGAACCACGACGTAGCCATCCGGTACTGGGCCGGTCAGATAGGCCTCCGCCGCCGACTCGAGGCGCACCGGCACTGCCACGAGGCTGCCAGGACGCAGCTGCATGCCCTCGACCAGGTCGGCATCGGCAGCCCAGACGGCCACGGTGTCATCGGCCGCGCCCACCACGCGTCCGCCGAGCACTGCTGAGCCGAGCACCAGCAGCACGCCCAGGACGAGTCGCCAGTCCCGCCACCTACGGCGCGGCACCCGCGTGGCCTGCGGAGAGGTCGCGGGCTGCGTCAACTGCCCCCTCGACTGCGAAGCAGGGGGCCGCTGGTCCATGATCGCTGTTCGCTGCGCCATTGAAGAATCCCCCGTGGTGACCATCATGATGTCCGTTATGCGGCGATACCGGACTATTGTCACACAACGGGCCGCGAGCCATGCGCCCGGTCCGACTACCGTAGGCACTCGTCAGCGTGCTCAAGCCGGGTCTTCCACAGGCTTCGAGGCTCAAACCGCGCCAAGGCTGGGGCCTGGTGCCACAATCGGCCCATGAGCTCTCGCCGGTTCCTGACGTTGCCGGACGTCGCGGAGGTGCTGAGCACCTCGGCCAACCAGGTGTACGCACTGGTCCGCAGCGGGGAGCTACCCGCCATCAAGATCGGCGGACGTGGGCAGTGGCGGGTCGAGGAGTCCGAGCTCGACGCCTACATCTCGCGCATGTACGAGCAGACGCGGCGCTTCGTCGACGAGCACCCGTTCGGCTCGGCCGAGGTCGCCGAGACCGACGCCCTCAGCTGAGTTCGACGGCGGTCATCGCAGCGAGCGGGACGACCCACTCAGCGTCGTCCACCACCTCGACGTAGTCGCTGCCCACGACCACGATCCGGCCTGCCAGGGGGGCCGCGCCAGCCCGGTGCAACCGCACGCGCTCGCCCGCTGACGCCAGCCGGCGCAGCGCCATCGACAGCGTCGCTCGCCGCGCCACCAGGCTGAGTGCGTCGATCGGCAGCGCCCGCTCGGCAAGCCCCTGCACAGCGGTGAGGCTCCTCGCCGGCAGCAGCACGAAGGGGTGTCCGTCGTCCGCGCGACCGAGCAGCAACCAGTCGACGCCGTGACCGAGCAGCGCGCCCTTCCACTGCTCGCCTCCGGCGACCTCGCACCGCAGCCGACGGCCCACCGAGCCCCGTACCCGGTCCATGACCAGCACCGACGCTCGCTCGATGGCGACCCTGTCGACAACCTCGGCCTCGAGCTCGTCGCGCTCCCACCCCTCGGCCTGGGACTCCAGGTCGGACCAGAACCTCTCCCACCGCACCCGCGCAGGTTAGCCACAGAGCCACGCCGACTCTTGACAGACACATCGAACTGACG
>Ga0316197_10000753_pt1 | contig 22755 bp, 21 predicted proteins | sample OudBiesiAoxic_MG_FD_204939 | JGI IMG/M metagenome (GOLD analysis project Ga0316197, IMG submission 204939) | Coastal sediment microbial communities from Oude Bieten Haven, Netherlands - site A oxic | ecosystem: Environmental > Aquatic > Marine > Coastal > Sediment | place: Netherlands... | reverse complement strand
GTGTCCTGCGCGTGCATCCCCATCTTGTCGAGGTTGCGTCCCCGCTCGAATCCGCCCATGCCGTCTTCGACGACGAGGAGGCTGAGACCGCCGTGCGGATCTGGTCCCGTACGAACGACGATGATGACGAGGTCGGCGTTGATGCCGTTGGTCACGAAGGTCTTGGAACCGTTGACGATGTACGAATCACCGTCGGCGACCGCGGATGTCGCGATACCCGCCAGGTCGGACCCTGTGCCCGGTTCGGTCATCGCTATCGCCGTCATGAGGTCGCCTGACACGAGGCCGGGAAACCAACGTGCCTGCTGCTCGACGGTGCAGTACGAGAGGAAATACGGGATGCAAATGTCGTTGTGGAGTGTGATGCACAGGCCTGAGGCAGAGGCGCCGGAGGCCGTCACGACCTCGTCAATGACAGCGTTGTACCGGAAGTCATCGTTGCCCCCGCCGCCGTACTGCTCCGGGATCGCCATGCCAAGGAGGCCTTGCTCACCCGCCGCGTGGAACATGGCCTTGTCGACCTTGCCGTCGGCGGTCCAGCGAGCATGACTGGGGGCGATTTCAGTAGCGATGAAGTGCTCGACACTTGCTCGGAAGATCTGATGGTCGGGGTCGAAAATCGTGCGGTGCATCGTTCCTCCGGTTGTCCGCTCAACCGTACCGCATCGCGACCCGAGCCTGCGAACATGGGCACATGACAAATCTGATCCTCGCAAGTAGCTCTCCGCGGAGGCATCTTCTTCTCCGAGCGGCCGGATTCGAATTCGATGTGGAGTCGCCCGACGTCGACGAACGAGTGATCGAGAGCGAGGATCCCGATCGCATGGTGGTGCGTCTGGCGCGCGACAAGGCGCTCACATGCGCTCGTGGCGCCGAAACGGTCGTCCTCGGCGCTGATACGACGGTGGTGCTCGATGGAAAGATCCTCGGCAAGCCGGAGGGCGAGACTGAAGCGGTCGAGATGCTTCTGTCGATCGGAGGACGGACCCACGTGGTGATCTCCGGCTGGGCGTTGGCGCAGGGTGCACAGATTGTTGAAGACGGGTTCGAGGCGACCCTCGTATCGATGCGATCCGTCGAGCCGGGGGAGGCCGCGGCGTACGCCGCCTCGGGCGAACCACTCGACAAGGCCGGCGCATACGCGCTGCAAGGTGACGGCGCGCGCTTCGTGAGCGGTATCGCCGGTTCGAGAAGCAACGTCGTCGGCTTGCCGCTCAAGCCCGTTGTGGCAGCGCTGGGGCGTGCAGGTGTGCGCCCAACGGCACCAAGCGCCTAGCCCCGCAGAGCGGCCGCGAGGAGTCGTGGGATTGGTTTGATGGAGCCGGTCGCCGCATACTCGGTGAGGAGCTCGCCGATGACAGCGGCGTTCGTGTTGGTCACAAAATGAGGCGGCAGCGGTTCTGCATGCCAAACACCGGTTCGGATGGTGCGAGGGAATGGAGCGAATGTGCCGTGGACCACGGTGCGCTCGACGCCGTCGAGCATGAGGGCATTGTGGGCGATCCCGTTTCCAGAACGGATATCGTTCCGACGGTTGCCGGGAAAGCTGCCCCAGGTCGCGCGGGTCATCGCGAATGCGACACCGACCCAGGAATTCACAGCGATGGTGCCGTACCGAAGGTCACGAACGGCGTCATCGAAGTCTTGGGAGTGCTTCGACATCGTCGCGGGGTGGACGATCACGTTTGCGCCCAAACTGCCGTCGAGCATCTCGTTGGCGAATCTGACGGCGTTTCGGAGATAGGAACCGGCATCGACCCCGGGGAGCCGAACGACACCGAGCACCGCACCGAAGAACTCTGTGGTGAAGCACACCTCGTTGGGATCATCCGGGTCGAGGTCGGTGATGAACGTCACCGGAGCAGAGCCGTCGGAGAGGACTTCGGCCTCCGGGTGTGCTTCGAGAGCGGCCTGTTGGCGATCGATGGCACCCGGGTAGTAGGCCCACCGTTCGTCGAGATCGGCTACAACCGATCGCATCGCGTTCAGGAGGTCGTCGGCCTGGTTCCATGATTCGGGCAGGACGAGGATCTGGCACGCAATGCAGTTGAAACCGTGGTTGTGGAGCTTCTGGCTGATGATGTGTTCGGCTTGGTGGCGTAGGTCGGCGTCCGACCATTCCCCGCCGACAACGATCGTCGGGCCGACGCCGCCGAGTTCACTCGTGACCGGAGTGTCGATCACGGGATCATCGGCAGCCTTGCGGGCGGCCGCGTCAGGGCCGGTCCCAAAGACGATGGCATCGTGTGTCGACGTGGCACCCGTCACATGGATACGGTCGACGAGGCTATGGCGGGTCAGGTAGGTGCCCTCTTCAGTGCCGCCGTACAGCAACCGAACGAATCCACCCTCGATGAGGGGGGCGAAGATCGTCTCGAAGAACTCGCCGAGGTACGCGTTAACCGGATTGAGCTTCAGCGCAACAACGGAGCCATGGGTGAAGAGCTCGGTCAGGAGGTCGAGTGCCGGGATGGAAGCGATGTTGCCGGCGCCGAGCACGATGGCCACCGAATCGTGGGGTTCCCGCGCCCGATAGAAGGCGGCGGCGCGACGCTCGGCATCATTCTCGGTGATGCCGGGCAGCATCCACACATCAGCCGTGTGGCCGCTGAGGAGGAGTCGATCCTCCGTGTTGGTAGGGAAGACACGAACAGCGACCTGTCCATTCGGGAGTGTGCGGATCAACTGTGGGGGCACGACGGGATCACCACGGTCGATCCTGCGAAGGGTCTCGGCATATGCAGCAGCCGCGCTGGCGGTTGCGTACGGACCGCTCGTCCAGTCCTCGCCGAGCAGGGGGGACCCAGGAGCCAACCGCTTCGCAATTCTCGCCGCCTCCACCCATAACGCGGCAACTCCGCCGACGCGCTGCCGGACGTCATCGAGCAGATAGATCTTCGTGGAGATAGGGAGACGGGTCCAGCGTTCAGAATTCTCAGCGAGCACTCCGAGTGACCGGTCGATGGTGCTCACATCCATGACCAGACGGTAGCGTTGGCTCACCGTCGCTCCGTCCGCCGCCTGCGATTTCGAACCCTGGCTGGTGGCTGATGTGTTCGCAGCGGAATCGTCACCGCAGCCCGACAGGGCGGGTAGCCTCGTGGGTTATGAGCGAAACCAACAAAGATGAGCTTTTCGAGAAGCTGACGCCGCTGCAGTATCACGTCACACAAGAGGCCGGGACCGAACAAGCGTTCACGGGCGAATTCTGGGATACGAAGACGAACGGCACCTACCGATGTGTGGTGTGTGAAGCCGAACTCTTCTCAAGCGATACCAAGTATGACTCGGGGAGTGGATGGCCGAGCTTCTGGGAACCGGCCGAGGACGGTGCCATTGACACGAAGCCGGATCGCAGCCTGTTGCGCGTACGTACTGAAGTGACGTGCTCGAACTGTGGGGCCCACCTGGGCCATGTCTTCGATGACGGCCCCAACCCCACCGGACTGCGGTACTGCATCAACTCAGCCTCGCTGGATTTGCAGTCCGACGGCGACGCCTGAGCACATCGGGAGACCTGAAGACCGCTACCGCAGGATTTCGCGAGCTAGGGTGCATGTGATTCCGCGATGAAGGAGGGAATCACATGGCCGGCAAAGGTGAGCTGTACCAACAGAAGAACGGCAAGTGGGCATTCCGCGTAAAGGCCTCGAACGGCCAGATCGTGGCGGCGAGCCAGGGCTACGCGAAGCGCGCCTCAGCACGTTCGACGCTCGAGAAGCTCCTCAAAGGTGCATACGACGGTCCCATCATCGAGCCGTAGTCGACCGGGAAATACGACCGATGGGCCGCCGCACTACGCGGCGGCCTCTTCGCGTGAACGATTGCGGGCGCGACATGGCGGGTTTCCGGCGCGATCAGTCGTCGACGGCGACGTGTTGGCGAATCCATGTATGCATCGCGATTCCTGAGGCGACGCCGGCATTGATCGATCGCGTCGAGCCGAACTGAGCGATGGAGCAAACGGTGTTGCATGCCTCGCGCACCGCTTCCGACAAACCAGGACCTTCTTGGCCGAACACGAGAACACATTGTTTGGGGAGTGCCGTCGTCTCGATGGGTATCGAGTCGGGCAGGATGTCGATTCCGATCAAAGGGAGTTGCTCACTCCCGGCCCAGGCAACAAACTCCTCGGTCGTCGGGTGGTGCCGCACATGTTGATAGCGATCGGTAACCATGGCGCCTCGGCGATTCCAGCGGCGCTTGCCAATGATGTGGATTTCCGCAGCAAGAAAGGCGTTGGCGTTGCGGACAACGGTTCCGATGTTGAAATCGTGCTGCCAGTTCTCGACGGCGACGTGGAAGCTGTGGCGTCGCTCGTCCAGGTCGGCGACGATCGCTTCCCGGTACCAATAGCGATACGCGTCGACCACGTTTCGGCGGTCACCGTCCGCCAGCAATTCCGGATCCAGACGTGGGTCATCGGGCCACGGTTCCGGGTGGGGACCAACCCCTACCTTCCGTGGTGGGTCATCGGTGTTCACTCGACCAGGCTACCGCCGGGCGAAGGTGGAGCGATGACTCGTCACTAACATCGCCGCAGCAACTGTTTGAACCGCCACTCCGCAGCGGGAGGAACGAATGAGCAAGCTCGAGCTGGGCGACGGGGGTTAGCCAATGTCTCTTCGCATCTTGGCTCTGGTCACCCTGATTGCGCTGATCGGCGTGTCGTGCTCAGACTCGACGATGGATCCGGAAGACCGCGCGGGGTACAACCGGACGCCTGCCCCGGACGTCTCCCGGACTGCGTTCGTCGACTACTCGACAGACCCGAACGGCGAGGCGTTCGCACCGGTTGCGTCTGAAGGAGAGCTCCTCCTCATGTACTTCGGGTACCTGTCGTGCCCCGATGTATGCCCAACAACACTTGCAGAGCTCTCGGACGCCGTTGATGCCATGTCGGAGGCTGACGCCAGCCTGATCTCGGTGGGGATGGTGAGTGTCGATCCTGAGCGAGACGAGGGGCCGGCGATCGCGACGTATCTCGACGTGTTCGTGGACCGGAACCATGGTCTCCTTGCTCCCGATGCAGCCAGCCTGGCGGAGTCGGCCGAGGCTTTCGGCGCAATCTACGAGGTTGAAGAGCATGCACCCGGCGATACGACCTACGACGTTGGGCATTCTGCGACGGTCTACGTTGTGGACGACCGCGGTCTGGTCATCTGGGAGCTCGGGTTCAGCGCCGACAGGGATCCGCAGCTCACCGCCGATACGCTTGAGAGCATCCTGAGCGAACGATACGAATGACCCGTGGTCTTCTTCTCGTCGTTCTGACGTTTGGGATGATCGTGGCCGGTTCTGCAGCTGCTCTCGCGGGTGACGGCTCGGCAACTTTGATCGACGCATCACCGGGTGTTGACGCGGTGGTCATTCGCCCTCCCGAAGCGATCTCGCTGAGCTTCCGAGAACCGGTCGCCGCTGTTGCCGTCCGCCTCTTCAAGAACGACACCCTGATGTCTTCGTCCAATGCAACGGTTGACGAGACGCTGGCCATCGCTCCGGTCGAATCAGCCGGACCGGGGAGCTACCTCGTCGATTGGAAGGGCACGGACGCCGAGGGAGAGCTCATCGCCGGGGCGTATGTGTTTCTTGTGGACCCGCGGGGCAACAACAGCATCGCGGTAGAACGCGAGGTTGCGGGCGCAAGCGGAGCGCTCGGCGGTTTGAGGGTGATCGCCGCAATGGTTGCAGCAGCCGGTGCTGTTGCTTTGTTGGTCGGCGTCATGGGGTGGGCAGGAGGCACACCGACCGAGCCACCCCTAAGAATGGTCGGGGGTGCGGCCCTTGCTGCTGGGTTCGGCTCCCTGATGGCGGGCGCCACCTACGGCGTACCATCCGACGGTTCCGCCCTCGACATCTTTGGTCTCGCAACGCTGACGTCGGCGGTTGCCTCGAGTCCCGGACGGGCATGGCTGACGGTGACGCTCCTGCTAGGTGTGATGCCGTTTGTCTTGGTACTTGGCCGGTCGGCTAACTCGCGTTGGGCAGCGTCGGCGGGGCTCGTCGTTGCGTTGCTGGCCGGACTCTGGGTCGCGGTAGGTATGGGCTGGCTGGTGCGCCTCCCGTGGCCGCTCCTGTGCGCCGTGCTGGGCGTTTCGGCCGCCCTGTGGCTGTCGATCGAAGCCGGTCGGCCGATCGCCGCCGGGGTATCACTGGCGGTCGCGCTCGCTGTTGCCATTCCCATTGCGGCAGGAATACAAAGCTCCGGAACAAGCAGCTCGGTACAAAGCGGGGACCTTCTGATTGAGGCTTCGCTCGATCCTGGTCGTTCGGGCGTCAACGAACTTCATATCTATGGGTTCGATACATTGGGTCGAGGTTCTGCGCTCGAGGCGACGTCGGTGGCTGCGTATCATCGGGCAATGGACGTCGGCCCGCTGCCCCTTCCTGTACTCAGGGCGGGACCAAACCACTTCCTCTCCTACCGCGCGGTACTGCCGCTCTCCGGTGACTGGACGCTCAACGTCACTGTTGAGACACGAGAGACCGGTGCAGATGTCGCATCGATGGAGATGCACCTGCGATGACCGAGCGCTCCGCTGAACAACCGTCCCCACTGCTCTTCTGGGTGACCGGCCTGGTGGCGCTCCTGAGCCTGACTGCAGTCGTCGCCCTGCAGGTGGCTCCTCGAGCCGCCGCCTCGCAAACCATCGAAATCGTCGTTCCGCAAGGGACGCAGGCCCAAATGGACGCGGGGGAGGAGATCGTGCTGTTCCCACGACGACTGGAAGTTGGTGTCGGCGACAGAATCGTCATTGAGAACGAAGATGACTCCTCACACCAAGTCGGCCCGTATATCGTCGGACCAGGTCAGCGGATCGTGCAGACGTTCTCAACGACGGGGATCATCGAAGGGATCTGCACGCTGCACCCCTCCGGTGAAGTGACCATCGTGGTGCGGTGATGGCGGGAGCGAGACGAATCCTTCTGGTCGGAATGGCGGCAGCCGCCCTGGTTCTGTTTGCGACGGCGCCGGCCTCAGCCGATCCGGCCACTCCGACCAACTATCGGTCGCAGGTCGTCTACGTCGAGGGCCCAGGCGTGGCCGCGGTCGAGATCGTCGGAGGTGATGCATTCGTGCGCCTGGCGGCGGTCTCAGGGGTGAAACTCGAGGTGCTCGGATACGAAGGTGAGGAGTACATCCGCTTCGATCCAGACGGCGCGGTCTACGTGAACCAGCGGTCGCCGGCGAAGTACCTGAACGATGACCGGTACGCGAACGTGGAACTGCCGGCTGAAGCGGACGCCGAAGCCACACCTCATTGGGAGGCGGTGTCGGCCGACGGCACCTACAGCTGGCATGACCATCGAACGCACTGGATGAGCCCAACACCTCCTGCAGTGGTAGGCGAGGCGAACGGCACCCAAACCGTGCGGATCTTCGATTGGACCTTGCCGCTCCGGGTCGACGGAGACGACGGGAAGATCGTGGGCACATTGACTTGGATCCCCTCGACGGCAGGGTTGCCCTGGTTTGCGCTCTCGGTCGTGATGCTTGCCGTCGTCGCCGCAGGATCTATGCGGGTTGACGCCCGTTCACGAGCCGTGCTGCTGCTCGCCCTCTCCGTAGCGGCCCTCGGTGCCGGACTTGCTTCGATGGCCTCACAACCACCGGAAGGTCGCGTCTTCGGAGTTGATCTTCTTGGCCCGCCCGTGATCATCGGCGTGAGCATTCTGGCGCTCGCCCAGGCGAAAGGGTCCGGCCGAACAGCGACCCGATACGTACTCATCGGCAGCGTCGGCCTCGCGGTGTGGGGTGTGGTGCGCGGCGGGGTGCTCACGCATCCGATCCTTCCCACCGTTTTCCCGTATGCACTTGACCGGCTGATCGTCGCAGTTGTCCTCGGCGGAGCACTTGGACTGGTCGCCGGTATCGCACTGTCGATCACATTGGAGAATCGCTCGCGACGAATCAGTGGAGATGAACATCCCGCGTCGTGATGGCACCGCTAGCCTCCGGCCTGTGACAGCCCGGGAGTGGCACATATGCGGTTCGTGATCGTTGGGGGAGGAGCCGATGGCTCTCATCTCGCGGAACGACTCGTTGCAGAGGGTGAAGATGTCGCGATCGTCGAAGCGGACCCTCACCGTGCCGGCCTCCTTCGCGAGCGTCTCGATGCTCAGGTCATCGTCGGAAACGGTGCAAATCCGAGCGTCCTCAAGCGTGCGGGTGTTGATCGTGCCGACATCCTGTTCGCTGTCTCCGACAATGACGGCGCGAACGTTCTTGCATGCCAGTCGGCTCGATCCCTTGGGTGTGATAGAACCGTGGCTCGCATCGAAAATGTCGAACTCCAGGACGTAGTGCTCGGTTTCGGGATCGAGGCGATCATTGATCCTCGGGCCGCCGTGGCGGAGAAGCTCGTGGCACTCGTCGCCCACCCAGGGCTGAGTGACTACTTTCGGTTCGGGGAAGGGGCCGTTGTTGTGCTTGGCGGCCTCGTGCGCACCGATTCTCCGCTCGTCGGCCGCTCCCTTGCCGACATGCGGCGTTCGCTCGAGGGCTGGGATTGCGTCATCGCATCGATCGTGCGCGACGAGCGGACGCTGATGGGAAGGGGGGCGACGGTCGTCGAGGCATTCGACAAGATCCTCCTCGTTGTGCAGCGCGCCGATGTTGATCGAGCGAGTCTGCTGATCGGTGCATATCCGACAGAGATTGAGCGCGTGATCATCGTGGGTGGTGGCCGTGTCGCGGAGCTGAGCGCGGCAGCGCTGCGCAAAGACGGGAGGCGGGTGCTCCTCCTCCACGACAATCAGACGCGGGCGTACGAGATCGCTGAACGGAATCCGAAGCTCGATGTTGTTGTGGCGGATCCAACCGATCCTCGGGTCCTGCAGGGCCTCGAAATCGCCGCAGGTGACGCACTTCTCGCTCTCACGAGGAGTGATGCCGTCAACATGCTTGCGAGCCTCATGGCCAGTCGACTCGGCGCCTCAACCACGGTGTCTCGATTCAATCGGGTCGAGCTGTTCGACCTGATGCCGGCTGTTGGGGTTGATGCCGGAGTATCCGCCAAAGTCGCTGCGGCGAACGCTGTGCTCCGGTTCGTGCGGCGCGGGGCGATCGTGTCGGCTGCAGACTTCATGACGGGGGGAATCGAAGCGCTCGAGATCGAGATTGTCGATCCAGCACCCGCGATCGGCGTGTCGGTCGGCGAAGTGGGCGTTCCGGCCGGAGCGGTGATCGGGGCAGTGCTCCGCGGCGAGACCGTGATCGTCCCACGAGGGTCGACGCGATTCGAACGGGGTGATCGAGTGGTTGTACTCGCCACGCCCGATGCCGTGGGCGCCGCCGAACGACTCTTCGGGACGTAGAAAGTGGCGATCCGCACGCTGAACTGGGCTGCGGCGCCGACGCCGCGAAGAATCCTCTACATCATCGGCGTGGTGCTTGTCGCCGGCGGACTCTCCACCATCCCCGCGATCGTGGTCTCGTTGATGTACGGAGAAGGGTCGACGGCCCTTCATCTCGGCGCAACGGCGCTGGCAACCGCAGGATCGGGTGGGTTGATCGTTCTCGCGGCGGGCCGTCCGGAGCGGCTCCGGCCCAAAGAATCGTTTGCCGGCGTTGCGCTGGCTTGGGTTTCGGTCATCGCGTTCGGTTCGCTCCCGTATCTGCTCAGCGGAGAGCTCGGTTTCACCGATTCCATGTTCGAGAGCACGGCAGGCTTCACAACCACAGGAGCGACGACGATTTGGGACCTCACCGAGGTCGCGCGAGGCTTGCTGTTCTGGAGAGCCACAACCCAGTGGCTCGGGGGCATGGGAATCATCGTCCTGTCGATAGCTGTCCTCCCGCTCGTGGGAGCCGGCGGACTTCAGTTGGTACGGGCGGAATCCCCGGGGCCTGAACCCGATCGACTGACTCCTCGGTATCGAGGCACAGCCGTTCGGCTGTGGGGCTTCTACGCCATCCTGACCGGCGCCGCTGCCGTTGTACTCGCCTTCGGCGACATGTCGCTATACGAGGCCGTCACGCATGCCTTGACCGTGATCTCTACGGGGGGGTTCGGCACCGAGTCGACGTCGATCGGCGGCTTCTCCGCCTACACCCAATGGGTAATCACCGCGTTCATGGTGATCGGGGCCAGCTCATTCATCCTTCATATTCGGGGTCTCAGGGATCCGGGCGAGTATCGCAAGAAGCCGCAGTTTCGCTACTACCTGATGAGCCTTCTGGCTGGTGTGCTGCTGGTCATGATCGGGCTCTTCCTCGAGGGAACCGGAGTGCCGGTACGTGAATCAGTGTTCACGGCGGTCTCGATGATCACCGGAACGGGCTACTTCGTGACGGACTATGCGGTGTGGCCGGCAGCCATCCTGAGCGTGATCCTCATGATGATGTTCATGGGCGGGATGTCGGGTTCGACAACCGGCGCACTCAAGACCTATCGGGTGGTGATCATCCTCAAGTCGGCAGCCAACGAAGTGCGGCGCTTGACCCGACCGCGCGCGATCTCGATCACGAGGTTCGGCAGGACCGCCTTGCAGCCCGAGGTGGTCTCAAGCGTGCACACATACGTGGTCGTGTACATCGTTGCCTTCTCGGTGGGAACCGTCCTCCTGCTCTATTTCCAAAGCGCCTGGGGAACGGAGATGGATCTTCTGACCGGAGCCTCGGCCGCCGCGTCTGCGATCGGCAATATCGGTCCCGGACTGGGGTTTGTCGGCCCCGCAGGCAACTACTCGGAAGTCGCGACCCCGGGTAAGTGGGTCCTCGGAATGCTCATGGTGCTCGGACGGCTCGAGATCTATCCGGTGATCCTCCTCTTCACCGCGTCGTTCTGGCGCCGCTAGGCCGTCCCGACCTACGCCCCCGGTCGGTAACGTCGGTGGTGGTGACGCTAGATTCGGCTGTCGCCGCCCGCCAACAGCCGGAGGGAGATGAACCGTGCAGACAACGCACTTCGAGTTCGACACGGTTGCCGCATCGATCGTCTTCGCCGCTTCGTCGTCCGTGCATCCGATTCGATCGGTGGGTTCGGTATCGGGCTGGATCGACGCCTGTGTCAATGGGGACGAGTTTGCCGAGGGAACGGGCTTGGAAGGGCATCTGGAGGTCCTGCTCAGCGGCCTTTCGTCGGGAAACCCGCTGATCGATCGCGAGATGAAGCGCCGCGTCGACTCTGGGCTCCACCCTGCGATCAACGCACAGATTGAGGAAACGCTCCGAGTCGACGGCAACCGCTCCACGATCACGGGCACGATCGAATTCCTTGGAATCTCGACCCTCGTCGAAGGAGAGGTCGTCCTCTTGCCCGGGCCACGCCTGGTCGGTACCGGTGAGTTTGATGTCAGGTGGTGGGGTCTGGAGCCGCCCCGCCTGCTCATGCTGCGTGTCGAACCGATCGTGACGGTGGAGATCGACGCCCCGCTCATCGATCGATCTTGACGCCGCCACCGCTCGACGGAAGACTCAGGGCTGCGGGTTCGCCGGCCGATGACTAGTTCCAGGCGAAACGTTGGAGATCACCATGAAGAACATCCTGCGGTCTAATGTCGCTGCCGTCACGTTGCTAGTCGTGTTCAGCGCGTTTCCGGCAGGTGCTGCTGCATCCAATCTTGAAGGTGAGCTTGTTGACTACCCGGTGGTCTTCCCTGTGGATGGTGATCATCACTTCTCCGATTGGTTCTGGGCAGCGCGTTCGAGCGGCATTCATCATGCGCAGGATCTGATGGCGGACAAGCTGACGCCGGTTGTTGCTGCGGCCAACGGAACCATCCGGCTCGTCAACTGGACGGCCCAGTCACACATGAATCCAGACCGCTGTTGCACCATCGCCTTGCGGCATGACGACGGTTGGGAGTCCTGGTACATCCACCTCAACAACGACACTGCGGGAACTGATGACGGGAAGGCGTGGGGAATAGCAAACGGCATCGTTCCCGGGGTTCGCGTGACGGCCGGTCAGCTGATTGGGTGGGTCGGCGACTCAGGCACCGCCGAACGAACGGCACCACACCTTCACTTCGAGCTGCGGGATCCGCGCGGCGTGATCGTGAATCCGTTCCAAGCGCTCGCGGACGCCGGCGGCAACTGGCTCGGCTGGGGCCCCGCCGATCCACTGTTCGATGGGTATCGGGTGCTACGGGCCGGCATACGCGGCGTTGACGTGCGACGCCTCCAGGATGTGTTGTCCGATCTCGGGTACAACCCGGGGCCGATCGACGGTATCAGCGGCTCGCGCACGGTGGCTGCTGTCACGGCGTTCCAGACGGACGCGAAGTTGAAGGCCGATGGGCTTGCCGGTCGCGTTACCAGGCTCGCCCTCGAGAAACGCTACGAGAGCGCCAACGTCGCTAACGAAAGTGGGATCTCGACGCCCGGCATCCTCCGTAACGGGGACCGAGGCACCGAGGTGCAGCGGGTGCAGCAACTGCTCGCGAGCGCCGGGTACTCGCCCGGGCCGGCCGATGGGATCTTCGGCAGCAAGACCGAGCTCGCCGTGAAGCAATTCCAGGACAACAAGGGATTGCGTGTCGACGGCCTCGTTGGGTCCAACACCATGAGGGCTCTCGGCGCCTAGCTCAGCGCCTTCGGGCCACGGGCCTGCGGCGATTCGCTGTCCGTTGCGCAGACGTATCCTTCCCGTCGCGTCCCTCGAAGTCGTGATGGAAGGGCCCAACATGATTGCAGCGGCAAACCCGGGAACGGGAACGATTGATCTTCGCCGGGTGGTGTGATGTGACGGCCGCTCGATCAGCTCGTCCGGGAGCGAAAGATACGATTCGTCATTTCAACCCGGCCTGGTTTGCCGCAGTCATGGGTACGGCCGTGGTGCCGCTCGCCATCTCTTTCCTCGGTGCCTCCTGGGTCGAGTACGTCGCCGCTGTGTTCATCGTGTTGTCGCTGGTTCTGTTCGTCGTGATCTTGATCCCGTGGACGCTGCGCCTCTTTCTCTATCCCGAGGCCGTCAGCCACGATCTCCACCACCCGATCGCCGCGAGCTTCTTCCCAACAATGCCGATCGCAGTCGTGGTCATCGCTCTCGACTTTCTCAAATACCCTGATCTGTTCTTCGGTCCTTCAACATCCGAGAACATCGCGTTCTGGATGTGGCTGATCGGAACCATCGGTATCTACATAGCCGGCTTCGTGGTGCTTCCTCGGATCTACCAGAGCGACTCCATCGAGTTGTCTCACGCCAACTTCGGTTGGTTCATTCCTCCGGTTGCGAATCTCCTGATACCGGTGGGTGGCCTGGAGCTCGCCGTGGTTTTTCCTGATCGCTTCGAGCTGACGTTCCTCCTGTCGATGGTGAGCCTCGGAATCGGTCTCGTCCTCTTTGTGTACGTGGGAGCGCTCGTCTACCACCGCTACGTACTGGAGGCTCTGCCGCCGAGCAAGTTCGCAGCCACGTCGTTCATCGCGATCGCACCGACCGCGATCATCTCGGTTGCCCTGTTCAAGCTCATGCGTCTCTTCGAAGCCGGTACGCCTCTTGGACTGTCGACCGAGGCAGTGGAAACGTTCTCCGTCCTCGGCATCCTCGTTGCGTGGGGGTTTGCGGCATGGGCATTTGTGATGGCGGTTGTGATCGTTGCGTCGTACCTTCGCAATCTCGACCTGCCGTACGCCCTCTCATGGTGGGCGTACACGTTCCCCCTCGGAGCGCTTGCGGTGTCCACCGGCGTTGTGTGGAAGGTCACCGGATTCGAGAGTGTGCATTGGTTCTACGTCGGAGTTGTGGTCGCTCTCTTCGGTGTCTGGATCGCGGTTGCCACGCAGACGGCAATTGCCGTATGGACCGGGAAGGTGTTGGAGTCACCGCACTAACCGGCGGCCTGAAAGGGTGCGATCTTCGAGCTGGTTTCGAGCGGCATGGCGGGTAGGGTCATTGCATGGTGAGTAGCAAAGCAAGCACCGTAGAACAGTATCTGGCCGAGCTACCGGATGATCGGCGGGCCGATGTCGAGAGCGTCCGGGATATGGTTCTGGAGAACCTGCCGGAGGGCTACGTCGAGACCATGCGGTGGGGGATGATCACGTACGAGGTTCCGCTCGATACCTATCCGGACACGTACAACGGCCAACCGCTCATGTTCCTCGCTCTGGCCGCGCAGAAGCACCATCTTGCGCTCTATCTCACCAACGTCGCGTTTGTGCCAGGCGGAGAGGAGCGGTTTAAGACCCGCTACCTCGAGACCGGCAAGAAGCTCGACATGGGACGGTCATGCCTCCGGTTCAAGACGGCCGACGATCTTGCGACCGATCTGGTCGCAGAAACGATCCGCTCGACGTCCCTCGATGAGTTCATCGAAGGCTACGAGGCAGGAATTGCGAGCCGCTAGAGAAGCGGCCGATGGTCGATTCAGGAATCCCTCTGAAGCGTGAGGATCAGCACACTTGGTTCGAGAGCGACGACCGCGTGGGGGAGATTGGCGTCCATGTGTACCCACGAGTCGGCCTCAATCTCAACAGTGTCGTCACCGAGGGTGAGGCCGAGTCGACCCTTGACGACCTGGATCACGGCAGGCACGGAAGCCGTGTGGTCGGTGAGTTCCTGACCCTTATCAAATGCGAACAGGACGACCCGTAGTCCGTCGCCGCTGAACATCACTCGGCTGAGCGTCCCGTTCTCGGGGATGTCCGCTTCGTCCAGGAGATGGCCAATGAAGGTGTAGGAAGGTTTGGGGATCATTGGTTCAGACTACCGCTGAACGGCAAGAGAGCTTCCAGCTCAGCGATCCATTCCCGCAATCACCGTCACTCCCGCCTCGTGGGCATTTCCCATGCCGGGAAGAGCCTCCGGGATCTCCGACAATGGGATGGTCCTGGTTACCAGGTCGTCCGGCTGCAGCCGTCCGTCGAGGATCATCTCCAGCATTTCCGGGTAGCGATGCGCCTGCATGCCGTGGCTGCCAAGGATCTCGAGTTCGCGAGCGATGACGGTGCTCATTGGCACGGGTGTGAAGTTGGCGGGGAGAAGGCCGATTTGGACGTGTCGTCCCCGTGTCCGGAGGGATTCCACCGATGCCGCCACTGCTGCCGAGTGTCCGGCAGCGTCGAGGGAGAGGTGAGGGCCACCTCCGGTTGCTTCGCGAATGGCATCTGCGGAAACGGCTGCACCGGCACCGTCGATCACAACTCGCGCGCCGATCGATCGTGCGATAGCTTGCGCACTCGGATCAGGATCGATTGCGACCACCTGTGCGCCGCACGCTCGAGCGATCATGATCGCTGCGAGGCCGACGCCGCCGCACCCGTGAACAGCGACCCACTCTCCTGAGCGAACACGTCCCTGGGCGACGACGCCGCGATAGGCGGTTGCGAACCGGCAGCCAAGCAAGGCCGCGGCGGCGCTGCTGATCTGTTCGGGAACCCGAACGAGGTTGCGATCGGCAAACCGGAGGGCGACGAACTCTGCGAAGCTTCCCCAGGCGGTGAACCCCGGCTGGAACTGGTCGGCGCACACTTGTTCGTCCCCGCTCTCACACTCCGCACATCGCCCACATCCCGCCGCAAACGGAACCGTGATGCGATCGCCCACGGCCCAAAGGTCAACATTTCCTCCGACGTCGACCACCGTGCCGGCCAACTCGTGCCCGGGGACGTGGGGGAGTGCGATATCCGGGTCATGGCCCATCCAGCCGTGCCAGTCGCTTCGGCACAACCCGGTGGCCTCAACCTGAACGACAACGCCATCGAGGTGAGGAGTCGGCTCAGGCAGGTCGACAATATCAATCGGCCCTTGGAACTCGGAGAACAGCGCGGCCTTCATTGTGTACCCCCGAAGGGCGCCGCATATGGGGTGAGACGTGGACCGGTACGGAGCGTGATGCCGGTGCCAGAACCGATGTGGAATAGCTCGCTCAGATCGCCGCCCCTCTCCAATTCCGGTGCGACGTCATGGTATCGGCCAACGGTCACAGGTCGTACCGCGGAGCGGACGTTGCGGCCAATGCCGCTCGGCAACGCGCGGCCTGCAACAATCCGCACGTGCAGGGTCCCACACGCATCGCATATGCCGCTAGCCGGCGCGCCCCCATCGCTCTTGTTGGTGCAACGGCCACCGTTGCCTTGATGTACGCGGCAACGCCGTGGCTCATCACACCAATTGCCGAACGCTACAACGTGAGCGAAGGAGCGGTAGGTGCGGTATCGGTGGCCCAAGTCGGGGCGTTCGCCGCTGCCAACTTCGCGCTGCCCAGGCTGCTCGCCCCGACCGGCCGAATCCTCCGTGTCTCCGCCCTCGGGCTGCTGGTGTTGAACCTCCTGAGCGCACTCCCCAGCATCTTCGGCGTATTGGTCGCCCTTCGCCTCGTCGCGGGCTTCGCCGCGGGAGCGATGACCTGGTTGGCCTGGTCCGATGCCATGAAGGAACGTACGTCGATGGCGGCGATCGCCTCGACCGGCCCCATCACAGTCCTCGTGGGCGCACCACTGTTGGCATTGTTGGCGGCCGAGGGTGATCGCGCGGTCTACCTCGCCCTTGCAGCCGTCACGGTTCCAGCCGTTGTTTTCGGAGCAGCTATCAGCGGTAAGCGCCGCACCCGTGGCTTCGTGAGCCGCTCACGATCGAACCGGGTGCTTCTCGCTGCCCTTGCCGCCACCACGCTCTTCGGTTCGGCGCTGTTCATCAACGAGACCATCATCGCGCGAGACATCCACGGCATCTCGAGCTTCGCAGCATCAATTGCCTTCAGCCTGAACGCCGCCGGTGGACTCCTTGGGGCGCGGCTCGCTTCGAAACACAAACGTCCCGGGTGGTGGATTGCCTCGATTGGCCCGGCAGCGGTCATGACGGCGTTTGGGCCCCCGGCGTTCTTCTTCATCGGCTTGACGTGGTGGGGTTTTGCCTTCTGGATGGGGATTCCGGGTGTGCTGCAAATGCTGTCCGAACGATCACTCACACCGAGCGAGCGAGCAGGGGATGCGCAAGGACTCATGGCGGTCGGCCGTGCAATCGGCCCGATTTTGGGTGGAGCATTCGTCGATCTCGGTTCATTGACCGGGCTCGCCGTGGTCGCAGGGGTGGGACTCGCTGGATCTGGTGCGACGGTCATCGGGGTTCAGGAGGGGAGAGAGATGCTTCCGCCGACGGATCAGCGAACCTTGTAGCGATTCGGCACGCCCGGACAATCCGTCGTAGCCTAGAGCTATGGACTTCCGGGTTCTCGGGCCGCTGACGGTGCGAGAAGGGGACCGGGCGCTGAAGCTCGGCGGATACCGGCAGCAGCTTGTGCTCGCCGTGTTGCTGCTCCATCCCGAAGGCGAGCTTTCAGCGGACTTCCTGATTGATGCGGTGTGGGGAGAGCATCCCCCCCGCTCAGCTCGAAAGACACTGCAGGCGTACTTGTCACGTCTGCGGCGGGCTCTCGGGGAGGGAGTGATCGTCGCGACGCCACACGGCTACAGCCTGTCCCTCTCGTCGTCGCAGCTCGACTCCCTGCAGTTCGAAGACCTTTCCGCCCGGGGGAATCAACTCCTGACATCCAATCCGGCAGGCGCTGCTGACCTTCTGGAGCGTGCGCTCTCGCTGTGGCGCGGAATGCCGTTCGGAGACCTGGGCTACGAAGCGGCTATCCAACCGGAAGCACAGCGCTTCCTCGAACTCCGCCTCACGACCCTCGAGAATCGCATCGCAGCCGATCTGGATTTGGGACAAGCCGCTGTGCTCGCCGCCGAGTTGGAGCAACTCGTTGAAGAGCATCCTCTGCGAGAGCGGTTCCACGAGCAGTTGATGATCGCTCTCTACCGGTCGGAACGGCAGGCCGACGCACTGCGGGCGTATCAGAATGCGAGGACGCTCCTCGGGGAGGAACTGGGCATCGAGCCATCACGGCGCCTGCAAGCTCTGGAGGAGAAGATCCTCATGCAGGATCCATCGATCGACGGACCGGAGGCACACCCACCGCCGATCGCTACGGCCCTCGAGCGAAACCCGTACAAGGGTCTGCGTCCTTTCTCGGAGGCCGATTCCGACGACTTTTTCGGTCGAGATGACCTGATCGACTCGCTTGAGCAGCGAATCAGGGAGACCGCACTTCTGGTGGTCGTCGGCGCCAGCGGCAGTGGCAAGTCCAGCGTCGTAGGAGCCGGGCTCGTGCCGCGCCTACGTGCGGCGGCGCACGAGACTTGGGAGATTGTCGAAATAGTGCCGGGGATGCGTCCGCTGCGCGAGCTTGCCCGAGCGTTGGGCCAGTCGATCGACAACGTCCGTGGCGACGATCTCGACCTCCTGCGGGCGGTACAGCAGGTCGCTTCCTCGGAAACCGATCGATTCCTCGTGGTGATCGACCAATGCGAAGAGCTGTTCCACAGCGACGTCGACGGGCGCGATCGTTCTCGATTCTTGCGCAACCTTGTTGAGGCGGTCGAGGACCCGTATTCGCAACTCACCGTGCTCGCCACCCTGCGGGCGGACTTCTATGACCGTGCCATTGCTGAACCCGGGTTCGGCCCGTTGCTCGCAGCGAATTCGCTGACGGTTGTGCCCATGAACCCTGCAGAACTGGAAGCAGCGGCGGCACGACCGGCTGCAGGTGTGGGAGTCCAACTTGAGCCCGAGCTCATCGCCGAGCTCTCGAGCGACATGGCCGGCCAACCCGGATCTCTTCCGCTGTACCAGTACGTCCTGACACTGCTGTTCGACGAGCGGACGGGATCAACCCTCACTCGTTCGGCCTATCACCAGATCGGTGGCCTGCGCGGCGCCCTAGCCCTCCGAGCTGAGGGTGTGTACATCGATCTTGAGCCCGAGTGTCAGATCATTGCCCGGCAACTCCTCCTGCGGTGCGCGTCTCTTGGTGCGGGCCGGCCTGACACGCGAAGGCGCGTGGAACGCAGCGAGATCGACGACCTCGGCCTCGATGCCGATAGCGTCGAAGCGACCCTCGGCGCATTCGACCGAGCGCGGTTGCTGTCGTTCGATCGGGACCCGGCAACCGGACACACGACCGTTGAGGTCGCACACGAGGCTCTTCTCGCTGAATGGCCGCGCCTCCGCGGATGGCTTGACGATGTGCGCGAGGATCTCCGACTCCATGCCTCCCTCGCGACCCAGGTCGCCGAATGGGAGGACTCAGATAGGAGTCCTGACTACCTCCTCAGCGGAGCCCGGCTCGAGCAGTATGAGGGGTGGTCGGAGGAAAGCACCATCCACCTCACGGCGTCGGAACGCGAACTGGTAGACCGGAGCATCGACCAGCGTGACGCCGAGCGAGCGGACGACGAAGCCCGACGCAAACACGAACTCGACGTGGAACGGAAGTCGGTTCGTCGCCTGCGGTGGCTCGTCGGCGCGACCACGATTGCGGTCCTCGTCGTGGGTGTGTTATCCGTTTTCGCGATAAACCGCAGCAGGGAAGCGGTGTCCAACGAGCGTGAGGCTCGCGCTCGTGAGTTGGCGAACGCCGCGCGTAGCATTGTCACCGCCGATCCTGAGCTCGCAGTGCTCCTGGCGCTCGAGGCCGTGGACGCAACCCGCTCCGCTGAGGGCTACGTACTCAGAGAAGCCGCAGAAGTGCTCCACCTCGCTCTGAATTCGCAGAGACTTGTTGGAGAAGCGACGGGCGAGTGGGCCGTGGATTTCGCACCCTCAGGAGAGGTGGTCGTCGGCGGCGACCGAGTGCGGTTCATCGATCCATTAACGGGGTCGACGCTGCGCGAGTTCGCCCCCGATTTTGGCGACCGCGATATCGAGTCCTTCGCTGTCGATCCCGACGGCAGGCTCCTGGCGACGGCCGAGGGCTCCTCCCTCGTAGTTCGGGAGGTCAGCTCGGGTGCTGTAGTGATGAAAGAGAACCTGTATGAGGCGATCTTCAATGTGGCGTTCAGCCCAGACGGCCGCATGGTGGCCGCGCTGGCGCCGTGGGGCGATGGGATCAAGGTGTGGAGCGTCGATGATGGCGAGGCGCTCCTCGAGGTTGCCGAACCGGAAGGATGGCCGAAGGACGACTGCTGCCCGGCAACGGCGTTGATCTTCAGTCCCGACAATCGCCAAATCCTTGGCACGACGTGGTCGGGCGAAGTGTTGATCGTCGATGTTGAGAGCACCGAGCGGGTAGCGACGCTCGCGGGTCACGATGGTCCGGTCACCGGCGTTGCCTACCTCCGTGACGGCCAAACGATGGTGACGAGTAGCTTCGATGGGTTGGTGCGATTCTGGGATGGGGAGACAGGGTCGGAACTCCTGGCCTTCGACGCCGATGTCGGTCAAGTGGTGTCGCTTGCCGTCAGCCCGGACGGAACGAAACTGCTGACCGGAGGAGACGGGGGCATTGTGAAGATTTGGTCGGCCTCATCTGGAGGTGCACGGCTCGAGGCGACGTTATCTCCCGGCCACCAGTCATTTGTGCTTGGGGTGGCATTCGACAGGTCCGGAACGGTTGGAGCCTCGGTTGGCTTCGACAAGAAGGTCCTGGTGTGGAACGTGGCGCCGCTCGGGGAGATCGCCGCCTGGACGGCCGGCCTTCCGGTGGCGTTTGCAGGCAACGGAACGCACATCGCGACGACCGGACCCGACGGACGCAGCATTGTCATCCGGCGTACCTCCGACTGGCAGCCGGAAACCGTACTCGCCGACGTAGCGGTTGGTGCGTCTTCCGAGACCGACCAATGGAAACAGATTGGTGGTATCGCAGTGAATCCCGCACGAGACCGCGTTGCCGTCGTGACCGCCGATAATGCCGATGGATTGGGATCGGTCACCGTGTGGGACGCAACAACCGGAAGCAAGTTGCACACGCTTCTCGAGGACGTGTTTGTCAAGGGATCGGTGGACTTCAGCGACGACGGTAGCCTGGTGGCTGCCGCCGTGTGCAACCGCCCGGGACCGACCGCCTACGTCTGGAATGTGGAGACAGGCGAGCAGGTGTTCAGTACCCCACCAAGCGATTGCGGGCAGTCGATTGACCTGGATACGACGGGCCGGCTGCTCGCAGTACAAACCATTGATGAATACGAGCCGAACGTCCGCGTATGGGATATCGGCACCGGTCGTGAGGTGTTCGCCCGTGACCACCATCCGGGGTGGATCGGTGCCGTGCAAATCAGCCCCGACGGTTCCAGACTCCTAACCGGAGGTGGCGACGGAACGGTCATTGTTTGGGACGTCGAGACCGGCGATCTGAAGCGGGTATTGACGGGCCACACCGGTGCCGTGGAAGACGCAACGTGGTCATCCGATGGACGATTGATCATCTCGGGGAGTCATGACGGCACCGTGCGCGTGTGGGATGCCGCCAACGGCGAAACACTCGTGGTCCTCGAGGGGCACAACACCTGGCCGTTCGTCGACATGACACCCGATCGGCAGTACGTCGTCACTGCCACGCCGGGAACGGCGCGGGTCTGGACGCTCGATCTAGAGGAACTGGCCGACATTGCCCGGGCACGCGTCCGGCGGTCGCTGAACGCGGCAGAATGCGAGACCTACCACTTCACAGAGTGCCCAGACGCCTCATGACACTGGTATGCAGCCATCGTGCAGCCGGTGAGTTGGAAACTGCACCGTGGCTGAAAGGAGGAATCAGATGCGGAAACTCCGCTCGATACTTGTTGTCTCATTCATGGTGGTGGCTTCCTGCTCCTCTTCGAGCGAGCCGATGGCTGTCCAAATCACGAACCCACTCGGCCCGTCCGGGAGTTCCGTGCCGGCCACCGGACCGGCCGTTGACGAGGGCGTCATGTGTGATGTCGTGACGTACGAAGAGGGCGACTTCTTCGACTTGGACGGCAATGCTGTTACCGATGAAGAGCGCGACCAACTGATACAGGTTGAGATGGAGACCGGCGAGGAAGTGTTCAGCGCGAAAGACGGCCGGTGGACCTGCGCGGACGGTTCAGGAACATTCGAAACTGTTGAAGAGTTCACGTTGGCGATGCGGGACTACAACTTCGAAGGATCGAACGATGTCGCCACCTGGACGGTGGAGAGCGGAACGGGCGACTACGAGGACTTAACAGGCTCGGGGAACGTGGTCGTTGACTTCTCGAAGGAGACGGTCGTCTACGACGGAGAGATACAGAAGTAGGAGAAACAGGCTAGGCGATCGGCCCCCGCTCGCAGGGCAGGGGCCGATCGCTGTCTGCGCCAAGCTGTCTGCAGTCGGTCGGAAGGCCTCTCCCATCCAATGCTGAAGACGGTCACCATCCCGAAAGGGTCAGGCTGCGATAGGCTCGCAGGACCCAAGGGAGAGGATCGCCAGATGACAAGGTCGGGCATCGCAGAGATCGACCAAGGCGATGAACGTGGGGCGCACGCATCTCAGCGACTGGCGAGCAACCGAATCGGTTGGTTGACCACGGTCGCACCGGACGGAACGCCGCAGGTTTCGCCGATCTGGTTTCTGTGGGACGGCGACGAGATTCTCGTCTACAGCCTCGACTCTCCGCGCGCTCGCAACGTTGCTGAGCACCCTCGCGTCTCACTCAACCTCGACGGAAACGGCCTCGGTGGAGACATCGTGATCGTCGAAGGCACCGCTCGGATCGACAGAGAGGCCCCGAGCGCGGCGGACAACTCGGCCTATGTCGCGAAGTACCTGCCGGTCATGGACGACTACGGCTGGACCCCGGAGTGGTTCGCCGGACGCTATTCGGTGCCGATCCGGATCACCCCAACCAGATTCCGCTACTGGTAGCGGGCGTACTCGCCGCTCGGCTCTACGAGACGGGGCAGAGACTCGGACTGGGCGGATCCGACCCTCCGGGAAGATCACTGAAGAAGCCGGCGACCGGAGTGAAACCCGGTGCGCCGTAGTTGAACGAGTGGTCTGCCGCGCCAGTCGTGTTCGACGAACGCAGGA
>Ga0316197_10000752_pt1 | contig 22757 bp, 18 predicted proteins | sample OudBiesiAoxic_MG_FD_204939 | JGI IMG/M metagenome (GOLD analysis project Ga0316197, IMG submission 204939) | Coastal sediment microbial communities from Oude Bieten Haven, Netherlands - site A oxic | ecosystem: Environmental > Aquatic > Marine > Coastal > Sediment | place: Netherlands... | reverse complement strand
CTTTTCGGTTCTGCTGTTGAGCTCGTTCGTCCCCGTCCGTAACTTCGGCGAGCTCATCGCCATCACGATCGGCGGCTGCCTCGTGGCCACCCTCGTCGTGCTCCCGCCGCTCCTTCGCGTTGCTGGAGGAAGCGGCGGCGTTCGAGAGACGGACGACTAGCCGGCGATTCGCTCGATCAGCGCGGAGGCAAATCCCTCGGTGTCGAGCGTGCCACCGAGGTCCCCGGTCTTTTGACCGTCGGCCAAGGCCTGGTTGTAGGCCTCGCGAATTCGCATGGCGGGCGCCCGGCAGGCCTCGTCGCCGCGCGTATCGGCGATGTGGTTGAGCAACATCACCGCCGACATGATTAGGGCAAGCGGGTTTGCGACGCCCTTCCCCGCAATGTCCGGCGCCGAGCCATGAACCGCTTCAAACACCGCGTACTGGTCACCGATGTTGGCGCCCGGAATCACCCCCAGGCCGCCGACGAAGCCCGCGCAGAGGTCGCTCAGCACGTCGCCGTAGAGGTTCTCCAGCAAAAGAATGTCGAACTGCGTTGGGTCTTGCACCAACTTCATGCAGCCGGCATCGATGATGACCTCTTCATATTCGATGTCGGTGAATCCTTCTTCCTCTCGAATCTCGCGGGCACAGCGAATGTACATGCCATCGGTCAACTTCATGATGTTGGCTTTGTGCATCACGGTGACCTTCTTCCGGCCGCGGTCACGCGCGTATTGAAAAGCCCAGTGGGCGATCCGCCGGGACGCGGCCTCGGTCGCGACCTTGAGGCTGGTCACGACGCCTTTGGTGATTTCGTTTTCGATGCCGCTGTAGAGCCCCTCGGTGTTCTCTCGAATGACGACGAGATCGACGTCTTGGTATCGCGTCTTGATGCCGGGCAGGTTACGAACCGGACGGACGGCAGCGTAGAGGTCGAGCCGCTTGCGAAGCTGAACGTTGACGGAGGTGAAGCCCTTGCCCACCGGCGTCGTGCACGGCCCCTTGAGCGCTAGCCCGTGTTCCCGAACCGCGTCGAGCGTCCCCTCGGGCAACACCTCGCCGAGCGTCTCGAGCGCGGCCACGCCGGCGTGATGCTCGACCCATGCGAGCGGGGCCTCGGCCGCCTCAAGAACCCGGATTGTCGCTGCCGCGACTTCCGGGCCGATTCCGTCGCCCGGGATGAGAACGATTTGGTGGGTTGTCATGTGCTACTCCGGGCCCAAGAGTAGCGCTTGTCAAACGATCGCCAATGCGCTTCAACAGGAAACATGCCCGAAACTGACTCCGTAGTGCGTGCCATGACCAACGACGGGGCTTTTCGGATCGTCGCCGCCCGTACCACCGACACCGCCCAAGCGGTGATTTCTGCGCAAGATCTGTCCGGGCTCGACGCTCAGGATATGGCCGATTTGCTGACCGCAGCGGTGCTCTACCGTGAAACGATGGCGCCCTCGCTCCGCGTGCAGTGCATCGTGCGCTTCGACGACAACGCCGGACAGCTGGTCGCCGACTCGCACCCGGACGGCTGGACGCGCGGGCTCTTCCAGAAAGGCTCCGGAGAAGCCCCCGCCGACGTCCGGAAGACGCAAGCGACGCTGCAAATGATGAGAACGCTCCCGAACTCGGATCTGCACCGTGGGGTCGTCCAGTTGCCCGAAAGTGGGAATCTCTCCGAGGGGTTCATGCGTTACATGCAGTTATCGGAGCAAATCGTATCGATGATTTCCCTGGGTTCGATGGTGGGAGGGCAGCATCCCGCGGCCGGCGGCTACGTCGTGCAACTCCTTCCAGAGGCCGTGGAAGCAGAGGCCGCCATGGAGACCATGACCCAGCGGCTCGAAAATTTCGTCGAGATCCGCGATCGCCTGCAGGGCTCCGACAGCTCACCTTCCCATTTGGTCGAGCAAATCTTCGAGGGCATGCCGTTCACCTGGTTGCACAGCAGCGACATTCGCTTCGGCTGTCATTGCAGCCAGGTCAGAGTGATGACGACGCTCAGCGTTCTGAATCGAACGGACATCCAAGAGATCGTCGACGAAGGCGAACCGCTGAGCATCGGCTGCGACTATTGCGGCACCTCGTACACCGTCAAAATCGCCCAACTTCAAGGCCTGCTGAGCGCGAGCTGACCGGCCCTGCTTTCTTGCCGGGATGGGCGCCTCGTGCGCATCCTTCCGCCGATGTCTGCGAACGGAGCTAAAACGTCCGGGGGCGAGATCGTTCGCCGCGCCGGCGTCGTGGCTACGGGCACTCTTGGGTCGCGGATTTTGGGCGCGGTTCGCGACGCGATCGTTGCTGCGGTCTTTGCACTGGCGGCGACCGACGCGTTCTGGCTCGCCTTTACGATCCCCAACGCACTTCGCGTCCTTCTCGGCGAAGGGGCGGTCTCGGCGGCGTTCGTTCCGGTGTTCACTGAAGTGCGTGAACGCGAGGGAATGACCCGGGCGAAGGAGTTTTACCGCAACTTGGTAGGCGCCATGGCGGTCGTCCTGTTCTTGGTGACCTTGGTCGGCGTCTTGGGCGCTCCGTGGATCGTCAAAGCCTACGCCTGGGGCTTTCAGCGTGACGATGCGCTCTTCGAGACCACGGTGTCGCTGACTCGAATGCTCTTTCCCTACATCTTCCTGATGGGCATTTCCGCGCTGATGATGGGCGCCCTCTATGCAAGCAAGCGATTCGCCGCGCCGGCCTTCGCGCCTGCGCTCCTCAATATTTCGCTCATCGCCGCTGCGCTGATCCTCGCGCCGATGGTGGGTGAGCTCGGTTGGCCCGCGATCTTTTCGCTCGCGATCGGCGCACTCGTCGGCGGCGGGCTTCAGGTTCTGGCGCAGCTCCCGTCGCTCGGAAAAGAAGGACTGCTCGTCCGCCCGAAGATCGGCTTCGACGACATCTACGTTCGCAAGTGCGCGCGTCTTATGGTCCCGCTGCTCGCAGGCCTCGGGGTCTACCAGGTCAACGTCCTGCTCTCGCGACTCCTAGCCTCGTTTCTCCCCACCGGAAGCGTAAGCTACCTATACTACGGCCAACGCTTGGCGGAGATCCCCCAAGGCATGTTCGCCCTGGCGATCGCATCGGCCGCCCTTCCCTCCTTGAGCCAGGCGGTTGCGCACGGCGATGAAGACGAAGCCAAGCGCCTCTTCCGGCACGCATTCCGGCTTTCGCTCTTCGTCGCGATCCCTTCGGCGGTCGCGCTAGCGGTGCTGGCCGAGCCGACGGCCACCGTATTTTTCGGACGCGGCCGCTATGACGCTGCGGCCATCCACGAAACCACGCGGTCGCTCGTTTGGCAGGCAGCCGGCATTTGGGCGGTTGCCTCGGTGCGCACCATCGTTCCGATGTTTCACGCACACAACGACACCCGAACTCCGGTGATCGCCAGTGCGCTCAATCTCGTGGCCTTCATGAGCCTCAGCCTGGCGTTGATGGGCCCGATGCAGCACGCCGGCCTCGCCGCCGCCACGACTGCCGCGGCCGTCACTCAGCTCGTCGCGCTCCTTTGGCTCCTACGGCGCCGATCCGGAAATCTCGGCATGTCCGAAGTGACCGCGAGCGTGCTACGCGTTCTGGTCGGCAGCGGAGTCATGGGCGTGGTCGTCTGGGCTTGCGCGAGCCTCGGACGATGGGAGATGGGCGGCAATGATCCGCGCAATCTCGCGGTATTCGCTGCGACTGCCGTGGCGGGGCTGCTCACCTATGTCGCGGTCGTTGCGGCCCTGGGCTCGCCGGAGCTCCGTGACCTTCGAGCGGCGATTCGCCGCCGCGTGCGTGCGTGACCTCCAAGTGGCGCTACAACGGCCGCCATGGACGTGCTGGATGCTGAATTCGTCGCGGGAGCGACCGCGCTCGGACAGTTGCCTGCGCCGACCTTCGCAGAAGTCGCGTTCGCCGGGCGGTCGAACGTCGGCAAATCGAGCCTGATCAACAATCTCGTTCGCCGCAAGAAGCTCGTCCGCACGAGTGGCGCACCAGGCTGCACCCGGGCTATCAACATTTTTCGCGTACGCATCCGGACCAACGACGACGAGGCCCATCTGGACTTGGTCGACTTGCCCGGCTACGGCTATGCGCAGCGGAGCAAGGCCGAGCGCCGATCCTGGGGCCCGCTCATCGAGGGCTTCCTCCGCGAGCGGCCGGGGCTTCGAGGCGCTATCGTCATCATCGACATTCGGCGCGGCGCACAGGACGACGACCTGCAGCTGCTCGAGTTCCTCGAGAGCGTCGAGGTCACCCCAATTCTCGTCGCGACCAAAACCGACAAGCTGCCGGCCAGCAAACGAAAGCTTGCCGTGGCGGACCTCCGGCGCGCGCTCGACCGCCCGCTGATCGGGTACAGCTCAGTCACGGGAGACGGGCGCGAAGCGCTGTGGAAGCGCATCTTGTCCGTGAGCAGCATCGACCAGCCCGATGTGGCAGCGCCAGCTTGAGCTTCTAGTCGTCGAGCTCGAGCTTCAAGCTCTCGCCCGGATCACGAAGCCGCAGGTTTGCCGGATCGCCAAGCATCAAGGCCGGGTCGGCGGGAGCCTCCTCCGCGGCTAGCGGAGGCGCATCGCCCAAGGCCCCGGGCCCCAGCATTCGTTCGATGAAACGCTGAATGTCCGCCCGTTTCTCCGGAGGTACCATCTGCATGGCGGCCGAGAGGTTCTCCTTTGCGCCTTCGTCATCGTCCGCCCCTTGCAGGACCCGCGCAGCTTGAAGCCGGAGCTGCCAGTTGTCGGGATCGAGACTCACCGCACGCTTCATATCGGCCGCGGCCGTGATCGGATCGTTCGCGGACAAATGATACTGGGCCCAGATCGACCAGAGCAGCGGCGCATCGGGGCTGAGAGCCTGCGCAGCCTCGAGCTCCAACCTCGCCCGCTCGGACTCGTCATTCCCGAGATAGACCGACGCCAACAAAACGTGTGCACGCGCGTAGCGGGGCCAGCGCTCGATGACTTCTCCGACGATGCGGCTCCCTCGATTGAACTCTGCTTCGGCGGCGTCTTTTTGGCCGTTCATTTCGAGCATACTCGCTTGCGCGAGATGGAGCTGCACCGTGTTGAGCTGCCGCGGACCGTCCGGTCGAAGCTGGGCCGCGGCTTCGAACTCTTTCACCGCCTGATCGACGCCCCCGGATTCCAAAAGGATCGTCGCGTTCACTCCTCGTAGCGACGGCGAGACAGGATCGAGAAGGAGTGCGGTTTCGATCATCGGAAGCGCCTTGGTACCGTCTCCCGAGCGGGCGAAGACGCGCGCCGCCTCGGTCCCTAGGGCGGCCGCCAAAACTTCGGTATCCCGAAGGACTCGAACCGACGCCGGTGCGACCTCGCCGCCTCCCCATGGATCGAGAAAAGCCGACGGCTCGGCTGCATCGGCCGACTCGTAAACCGCCACTACGAAGTAGCCCAACATCCCGGAGGGGTCGGCCGGCGCACCCGTCCCCTCGAGCTCCCACGCCTCCGCCACCATCGCGTTGACACCGCGCGCACGCAGGAGGGCAGTCATGGCCGTCGCCAACTCTAGCGGGTAGAGGTCCACACGCCCCTGAGCCGCGTCGATCCTCGCGAGAGTCTCGTCGGCACCGAGCACCTTGCGCGGAAGTGGCCGTTCGAGCGACCAGCGCGACGACGCTGCCTGCATCTTGGCCGAAATCTCGGCGGCGCCGTCTGGCCAGCCCTCTACGTCCCCGCTCAGCATCATCAGGGACTCGTAGGGACCGACTCGAATTTCATCGCGCTCCAGATATGCGGCGAGCTCCTTCGCCGACAGCGGCCGTAGGGGCGGGTTTTCCTCGAGCGCCACGGTCGTCGCGACGTACAAGCCGTATCCAACGCCCCCGCCGACGATCAGCAGCGCGATGATCAGAACCCATGGACGTCTCGCCCGGCCCGTGGCCGCTACTTCCTGCGCCCGCTCGACGCCACCTCTACGCATGCACTGCGGGCAGCGTGGTTTTGTGTCGCCCCCTTCGGGGACGAACTCTTTGTTGCAGTGTGCGCAGTAATACATCGAGGACATCGGGCGCGAGCATACGGCTAGGGTGCTGGCTCGTCGACCGGCGGGTCAGGCACGAAGCCGCTTCCGTGCAGCCGCGCAAATGCGAAGGCGCACGCCTGGGCCCTGCCTTCGCGCCACTCTCGATCCCATCGCTCGATTTCGCATCGAGTGTCACCGAAGTTGATCTCGAGCTGCGGTTTGGCCTCGTCCGGGTAGGCGCGATCCGCGGATGTCGATGGAAGCGAGCAGCAGTCCAGCGCGCGCAGCTTCCCTACGAGGTTCGCATAGGCTTCTTCGGACACCGTGCGGCTCACGGTCATCATCGTACCGTCGGGCGACCGAGTCGTCGCGATCAGCTCGCGACTCGCTTCGAGCACGACGTGGGCGCTTCTCCGCCCTGCGCTGCGGCTGATCACGCTCCAGGAGACGACGACGGTGTCGGGCGCGACCTTCGGCAGTGCGACCTCGTCCCTCGGCTGGCTCGGCTTGCAGCTCAGCAGCATCGCTACGCAGAGGATCCAGTTCCGCATTCGTACAACTAGATCACGCTTCCCATGCAAAGTCCACCGCGTGCACCTGAGGTCGACCGCGTCATACTCCCCCATCGATGGACGATGCTCTCGACTGCCTGAGCTGCGGCGCGTGCTGCCGAACAGGGACCGACGGCCGCATCTTGATTCCGCCCGAGGACTTGCTGCGTTGGCGAGCGCTCGGCCGCGACGACATCGCCCAAGCCGTACAAGCCGGCCATTTTGGAATGCTTGGGTTTGCGACACGGAAAGACGGCTCATGTGTGCACCTGGGGACCGCCGAGAGCAAGAACGCATGCCGGATCTACGCAATTCGCGGAACGACCTGCCGAGACTTCGAGCGGGGAAGCAAGCAGTGCCTGGAGTTCCGTAGGGATGCCGGATTCTGACGGCGGCGCTGCCAGCCCGCACGGAGGCTGGGACGCGAATCGTCCCGTGGCTTGCCAGCGCCCGGCGCAGGCCGATAGTCTGTCGAAGGAGCCACCGTGTTCGATTCAAGCGATCTCCTCGATAAAGCGCCACGTCAAAGGTTCGAGCGAATCCTTCTCGCTCGCTGCCGAGCCGGCGAACCCTTTGCCCTGATGTTGGTGAATCTCGACGGGTTCAAGGATGTGAACACGCGCTTCGGGGCCAATGTGACCGATCTCCTCTTGTTCGAAGTCGGCGCGCGGCTGCGCGAGAAGTTGAAAGCTGTCGATCTCGTCACGCGGAGCGGAGACCATCAGTTCGCGGTCTTCGTGCGCGGCGTCGACGAGATGGCAAGCGCAAACCAAATCGCCCAAGAGCTCATCGAACGGCTACAGAGCCCGGTCACGGTCACGGGGACCCGCTTCCGCCTCGACGCCAGCATCGGCATTTCCTTGGGGCCGAAGCAAAGCGGAGAGTGGAAACTCCTCCTGCAGGACACCGACCGGGCCGCCCACGAAGCCAAAACCAAGGGTCGCGGCCGAATCAGCGTCAGCTTCGCCGCCCCCCGGCTCGACGATTGAGTCGCATGGTCGAGTCTGTTTCTATCTCCGTCACCGCTGGCCGAACGCACACCGCGGCGCTGGCGCTCCCAACGACGGGCACGGCGCCCTTCCCCGGCGTCGTGGTCATCCACGACATCTATGGATTCAGTGCCGATCTGCAGCGGCATTGCCAACGATTCGCCGACGCCGGGTACGTTGCGATCGCTCCGGACCTTTATCGTGGCCGCAACCCGGCTTGCGTCGTCAAGACACTCCGGTCGATGACCACCGGCAAGGGCTTTGCCTACGAAGTCATCGAAGCGACGCGTCAGGCCTTGGCCGAGAGAGACGACGTCGACGCGAAGCGCATCGCGGTCGCAGGGTTTTGCATGGGCGGCGGCTTTGCCCTCCTCGCGGCAGCGGACCAATCGTATGCCGTCGCCGCTCCGTTCTATGGCGCTGTTCCCTACAAAGCTTCCCGCCTCCAGAACCTCTGCCCTACCATCGCGCAGTACGGCGAACTGGACACCGTGTTCTTGCCGCACGCCAGGCGTCTCGCCCGACACCTCGAAGAGCTCGGCATCGAACACGAAGTCCTCATCTACGAAGACGTCGGCCACTCGTTCATGAATCGACATGAATTCGGGATCGCCACACTCGGCCGCCACACCCCAATGCGCGCCTTCTACGACGCCGACACCGAAGCCAAAGCCTGGTCCAAGCTCCTCGACTTCTTCGCCCGCCACACCTCCGTGTCCCCTATTCGCTGAAGAGGTTTTCTACGTCGGCCTTGGTTAGGCCCTTGAGAGGGCTACCTTCGGTGGAGAGGACGTTGCTCACGAGGTCGCGCTTCTTGGCGGAGAGCTCGAGGATCTTTTCCTCGACAGTGCCGGCGGCGATGAGTTTGTAGACGTTGACGTTCCTGGTCTGACCGATGCGGTGCGCGCGGTCGGTGGCCTGGTCTTCGACGGCAGGGTTCCACCAAGGGTCGAAGTGGACGACGGTGTCCGCGCCGGTGAGGTTCAGGCCGGTTCCGCCTGCCTTGAGCGAGATCAGGAACACCGGAACGCTGGTGTCCTCGTTGAAGTGGTCGACTTTTTCGAGTCGGTCTTTGGTCGAGCCGTCCAGGTACTCGTACTGGACGCCGTCGGAGTCGAGCGCAGCCCGGATGTGATTGAGCATCTGGACAAACTGGCTGAAGACGAGCACGCGGTGACCGCCGCTGACGGCTTCGTCGACGATCTCGCGCAGGGCGCCGAGCTTTCCACTGTCGTCCGCGTCGAAGTCCGTATCCGGGAGCTTCATGAGCCGTGGGTCGCAGGCGACCTGCCGCAAGCGGGTGAGCGCTGCCAGAATCTGAATCTGCGCCTTGCTGACGCCCTTCTTCTCGACCTCGCTGAGGATGCTCTTTCGCACCTGGCCGAGGATTTGCTTGTAGAGCTTGGCCTGCTCTTCGGCGAGCGGCACGATCATCTCTTGCTCGATCTTGTCGGGCAGATCTGCCGCGACGTCCCTCTTCAAGCGCCGCATGACGAAAGGCTTGATCGTCGCCCGCAGTCGCTGTGCGGTTTCCATGTCGCCGCGGTCGATCGGACGCGCGATCCGTTCTTCAAACGTCTTGAGCTGCCCGAGAAGCCCAGGCGAAACGAAGTCGAAGATGCTCCAGAGCTCGCTCAGGCGGTTCTCAATCGGTGTGCCCGTCAGCGCCAGCCGCCGCTCACTGCTGAGCTTCTTGGCCGAGCGCGCCGTCTGGCTCATCGGGTTCTTGATGTGCTGCGCCTCGTCCAAAATCACGTAGCGAAGGTCAAGCGCCTGGAGCAGCTCCTCGTCTCGGCGAAGCAAGGCGTAGCTGGTGATCATCACGTCGGCCTTCTCGAGGTCGGGCGCGCTCTGACTTCGGTTCGGCCCTTGCCACACCACCGTCTTGAGGCCTGGCGCGAACTTGCGGATCTCTCGGTCCCAGTTCGGCACGACCGAGGTCGGCGCGACAACCAGGTTGAGCTTGCGCTTGTACTTGCTCTTCGCCCAGAGCAGGAGCGCGATCGTCTGAATCGTCTTACCGAGACCCATGTCGTCGGCCAGGATGCCGCCGGTGTTGAGCTCGTGAAGAAAGACGAGCCACGAGAAGCCATCTTTTTGGTACGGACGAAGGTCGGCCTTGAGCGTTCGTGGTTTGGCAACGCTCGGAATCTCGTCGATGTCTTCGATCTTCGAGAAGAGCGTCTTTGCCGATGCGGAGACTTTGGCGTTCTGGACCATCTTCAAGAGGTCTTGGACGCGCCCTGCCTGTGAAAGCGGCAGCTTGTCTTTCATTCCGGCGGTTGCGTAGATCTCGGCCATCCGCGTGAGCACATCGCCCACCTTTTCTGGGTCCACCGGCGCGTAGGTGCCATCTTCGAGCTGCACGAGCCGCCGCCCATGCTCGAGGCAGGCACGTAGCTCCTCTTCGCGCACCACCGCACCGCCCGATTCGAACTTCATGTCGAGATTCAGCCAGTCGACTCCGCTCGAGACGCGGACCTGCGGGGTCACCGACTCGTCTCGAATCGTCACATCCACCAGATCGTCCGGAATGAAACGGTCCCAATCCTCGGGAAGCTCGCCGATGCCGTTCGTCCAGAACGCGATCGCGTCGTCGCCCGAAGCCACCAACTCTTCGCCAGACTCCGAAACCTCGAAATTCTGATTGAGCAGCGCCTGAACGCCCGCCATCTCGGTACCCACGTCGCGCCGGACGACTCGCGGCCGCCCCTTGCCCTTCTTTGGAGGCAGGAACGCTAGCGGCGAAGGAAACTCGTCGGGCGGAACGTCGAACTCCTGGTCCTCGTACCTCACGTAAAGCCGCACGCGCGCATCGATGATGTCGCCGTTGGCCTTGAGCTCGAAGCGCGGCTTCTGATCCACCAGATCGGCCACCGCGCTCAAATCGGGAAGCTCCGCGCCAAGCAACGCCGCGACCCGGGGAATTGATTCACCCAAGAGCTCCGGCAAGTCAGCATGAGACTGCACCATCGCAGGTGAGCGGTAGAGGCGCTGAAGCCAGGCCGGCGTCACGAGCTCACTCAAGGGCCGCGCCACACCTTCGGTGGTGTCGATCTGCCAGCCCGGCGTCCCTTCGAACCATGCGCCACTGGACAAGGCAAAGCGCCGCTTGTTGCTTTCGAGGTAGAAGACCACGCGCACACGCAGGCTGTCGCCGTTCGCCGGGTCGAGCTCGATCCGCGGCTTCAACGCCTCGTTCGCAAACCGAAGCTCCATCGAGGCCGGCTCGAGCAACACGCGCCGATCGCTGAGCATCTCCAAGACCTCGGCTGCATCTTCGCCACGCAGCTCGGCCGTCGTGGCCTGCCCGCGGTTCGTGTTCCGCGCCAGAGCCCGAAACAGCGGCCGCTCGTCGATCGACACCATGTTGAAGGCGGTTAGCGCGTCGTTGATCGGCACCACACTCCGCGAGCCTGCCAACACAGGGGTCACCGTGATCGAAGCCGGACGAACCGTCATGCGGTATTCGAACTCCAGTGGCTTGTCGAGGGCCTCGGCGGGCAGCCAGGCATCCATGGGCCCCCGCGCTTCACCGCGCTTCGCCTGAAGCTCTCGCGGCGAGAGGATCTCGAGGGTCCCGGCGTCGCCGCCCGTTGCGCCACGACGGCGTCGCCGCGACCGACGCCGCTTTCCACCTGCGGAAACCGTCCCCGGCACGTGTACGGGCTCGGTCTTTTTCTTCTTTTTGCTCTGCTGCTGTTGCGGCCCTTTGGCCCTCGGCGGACGCACCTCGTCGCGCAACGCCACCATCACCGCGGCGACGTGCTTGCAGTGTCCGGTTGGACCCCGCCAACCCGGACAGGAGCAGCTCGACTCCCAGGCGTCCGCCTCTTCGCTATACGTCGCGCGAGTCACGTATGGCTCCTCGGCGGTGCGTACTGAAATCTCGCCTTTGACCGTGTGCTCTTCCTCTTCGAGGTTTTCGACCGCCTTGCGCCGCGCGTAGAGGCGACCGCGCAAGAACGCATTGCCCCCCGTCACTCGCTGAATCGCCCGGTCGCTCATCGACGCCAGCTTCTTGCCGACCGACGTCGTGGGCTCACGCCAGGTAGGCGCAACTTCTTCAGGAAGCGCTTCGGGAGCGACTTCTTGGTCTACCGTTTCTTGGATCGCAGTGTCGGCCATCGAATGACGTTGGAGGCTAGCGGGACCTACACGGAACTAGGCGCGTTGCGTCTTTTCCCCGAGCGGCGTCGTTGCTCGATCTACCGTGGATCCCGGTGTAGGCCGCAACCGCCGCTACATTGGGATCTTACACACCCGCCGGAAGACTGCAACTCCAAGCCGCGCTCCCTCGCTCAAAGCGCTAGCTGGTGGCTCGGACCAGGGCCTCGGGCAGCAGCAGCGAAGGGCTCTGGGTCGAGAAAACCCAAAGCTGGTGAGCCGCGCGGGTGGCCGCGATGTGCAGCAGGTGCCGAGACTCGTCGTCGACCGGAAACGCAGACCTATTGCACTCCACGATGACCACATAGTCGAACTCGAGGCCCTTGACCTGTCGCACATCGGTCACATCGACCCCTGGCCTGAAGGGGAAATCCTGCTCCGCGATGCGACGAAGGTTCGGCACCTCGCCATGGCGAAGGCCCTTGTAGTAAACGTCCGCCTGCTCGGGGTAGCGGGCGATGACCGCGATCGACGACAGCGGTTCGGAGGCGACGAGGCTCCGGAGCGCCTCGGACAGAAAGCCGACCGCCTCCCCGCTTCCGCCGAGCTGGAACAGCTCGACCGGGGCTCCGTAGCGGGTGGCCTCACCCGACACCTCGTTCCGAAGTGGGCCGAGGACCTCGGTGGCAAACTCCAGAATCTCGTGGGTCGACCGGTAGCTGAGCTTGAGGGGCTCGATTTCGATGTGGTCGAGCTTCAGCTCTTGCAGCACGTGTCGCCAATCGCTGAACCCATTGTCCAGGTGGAGCTTCTGCGCAATGTCCCCCGCAAGCGTCACGCTCTGCTGCTCGGTCGCGGTGTCGAGCACGACCGCCAACTCGACGGGGCTCATGTCCTGCGCCTCGTCGACGAAAATATGCTCGTACTCGAGCGCACCCCGGCGCCCCGACAGCGGGCCCCGAAGTGTCTGAAAAATTCGAAGCAGCAGGGCGTCGTCTTCGCGGTCGAGCTCGGCGGGCTCATCGTTGTCCATGCCATCGACCCCCACGCTGCGCGCCTGCGCGTCGTCGTCTTCTTCGAGCGCGTCTTCGTACGCCATCAAGACCGCCATCGAATGGCGGCTGCACCATGAGTGCGCCCATTCGATCTCTTTGTCGGTCAGCGCGTCGGGCGCCCAGCGCTTGAATGCGCGGACCAGCCGGCCACGATCTGTCACCAGGTCGGCCCAAGCCGTGACGACGTCGCGCGTGCGCCTCGTCCAGCGACTACAGATGCGCCCGACGGCGTGCCGGGTGCCAAGCGCCACCTCCTGGGCATCCCCGTCACGGTCCTGAAGCCACTGAGAAAGGACCTCGAGCCGCACGCCCAGAGGCTCCGCCGCCGTGCCACGCCAAACGCGCCCTATCCGATCGCCGCCCTCGCCTCGCTTTGCTTCGTTCAGGATTTCCGATTCGGCCCGCTCGGAGAGATCGGCGACATACTGATCGATCGCGCGCAGCATTGCTGGATGCTTCTTCAAGCGAATGACGTGCGTCGGCGTGTCTTCGACGTAGCGCGCGGTGAGCTTGGGAATGTGACGGCGCCGCTGTTGCTCGGCCCAGAGCTGGAAGGTCTGCACCGGCACTTCCTCGACGCCCAGCGCGGGGAGCACGCGCGAAATGTACCGAACCAGCGCGTCGTTGAAGACGATGACGAGCATTTGGTCCGAACGAAAGCGCTGCGGATCCTGAAACGCGAGGTAGGCTAGCCGGTGAAGCCCGATCGTCGTCTTGCCACTGCCGGCGCCGCCTTGAATGACGACGAGCCCGGAGGTTGGCTGGCTGATCAGGTCGAACTGTCGTGGATCGATGAGCGCGGTGATCTCGGAGAGGTGCTTGTCCTCGCGCAGATCGTCGTCACCAATCCCGAGCTCGCCAGGCCGATGGTGCGACTCGGGGCGCATGGCCGCGCCCTGCCCGCCCGAAAGCCTCGTCGCCTGATCGGCGATGCGGCTCCACAGGTCGTCGCGCGAACGCCGAAATGTGCCTTGCGGAGTGCCGATGCGCCGCAGCTTGGCCCCGGTGATCGATAGGTTGCGACGGACCAGCACTTCGCCCTCGACCTCTCGGTCGCCGAAGATTTCGTCGTAATCGTCGCCTTCTTCGTAGCGGTAATAGACTCGGCTCACCGGCGCGTCCCGCCAGTCGACGATGCGAACGCCGGTTTTGGGATCGAGAAAGGTGGAGCGGCCGATCAGGATCTCGCGCTTGCGGCCCTCTTCTTCGAGGACCATCCGGCCAAAGTACGGCGACTGCGGGTCGACCGTGCCTTCGGTCACCTTGGCCCGGCGTTGCGCCACCTGCTGAAGCCGTTCCATCTCCTCGACGAGCGGGGGAATGTCTTCGAGCCGCGCCTCCCGAATCTGGTCGCGGAGCGCGATGAGCTCGGCGTCGTAGTCGATGAGCCGACCGCGGTGCGTGGGACGCGAGGCCGCGGCGGTCCGGTGGACGCGAGCAAGGACTTTCTCCTCCTGGCCGACGATTTCCTCCATCTCCCCGTCTCGGGGAGGAGCGTCGAGGTCCGGGCGGGAATTGAGCTCAGCCTGCTTCATTTGCACGTATCAACGACGAATCACGTCCCGTTTAAGCGAATTCGGGGACGAGTAGCACGATTCCCAATCGCATCCAAGCGTGAACCGAAAGCCCTGTGCTTTGGCGGAGATGCGTTAGCCGAGCGGCTTGAGCAGGATCTTCGAACGGCGACCTTGGTCGTAGTGCGAACGCCGTGATTGGGGAATCTCGTTCGTCTCGCTGCTGTCGAAGCCGTGCTCGCGAAACCAGTGCGAGGTCTGGGTCGTCAGGACGAACAGGCTGCGAAGCCCCTGGGCTTCGCATTGACGTTCGAGGTACTGCAACAGCTGACCGCCGCGGCCCGAGGTGCGAAAATCAGGATGGACCACGAGGCACGCGAGCTCGGCGATCGAGTCGTCCGGATACGCGTAGAGCGCAGCACAGGCGACGAGCATCCCGTCGCGCTCGATCACCGTAAATTTGTCGATGTCGTTCTCCAGCATCTCCTGTGGACGCCGGATCAAGATGCCCTGCTCTTCGAGCGGTGCGATCAAAGCGAGAATCCCGCCGATGTCGCTTTGCACCGCCGAACGCACCCCTTCGAAGGTCTCGGAGGTCACCATGGTGCCGACCCCATCTCGAGTGAACAGCTCGCGAAGCAGGGCGCCATCGCTCTCCCGAGCGACCAAGTGCGCGCGCGGCACCCCGCCCTGGCAGGCCTTGATGGCTGCAGCCAGGTGGCGCTCCACGTCGTGTCCGAGATCGCGGCCCGAATGAAGGTAGCGCTCGGCCTCATCCGGCGTGAGCTGCGACGGACTCAGATCCTCCGCATCGAGGACGCCCTGCCCTTCGAGCAGGCCGATCAGCTTGTCGGCGCCGAGCGCAATGGCGGCTGCAGCGGCGACATCGTGACTGCTGATGTTGAAGGCCTCTCCCGTAGACGAGTAGCCGATGGGGGTGAGCACGACAATTGCGCCGTCATCGAGCCGCTGCACAATGGCCTCGGCGTCCACACGCCGCGGCTCGCCCGTGTACTGATAGTCGACGCCATCGAGCACGCCCACGGGTTGCGCCATCACGAAGTTGCCGGTTGCGACCCGCATCCGCGCTCCGGCCATCGGCGAGTTCGGCAGGCCCATCGAGAGAAGCGACTCGAGCTCGACTCGCGTCACGCCGACCGCCTCCTTGACACACTGCAGCGCAACCTCGTCGGTGACGCGGAGGTCCCCTTCGAATCGAGGCTGCTCGCCGTGCCGCGCCAGGGCTTCGTCGATTTGAGGGCGCGCGCCCGCCACCAAGACAATGCGTACGCCAAGCGAATGGAGCAGCGCGACGTCATAAAGGAGGGTCCGCAGGTCCTTCGAAGCAACCGCCTCGCCGCCAAACATGATCACAAACGTCCGCCCGCGATGCGCATGGATGTACGGCGCGCTCGCTCGGAAGTGTTGGACGAATGGGTCGACTTTGGGGCTCATGGCGCGTCGGTGCAGAAGCGTTGAATCAGTTTTGCGTACACGTCGGTGGCACGCTCAATCGCTGCCATGGTGACATATTCGTCGGGCTGGTGCGCCACGGCAATGTCGCCTGCCCCGAGGACGAGTGTCTGCAGCCCCAATTCCGCGAGATACGGCGCCTCGGTTCCAAAGAGCGCGCTCTTGGCTGAACACCCGCACAAGGTCTCGACGGCCTCGGAAAACACGGCATCCGTCGGGCCCGAAAATGCGTCCGCGTAGCCGCCGACCGCGCGCAGGTCGAAGGTCCAGGATCCTCCATCGAGCGCGTTGGCAACCACGTCGCGAAGCTCGGAAACCACGGCCTGTCGCTCCATCCCCGGCAGCAATCGAATGTCGACATCGAGCGTGCACGCGTCGCAGATTCGATTGGGGCTATCGCCGCCACTGATTCGGCCGAAGTTGAGCGTCGGCGTCGGAACCTCGAAGTCCTCGTCGTGATGACGATCGCCAATCGTGTCGCGCCATGACTGCAGAGCGACGAGCACCCGCTGCAGCCCTTCGATGGCGTTCACGCCGAGCGCAGGGTTGCTTGCATGTCCCGCCTTGCCGCCCACGGCGACCTGGACATAGAAGACACCCTTGTGCTTTCGAATCGGCTGCAGGCCGGTCGGCTCACCGATGATCGCGTAGCGTCCGAAATGCTCACCGCTCTCGGCCAGGGCACGCGCACCGTTCATGGTGCTCTCTTCGTCCGCAGTGCCGAGAATCGTGATCGGCTGCCGCAGCGCCGCTGCGTCAAAGCGCTCCACCGCGTGAAGCGCCGCCGCAAAGAAGCCCTTCATGTCGGCGGTGCCGAGCCCGTAGAGCTTGCCCTCCCGCTCGGTCAGCACGAATGGGTCGTCGGTCCAGCGCTCGGCGTTGTAGGGGACGGTGTCGGTATGCCCTGAAAGCACGAGCCCGTCCTCACCCTCCCCGAGCGTGGCGATCAGGTTGGCCTTGCCCAAGTCTCCGGGGAGTGACTCGATCCGTACGGCGAAGCCGAGCTCGGCCGCCCACTCGGCCAGTTGGTCGATGACCCCGCGGTTCGACTGGTCGAAACGCAGGTCTGGCGAGCTAACCGAAGGCGCCGCGATCAACTGGCGGAGCATCTCGGTAGCGGGCGGCAGCATCTGAGCAACATAGCGCCGAACCCCGCTCCTCAAAATCCGGATTGCGGGGGCGCCCAGAAGGACTAGGTTCAACGCATGAGCGACGATTTTGCGACGCGCGCAATCACCATCATCGAAGAAACCCACCGTGGCGAGCGAGCCTGGGACATTTACAGCCGGCTCTTGAAGGACCGCATCGTCTTTTTAGGCACCGCTATCAACGACTTCGTGGCCAACGCGATCATTGCTCAGCTCCTCTACCTGGAGAGCGAGGACGCGGACAAAGAGATCACGCTCTACATCAATAGCCCGGGTGGCATGGTTTCGTCCGGCCTCGCGATTTACGACACTATGAGCTACGTGCGCTGCCCCGTTTCGACGGTCTGCCTGGGGCAGGCGGCGTCGATGGGTGCGTTCCTTTTGGCAGCGGGCACCAAGGGCCTGCGCCGCGCGCTCCCGCACAGCCGGGTGATGATTCACCAGCCGCTCGGCGGGTATCAGGGGCAGGCGTCGGACATTGAAATCCACGCCAGAGAAATCCTCAACACCAAAAAGCGGCTCAACGAAATCCTGGCCCGCCACACCGGCCAGGACGTCGAAACGGTCCGCCACGACACCGAGCGCGATAAATTCCTCTCGGCCCTCGAAGCCAAGGAATACGGAATCGTCGACCACGTGATCATGCCGCGCAAAGAGCGCGGCGTCGCCCCTGCGGCATGAGCACCCTCGAAGTCTGTCTGGTTCGACACGGGCAGTCGGTATCGAACGCCGAGGGCGTCTGGCAGGGTCAGGGGGATTCTCCGCTGAGCGATTTGGGACGCACACAGGTCGAGGCTCTCGGCGCTGCGATTCTCCGGCAGCGGTACGACATGGTGCTGAGCTCGGACTTGAGCCGAGCCGCCGAGACCGCCAAGGCTGCGGGCGTCGAGGTCGAGCACGACCCGGCCTGGCGCGAGATCGACGTGGGCGACTGGGAGGGGCTGACGATGGAGCAGGTCGTCGAGCGCTTCCCCGAGCAAATCGAGGCGCTCAAAGACCGCCGGACCTTCGCCATCGGCGGAGGCGAGAGCTGGCCGGAGGTGTTCCAGCGCGCCGACGCCTCCCTTCAGGCCCTTCGCCAGCGGATGCCCGAGGGAGGCCGAGCGATCGTCTTCACGCACGGCGGCATCATCGCCGCCCTCCTCTCCGGCCTTCTCGGGGTGCGCGACCGCTTCCCCTGGCCGCTCGGCCGGATGCGAAACACCGGACGCACCACCATTCGATTCTCTGACGACCAGGTCGAGCTCGTGGCACACAATGATGACAGCCATGTTCCGGTAGACCTACAGCAGGTCTACGAGCCCCGCCCTGACCAGGTTGTGGTCCATTTGACCTCCGTCTCCGCCGATAATGCGACCGGCGGTACAGGCACAGCGGATTTCAACTCTGAAATCAAATCTGCACGGAATGCGGGTGCAGGTGGGTTGGTGTCGGTATCAGGCACGTCACACCAGATTGCAGAGCTCGCTCAAGCGACCTCGGGCGCTTCAACCCGTGAATTCCGGTTCGTCGCGCCTCCCGAAGGCCGGTCGAGCAGGCTCCTGATCTCCGAGAGCCATCAGATGCTGCTCGACTACGGGCTCCCCATCATGCAGATCTGAAAAATCGAATGCAAGAATGAAAAGTGAGCTGCCTAACGCGTGTCCAGCTTGAATACACTTGTAATTCATCTGTAAGGGTTATTCAGAGCGTGTCTCGTTTGTGATCCAGCGCACCTCTGAACCTCCCCCTTCGGTCGATCGGGTGCAATTTAGGGGTTAAAGGTCCAGAACTTCAAAAACTTTTCAGATCTGAACGACGTTCAACGATCACGATCTAGGAATCACTATGAGATCATTCATGATTCCAGACACCGAAAAGTTGGCACGGTAGTAGCATATACAAAGGGTGACATAAATACTGCGGCGAAGACGTCCCCCCACGTCCCCCGTAGTGTTGTTAGACCGGCGGATTGGCTTGTTTCCCCCCACTTCATCCAACCCGCCATCTCTCTAACGGCCCGAAAGCCCCCCCTTTCGGGCCGTTACTTTTTAATTTCTGATTGCAGCGCCCGCCCTCTAGTTACACCGCCCGCCCGCCCCCACCCGTAGTCCTCCCTGCCGCGGCATTCGCTTCGCTCTGCCTTGGCGGCGCTTCGCGCCGGGCTTCGCCCTTCGGGCTCGCGCTGCCGCGCATGTGTTGGGACGTGCGCGCCTGCGGGCGGCTACTTCACGACTTTGAGGTACGATGGACGTTCGCCCGGTTTGGGCGGGCTCGAGGGTCGGGACTCGGTTTCGTCCACCGCGGGCAGGACCCTCAGTGAGGGGCGCTCCTCTACGACCGGCGGTGGCTGCCTGCCGGCTTCTCGTTCGATTTCCTCGGTGATTTCCTGGGGCATGGAGTCCGGCCAGACCATGCCGCGGCCGTCGTCACCGGCGAGGGCAAACACCGATTCCCAAGGGATCTGGCAGGTAAACGGGGTGCGGTTGAATGACAAGGTTCCGTAAACGCCTTCGGCATCCACCTCTAAATCCCGAATGGGTACGGGCATGTCGAACCCAATCTGCAAAACCAGCTGAGGTTCTGAACGGTACCATTTCGGCACGGCGACGGTGTCCATCCGCGGATCGAGATGCACGAACAAGCTGCCCTGGGCGAGGAGGTAGCGGGCAACGTCGAGCTTGGGCGGAAGCGGCTTTTCTTCTTCGGCCACCCTTCACCATTAGCGGATTCAGACCCCGTTTGCCACGGACCAGCGAAAAAGGGGACTGTCCCCTTTTTGAAAAGCTTGGAGCGGGCGGGTTCCGCTAGGCCAGAGCCAAGATGCCCGTGCCGGTGACCATCAGGACGACGGCGGCCAGCTTGCGGCTCGTGATCGGTTCCTCGAAAAAGAGGCGCCCGAACACCACGCTTCCAAAGACACCGAAGGCCCTTTTCAGGGTTTCGATCACCGCCACCCAGAGCCACTGGAGGGCGGTCATTTGGAGCGCGAGGGCCGCAACTGCGAAGGCGACCAGCCCCAGCAGGAGCCCCTTCGGCGCCTCGAACACCTGCCGCAGCTCACCCGGCTTCCCTTTGGCGAGCATCCAGGTCCCGAGAATCGTGGCGCTCCCAGCGGAAAGTAGGAAGGCATGGGAGGCAGGCGAGGCGTGCGGGAGGGCGCGCTTGTCCAGAGCGGTGGAGAACGCCCAGAGCACCGCCACCGCGATCATGAAAGGGGCGCCCTTCTCGTGTGTGACCGACTTCCACCAGGAATCGCCGAGGTCGCTGTTGAGAACGAGAGCTCCCACGACCACGAGAAGAATGCCGGCCCAATGCGTGAGCCCCGGGACTTCGCCAAGCAAAGGGATGGCCGCCAGCGCGCTGAAGACCGGGGTGAGCGAAAGGAAGGGCACCGTGCGGCTCAGCGGCGAGAGCTGCACCGAGCGCATGAAGAGCACGTTGGCGAGCGCGTTCATCGTCATCGAGGCGACGGCCGGAGTCCAGTACTGGGTATCGCCGACCCAGGTTCCGTCGAGCGCCGCCCAGGTGCCGAGAAATGGGACCTGGCCGAGCAGCAGAAACATGGCGAGCGCCGTTGGCGAGGCCTTGCCCGCAAGCGCCTTACGAACCACGTCGAGTCCGGCCCAGCACAGAGCCGACGCAACGCCCAAAGCAAGACCCGTCATCGCTGCTTCGCCAGGAACACCTTGGACTTCGGGTCGCGCGGTTCAGTCTCGCCTGGGCCCGGAGGGAGGTGGTTCACGTCGTACACGCGGAAGGCCACGATTCGGTCACTCTCGTTTCCAGTGCGTTCGTGGTAGCGGAAAATCCAATCGGTCAATGCGCCGTGGTACCTCTGAAACCCTGGGATGCGCACGGTGTAGTCACAAGCCCAGTAGCTCATGTCGAGGCGCGGAGGCACCGTTCGAAGCATCGGGTCCGCATAGCGCGTCGCGAATTCGTTGTACGGGTCGACGTGCCTCCCATCGCTGGTTACGGCATCGACGACGATCCACATGTCGTGACGCGGGGCATCGGACGCGAACATGCTCCAGCCCTGATTGAGCCGGAACGTCTGGATCGTCGCCTGAATCCACTTGGGTTGGCGGTGCTTCAAGAACTTGGGCACCGACCAATTTTCGGTGAGCACTTGGGAACCCGCAGCGATGAGCAGGAACACGAGAAACGCGTGCGAAAGCCAGCGGAGCGGGGAGCGTTTCGGTTTCTGCGACGCGTCTGCGGGAGGCAGCGTGAGCGCGGCCACCGCAGAGGCGTCTGCTCCGCGACGCGATACTAACTTGTGGCGAAGCCACTCCCAGTCGTCCCGGCTCACAAGAAACATCGAGTAAGCGATCATCACGAAGGAGAAAGAACCGACGTTTGCCACGGCGGCGATGCCAAGGTGGAGAGCCAAGATCCCGGCGATCGCAGCGCGCCGAGTCCAGGGACGGCCCCAAGGGGAGAGTATGAGAATGGGAAGCAGGTACTCGATCACCAGGCTTCCGTAGGTCATCGCCTGAAACACCCAGAGCGGTAGCGCCTCGCGCATCCAAAGGCCGAGCCAGGTGACGATGCGCTCTTGATGGGCCAGCCAGTAGACAGCGGTGCCGTCCTGCCAGGTGACGCCGCTTTTGTGAACGGCATTGAAAAAATAGATGATCGCCAACTGAAGGTTCACCACGAGCACCGCCCAGGAGACGACCGGTGACTCGATTGTCACGCGCGTGTTTTTCTTTCGCCAGGCATCGACCGAGAACGCAGACCCGAGGGGTAGAAACGCTGACCAAACCATCAGGTTGCAGAGCACGAAATCGCCACCGTTGGATAGGAAATCGACGCGGACTTGGAGCGAGATGATGCACATCGCTGCAAGCAGCTGGGCGACGCGCGTGAACACGCCAAGCAACAACGCCAGGTAGACCAGCGCGATCAGAATGAAGGCCAGGCGGACTCCCATGTCCGAGCTCACGTAGTAGAGGAACGAGTAGGCCCAGGGCCGGAGCGGATGCTCCGCCAGCATCGCGTTCGGCAACAGGCCGCTCTCGAAGTACCAAACCGACATCTCGAGGCTTCGCCGGGCTAGGTCGAATAGAAGGAGCGAGGCGATGTAAATGCGTGCCAGGCCGAGCGTACGAATGTCGATGGTGAGGAAACGATCTCGGAAAAAACTCATGGCGATGAATGCGACTCTTTAGTCAGGCCGCTTTTAGTGGTTGCATCGGGCTCTGTCCAATCCAGTTTTCTCAGTCTCGAGGGCGCCGATGGCCCTCGTCTTGTGCGGCTCCTGCGGAAGCAGCGATGCCGATTCGATTTGCGGCGCTGAGCGCCCGTGCATTCCCGAATGCACCTGGCTGGTGTCGTACGATTCGAAGCCTTCGGGCCAGAGCCTCAGCGCGAACACGATTCGAATCAATGCCGATGGGAGCGCGGAAGTCGTCGGCGAGGAGGTCCCGGACAACAGCTGCTCGCCCATGGGGACCGGTCTACGCTCCTTAGGCAATCTCTGAAGACCGTCCCGAACGTCCAGCCGCCTCGCACCCCGCAATCAAGCGGAAAACGCTGCTTGTTGCGCACTTCCATGACCGACCTCATAGTGTCCAGGTCTTTGAAATTCTGGGGGCGACCGGTTTCGACGGGGATGTTGAAGGTTTGGTTGCGTGTCCGTCGGCCCAAGCACGACGTAAATACGTTTGGGACGTACAACTGCCAACGATAACGCAGTTGCTCTCGCGGCCTAAGTAAAGCCAACGGAGCCGTCGAAGTTAGAAGCTTGCCTGTGCTTCTAGCGGAGGCGTCATTTGAACGGGCTGGTCTATGCGAATCGCGGTTCGGCGCAGTGACGAGATAAAGAGCCACTAGCTTTGGTGCGAGCCTGTTTGTGGGCGCAAGCCATCGCGAATGTCAAAACACAAACTACGCACGTAGATGTCATTCTGGACCGTTTCCGGACGTGGGTTCGATTCCCACCGCCTCCACCACTTAAGACAAGTGATTGCTTGTGGTTAGCGACTTCGCCGATCG
>Ga0316197_10000751_pt1 | contig 22757 bp, 18 predicted proteins | sample OudBiesiAoxic_MG_FD_204939 | JGI IMG/M metagenome (GOLD analysis project Ga0316197, IMG submission 204939) | Coastal sediment microbial communities from Oude Bieten Haven, Netherlands - site A oxic | ecosystem: Environmental > Aquatic > Marine > Coastal > Sediment | place: Netherlands... | reverse complement strand
AGCGACTCGACGAACTCTATGAGAAAGTCCTCGCCGCCTTCGAAGGAGCCGCGGTTGCAACCGGGTGCTCCGTCGAGGTGAAGCAACGGGGCCATGCATACACCGACATGATCGTGAATCCGGTGATTGCCGACCTGTACGCCGAGAACTCTGCAGCCATCGGCCGCCGCATGCACCGAATGAGCGAGTACGACCCGGCAGCGACCGGTTCAACCGACATGGCCAACGTGTCGTACGTGGTCCCGACGATTCACCCGACGCTCGACATCGGAGCGGCACCGGCGGTCAACCACCAGAAGGACTTCGCCGCTCACACGTTGGCCCCAACAGGGGAGGCTGCGATCACCGACGGTGCTCTTGCCATGGCGATGACCATCATCGACCTCGCGGAAGGAAACCGTTGGGACGAACTCGACAGCGCGAGGTCCTGACGAGGGATCGTCTGGCCGGGCGGTGTCCTATCGTCTAGTCATGACTGTCCGAGCGAGCACGACCGACACCGCCTGGTACCAGCTCGACGCCGACGCCGCGCTCGAGCAGCTCGATTCGTCCCGCACCGGACTCTCGGACAGCGAGGCTGCACAGCGCCTCGCAACGTTCGGGCCCAACGAGCTCGAAGACCGCGGTGGCCGGTCATCCCTGCAGATCTTCCTCTCCCAGTTCCGGGATCTCTTCACCGTGATCCTGATCGTCGCAGCGGTGATCTCGGCCTTCCTGGAAGACTGGATCGAGGCGGTCGCCATCCTTGCGATCATCGTGCTCAACGCCGCGATGGGCTTCGTGCAGGAGAAGAAGGCTGAAGAGGCGATGGCCGCCTTGAAGAGGATGTCGGTGCCGGAGGTGACCCTCGTTCGATCTGGTCAGGCGATCGTGTTGACATCTCGCGACATCGTCCCAGGAGACGTCCTCGTCCTCGAAACCGGGAACATCATCCCGGCCGACGGCCGGCTTATCGAATCCGTGAACCTCGACATCGAAGAAGCGCCGCTCACGGGCGAGTCCGTGCCGGTGAGCAAGGACGCCGAACGGGTATATCGACAGGAGGTCCCGGTCGCGGACCGAAGGAACGCCGTCTATCGCGGAACCACCGTCACACGTGGCCGCGGCATGGTGGTGGTCACCGCGACGGGAATGCAGACCGAGCTCGGCCGGATCGCAGGGCTCCTCCAGTCGGTCGAGGAGGAACGCACGCCACTCCAGCGCCGCCTCGATCACCTCGCGAAGGTGCTCGCCATTGTCGCGCTGGCGATCGTTGCATTGCTGTTCGCGATCGGAATCCTGAGGGGTGAGAGCGTTGAGACGATGCTCCTCACATCCGTCAGCCTCGCGGTCGCTGCGATTCCAGAGGCGATGCCGGCAGTCGTCACGATTGCACTTTCTCTCGGAGCCCAACGCATGCTGCGTCGAAAGGCGCTCATCCGTCGTCTCCCCGCGGTCGAAACACTCGGCTCCGTCTCGGTGATCTGCTCCGACAAGACAGGAACCTTGACCGAGAATCGGATGACGGTCACCGTCCTCGATCTCGCGAACGAGCAGGTCGTCCTGACGGGCGAAAGCAGCGGGCCCCTCACACCCGCCGAGACCGGGGCCGACGAGATCGCCCAGGGACTCGAGGCCGCGCTCGCAGCAGGGGCGCTGTGCAACGACGCAACCCTCACGGTGATGGAGAACGGCAATCGCTCCGTTGGTGATCCGACCGAGACGGCGCTCGTGCTCGCTGCGGCCGAACTCGAGATTCCGAAGCCCGACCTCGAGGACCTGTTCCCCCGCATCGACGAGGTCCCCTTCGACTCGACGCGGAAGCGAATGACCACGATCCATTCCGTACCGGAATCGCTCCCAACGTGGGTCGACGGCATCGCGACGGTGTTCCCGCCGGGAGCAACAGCCGCTTCGTTCATGAAGGGGGCGGTGGAGCGCGTGATCGAATCCAGCTCGTCGGTCTTGGTTACAGGGACGATCGAGCCGATGTCGGAGGCGTGGGAACGCCGGATCATCGAGCGAACCGAAGAGATTGCGGCCACCGGCACTCGCGTCCTGGCCGTAGCAGGGAGGGGCTGGGCGATAAAGCCGACGGAGGGCCAGTCGGAGACCGACCTTGTGTTCATCGGCCTCTTCGGTCTCATGGACCCACCGCGGCCTGAGGTCTCGGAAGCCGTTGCCGTCGCAAAGGCTGCGGGAATCAGCACCGTGATGATCACGGGGGACCATCCGCTCACCGCCCGCCACATCGCAACGGAAGTTGGGATCGACCCGGGCGGGGGTTACCTCACAGGCGCAGACCTCGATCGTATGGACGATGCGCAACTCGTTGATGCCGTGGTGCGCACGTCGGTATTCGCCCGCGTGTCTCCCGAGCACAAGCTCCGTCTCATCTCGGCATATCGGCAAGACGGCACACCCACCGCGATGACCGGAGACGGCGTCAACGACGCCCCCGCACTCAAGCGCGCCGACATCGGCGTCGCAATGGGCATAACCGGAACCGATGTGTCCAAGGAAGCAGCCGACATGGTGCTGCTCGACGACAACTTCGCCACGATCGTCTCGGCGGTCGAAGAAGGCCGCGTCATCTACGACAACATCCGCAAGTTCATCAAGTACCTCCTGACGTGCAACGCCTCAGAGCTCGCCGTGATGATCGTTGGGCCATTCCTCGGCATGCCAATCCCGCTCCTCCCCCTGCAGATCCTGTGGATGAACCTCGTCACCGACGGTTTGCCGGCTCTGGCTCTCGGCGTCGAACCGGCTGAGGATGACGTCATGGACCGCCCGCCACGCTCGGCAGGCGAAACGATCTTCGGCGGCGGCGTGGTCCAGTACATCGGAGGCTTCGGCGCCGTGATGGCAGCGGTGTCCCTCTTCGTGGGTTGGTATGCCTGGAATCTCGACGATCCCGCGTGGCAGACAATGCTGTTCACGACGCTGATCTTCGGTCAGTTGGCGCTGGCGCTCGAGGTCCGTGCCGAGAAACGATCTCTGTTCTCGCGTGGATTCTTCACCAACCGGGCCATGCTGTTCGCCGTACTCATCGGGGCTGGGGCCCACTTCGCCCTGATCTACGTGCCGTTCCTGCAGGAAGTCTTCGGGACCGTGGCGCTCGGACCCAAGGACCTCGTTATCTCGCTGTCTGCGGCAGTCGCGATCATCATTGCCGCCGAGCTCTGGAAGTGGCGCCGACGGACCACGGCCGGCCGCTCAGCGACGATCGGATCATGAACATCACTGCACTCCCGCATCGCTTCCGAGGGTACGACCTCGTGATCTTCGATTGCGACAGCACCCTCACGGCTCTCGAGGGGATCGATGAACTCGCCCGTACCCGGGGCCGATACGAGGAGATCAAGGCACTGACCGACGCGGCCATGAACGGCGGCGTGCGACTCGAAGAGGTCTATGAACGCCGCCTCGACATGCTGCTGCCGACCAGCGAGGAGATCGCGGCCCTCGCCGACCGATACCGGGAGAACGTGGTGACCGACGCTCGAGCAGTCATCGGCGCGCTGCAGGCCGCAGGACGGGAGGTGTTCATCGTCTCGGGTGGCCTCGCAGACGCGGTGGTGCCGTTTGGCGCCTGGCTCGGCATATCGGAGGACCACATCCGGGCGGTCGGCGTCGAGTATGAACTTCCCTCTGCTGCTTCGGAGATTGAGTCGCACGATGGGGGCGGCGGCCTCCGATACAAGGAGACCGAACCGAGTCCGCTCACGCGAGCGGAAGGCAAGCCAATCGTTGTTCGCGAGCTGCTCCGGAACCGGATCGAACGTTCCATGCTGATCGGCGACGGGGTTAGCGACCTTGTGGCTGCCCCGGAAGTCGACCTCTTCGTCGCCTTCACCGGTGTAGTGGAGCGCGAGTACGTGACGTCACATGCCGATGTTCTCATCACGGGTGATTCGCTGGCCCCCGTGCTGGGTCTGGCGCTCAGCGCCACCGAGGAGGCAACCCTGGCGACCACTCGATACGGAGACCTTGTCTCCGCGAGCCGTACCAGAATCCAGGCCGGTGAAGTCACCATCCAGAGGGATACCACACCATGACGTACCGCGTACTTGTGACCGACGACCTGTCCGGCGAAGCCGTCGATCTTCTCAACGCCCGTTCGGGCTTTGAGTTCGACGTCGAGAAGGGGCTCGACCCGGATCAACTCGCTGAACGAATTCCAGCCTACGACGGCCTCATCATCCGCAGCAGCGCTCGCGTGACGGACCAGGTCATCGCGGCCGGGGACCGCCTCAGGGTCATCGGACGAGCCGGCGCCGGGATCGACAACGTCGATCTGCAGGCCGCCAGTGAGCGCGGGGTGATCGTCATGAACACCCCCGGAGCGAACACGGTCGCCACGGCCGAGCACACGATGGCCTTGCTGCTCGCGTTGTGCCGCAATGTCCCTGAGGCGGCGGCAAGCCTGCGGAGCGGCCAGTGGGAACGGAAACGGTTCAAGGGCGTCGAGGTACGGTCGAAGACGATCGGGATCATCGGCCTCGGGCGTGTGGGTCAGCGCGTCGCACGCCGGTGTAAGGCATTCGGCATGGATGTGATCTGCTACGACCCCTACCTCAGCGGAGAACGCGCCGAACTCCTGAAGGTGGAACAGGTCTCTTTGGAGGAGCTCCTCGAACGGTCCGACTTCATCACCCTCCATGCCGCCTTGACCCCGGACACGCAGGGTCTCATCGGACTGGAAGCGCTCGCCCGAACCAAACCCGGAGTTCGCATCATCAACGCAGCACGCGGCGGACTCATCGACGAAGGAGCGCTCATCGATGCCCTGCAAGACGGCCGAGTGGCAGGCGCTGCCCTCGACGTCCTCGCTGACGAGCCGCCCGACCCCGCCAATCCGCTCCTCCACATGGACAATGTGGTGGTGACCCCGCACCTGGCCGCCAGCACCGATGAGGCGCAGCGCGAGGTCGGAATCCAGATCGTGAGCCAAGTCATCGACGCGCTCGAGGGCACCGACTATCGCAATGCAGTGAACATGCCGATCGTCGACGGACAACTCCTCGAGGAGCTGCGGCCATTCCTCGCGATGGCCGAGCGGCTCGGCAGCCTCCAGACGCAGCTCGCCGAGGGCGCCGTCACCAAGGTCGAGGTGGCCGTGGAAGGCGACGACATCGACGAACACCTCACACCGATCACCATTGCGATACTCAAGGGGTTGCTGGAGCCGGTCGTCACCGAACCGGTCAACTACGTCAATGCCGAGTATGTCGCGACCGAACGTGGCATCGCCGTCTCCCGGATGTCCGGACTCCGAACGCTGGACTACCCCAACATCGTTTCGTGCCGCGTCGAGTGGGCAGGGGGCCATCACACGGCGGCCGCGACGCTCTTCAGTCATGACGAACCTCGCATCGTCGAGGTCGACGGCTACCGAGTCGACGTGATCCCGGAGGGAACGATCTTGGTGACGGTGAGCCACGACCAGCCCGGATTCATCGGGAAGGTCGGGACAACGCTCGGAGAGCTCGGCATCAACATCGCTACGTGGAAGACGGGCCGATCGGCACCCGGCGGCCGCGCACTCTCGTTCATCAGCGTCGACTCCGACGTTCCGAGCGAAGCGATGGCGGCTTTGGCTGAGACCGACCCGATCGAGCGCATCACCAAGGTGCAGTTCTAGCCCGCTGACTTCTGGAAATCGGCCATGAACTCGCACAGGGCCTCAACGCCGGCCATCGGCATGGCGTTGTAAACCGATGCGCGACATCCGCCGACGCTGCGGTGCCCTTTGAGCCCAACCATGCCGCGTTCGGCCGCAGCCGTAACGAACTGGAGTTCCAGGGCGTCGTCCGACAGTCTGAACACGACGTTCATATTCGATCGGCTCGCTGCCTCGACCGGATTGGTGTAGAAGCCGTCGCTCCCGTCGATCGTTCGATACAGCAGGTCGGCGCGGGCATCAGCGGCCGCCTCCATCGCCGGCAGGCCACCGCGGTCCCGCATCCAGTGCAGCACCTTCTCCATCACGTAGATCGGGAACACCGGCGGGGTGTTGTACATCGAATCCTTGGAGGCATGCACGTCGTAGCGGAAGTAGGGCGCCAGATCCCGTTGTGTGTGTCGGAGGGCGCTTCGCCGAATGAATACCAACGCCAACCCGGCGGGGGCGAGGTTCTTCTGAACGCCTCCGTACACCACGTCGAATCGATCCCACGGAACGCGGCGGCTCAAGAGATCCGACGACATGTCGGCCACGAGTGGCACCGCCACGTCCGGCCATTCCTTGTACTGAATACCGCCGATCGTCTCGTTGCTGGTGAGGTGAACATATCGAGTGTCTCCCCGAAGTGAGAACTCGGCTGCTGCGGGCATCCGTGTGTAGCCGATGTCGCGACCGCTCCAGGCCTCATAGACGTCGCCGTGGTGCGCTGCGTCATCGAACGCTTTCGTGGCCCAGGCACCGGTGTCGACGTAGGCGCCTGCCGACGAGCCGGTCAGGAGGTTCATGGGAAGCATGCCAAACTGCATCGTCGCCCCGCCCTGGATGAACAGCACCTCGAAATCGTCCGGCACGGCGAAGAGGTCACGGAGGAGAGTGATCGCACCGCGGTGTATCAACTCGTACGGAGGAGATCGGTGGCTCATCTCGATGATCGACATCCCGGTGCTGCCGTAGTCGACGATCTCGGCCTGGACCTCCTCGAGCACCGGAAGCGGCAACATGCTCGGCCCGGCACTGAAATTGATGGCTCGTACGGATGGGGGCTGCTCTGTCATCGTGTCTGGACGATACCGCGAGTCCTGCGGACAGTACTCAGTACTCAGTAGTCAGTAGTCCGTACTCGGTAGTCAGTAGTCAGTACTCAGTATTCATTTGTCGGGCGTCGCCCATCTATCTCAGTGGACGGTGTCGTGCTAGTTCTGGGCCATGCATGACCATCAACAACTACACGCGTGGGTGGAGAGTCGGCGCCTCGTTTCCCACATCTACCATCTCACGCGCACCTTCCCCGACGATGAGCGGTTCGGTCTCACGTCGCAGCTTCGCCGGGCTGCTGTTTCGATTCCTTCGAATATCGCAGAAGGGGCAGGCAGAGGCGGGACCGGTAGATCGTTCATACAGTTCCTTCGAATCGCCGCCGGTAGCGCCTCGGAGGTCGAGACGCAGCTTCAACTTGCTGCGGACCTCGGCTTCGTCGATTCCGGAGCAGTCGGAGCGTCTCTCGATCAGGTTCGATCGGTCAGAAGGATGCTCTGGGGCCTCGAACGACACTACTCGCGACAGGAATGATGCGATCACAACCGCCTGCTGAGTACTGACTACGGACTACTGACTACTGACTACTCGCTCGTGAACCGCCCGCTGTAGTAGCCCGCCCCCGGCTAGCTCACACGCCCTGCGCGTGGAAGAAGATCCGTCGCTCTCTCGGCTGGTCGAGTTCGGCGTAGAGGACGCGTTGCCACTGTCCGAGCAGGACTTCACCGTCAACGATCGGGATGGTGACCGATGGCTGACCGACAAGCAGTTGCCGCACGTGTGCGTGTCCGTTGATGAACTCGTCTTCTTGCATATTCTCGGTGCGCACATTGTGATCGTCGTGCTCGTAGTAGGCATCGACGGGGATCGTGCGGTCGATCACTTTGCGGAAATCGTTGAGGAACCCTGTTTCGGATTCGTTGATCACGATCGACGTCGTGGTATGCGGCGTGTAGATGGTGATCTGGCCGTGCCCGACCGATGAACGCTTTACGACGTCGCGAACGATCTCGGTGAAGTCCCAGAACTCTTCAGAAGCGCCGGTGTGGAAGTGCATCGCCTCGGTCCGGATCGGCGGGGACTCGGAAACAGCCAGCACAACCGGGGTGCCGACGGGGTCGATTGTGGCTTTTCGAATCGCGATACGCTCGTCCATGGGCTTCCTCGTGGATCGTCGGCGAGACCCTAACGGCCGGGCCAGGTTACCGGGGCACACAACCACCCGCCACGCCATTTCAGACCCGGCCACAAGACGGTCGGTGAGCGCCGGTAGAATCAGCTCTCACCAGTGGAGGAGACCACATGACAGCGACGGTGATCCTTGGCTCCCAGTGGGGCGATGAAGGGAAGGGGAAGATCACCGATCGGTACTCTCGCGACGCCGACATGGTCGTTCGGTACCAGGGTGGCAACAACGCGGGCCACACGATCGTTGTCGAGGGCGAGCGCTTCGCGCTGAGCCTCATCCCGTCAGGCGTGCTCTATCCCCAGGTCACCCCCGTCATCGGCAACGGGACCGTCGTCGATCCGGCCGTCCTCATCCGAGAAATGGATGAGCTCACCGAACGAGGCATCGACCCGTCGCGGGTCCGAGTCTCGGGGAACGCTCACGTCATCATGCCCTATCACCGCAAGTTGGATGCCGTGCTCGAGCGCTACCTGGGCGAAGAGCTCATCGGGACGACTAAACGCGGAATCGGACCGGCGTACATGGACAAGTTCTCCCGCTTCGGAATCCGCATGCAGGACCTCTTCGATCCGAAAATCTTCCGCAAGAAGCTCGAGGTCGTGCTGAAGGACAAGAACAAGCAGCTCCAGAAGGTCTACAACCAATTGCCACTCGACCTCGATGAGATCTACGAGGAGTACCTCGGATACGCGGAGCGGATCGAGGGACACATCACCGACACGTCGCTCCTCGTCTGGGAAGCGATCCACGGGGGCAAGAACGTCCTGTTTGAAGGTGCTCAGGGAACGTTGCTCGACATCGATCACGGCACATACCCGTTTGTGACGTCGTCGAACCCAACTGCCGGCGGCGCTGTCACCGGGTCCGGCGTCGGACCACGCGATATCGACAACGTCATCGGTGTGGCCAAGGCCTACATCTCGAGAGTCGGAACCGGGCCGTTCCCGACGGAACTCCTCGACGAGACCGGCGACCGGATGATCGAGATCGGCGGTGAATACGGCGTGGTGACCGGCCGGCGCCGCCGCTGCGGCTGGCTCGACGCGGTTGCGCTGCGGTACTCGGCTCGGGTGAATGGCCTCACCGAGATTGCGCTCACGAAGCTCGACATCCTGTCCAGCTTCGACCCGATCAAGATCGCCGTGGCCTACGAGCACGACGGCGTGCGCTACGACGAGTTCCCACGTCAGCAGACAGTCCTCTACCACTGCACCCCTATCTACGAGGAGCTCGAGGCCTGGAACACCGACATCACGAAGGTCGCGTCGTACAACGATCTGCCCGACGCAGCGAAGCGGTACGTCGAACGGGTTGAGGAGCTGAGCGGCGTACGCGTCTCGTCCGTCGGCGTCGGCCCCGGCCGAGAAGCCACCCTGATGCGATGACCCTCGTAGCCCACCGCACGACCGACACGCCGAGCGCTCGCACGCAACTCCTGCGCCGCTCGGACTACGGACTACGGACTTCGGAGTACGGGAAATGATCGAGCGCTACTCGCTCCCGGAGATGGCCGCAATCTGGAGCGAGGCAAACAAGCTCGCCGTGTGGAAAGAGGTCGAGACCCTTGTCGTTGAGGCGTGGGCCGACCTAGGAGTTGGATCGATCGAGGCGGCTGCTGCGCTGCGCGCCGCCCCTGAAGTGGCGATCGACGCATGGAAGGAACGGGAGTCGGTCACCAATCACGATGTCGCAGCCTTTGTCGATCTCCTCGCCGAATCGGTCGAAGTCGGGGGTGAGTGGGTGCACTTCGGGCTCACATCGTCCGACGTGGTCGACACGGCCAACGGCGTGCTCCTGCGAGAAGCCGCCGACCTGCTGATCAGTCGGATCGCAGCTTTGTTCAAGGTCATCAAGGCGAAGGCCCTCGAATACCGCAACACGCCGATCATCGGCCGGACCCACGGCATATGGGCCGAGCCGACGTCGTTCGGCCTCAAGCTCGCAAGCTGGGCGTTCGAGATGGAGCGCGACTACCGACGGATGACCCACGCCCGCGACAGCGTGGCGGTCGGGAAGATCTCCGGCGCCGTCGGAACCTACGCCCACACACCGCCGGCCGTCGAGGCCTACGTCTGCGCCAAGCTCGGTCTCGGTATCGAGACGGCGTCGTCCCAGATCACGCACCGTGACCGCCACGCGGAGTTTCTCAATTCGATCGCGCTCACCGGTTCATCCCTCGAGCGGTTCGCCACCGAGATTCGGCACCTGCAACGAAGTGAGGTCGGGGAAGTCCGCGAGTCGTTCGGCGCGGGGCAGAAGGGCTCATCGGCAATGCCACACAAGCGGAACCCGATAGCGTCTGAGAACATCACCGGTATTGCCCGCCTGCTCCGGGGCTACGCATCCGTCGGTATGGAGAACGTCGCTCTGTGGCACGAACGCGACATCAGCCACTCCTCGGCTGAACGGATTGCCCTGCCCGATGCCACCGGTCTGCTCGACTATGCGCTTGTCCGGACAACACGTCTCGTCGATGGCCTCGTCGTCAATACGGACAGGATGGCCCAGAACCTCGAGGCAACGCACGGCCTGGTCTACTCACAGGCGGTCCTGCTCTCCCTCGCCGAGAATGGCCACACGCGTGACGACGCCTATCGAATCGTTCAGCGCAACGCACTCGCCGCCTGGGATGAGGGCGGAAACCTGCTGGACCGACTCGCCGCCGACCCGGAGTGTGACCTCAGCGAAGATGACCTCGCCGCCTGTTTTTCAACGGAGCGATTCCTCCGGAACACGGCTGGGGTGTTTGATCAACTCGAAGGATCGACCCTCTGACCCACGACCCGGAAACAGAAGACGCGAGGTTTCCGGGAAGCGGCTCAACCGATGCCGTCGTCTGGAAGCCCCCAATGGACACCCGAAACTATCAATCGATAGAATCGGCTCAATCCACCGTCGACACCCCTGGAGGTGCCACATGAAGTCATACCAGATCGCACTCATCCCCGGCGACGGTGTTGGTGTCGAGATCACCGATGAGGCGGTGCGCGTTCTCGACGCCGCAGCCGACATCTACGGGTTTGAGGTCGCCACCGAGAGCTTCGACTGGTCGTGTGATCGCTATCTCGCAACCGGGTCGATGATGCCGGAGAACGCTCTCGAGACGCTTTCTGCGTTTGATTCCATCTTCCTTGGATGCATCGGCGATGCCGACAAGGTCGAGGATCACGTCTCCCTCCAGATGCTGCTGGCGATCCGCAAGGGCTTCGACCAGTACGTGAACCTCCGTCCGATCAAGCTGTATCCGGGTGTCTCCTCACCGATCAGCACGGCAACCCCAGAAACGGTGGACATTCTGGTGATCCGGGAGAACACCGAAGGTGAATACTCTGGAAACGGCGGATTCTTCAAACGCGGCACGCCGGACGCTTTCGCTCTCCAGACCGGCATCTTCACCTGGAAGGGATGCGAGCGCACGATTCGCTACGGCTTCGAAGCGGCGCGGAAGCGGCAGAAGCTGGGTTCCTCGGCACCCGTCGGCCGGGTCACCAACTGCACGAAGTCGAACGCACTCAACTACTCCATGGTGTTCTGGGACGAGGCCTACGACTTCGTGGCACAGGACTACCCGGACATCGAGACCGACATGGCGCTGGTAGACGCCTTGACGATGTGGTTCGTCAAGAACCCCGACTACTTCGACGTCGTGGTGGCCTCGAATCTGTTTGGCGACATCATCACCGACCTCGGAGCGATGCTCCAGGGGGGAATGGGATTCGCCGCCGGCGGGAACGTCAATCCCGAGGGCGACTACCCGTCGATGTTCGAGCCCATCCATGGTTCGGCACCGAAGTACACCGGGCAGAGTGTGGTCAACCCGATCGCGACCATCGAAGCCGTCCGCATGATGCTGAGCAACCTCGGAGAGACGGAGGCAGCCGACCACATCGAGGCCGCAATCGCCGCCACCTTGAGTGCGGGCGAGACCCGGACGAAGGACATGGGCGGCTCGAGTTCGACAGTGGAAATGGGATCCGCGGTCGTTGCCGCCATGCGCTCAACCGCCTAGACACAAGGGAGCCTCAGACATGAGCAAGGTCACAGTCGGAGTGGCCGGATTCGGGGTGATCGGACAACGGCTGGACGATGGTGTCGCTCGGCAAGAGGACATCGTGGGCTTGTTCGAAGAGGCGGTCGGCATGTCTGGGAAGGACATCATGTTCGCGATCAGCATTCCGCAGGAGTCCGTGGCCATTCCCGAGACGATTGACGGGTTTCGGGCGGCGCTCGAGATGCAGACGGATCGCCTCGAAGGTGTCGCCCTCACCAACCAGTACCTCGGCATCCAACGGTCCGCAGCGAGCAACCCATAAAGGAGGCGGCAAGGTGACGATTTCGACCCTGGAGGATCTCGATGTGCAAGGGCGGACTGTCCTGCTGCGCGTTGACATCAACTCCCCAATCGACCGGACCACGGGAAAGATCAACGACGACAACCGGCTCAACATGAGTCTGCCTACGATCGCTGACTTGGCCGACGCTGGGGCACGAGTCGTGATCATCGCCCACCAGGGTGACACGCTCGACTATCACAATCTCGTGTCGCTACGCGAACATGCGGATGTCCTATCGGAGAAACTCGGCCGCAAGGTCGCGTTCATCGACGACGTCGCCGGGCCCGCAGCCAGGGCGGCCATCCAGGCGCTCGGCAATGGCGAGATCCTGCTGCTCGAGAACCTCCGCATCCTGACTGAGGAGGTGTCGATGTTCGAGGGCGCGGTGAAGCTCACACCTGCCGAGATGACCAGCACCTACTTGGTGCGGAATCTGGCGCCGATGGTCGACGTCTACGTGAACGACGCATTCGCCGCAGCCCACCGCAACGCACCGTCGATGGTCGCGTTCCAGGAGTTGCTGCCAACGGCGGGCGGCCGGCTGTTGATCGACGAGGTCACGGCCCTGTCTGGAGTGTCGTCTGCTCCCAATCGTCCGTGTGTCTTCCTGCTGGGCGGACTGAAGATCTCGGACGCGTTCTCGATGATGGACAAGGTGCTGGCCGACGGAACCGCCGACACGATCCTCACAACGGGTATCACCGCCAACGTGATGCTGATCGCACGCGGTGTCGACCTCGGGGAGCCGACCACGGCATTCATCAACGACCGTTCTCTGGATGCCTTCATCCCTCGTGCCGCTGAACTGCTCACGGTCTACGGGGACCGCATCGAGGTGCCGACCGACCTCGCCTTCGACGTAGGCGGCGAGCGTCGGGAGGTCGCCGTTGCCGATCTTCCCACCGATCACCTCCTGATCGATGTAGGGAGGGAGACGGTCGCCGCCTACGAGGCCGTGATCGCGGACGCTGCAACGCTGTTCGTCAACGGCCCGGCCGGGGTCTACGAATCGGCGGCAGGTGAGTACGGCACTCGGTCATTGTGGGAAGCCGTCGCGGCGTCCGACGGGTACTCCGTGATCGGCGGAGGTGACACGGTTGCGAGCGCCAGACGTTTCGTCGACCCGGACGACATTGGCTTCATCAGCACCGGAGGTGGTGCATTGATCCGTTTCCTCAGCGGCCAACCCCTCCCCCTCATCGAAGCGATGGAGAAAGCCGCGGAGCGCTTCGCGCGGTAGTCCGTAGTCCGTAGTCCGTAGTCCGTAGTCCGTAGTCCGTAGTCCGTAGTCCGTAGTCCCCGGATTCTGTCTCGGATCTCGGGTCTCGGGTCTCGGGTCTCGGGTCTCAAGTCTCGGACCTCGTGTTCGGCACTTGACCCCTGAAGAAGAGACTCGCGGTTACGTTCGCTTTGGCCTGGCTATCAGCTCCGCGAGATCGTTCCCTCCCAGGTGCCGACCTTGTCTCCCTTCATCGCTTCCTTGTCAAACCAGAAGCTCGTCACCGCCTTGGTCTCCGTGTAGAACATGACTCCGTCGCGACCCATCACGTGCAGGTCTCCGAAGAAGCTCTTCTTGTGACCGCTGAACGGGAAGACCGAAATCGGGACCGGGATTCCAACATTGACCCCGACCATCCCCGCATCGATGCGCCGGGCGAACTCGCGGGCGTAGTAGCCGCTCTGGGTGAAGATCGAGGCGCCGTTTGCGAACTCGCTCTCGTTGATGAGCTCGACCCCTTCGTTGAAGTCGGCAACTCGCTTCACGTACAGGACGGGTCCAAAGACCTCTTGATTGCCACAGGACATCTCGGGCGTCACGTGATCGAACACCGTGGGTCCCATGAAGAACCCGCCCTCGTAGCCCTCTACCTCGAAGGACCGCCCGTCGAGCACCGGCACGGCGCCTTCTTCGACCGATTTCTCAATCCACTCGTTGACGAACGCGAAATGCTCCGCGTTGACGAGCGGACCCATCTCAGTCGTCTCGTCGTAGGCCGGACCGATCTTCCGCTCCCTGGCGAGCTCGGCGATCGTTGCAACGAGTTCATCGGCGATCGAATCCTCAACGGCGATGGCGGGGAGCGCCATGCAGCGTTCACCTGCGCAGCCGAATGCCGAGTTGATGATCCGTTGTGCCGTCGCCCGGATCGGCGCGTCGGCCATCACGAGTGCATGGTTCTTGGCCTCAGTGAGCGCCTGGACCCGCTTGCCGTGCGAGGTGGCCGTCGTGTAGATGTGGAGCCCAACGGCGGTTGATCCAACGAAGCTCACCCCTTGCACCTTGGGATGCGTGAGCAGCCGCTCGGCTTCATGCCGTGAACAGGTAACGAGGTTGAACACGCCTGGCGGTAGCCCCGCACCTTCCAGCAGCTCTGCCATCCTCATAGCGGTCTGCGGAACGAATGAGGCGGCCTTGAGGACGAAGGTGTTGCCGGTCGTGACGGCGAGCGGCATCATCCAGCCCATGGGGATCATCGCTGGGAAGTTCCAGGGAACGATCCCAGCGAACACACCGAGCGGCTCCCGATACGTGACCGTGTCGTAGCCGTCCGCCACGTTCATCAAAGAGTCGCCCATCATGGTGACGGGAGTGGCGCACGCGAGTTCGACGACCTCGATCGCCTTCAGCACATCGCCTCGCGCCTCCGTGTACGTCTTGCCCATCTCGGTCGCGAGCAACATGGACAGGTCGTGAAGGTTCTCTTCGAGGAGAACCTTGAGATTGAACATCACTTGCACCCGTTTGGTGATCGGGGTATCACGCCATGCGGGGAAGGCTGCGGCCGCCGCCTCGACGGCCGCGTCGACTTCGTCGGCGGTACAGCGCGGGGCTTCCGCCATCACCTCGCCGGTGCTGCTGTTGGTGATGTCGTAGTAGACACCGCTCTCGGTGTCCTTCCACTCCCCTGCGACCAGGTACTTCAGGCGTTTCGCCATGAACTCGCTCCTCCTCGAAACCACACTTCGACGGTCATCGCAGACTATTCGATCTTCTGAAAATCCATAAAGCGGCTGCCCGTCGAACCAGCTCCATGTTTTCGCTCACACGCTACGACGGACTTGTCAACAACTGGCGCAAAGCTCCACTGTGTGATCATGGGGGCATGACGATGACCGCGAGCGGCACATGACAGAGAGTTTGCCCGCCACTGAACCCGGTCTCGGTGAGGACGGCCAATTCCAGACCGGGCGAGTGGCGTCGATCGCTGCCGGCCACGCCGTCCACGACACGTACACCGCCTTCCTCGCCCCGCTGCTGCCCACCTTCGTTGAGAAGTTCTCTCTGACCAACGCTGCCGCCGGTCTTCTGGCGGCATTCCTGCAGCTCCCCTCGCTCTTGCAGCCGGCGATCGGCCACCTCGCCGACCGCACAGCCATCCGATGGATCGTTGTGCTCGGACCGGGCATCACGGCAACCGCGATGAGCTTCCTGGGCTGGGCCCCCACGTATGCGGCACTTGCCCTCATCCTGCTCGTCGCCGGATTGAGCGTCGCCGCGTTCCACGCCACCGCGCCGGTCGCCGTCGGGTATCTCTCCGGGAATCGACTCGGTCGCGGCATGGGCTTCTGGATGGTCGGAGGCGAGATCGGCCGCACATTGGGACCGCTCATCATCGTCAGCGCGCTCGCCGTGATGTCCCTGAAACAGATTGCGTTCCTGTCCATCGCGGGCATTGCAACATCCGCACTCCTCTACTTCCGTCTCCGGGGGGTACCGCTTCAGACCCGCGAACACGGACAGCAGGTCCCGTGGAGGACCGCCCTGCGGGGGATGCGCAGCTTCATGCTGGTGCTCGGAGGTCTCACCGTCATGCGGAGCATGATGATGCTGGCCACGACGGTCTTCCTGCCGTTGTACCTCACCGAGAGTGGATCGAGCATCTGGCTTGCTGGGGCCGCTCTGTCGATTGTCGAAGCCGCAGGGGTTGCCGGGGCTTTCGCCGGCGGCTGGATCAGCGACCATGTCGGTCGTCGATCGGTGCTCATCTTCGGTCAGGTCACCGCCCCCGTGGCACTCCTCATCTTTCTCGTCGCCGACGGATGGGTGCGCGTTGCAGCGCTCCCTCTGATCGGGTTCTCTCTGCTCGCCGTTCCGCCGGTGTTCATGGCCCTCGCACAGGAGCAGGCTCCGAGAAGTCGAGCGCTTGCCAACGGGCTCTACCTCTCGATGTCAATGGTGATCCGCTCAATCGCAGCCGTCGTCTACGGCGCGTTCGCCGACCGTTTTGGTCTCGACACTGCCATGGTCATGGGAGCGATCGCCATGTTCGGCGGCCTCCCCCTTGTCTGGCTCCTGTTCCGCCCGACCGCCATGCCCCGCACCGAGCACTGAACCTATCTCCCCGGCACGAAACCCCGGCCCAATTCCTCCCCCTCAGGGGGAGGAATCGGACTGAGGGGGAGGAATCCGACAGCCGAGCTCAGCTTCTTGCTGCTACGAGCGAATCCTCGAACGCGGTCAGCGTCTCGGCCACGTCTTCATCGGTGTGCGCCGACGAGATGAACCAAGGCTCCTTGGCGTCATCACAGGGCATCACCCCACGATTGATCATCCCGAGCACGACGGCCTCATACAGGTCCTCGTCGTGGGCGGCGGTGTCGCGGTACTCCTTCAGCTCCCCGTCGCTGAAGAACACCGAAAACATCGACGGAATGCCGACGATCGACGCCGGCTCTGAATGGTTGGCACAGATCTTGGCGAGTCCCGCCATGAGCGCATTGCCGACCTTGTCGATCTGGGCATAGGGTGCACCCGTGGAGAGCTCGGCGATCGTGGCGACGGTTGCCGCCGCACCGATCGAGTTGCCCGAATAGGTGCCGGCCTGCATGACACCACCCTCGGCCCATGCCGACATGACTTCCTGGCGTCCACCGATGGCGGCGATCGGATATCCGTTGCCCATCGACTTCGCGTACGTGCCGATATCCGGGACGATGCCGAAGTATTCGGCTGCCCCGCCGAGGCCCATCCGGAACCCCGTCTTCACCTCGTCGAAGATGAGCATCGAACCCCACTCTTCAGTGATGGCCCGGAGACCCTCGAGATATCCGTCGACCGGCATGAGGCCGAACACGTTGCCCAGGACCGGTTCGGCGAGGATTGCCGCGATCCGGTGCCCATCGTTCTGGAACAACCGCTCCATGAAGTCAAGGTCGTTGAACGGCGCGATCCTGATGTAGTCGCGGATCGTCGCCGGCACGCCGGAAGACACCTCGAACGGCACAGGGGAACGCCTGCTCCCGAGGTTGCCGACAGGCGAACCGGCCGTTGAGTACCCCACGTAGTCGTGGGCACCGTGATAGGCGCCCTCGAACTTCACGATCAGATCACGGCCGGTGACGGCTCTGGCGAGCCGGATCGCGTGCATCGTGGCTTCGGTTCCGGTATTGGTGAAACGGAGTGTGTCGATCCAGGGGATAGCATCTCGCATCGCTTCGGCAGCCTGGACTTCGATCGCCGTTGTCATAGCAAAGACGGTTCCGCGCGAGGCTGCTTCGGACACGGCGTCGACCACGGGCTGATGGCCGTGTCCGAGAATGATGGGCCCAAAGCCGAGCTGGTAGTCGATGTACCGTTTCCCGTCCATGTCGAATGCGTACGCACCTTCGCCGCGATCGATGACGAGCGTGTCTTCGTCACCCCAGTAACGGAAGCCGCTCGACACTCCGTTGACCAACGCCTTGTTCGCGCGCGCAAACCATTCGGCTGTCTTGGGACCCTGAAGACTCATCTTGCTCACCCTTCCATGGGGGACCCGCGGCACGGTGCCACGCGGCCGGCATCAACGCCGATCATACCGGCTGGCGCCGATCCTCGAACCATGGAGCGAAGCCAAGCTGGCACATCCGTCGCACCTTCAGGCGCCTGTTCAATCGACTACATTGCGGAGCAACGTCGCCACACAACGAAGGAGACCGGCTTGGCCCGGGATCTTGATATCTACCTCGCGGGTGAATGGGGCCCGGGGACCGGGGATGAGTATCGCGAGATCACCAGCCCCGGCTCAGGCGAGCACATCGCCACCGTTCCACTCGCGTCTCGTGGGGACATCGATCGAGTGGTTCAAGCGGCGCGAAAGGCCCAGGACGACTTCCGGCACTGGACGGCAATCGAGCGAGCGGCCCTCCTCCATCGCATCGCCGAAGCGGTGGCAGAGAACATCAACGAGATCGCTCGTATTCAGACGCTCGAACAGGGCAAGCCGTATCACGAGGAGTCCCTTGCCGACATCGCAGAGGCGAACCAGTACTTCCTGAATGCAGCGGAAGACGTGAAGCGCCTCACCGGGAGTGTCATCCCGACGTCCGACCGCAACAAGCGCATGTTCACCTTCCATCGCCCGGTCGGTGTATGGGCGGCAATCACGCCGTGGAACTTCCCGGTCACTATTCCGCTCGAGTACATCGGACCTGGACTCGCCGCGGGCAACGCGATCATCGCAAAACCCCCAGAGTTCACCTCGTGGGGCCTCCTGAAACTCGCGGAGGCCTTCGATGCTGCCGGCGTGCCGAAGGGCCTGGTCTCGATCATCCCGGGGGGCGGCGAGATCGGGGAAGCATTGGTGACGCACCCCGGCATCGACGCCATCGGCTTCACCGGCTCATCGGCAACCGGGAAACGAATCCTCTCGCAGATGGGGATCAAGCGGTCGGTCATGGAGATGTCGGGCAACGGTCCCACCATTGTCACCGAAGATGCGAATCTCGAGGCCGCAGCCGAACTTGCCGTTTTCGGCGCCCGATACAACGCAGGGCAGGTGTGCTGCGCGACCGAGAAAGTGATCGTTCTCGAGTCGGTCCACGACGAGTTCGTGGAGCGAGCGCTTGACCACGCATCGCAGATCATCCTGGGCGATCCGTTCGACGAGGAAACAACGATGGGTCCACTCAACAACGAGCCGACGGCCCACAAGATGGACCTCCACGTCGCCGACGCTCGCGAGCGAGGAGCGAAGGTTCTGACCGGCGGCAGGCGCGCGGCCGGATTCCCCACCGATCTCTACTACGAATTCACAATGATCGACGCCGTACCGGAAGATGCCCTGGTGTCACGGGACGAAACGTTCGGCCCGGTCCTGCCGGTGGTAACCGCTCGAGATGACGAAGAGGCGATCGCCATCACGGCTCGCGGCGACCTCGGCCTTCAAGCAGCCGTCTTCACCTCGTCGATCGACAAAGCCTTCTGGTACACCGACCGCATCCGATCCGGCACAGTGGTCATCAACGACTCAACAGACTTCTGGGAGACGTTCCAGCCGTTCGGAGGTGCGGCGGGGACGGCTTCCGGCTGGGGCAGAGGAACCATCGACGACTTCACCGACCTCCAAACGATGGTGATCGACATAGGAAGGTGAGATGACGGCGGCAGTGAGCATCCGCGGAGTGACAAAACGTTTCGGCACCGACGTGACCGCTGTCGACAACGTGTCGCTCGACGTAGCGGATGGCGAGTTCTTCTCGCTGCTCGGTCCCTCTGGATGTGGGAAGACAACCATGCTCCGGATGGTCGCCGGCCTCGAGTTTCCGACCGAGGGCAGCATCCAGGTTTTCGGTGAGGAAATGGCCCTCCGGCCGCCGAACAAGCGGCCGATCAACACCGTGTTCCAGTCGTACGCACTCTTCCCCCACATGACCGTTGAGAAGAACGTGGCGTTCGGTCCACAGATGCGCAATGTGCCCAAGGGCGAGATCGCCACCCAGGTTGCCCAGGCGATCAAGGCGGTCCATCTCGAGGGTATGGAACAGCGCAAGCCGAACCAACTCTCGGGTGGCCAGCAGCAGCGCGTGGCGCTCGCCCGGGCCCTCGTGAATAGGCCGAAGGTCCTCCTGCTCGACGAACCGCTCGGTGCACTCGACCTCAAGCTGCGCCAGGCGATGCAGATCGAACTCAAGGACATCCAGTCCGAGGTCGGGATCACCTTCATCTACGTGACTCACGACCAAGAAGAGGCCCTCACAATGTCCGATCGGATCGGCGTGATGGACTTCGGCAAGCTTCTCCAAGTCGGCACGCCCGAAGAGATCTACGAACATCCGGTCAGTCGGTTCGTCGCCGAGTTCATCGGCGAGACGAATTTCATCGACGGCACCGTCACGGACGACGGGCGGATCCGGATCGGAGAAGGCGAGTTCGTCTATGCCCGCTGCAACGCGTCGGCCGGGACCGACGTGACACTCACCCTCCGGCCCGAGAAGGTTCAGATCCACACGCGCAACGCTGCGAACATTCCTTCGGAGCGGAACCAGCTTCCTGCCACGATCACGCGACAGCTCTACTTCGGAGAGTCGATCTACTACGAGATCGAGATCCCCGGCGGCGAAGTGATTGACGCGCGCCTCGAGAACATCCCGTCGCTCCGCCGCTGGAAGGCGGGAGAAGAGGTCACGGTGAGCTTCCATCGGGAGGCTGCGGAAGCGCTCACGTCATGACGATGCTCGAAGACCCCCCGCCGGAGGTCGCAACCCCCGACCTCGAGAAGAAGGCAGAACGGGCAGAGGGCTGGCGGGGCTTCTTCACTGCCCTGCCCACCTATGCCTATCTCGTCTTCTTCTTCGTCCTCCCGCTCATCATCATCGTGGTGTTCTCGTTTACCGAGCGGAGCAGGACAGGGAAGCCACTTCTCGGAGAGTGGACGCTCGAATGGTGGATCAAGCTCGGCGAGCCGCTCGTCCGAACGGTCGCCGTGCGCAGTCTCTGGCTGGCGTTCCTCAACACGATGTTCTGCCTCCTCATCGGCTACCCGTTCGCCTACTGGATCGCCACACGCAAGCGGGCAATAACCCGCAACTTCCTCCTCGTGCTCGTCCTCATCCCGTTCTGGTCGAACTTCCTCGTCCGCACCTATGCGTGGCGGACGCTGCTCGACTCGAATGGCCTCGTCACCGAGATCGGCGAGTGGACCGGCCTGTGGGGCAAGATGCTGTTCACCGAACCGGCGGTCTTCATCGGGCTCCTCTACGGCTATCTGCCGTTCATGGTCCTCCCGCTCTACGCCGCCATCGAGCACCTCGACTGGAACCTCGTCGAGGCGGCGCGGGACCTCTACGCGAGTGCGTGGAAGGCGTTCACCAAGGTCACCCTGCCACTCTCGAAGCCGGGCATCATCGCCGGGTCGATCCTCGTGTTCATCCCGAGTCTCGGTGCATACGTCACACCCGACCTCCTCGGCGGAGCGAAGACCACCCTGCTCGGCAACTACATCGTCACCCAGTTCAAGTCGGGAAGAAACTGGCCGTTTGGCGCGACCCTCTCAGTAACGATCCTCGCGGTGATGATGATCGCCACCGTCATCTACTTCCGGAAGGGAGGGAGGACGCTGTGAGTGTGCAGCAAGGCACCGCACATCGGCCGTGGGTGGACCGCCTCCTCAGCGTCAACGGTTGGCTGGTCTTCGGCTTCCTCTACTTGCCCATCCTCATCCTCGTGATCTACTCGTTCTCAGACAGTCGGAACGTCGGCGACTGGGGCGGGTTCACGCTGAGGTGGTACGACCGAATGCTCAACAACCCCGAGATGATGAACGCCCTTGGGAACTCCGTGAAGGTCGCCATCGTCTCGACGCTGGTTGCCACCGTGCTCGGCACGATGGCCGGCATTGCCCTGGATCGGTACCGCAAGTGGCTTGGGAAGCAAGCGTTCGACGTCATTCTCTACCTGCCCGTCATCATTCCCGAGGTGACGATGGGTGCAATGCTCCTCATTTGGTTCACGCAGGTGCTCCCAATCAATCTCAGCATCTGGACGATCATCCTCGGCCATATCGCCTTCTCGGCGTCCTTCGTTGCGATCGTCGTGCGAGCACGCCTCGGGAACCTCGACGATTCCCTCGAGGAGGCGGCAATGGACCTCTACGCAAACCGCTGGACGACGTTCCGGAGGATCACCCTGCCGCTCATCATGCCGGGTGTCCTGGGTGGTGCGCTGCTCGCCCTCACCCTCTCCCTCGACGACGTGATCATCACGGAGTTCGTTCAGGGGCCGGGCGCGAACCTCCTGCCCGTCTATGTGTTCGGCTTGATCAGGCGGCAGGTCACACCGGAAATCAACGCCGTGTCAACACTCATGCTGGCGATCTCGATGGTGCTCGTCTTCATTTCCCTGGGGTTCCAGGCGAAATCCGGGATGGGCAGAAGCAACAAGGAGGAATAGAACATGAAGAGACTCTTGATACTGATTGCAGTGGTGGCGATGCTCACCGCCGCGTGTAGCAGCGACTCGGATGACGAAACCACAACCACCGCTGCATCGGGGACGGACGAGACCACAACGACGGCCGCGACGGACAGCGGCGGCAGCGATCTCGATGGAATGATCGCGGCGTGTGCGCCCGGCCAAACCGACGGTGATCTCAACTTCTACAACTGGACGGAATACATTCCCTACGGATCTGCCGCAGAGGACTTCGAGGTCACCGACCTCGTCGCGAAGTTCGAGGAGGAGTACGGCGTCAAGATCATCCAGACGTTCTACGAAGACAACGAGACGATGCTCGCTCAGATCGAGGCCGGTGGGGCCCCATACGACCTGATC
>Ga0316197_10000750_pt1 | contig 22758 bp, 15 predicted proteins | sample OudBiesiAoxic_MG_FD_204939 | JGI IMG/M metagenome (GOLD analysis project Ga0316197, IMG submission 204939) | Coastal sediment microbial communities from Oude Bieten Haven, Netherlands - site A oxic | ecosystem: Environmental > Aquatic > Marine > Coastal > Sediment | place: Netherlands... | reverse complement strand
CGCGCGAGGAGCAGCCTCGGAGCGTTCCGTTCAGCGAGTTCGTCACCGACGTCTCCGCGGGCAAGGTTCAGAAGGTCAAAATCCGCCCACAAGACAACAGCGGCGAGTACACGTACTGGCTCAAGTCTGCAGATGAAAGCGCGCAAGGTCAGCGTGGCGTCCGCAACGAGAAGGTCACCGTTGGTATCATGGGCGAGCAGATCAACCAGCAGTTGCTCGATAACGAAGTGAGTGTCGAGTACCTGCCCGAAGATCAAAACAGCCTCTGGACGAGCATCTTGGTGACCTGGCTTCCGATGATTTTCCTCGTAGGCATCCTTCTGTTCTTCATGCGACAGCTTCAGGCGTCCGGCGGCAAGGCGATGAGCTTCGGCAAGTCGCGCGCGCGCTTGCTCAACGAGTCTCAGAACAAGGTCACGTTTAAGGACGTTGCTGGGATCGACGAGGCCAAAGACGACTGCGAAGAGATCATCGCCTTCCTGAAAGACCCGAAGAAGTTCCAGCGCCTCGGGGGCCGTATTCCGAAGGGGGTGCTGCTCATGGGTGCGCCTGGCACTGGTAAAACGCTTCTGGCGCGCGCCATTGCCGGCGAGGCCGGGGTTCCGTTTTTCAGCATTTCCGGCTCGGACTTCGTCGAAATGTTCGTCGGCGTGGGTGCCTCACGAGTTCGTGATTTGTTCGAGCAGGGCAAAAAGCATGCGCCGTGCATCATCTTCATCGACGAGATCGACGCCGTCGGCCGCCATCGGGGCTCTGGGCTGGGCGGTGGTCACGACGAGCGCGAGCAGACTTTGAACCAGCTCCTGGTCGAAATGGATGGTTTCGAATCGAGCGAAGGTGTCATCATCATCGCGGCGACCAACCGGCCCGACGTCCTGGACCCGGCGATCCTTCGTCCCGGCCGCTTCGACCGCCGCATCATCGTGCCCCGACCCGACTTGAACGGCCGCCAGGGCATTCTCGCGGTGCACACCCGAAAGGTGCCTCTCAGTGACGACGTCCAGCTGGACATCATCTCTCGCGGTTCGCCTGGTTTCTCAGGCGCTGACCTCGAGAACCTAGTCAACGAGGCCGCGCTCCTCGCAGCCCGTCAGGACAAGGACGTCGTCTCCATGTCTGACTTCGAAATGGCAAAAGACAAGGTCATGATGGGCTCAGAGCGCCGCTCCCTGGTCATCAGCGAGCACGAGCGCAAGACGACGGCATATCACGAAGCCGGTCACACCTTGGTAGCCTGGAAGCTGCCCAACCATGACCCCATTCACAAGGTCACGATCATTCCCCGCGGCCCCGCACTTGGTCTCACGATGGCGCTCCCGGAGGAGGACCGCCTGAGCTACAGCGCGGACTGGGTGCTCGATCGAATCGCCATGGCGCTCGGCGGGCGTCTGGCCGAAGAGGTGGTGTTCGACCAGCTCACGACCGGCGCGGCCGACGATTTCAAGAAGGCCACCCAGCTTGCTCGCTCGATGGTCACCGAGTGGGGCATGAGCGCATCACTCGGCCCGCTTTCCTACGTCGAGAAGGAGGAGACGGGCTTCCTCGGCCAATCCTATCACAAGGACTACTCCGAAGAGACGGCCAAAGAGATCGATGACGAGGTTCGCAGCATCATCAGTGCCCAGTACGATCGCGCCAAGGCGATCGTCGAAGGGCACCGCACGGAGCTCAATGCGATCGCCGAGGCCTTGCTCGAGCGAGAGACACTCGGTCGCGAAGAGATCGAGGCGATCATGTCCGGCAACGAATTGCCGCCGTCGGTCACCGTGAGCGTGCCGACGTACGCGGAGAAGCGCCGCGAAAGCGAAGAAAAGCGAAAGGGCGCGATCTTTCAGCCCCGTCCTCGCGAGGTTCCCAGCGCAGGGTAGACGACGGAGGTCCTGATGCCCGAGCTGTGGGGCGTCCTCAATGTGACGCCGGATTCGTTCAGCGACGGGGGCAAGTACCTGGAGCGTGCCGCGGCGGTCGATCATGGCCGGCGGTTGCTGCAGGAGGGCGCCGACGTCCTCGATATCGGTGGGGAATCGTCGAGACCGGCCGGCCGAACCTATGGCCAAGGCTTCGAGCAGGTGCCTGCTGCCGAAGAGATTCGGCGCGTCGTGCCGGTCATCGAAGTCCTGGCGGGGCAGCTCGGGGCGCGTGTTTCAATCGATACGGTCAAGCCGGAGGTCGCAGCGGCGGCGCTCGCGGCAGGCGCCAGCGTCGTCAACGACGTGCGTTGCGCCGAAGATCCTGCGCTCGCTGAGGCCGCCGCGGCAAAGAGCGCCGACTACGTCATCATGCACAACCGCGGGCGAGGCGAGGTGCAGTCGCCGAACACCGACTATGGAGACGTCGTCGAGAACGTGCTCACCGAGCTCTTGGCAGCCGCTGAACGCGTGGAACGTGCCGGGGTACGGCGGGCGTCGGTCTGGCTCGACCCGGGGCTCGGATTCGCAAAGACGGCCGCCCAGTCGGCCGTGCTGCTAAGTTCTCTTGGGCGTTTCCGAAAGACCGGATACCGTGTACTAGTGGGGCCTTCGCGGAAATCCTTCATCGCCGAGCTTGCGCCTAATCCAGGCGGAGAGCCGCCTCCTGCCGACGAACGCCTCGGCGGCACGGCGGCCGCAGTTGCGATCTGCGCAGCTGCACGAGTCGATGCGGTACGCGTCCACGACGTGTTTGCGATGCGCCAGCTGATTCGAGTAACGCAGGCCATTCACGAAGCCGGAGGAGGCGAACGGTGATCGAGGTGCTCACCAGCGTCTTGAGCGAGCTCGGTTCCAGCTTTTCGAGCTTCTTTCAGCGGAACCCTTGGGACGTGCTGCACGACGTGCTGGACATCGGGCTCGTTGCGGTTCTCATCTACTGGGCCTTGGTCATCTTGCGTGGAACCCGCGCGATGCAGGTGGCCATTGGACTCTGTCTCGTTTTCGTCGGCTATCTTTTTGCGCGTCGCGTCGGCTTGGTGACCGTCACCACGATTCTGGATTCCGTGCTCGCCTATCTGGCGGTCATCGTCGTCATCATCTTCCAGTCCGACATTCGACGCGCGCTCGCGCGAATGGGAAGGCGACCCCTGCTTCGGGGGCAGCGTACCGCCAAGGAGACCCAGACGATCGAAGAAGTGATCAAAGCCGCTGGGACCCTTGCACAGAAACGCATCGGGGCCTTGGTTGCCTTCGAGCGGAGCGCGGCGCTCGACGAGTTCATCGAGCGGGGTACCGAGGTGGATGCCGCCGTTAGCAGAGAGCTGCTGCACAGCGTGTTCGTACCGAGCTTCGAGAACCCCATGCATGACGGCGCGGTCGTGATCCGCGAGGGTCGAATCTGGCAGGCCGGTGTGTTCCTGCCGATGGCAGGCTCTGCCGGAGGCGACCGTTCCTTGGGTGCTCGCCACCGCGCCGGGCTTGGCATCACCGAAGAAACCGATGCGGTCGTGGTCGTCGTCAGCGAAGAGCGTGGGGCGATTTCTCTCTGCTTCGACGGCAACATCGTTCGGAACCTCGACGTTGGGTCGCTTCGAGATGCGCTTTACGGCCTCTTTTACGCCCCCAAGCGCAGCCGCCGCAAAGCGGCGGATCGGCGCACGACCTTGGCGCCTCCCGAGGCAAGCCGTTCGCAAAGCCCAGACGCCGTCATCACGGTGAAGAAGGCGGAGGAAACGCGGTGAGCGCCATCGCTGAAGCACTGAACGCCCTGCGGCTCTTCGTGACGGAGAACCTGGGACTCAAAGCCAGCGCGCTCGGCATCGCGATCCTCATGTTCTCGCTCGTGCACGGCGCAGAGGACATGGAGCGAAACGTTTACGTCGACGTCGTTGTCCGGCCGCCACCCGACGCCAAGGACATGATCCTGGTGACCGAGACGCCGGACCGGGTACGCGTGCGTCTCAAAGGTAGCCGTGCCCGTCTGAACTCACTCCGGCAGGAAGCGCTGCCCGCGGTCGACGTGGAGCTCAAGTCCCGCGACGACTCGCGGTACTATTTCGAGAAAGAGATGTTCGATTTACCAACGGGTGTTTCGGTCCTGCAGGTCGTGCCGCCTTCCTTGGTGTTCAAGTGGGCGCCTCGGGCCGTCCGCGACATTCCAGTCGAGGTCTTTCTAGAGGGCGCGCTGGCCCCGGGCCTGGAGTGGGCGGGGGAAGCCGAAGTCTTTCCGGAGGCGGTCGAGGTTGATGGACCGCGAGATGTCGTCAACTCGATCCGCACGGTTCGTTCGATGCAGGTCGACGTGTCACAGCTCGAAGAAGGTGTGGTTCAGCGCGAGATTCAACTCGTCGCGGCTCCCGCGAACACGAGCTTCGATACCCAGAGCGTTCTGGTGACCCTGCGGGTCCAACCCAAGTTGAAAGTTCGTGTGCTCTCGCCGCTGCGGGTCGACGCCGAAGGGGTCGTTCCTCGAGCGCTCCGGCCTCGCGCGGTCGCCGCCCGCATCCGTGGCCCCGAGACGCTGGTAGACGCCTTGAACCCCGCTTCGGTGCTCGCCATCGTGAGCCTGAGCGAGGCCTCGACGAAGAAGGGTCCGGTAGCGGTGCCGGTCGAGCTTCGCGGCCTGCCTGAGGGCATCGAGGTGCTCGGGGTCGAGCCATCGGCCGTCACCGTCCTGTTCAACGAGCCCCTCGTTCCCTAGCCACCTTCGGCTCGCCCAACCAGACCCAATGACCCGGGAGCGCTTTGGCGGAGGCACGGGGCGTCGCCCGTGCCTAGCTAGCGGGCAAGCTCGAATTCTTTCCTGGCCGCCGCTGCGATGCCGTTCGCCATGGCCTCGATTCGGTCCTGTTTGGGGCCTTCGATCATCACACGGAGCTTCGGTTCGGTGCCGCTCCATCGGACCAGCACCCGGCCGTTTTTCCCGAGCGACTTCTCCGCACGAGCGATCGCGCGACTGGTCTTGGGTAGCTCTTGGAGCGCGCGGCGATCGGGCAGTGTGACGTTCACCAGAACTTGTGGCACTCGCTGCATCGCCTCGCTTGCGAGCTCGGACAGAGGTCGCCCCTCGCGCAGCACGATCGCGAGCACCTGCATCGCCGCGACCAGGCCGTCGCCGGTCGTTGCATGGTCGAGAAAGATCAAATGTCCGGACTGTTCGCCCCCGAAATTGAGGCCCCTTCGTCGCATTGCGTCGACGACGTAGCGGTCACCAACGTTACACCGCAGCAGTTTGCCACCGTCCTCTTCGATTGCGCGCTCGAGGCCGAGGTTGCTCATCACGGTAGTCACGAGGGTCCGTCGCCGGAGGCGCTTGGCGCGTAGCATGCGCGTCGCGCAAAGAGCCATGATCGCGTCGCCGTCGATCTGATTGCCCTTCTCGTCGATCATGATGATGCGGTCCGCGTCGCCGTCGAGGGCGATGCCCAGATCTGCACCACGCTTCCGGACCTCTTTCGCACAGGTTTCCGGGTGCAGAGCACCGACGTTGTGATTGATGTTCTTCCCGTTGGGCCGCACTCCGATTGCATGCGTCGTTGCACCGAGCTCGGAGAAGACCAGCGGCGCGGTTCGGTAGGCGGCGCCGTGGGCTGCATCCACGACAATCCTCACGCCTTCCAAGGTCAACTCGTCCGGGAAAGACGCCTTGACGAAGGCGACGTAGCGCCCTGGTGCGTCGTCCAGCCGCTCCGCGCGGCCAACGCGGACTCCGGTCGGGCGCTTCTTGTCGAGGTCCGAACCGAAAATCAGAGCCTCGATTTCGAGCTCGGCCTCGTCGGGGAGCTTGAAGCCATCCGATCCGAAGATCTTGATTCCGTTGTCCTGGTAGGGGTTGTGCGACGCGCTGATCACCACTCCCGCATCCGCCCTCATGCTCGTCGTGAGGTGCGCGATGGCGGGCGTGGGCAGCGGCCCTGACAGGAGCACCTCACCGCCCAGCGCGCAGATCCCTGAAGCGACGGCCGTCTCGAAGAGGTAGCCTGAAAGGCGGGTGTCCTTTCCGACGACGATCCTGGGCACGTGCTTCACGCGCTTTCCGGCCTGGTACGCGATCGCGGCGCCTATGCGAAAGGCGACCTCCGGTGTCATGTCCCCGCGATTGGCGAGGCCGCGAATGCCGTCGGTTCCGAATAGTTTGCGACTCATGCTTGCCTCATGGCTCCCAGGTGATGTCGATGCTCCAATTCGACGGCGGAGCAAAGGTGCCGGTCGTCACGAAGTTTAGTGGCCAAAGAGCCTCGATCAAGAAACCAGGGCGTTGTGCCTGTGCGGTCGTGTTTGGGCCACCTTCGGCTCGCCGCGCCACGAATTGTCCTTCGACGTAGAGCCCCCGGATCGGAATATTGTCCGGGAGGACGCTGTCGACGTTGAAACCGACTTGTACAGCGGTGTCGCCTTCGGTGTCGTCGGCGGAAGCTTGTCCTTGCGTGATGCCAAACGTGGGCGCAAATCCGCCAAACTGAGACTGCAACGAAGCGGAGAACAGACCGGCTGCGACGCTGCTCAGGAAGTCCGTCGTGTCCTGGGACGCTTGTGCGGTCGATGTGTTGACGCCGCGTTGTTGACGGGTCGTGCCCGTGACGAGCAGGGCGATGACCTGCGCTTGGCTAGTCGTCGGCACGCTGGACTTGAACTCAATCGTCGGGTCGCTGAGCCGACCCGAGACGATGACCGTCACGTCGTCGTTGCTACCGCGCAGGGAGTGCCGCGCCACCAAGTCGACTCTGGCGTCCATCTCGGGGTCGCCGTCGAAGATCATGTTGCCGGAACGCACTTCGAACCGCTTCCCGAAAACTTTGAAGCTGCCCGTGTGGAGCGTCACCGTGCCTTCTACGGAAAGCTCGTCGGCCATACGCGTATCCAACCTGGCCGACGCCTCGACGTAGAAGCCCTGGTCCTTGCTCCGGATGACGAGTCGATCCTCGGAGCGCACCTTCAGATTCACGAAGTACGCGCCGGATTTGCGAACTGGCTCGCTGTCTTCTCCGATGAAGAAGACCTCCGGATGCGGCGCCAGATCTTGAGGTGTCGCCGAGGTTTCCGGGATGTCGAGCACAAGCTTTCGCAAGCTGACCTCTCCGTCGAGCCCGTCCTCTTCGAACTTTGCTCTCAGACGAGCGGTGCCAGCGAGGCGCGCGATGATGGAGCCCTCCTGGCGCAGAGGGAAATCCTTCGCTTCGACCACGAAGTCCGCATCCTCGAGGTCCAGCTTCTTGATTCCAACGCGGCCGTCGAGCTTCGCCGAGCCGTTCATGTCGGTCACATTCAGATTGGTAATGGCGACGCCATCCTCGTCGAAAATCGCACGACCAGACACGTTCTCCAGGGTCTGGCCTACGGCGCGAATGTTGACGCGACCGTCGGTGAGATCCACGCTTCCGACCAGCGTCGGGTCCTGCACACGGCCCTGAGCTGCTACGCTGCCCTGAAGGATCCCTTCGACGTTCACCACGCCGGCTATCCAGGCGAGCACTGCTTGAAGTGGCATCCGGTCGAAGTCCGCCTTCGCGTCGACGTCGCCTTTCTTGGCGAGCTCGGGGACCGGGTGCTCGCTGTCCCAAATCAGAGGCACTTTCGCGGTAATCGTCGAGGAGCCCCCGTTCCACCAGCGCATATCCATGTCGATCGCTCCGATCCCGTCGTGGTACCCGCCCGAAACGCGGTGGATCGACGGCGGCGTCTCGACGATGGTGTTGACCATTCCGGCCCGCCGGCCCGGCTCGAGGCGACGCGCGCGAAGCTCGTCGGAATCCATCGAGAACGAGAGATCAGGATCATCGCTGAATAGACCCGTGGCTTTGAGCTGTGCGGAGAGGACGCCCGCGGCGTACCGACACAGGTAGGGCAAGTTCTCCATGGGCGCATCATAGAAGTCCGCGCTGATTTGGGTCACCGGCCACGGCGGAATCTCGGCCCTTCGCAACCAATCGTCGAGCGGTGTCACCAACGAGGCATGCAGGTCGAGCACCTTTGCGTTTCCCACGACGCCGTCCATGGTCAGCTCGGTGACCCCGTCTTCCAGGTGCGCTCTGACCGTCGCGCGCGGGTTGGCTTCGCTTCCGCAGAGGCCCTGCGAGGAGTCCGAGAGCCAATCGATGCTGGAATGGAAATCGCCTCGGGTCCGGAATGCGCCGCCGGCGAGCGTGAAGCTGGCTGCGAGCCGCAAACGGTCCGCGTCGGGCACGAAGATCTCGCTCAGTTTCTTCGGATAGGCGCTCAAGCGCCTTGGCGGCATGCGAACCGAAACCCGCCACGGCGAAGTCGCCAGCGCTTCCACTGCCTCGCTCGGCTGCTGTGCCAAGTGAACCAAGTTGACGAGCAGGCTGCCTTCGCCTTCGATCAGCTCGCCTTCGGCATCCGCCATGCGAACTTGCGCAAGCAACGCACCGTACTCGTACCGGAAATCCGAGGCGAGCTTCACGGGGCCCCAGCGGTCGACGATGAGCCCTGGGATCTTGATGGTTCCCTTGAATGCGGGCGCATCAATTGGCCCCGAAAAGCGAATCCTGGCGTCGGCGTAGCCACGCACGTTGGGCATGTCTTCCTTCAGAATCAGCTCGAGCAGCGTCAGATCCATAGCCCCCGTGCTCAGCGTCGTTTCGTAGACGCCTTCGAGCAGGGACTCAGCAACCCCGCCGGGCATGGGGTCCACGAAGCCGGTCGTGCTCAGGGTGAAGTTGCCCCGCCCGCCGAAATCGACCTGCGCGTCGGCGTCGAGCAGCCCCTTGTCGTAGTTGATCAGATACGCGGCGTTGACCGGAGAGACCTCCCACAGGACCGCGTCGGTGAGCGTCCCCTCCGCGACAATCGTGGGCTCTCGGTCGAGGTCGCCGCGAAACTCGAAGTGAAGGTCGACCCCGCCCGAGAAATCCGGTGCCGTTCGAGGATAAAGAATCTTCAACACGGCCAAATCGAAGTTCTCGAGGTCGGCGCGGATGTCATCCGGCCCATCGAAAAGCCACACGCCCTGGGCGTCGAGACGCTGCGGCCCATTGCCGATCAGGATTCGATCGAACGAGAGCCCCTTGTCGGGGTCCAAGGATGCATTGTTGACCGATCCCCTCCAGAAGAGATCGCCCACGGCGAGCTCCACCTCGTCGACATCGAGCCGATAGATGCCCTCGTTGGCGGCTACGCGAGCTTGAAACTCGGCGCGGCGATCGCCGGGCGCCGTGAACTCGCCGTTCGCCGTATACTCTTTGGGGCCTCCTTTGAGGAGCGCCTGTCCGTTGCCAATTGGGTATCCCGCGACCCGGAGCGCCGCGCCGTCGAGCGCCAAATCCACCTTGGGCTTGAAGGGATCACCCCAGACCCGCCCCTCGAGGATGAGGAAGTGGGCGCTGAGCGCTCCATATTGAAAGTGATCGAAGCGCACGCGCCCCTTGGCTTCGAAGTCCTCGCGCACCGTTTGACGAACCCGCAGGTCGAAATCCGCGCCGCCCTCGAGCCCAGGCACGAATTGCTCGAAGTTGGGATCGCCGCTGACCTCGGGAATGTTTCCAACCACGTGGATGTCCGTGACGCCTGCGTACGCGACATGTCCGTCCAAATGGACGTCACCACCTGCGTACTCCGCGTCCACTGAGTCGATGTCGAGCCCGTCGTCGCGGGCTCGGATCTTTGCAACTAGGGCAGGGATGTGGATGTCTTCGTATTTGAAGGCCTCCGTTTCGATCTCGACCCCGAGGACGTCCTCGTTCTTGGGGTCGCTGGTCATCTCGATGCGACCCCCCACTGCGATTTCTGGTACGCCGCCGATCACTTTGGCGAGCTCGAGGCGTGGGCTGGTGATCTCGATTCGAGTCACGCCCTCGGTTGGAAGGTCCCCGTTAATTCGCGCGCGCCCTCCCGCGGTCTCTACGTCCGCTCGGAGCCGATAGTCCTCCTCGGGTCCCCAAAGGCGCACCCAGCCGCTGGCGTCTCGCTTGAGCGACTCCGCCCAGTCAAAGCCGACCTCGTATAGGGTTTCGGCGCGAACCGGTTCCACGCGGACGAAGAGATCGAGGTCCCACGGGTCTTCCGCGTCGCTGTCCTCGCGCGGGCCGTAGACGAGCTCGGCGGTCAGCTTCTCTTCGCCACGGCTCGCCTCCGCGGTGACCTGCGTGCCTCTCACGTCCGTGTGCACGCTGCCGACGATGTTGTCGATGCTCGCCTCGAACGGAAACGGTCTGACCATACGGCCCTCGGCCGACCAGACCTCGATGTCGGTAATCCAGTAGAACTCCATTCGACCCTTGGTGTCGAGGTCGACGACCCGGATGTCCTGCAGGCCGAGCAGCTCTCCGGTCACGTCGAGGTTGCGGAGGTCCATGTTGTCGACGATCGCGTGGAAGGGCTCTCCTACCGTGGGCGTTTGGTCGGCCGCCTCGAATGCCGCCAAGAACGTCGGCGCTCCTTCACCATCGTCGACGAGGTCGACCCAACCATTGGTCAGCTCCGCATAGTAGAACCGGAGACGCCCACGAAGAGCCGCGATCGGATCGATGCCGAGCTCCACCGTCTCGCCGTAGATAATCGCTCTGCCATCGGGGTCATAGACGAACGTGTCTTTGACGATCGTGTGCCAGAGCCGGAGCTGCGTGATGTAGCCGGAGTGCATGGTGCCGACCATCTGGTCGGAGACGAACTCGTTCAGCATGTCGCGACCGATCCGTCGGCCGAGGTCGGTATCCAGGTGAAACAGAACGCTCGAGAGCAGCGAGACGATCGCCAGGAGCGGCCAGCCGAGAAACCAGCTCACCAGGCGGGAGATCCAGCGCATCAGTAGGCCTCACCGATGGTGAAATGGAAGGCGCCTGGCACGCCCCCGCGAATGAATCGGAAGATGTTGAACGCGTTGGGCGGCGGCTCTCCGCCTACGATCTGCCACTTGGGAATCAGGAAACCGAAGTCCAGGCGAATCGGGCCGACCGGGGTTTGGTAGCGGAACCCAAAACCCGCCGCTGCGCGGATGTAGTTGAAGCGCCACACTTCGCCCCGGTTCACGTCTCCGAAGTCCATGAACAACGCCGTGGCGAAAGATTGGGTGACCGGAAGGCGCCACTCGATGCCAGCCTCCCATCGGCGAAGGCCGCCGTCATTTCTGGCGTCGATGCCCTCACGGTTGAGGGAATTGATGTTCCCGGGGTCGCCGAGAAAACCGCCGAAGAAGCCGCGGTGACTCGTGGGACCACCCGAACGGAGGCGGTAGTTCTGAGGCCCGAGCTCCTGCCCGATGAGGTCCAAACGATTGCGGTCTCGCGAAAAGATGAACATGGCGCCCATGCTGAAGCGAAACGCCAGCGTCGACGAAAGAGGCAAGGGTGCGTAGCCGCGAACCTCGGGGGTGACGCGAACATACTGCCAAGAGCGCCGCAGCTTGGCGGGCGACTGCTGGCTTCCGAGTTGAAAGAAAAACCCGGCGCGCGGGCTCCGCGAGTCGTCCCGAAGGTCGACGATGAGGCTTTCGTCGAAGAACACGACCTGGTAGCTCGTGGGGTATCTCGGATCCTGATCGACGACACGATAGAGGTCGTAGTTCAATGCGCCGACGAGCAGAAGCCGGCCGTCGAAGAACGGCCGCGAGAGGCTTCCGCGAACTTGAAAGTCATGGCGGCGAAAGAGCTCGTACGGATCTGGGCCCCAGTCGTGGCGAAGTTGAATGCTTGACGTCGTGCGTGGCTCGAGGAACGCCGGCCGCCGATACTCGACGCGGACCTCGTTCCCGAAGATGAAGCCTTGGCCGAACCGAAAGAACGGGTCGCGGGCGACGATCTTTGGGCGATCCTCGATACGCAGGCGTCGGAAGCCTCCGATGAAATTTCGGTGCTCGAAGAGCCCGAACAAGTGAACGTCCGAAATGCGGGTGTCCTGCTCGAGGGTCAACGTCGCGATCGTGCCGCTCTGCACTCCTGCGCCGATGCCCCAGCGGATGTTCCTGCCGGGCTCGACAGCGATATTGACGTCGACGACTCCGGTGCACTGATCTTCCCCGTCGCGTCGCGGAGTCGAGGTTACATTCACCGACGCGAGCGCGCCCAGCGCGTAGACGGCTCGCTGGGCGTCCGCGACGTCGCTCAGGCGGAACACGTCACCCGTTTTCAGGTCAGCGACATCCAGAATCGTATCCGCCGGCAGCGTCGCGTTCCCGGTGACAGTGATGTCGCCGAGGGTGCACGAAGGCCCCGTCGCGACCAAGAGCGTGACCGAAGCTTCTCTGGTCTCCCGATCGATATCCACACGCCCCGAGACGTTGCCGCAGGCATAACTCGCCTCTTTGAGTTGGCGCCGGATCGCGCGCTTGCTCCTCTCGTAGACCGACTCGTCGAACGGTTTGCCGACCTCGAGCTCGACGGCGCTCTCGAGCTTCTTCCGGTTCTCCGATTCCCAGTTTTCGTGGCCGCTCAGCTCGATCGATTTCACCAGGATGGGCTGGCCCTCTTCGATGTCGATCTCGATACTGAGCTTGCAGCCTTCGTCGGCGCCTTCTCGGTCGCAGGGGGCTTGGCCGCCAGGCGCCACGACGATGCGGTCGTCGTTCGCGGCCGAGGGTGGATTGAACTCGGTGCTGACCACGGCCGCGTCGTAGTAGCCGCGCGCCTGGTACCAGCGTTCGATGCGCTGCATGTCACGGTCGAACACCGCGGAATCCAAGGTGGGCCAGCCCTTGCGGAGCTTTCTCCACAGATCAAACGACGCCCGGTTCCCGTCGAAGGGCGGCACTCCGCAGTCGGGGTCCGCTCCGGTCCCGAACGCGAAGGTAACCCGGTCCCGTTCCTGGCTGGCGAGACAGGCCCTCAGGGCCTGAGGATCGAGCTGGTCCATCCCGTTGAAACGGATCCGGTCGATGCCGTATGCATCCTCTGGGATCGTCTTGCATCCGCTCGCCAGAACGAGCAGGAAACAGATGCATCGCCGGCGAGCCATCTACCTAGGGCTTGTAGCGCGGGGACCCCCAGTTCCGCCAGCGAACTGCGTGATTTCGGCCGTTTGGCGACCGTCCTGCCGGCTGCTACAGCTACCGGCACCTCGTCATGAAGCAGTACTTCGTCCAGACCTTCGGTTGCCAGATGAACGTTCACGACTCCCGTCGCATCGAGGAGGTCCTGCGGGCCAGCGGCTACCGTGAGGCAAGCGAGCCAGCTTTGGCCGATCTCCTGCTCGTCAACACCTGCAGCGTGCGCGAGAAGGCGGAGCACAAGCTGATGAGCCTTCTCGGCACGTTTCGACCCTTCAAGGAGGCGAAGCGAGGCACGATTCTGGCCGTAACGGGCTGTGTTGCCCAGCAAGAAGGCGATCGATTGCTTCGAAAAGCGCCCTTCGTAGACATCGTCCTCGGGCCGGACAACATCCCGGAGCTTCCCGCGCTGATCCGCGAAGTCGAACACGGAGCCCCGCCGATCACCAGAACGGTGTTCGACATGGACGACCCCCAGTTCCTCCGAGCGAAGCCTCACGCAGATCGCCGGGAAGTCACCGCGTACGTGACCGTCATGAAGGGCTGCGACGAACGCTGCACGTTTTGTATCGTTCCCTATACACGTGGGTCCGAGCGATATCGGCCCGCCGACCAGATCATCGGAGAGATTCGCGACCTCGTCCAAGGGGGCGTGCGGGAAATCACCCTCCTCGGGCAGACCGTCAACTCCTGGCACGAACCCGGTGCGGATGCGGAGGCTAGCAAGGCCGGGTCCAGGCTGGCGGCGTCCACGTCTCGCTTCGCGGGGCTGCTCCGCCGGATCGCGGAAGAGGTTCCGGACCTCTGGCGGCTTCGCTACACCTCTTCTCACCCGCGTCACGTCACCGCGGAGCTGGTGGCCGCGCACGCCGAGCTGAGGGTGCTTCCTTCGCACGTGCACCTGCCGGTGCAGTCGGGTTCCGATCGCCTGCTGCGACGGATGGCACGGCGTTACACGGCCGAGGAATACATTGCGCGGACCGACGCGCTGACGCAGGCCAAGCCAGGCCTGACGCTGTCCTCCGATTTCATCGTCGGTTTCCCAGGGGAAACCGAGGAAGACTTTGAACAAACGCTCGAGCTGGTGCGGCGCGTCGGCTTCGTTGCGGCATTTGCGTTCAAGTACTCGCCGCGGCCGTATACGCCCGCACTCAAGCTCGGCGATGAGGTCTCCGAACAGGTGAAAGACGATCGCCTCGCGCGCCTGTTTGCCCTCGTCGAGACGCAACAGCAGGCGCACCTCGAATCGCTGGTCGGCCAGGATGTACAGGTTCTCGTCGAAGGCCCTTCACCGGGGGACACCGGGCGCTTCGCTGGGCGCAGCCATCGAAACGAGATCGTTCATTTGATCGCGCCCGAAGGCCACGACCCCACCGGCGAGTTGGTGACGGTGACGATCGACGAGCCGTTTCGCCACAGTCTCTCGGGCTACATGACCGGGGCAGAGGGCCTCGAGGACCGCGGCCCGCGCACGCGCCTCTCGGTACTTGGCGCTGGAGGCGCAGCCTGAATCGCGACTCGCTTGGGGAGAGCCTTCGCGCATGGCGCTTTGCGCTTCTGTACATGGCTCTGATTTTCGTGATTTCGTCGTTCGAGGTCGAAGTTCCGGGCATTCGACACATCCCGCTGCGCGACAAGGGTATCCACTTCGTCGAGTACGCGGTGCTGGGCTGGCTTTGCGCCACGGCGTCCAGGCAGAGCTGGCCTTCCGCTTCGGCTTGGCGAACGGCAGCGTTTGCGGTCTTTGTGTCCATCCTCTGGGGACTGTCTGACGAGATTCACCAGGCGTTCGTTCCGGGTCGTTCGTCCGAGCTCAGCGATGTCGTTGCCGATCTGTTCGGCAGCGTCGCCGGCGCCGCAGGCTCCCATCTTTTTTCGAACAGAACTGTGAGCTGATGCACTGCAAATCTAGACCTGGACCGACCGCCACCATTGACGCGTTCAGTCCTTATCTTTAGATTGTAGGTGCTGAAGACAAAGCAGTTCGCGAAACAAGAAAAACAACATATTTAGCCGGTGGACCCCCCCCCATAAGTCCAGCGGTTGTTCCCCGCCCGGTCGTGTCTCCCCCCTCCAAACGACCGGGCGACCCTTTTTAAATGGGCGGGTTCAGTGGCCGCGTCGGTGTGGTGTGGGGGGATGCTGGGCTTGGGGGGGTGGTTAGGTTTAGTTACACCGCCCGTGCGTGGTGGGGAGGTTGCGGGAATTGGAGCCTGCTTTGGTTTAGTTACACCGCCCGCCCAACCCCACCCGTAATCCTCCCTGGCGCGGCATTCGCTTTGCTCTGCCTTGCCGGCGCGTTGCGCCGGGCTTCGCCGTTCCGGCTCGCGCAGCCGCCTGTTCTTATTGAGGGGCTTTGGCGCCGCCCTTTTGCAAAACTGGATATGAATGGAGGGGCTCGGAAAAACCCGCGACACGGGGCGGAGTCGACGTCGCACCCCCGCGTCGCGCATTTTTCCGCGCCCCGCTATGAAGCCGCGCCCTTTGCCTTGCTTCGCTTTGCCTGGCCGCCCGCCCGCGCCTGAAGAAGCAATGGAATGACCTGGACGCGCCCGGGGCCCACTCCTACAGTTGGCGGCATGACTTCGTCTAGAAACGCCGTCTGGGCGTTCGGTTCGGCGTTTGCCGTTTTGTTCGTGTTGAGCTGCGCAGGCTCGCAGAACCCCGGTGCCGATGAGGCAAACGCTGGCGCTCGGGCCGAGGCCCTCGTCGACCCGCTTCCCTCGTGGAACGACAACGCTACCAGGGCGCGCATCGTGGACTTCGTGCGCGCGGTCAGCGATCCGGACGACCCGGCATTCGTCGAGCCGTCGGGGCGGATTGCGACGTTCGACAATGACGGGACCCTCTGGGTCGAGCAGCCGATCTACGCCGAGCTGGCTTTCGCCCTCCATCGCGTGAAGGAGCTCGCGCAGGTTCATCCCGAGTGGAAGACCCAGCAACCGTTCAAGGCGGTCATCGAAGGGGACAAGGACGCGCTCCTGGCTTCGGGCCACCACGGCCTAATCGAGATCATCATGGCTTCGCACAGCGGGATGAGCGCTAGCCTCTTCGATACGATAGTGACCGAGTGGGTGCGCGACGCCAGGCATCCGAAGTTCGAGCAACCGTACACGGAGCTCGTGTACCAGCCGCAAATTGAGCTTCTTCGCTACTTGGAGGCGAATGGTTTCAAGACCTTCATCGTTTCGGGGGGTAGCGTCGAATTCATGCGCACGTTCACCGAGCAGGTCTACGCCATCCCGCCAGAGCGAGTCCTAGGGTCCTCGATCGAAACGCGGTACGAGCTGCAGGGTGGCAAACCAACCCTCCTACGTCTCCCGGAGGTCGCCTTTGTGGACGACAAGGCCGGCAAGCCGGTCGGCATCTACAAGCACATCGGGCAGCGTCCGATTCTCGCCTTTGGGAACTCCGACGGCGACTTCGAGATGCTGCAGTGGACGACAAGCGGGAGCGGCGGGGCGCGGCTCGGAGTCATTCTCCATCACGATGACGCCGAGCGCGAATACGCTTATGATCGCCAGAGCAGCGTGGGCAAGCTCGACCGGGCGCTCGATTCGGCAGCCCAGTCGGGTTGGCTCATCGTCTCCATGAAGAACGACTGGAATACAGTGTTCGCTGAGGAGTAGAGGTTCCAAGATGACGCGACCGACGATCCATGGCCTGGTGCTCGCGTCCGCATTGCTGGCCCTCACCGCGTGCAAGGATTCCAAGACGGCAGCCGACGCGGCCGCAGCGGACGACAGGGGGGTTCGCCTACTGGATAAGGGGCAGAGGCCGCGGTCGGAGCTTCGATACAGCGTAGCCGCCGGGACGACGACCAGCTCTACGACGACGTTTCGGGTTGCGAGCCTCGCCACCAGTGAAACGAACGCGGCGTTGACGATCCTGCCGGGCTTTCGCCTCGACATCGTGTCTGGTCCCGCAGAACTGACCGAGCGCGGCGTGAAGTTCAAGGTCGATGTCGTGCGCTCGGAGGCCGTGGTGCCTGACGACTACACCGACGAGTTGGCCAACCAGCTCCGAGACGGAGCAGCGCTTGCCGAGAACATCGGCGGCTGGGTCGAAATGGACGACCGCGGTCAACTGTTGGCTGGCGCCCTCAACGAGCAGACCAAGCGCTCGGATGTCCCGGTGCGGCTGCTTCGGATGATCGTCAATTCTCGCGAAACATTGACACGCGTCCGGCTTCCCGAAGAAAAGGTCGGCCTTGGCGCGCGATGGGAGTCTCGCCGGCAGATCAAGGCATACGGCTTCAACTTGCAGCAGGTGGACACCTACACCCTGGTCGACCGGGTGGGCGACGAGGTGATGCTCGACGTCACCGTGCAGCAGATGGCGCTTCCGCAGACCATCGAGTTCCCCGAAGAGGAGATTGCAATCTCGGTCCAGTCGATGACCTCACAGGCCGACGGGCAGATCATTCTCGATCTCCGCGCGCTCGAGTCCGATGCGTCGGCCAACGGTACCGCCGAGGATCACCTCCTCGTCAAAACCTCCGAGGGCGCCGAGTCGATCGACATCAAGGAAGAGTTCGAGGTTCAGGTCGCCAATACGACGTCCTTTGGCAGCAGCACACCGACGCCGGATGACACGAAGGCCCGCCGGCGCGACAAGCGGCGCTAGTCGTCTACTTTGAGGATCGCATGGAACGCGTCCTGCGGGATCTCGACGCTGCCGACGGCCTTCATACGCTTCTTGCCCTCTTTTTGCTTCTCGAGGAGCTTGCGCTTGCGCGAGATGTCGCCGCCGTAGCACTTGGCGGTGACGTCTTTTCGGAGGGCGCGAACGGTTTCTCGAGAGATGACCTTGGACCCGATCGCGGCCTGGATGATCACCTCGTACTGCTGCCGCGGCACGATCTTTTTGAGCTTTGCCGCGAGCGCTCGCCCCAAGTAGTAGGCCTTGTCTTTGTGAACGACGGCACTCAGGGCATCGACCTTTTGATTGTTTAGCAGCATGTCGAGGCGAACGAGCGGATTTTCGCGATAGCCCGCGAGCTCGTAGTCCATCGAGGCATAGCCCTTGGTTGCGCTCTTGAGCTTGTCGAAAAAATCGAAGATCACTTCGGCGAGCGGCATTAGATAGGTGATGATCATGCGTTCGGGCGAAGCATATTGAATGCCCTGCTGTTCTCCGCGGCGGTCCTGGCAAAGCTTGATCACCGCGCCGACGAACTCCGAGGGAACATGGATCGACACGGTGAAGTACGGCTCTTCGATTCGAATGCGACCGTCGGGAATCTGCGACGGGTTGTCGATGTCGAGCGTTTCCTCTTCGGTGTGCACGCGATACACGACGCTCGGCGCGGTCGTGATCAGCCCGAGGTTGTACTCGCGCTCGAGCCGCTCCTGGATGATCTCCATGTGCAGGAGCCCGAGGAAACCGCAGCGGAATCCAAAGCCGAGCGCGTCTGAAGTCTCCGGCTCGTACATGAACGCCGCGTCATTGAGATTCAGCTTCTCGAGCGCGTCGCGAAGCTCGGTGTACTGGTCGCTGTCCGTCGGGAAGATTCCGCAGAACACCATCGGTTTGACGTCCTTGAAGCCCGCGAGCGCTTCCTTGGCCGGGTTCTTCGCCAAGGTGATGGTGTCGCCAACCTTGGCGTCTTGAAGCGACTTGATGCTTGCTGCCAGGTAGCCGACCTCCCCAGGCCCCAGCTGGTCGACCTCCTTTTGGAAGGGTGTGTACACACCGAGCTCGGTCGCCTCGTGCTCTGCTCCGGTGGCCATCAAGCGGACCTTGTCGCCCTTGCGGACCGTGCCGTCCTTGATTCGGACCATGCAGACTGCGCCTCGATAGCTGTCGTACCAGCTGTCGAAAATCAGCGCGCGCAGAAAGCCGCTGTCATCCGTCTCGGGTGGCGGCACCCGCTCGACGACCGCTTCGAGGATTTCCCTCACGCCTTCACCGGTCTTGGCGCTGCACGCGAGCAGCTGCGAGCAATCGAGCCCAATGACCTGCTCGACCTCTTGGCGCACGCGGTCCACGTCCGAGCTCGGCAAGTCGACCTTGTTGAAGACCGGAATGATCTCCAAGTCGTTCTCCACGGCCAGATAAACGTTCGCCAGCGTCTGTGCTTCGACGCCCTGCGTGGCGTCGACGACGAGGAGGGCGCCATCGCAGGCAGCAAGCGAACGGGAGACCTCGTAGCTGAAATCCACGTGCCCCGGCGTGTCGATGAGGTTCAATTGATACGTTTCACCGTTGGCGGCGGTGAACGGAAGCCGTACCCCCTGTGCCTTGATAGTGATGCCTCGCTCCTGCTCGAGGTCCATCCTGTCGAGCAGCTGCGACTTCTGCTCCCTTGCCGAAATCGCCCCCGTCACGTCGAGGAACCGATCGGCAAGGGTGCTCTTGCCATGATCGATGTGCGCGATGATGCAGAAGTTCCGGATATGCTGGAGATCTTGCGCCAAACTGCGACCTGTCTAGCCTTGCGCCAGGCCTGCAGCAATGCGCCGTCGTTAGCCCTTTTTGGGTGGCGCGGCGTCCAGCGACATTTGGCCCGGAAGCTCGTCCTGATGGCTTTCCAAGACGAGGTCGATGCCCTCGCGAATATAGACGGCGACCGGCACTTTCGTTCGCTCGTGCAGAAGCTTCAGCCGCTCGTTTTGTTCGGGCGTGATGTAAACGGTCGTCGAGATCTTTTTGCGCGCCATTCGGACCCCAGAAGTGGCATGAAACTACATGGCACCATATATATTGTCAATCGGAGGGCCGCGGACTTGCGCAGTCCCCTCGATCGCCCCTATTCTTAGGGGGCAAAGGGTTCTCGGGGTACCTAGAAGTGGCCACAAACATGAGCGATATCGCGCATGCGTGGGTCGGGCTCGCCATCTTGGTGAGTCTGCCGGCGCTGGGCTGCGCCAAGGGTTCCTCGAGTACGGTGCCGCGAGGCTCGATGGCCGATGCGATCCCGTGCGAGGGGAGCCAGGTCGTCGCGACCGACGTCAACGAAGACGGGCGGGTCGATATTGAACATGTCGAGCGCAACGGCCGTCGCTTCTGCACCAAGGCAGACATGAATTTTGACGGCAAAGTCGACGTGGAACGGTTTTACGAGGGGGATGGCGTGCAGGTCGCCAGAGAGCGTCACGACTTCGACTTCGACGGGCGTCTCGACCAGCTGTCGTTTTTCCAGGCTGGCCAGCTCGTTCGCAAGGAGCTCGACACGAACTTCGACAACACGATTGATACCTGGCTCTGGTGCGACGGCGGCTGGGTCGTCCGGGCCGAGCGCGATCGGCAGCGCGATGGAAACGTCGACGTCTGGGAAGTCTATGAACGGGGTTTCATCACCGAGGCGAAGTACGACGACGACAACAACGGCCGGGTCGAGAAGTGGGACTCGTTTCGTGGCGGCAAGCTAGTGCTGACCCAATATGATGAGAACGGAGACGGCGAACCCGATCGCAGCCAAGACATGCCCCTACAGAGCATGGGCCAGGCGGAGGACGCGCTTCGATGCGAAAGCGGCAAATGATGAAACAACTACTACTGGCCCTCTTGGGGCTGGCCGTACTGGGTTGTGGTTCGAAGGACCCTCAGCCGGTCACGAGCCCCGGGTCCGCTCAGCCCGAGTCGACGAGCGGTGGCGAGTTTTCTGACGGCGGGCGCTGCATGCCAGACGGTCCGGGCTACGAGGTCAGCGAGTACGACACCTCCGGCGACACGACTCCCGACGTGCGAAAGCTCTTCAAGACCATGGGCGAGGGCAGCCTTTCGCGCCTGGTTTTGGTGTGCCGCGAGGCGGATTTGAACGGCGACCGCCGCAAGGACATCGTGCGCCGCTACACCGAAGAGGGGCGGCCCATGCTCGAAGAAGCGGACCGTGATTTCGACGGCCGTATCGACGAGGTGACCCAGTACAGCAATGGCAGGGTGAGCCTTCAGGAAATCGACACGAGCGGCAACGGAATGATCGACACGAAGATCTTCTACGAAGGCGGCCAGCCCGTGCGAGCCGAACGCGACATGAAGAATCGCAGCACTGTCGCCGAATGGCGCCCCGATCGCTGGGAGTACTACCTCGACAGCCGCACCGTCCGCATCGGTACGGACGTCGATGGCGACGGCAAAGTCGACCGTTGGGACCGCGACGACGAGCGCCTCAGAAACTCCGCGCTGGCGAACCAGCAGTCCGGCGAAGCCAGCCAGTAGGTCAGCGTCTAGTTACACCGCCCGCCCACCCCCACCCGTAGTCCTCCCTGCCGCGGCAATCGCTTCGCTCTGCCTTGGCGGCGCTGTGCGCCGGGCTTCGCCCTGCGGGCTCGCGCTGCCGCGCATGTGCGGGTGCCAGTGACAGGGGGGGTGTGCGGCGCTAGGGTCCGGCCGTGGAACGCCTTCAAAAGGTCCTCGCCCGCGCTGGGGTTGCTTCTCGTCGCGCGTCCGAAGAGTTGATCCTCGCCGGTCGCGTACGCGTCAACGGGCGCATCGTGACCGAGCTTGGCACCAAGGTCGACGCGCATAAGGATCGCGTCGAAGTCGATGGACGACGTCTCGTACCAGAGAAGCCGGTCTACTATCTCATGCACAAGCCTCGGGAGATGGTGACCACGCTCGACGATCCGGAGGGAAGGGCGACCATTGCGGACCTGCTGCGGAACATCCCCGAGCGCGTCGTGCCCGTCGGCCGCCTCGACTATCACACGAGCGGCGCGCTTCTGGCGACCAACGATGGCGACATGATCGACGCGCTTCTTCGGCCTGTCTCCGGGGTGCCGAAGGTCTACGCCGTGAAGCTTCAGGGCCACCTCGACGTGGAGGAGCTCGATGCCCTCAGAAACGGCGTCAGGCTCGACGATGGCTACCGCACCAAGCCCGCCGAGGCGTTCGTGCTGCGCCAGGAGCCGAATCACACATGGGTCCAGCTGACGCTCACCGAAGGGAAAAACCGGCAGATTCACCGGATGGGCGATGCGATTCACCGCCGGGTGATGCGGCTGGCGCGGCAGTCGTTTGCCGGCATCACCATCGATGGCTTGCGGCCGGGGGAATACCGAGAGCTCAAGCGCGACGAGCTTCAGCAGCTCAAGAAGCAGTTTCTCAATCCGTATCGGCGTGCCCGCGAAGCCTCCACAGAAGGGTGAACGCGGTGGGCACGACGAACAGGGTGAACACCGTCGAAAGCAAAAGGCCGCCGAGCACGATAGCGCCGACGCCGCGGTAGAGCTCGGAGCCCGAGCCGGAGAAGATCACCATGGGCAGCAGCCCGGCCAGCGAAGTCGCGGTGGTCATGAAGATGGGGCGCACGCGGGCTTCGACGGCGAGCGGGACGGCTTCGCTGAGGGCCGAGCCGGCACGCAGTCGCGAGATCGAGCCATCAACGACGAGAATGGCGTTGTTCACGACGACGCCGATGAGAATCAGAAAGCCTAGCGCGGTCATCAAGTCGAGCGGCTGCTTCCCCAGCAAGGCATTGACCAGCCACAGGCCGCCCGCGCCACCTGCCGCTGCGAGCGGGACGCTCATGAGCACCGCAAGCGGCGAGATGAAGTCTTCGAACAGAGCCGCGATCAGCAGAAAGCAGATGACGAGCGCGAGCAAGAGGATGTTGCCGAACTGTTTTTGCGCCAGTTCGAGCTTGCCCGCGGCACCGCTCAGGCCGAACTGGACGCCCGCCGGGACGGCGCCCTCTCGTTCGAGGCCGCCGATCACGTCGTTGCGAATCGTATCGATGGCGTCTTCGAGCGCCAGATCTTCGGGTGGCGAAACGTTGAGGGTGATCGCTCGGCGGCGTTCGAGGTGACGAATCACCGATGGCCCCAGCCGCTCTTCGATCTCGGCAAGGGCACCAAGGGGCACCGTACGCCCGCTCGGGGTGGCGACCGGCGCGGACAATAGGGCGGGGGCGTCGGGAAGAAGCCCATCGCCGTACGTCACCGCTCGCAGGACGACATCGAGCTTCGG
>Ga0316197_10000749_pt1 | contig 22764 bp, 19 predicted proteins | sample OudBiesiAoxic_MG_FD_204939 | JGI IMG/M metagenome (GOLD analysis project Ga0316197, IMG submission 204939) | Coastal sediment microbial communities from Oude Bieten Haven, Netherlands - site A oxic | ecosystem: Environmental > Aquatic > Marine > Coastal > Sediment | place: Netherlands... | reverse complement strand
CGATAATCTCTTCCTCGCTTTTTCCGTGACCCGCTTCCCTGGCGGCGTCACGCTTTATTTTGTACAAACGACGATCGGTGTGGTTGGCTTTTTCGATAATCGCAGCACGCTGATCTCCACTGAGTTGCCGATGAAATTGGTAATTGATGTAAAGTGCTTCGATAAGTGTCAGGTCAAACAATGCGTAACAGCAATCATCGCACTGGGGTTGACATTTGAATTCCAGCGGAAATGCGCTGCTTACTTTTTTAGAAACCGCATCGGCGGTGGCGCGCAGTGCTTCGTATTCTTGAAAATACGGTGTAAAATCAATATCCATATCGAGCTGCTCCTTTTTAGCGTGTTTCACGTGAAACAATGAGTGTCGTCGATATGCTTGCGCCACTGTTTCACGTGAAACATTTTATCACGGATGATGGTTAAAGTCGATTTACTTTCCAATGCAAAATTGGCTGAAAATTTGATCGATAATCGTGTCTTGAATTGTTTCGCCTGTAATTTCACCCAGGGCATCAATTGCTTCCCGGGCATCGATAGCGCTCATCTCCAGGGGAATATGTTTTTCAAGGCTGTTGATAAGCCGTCGTGTGGCCATTTTTGCGTTTTCAATGGCCTCTTTTTGCCTGATATTTGGTACCAGCGGGTTTTCATCGAGGGTGCTGTTATCCTGCAGTACAGACCGCTGAATCGCCTCTTCCAATGCTTCAATACCGGTTTGTTTCAAGGCGGAAACTCCAACAACCGGCCTTCCTTTCCATTCTTGGGGAATCGGGATTTCATTCGCGCCGGTCAGAAGGTCAATTTTGTTTTTTATAATCAAGACATTTTTATCCTTAATTTGGTTGAAAATTCGGTGATCATTCCCATCAGGAGATCTCGACGCATCGATCATGAATAGAATTAAATCTGCATCTTCGATACAATCCCGAGTTTTTCGGATCCCGATTTTTTCAATCGAGTCACCATCATCTCTTAAACCGGCGGTATCCACCACCACAATGGGAATGCCTTTAATCGTAACAGATTCTTCGATAATATCTCGTGTGGTTCCTGGAATATCGGTGACAATGGCCCGATCCATTTTTATCACCCAGTTTAACAAGCTCGATTTACCGACATTGGGTTTCCCTACGACCGCCATTTTAATGCCGTCCCGAAATAAATGAGCCCGCTGGTATTGGGCAACCAACTCATTTAGCGGTCCTTCAACCGATTTCCTCAATTTTTCCGGTAGGGTATCATCGATAACCCGATCATCCGAATCTTCAATAAAGTCAATGGCCGTCTCTATCTGAACCAGGCAATCGATCAGTGATTGGCGAATAAACTGGATTTTTTGGTGCATGGCACCACTAATTTGAGCCATAGCCATTTGCAAGGCCTGATTCGATTTCGATTCGATCGTGTCTATAACACCTTCAGCCTGGCTAAGATCGATCCGTCCGTTCAAAAAGGCTCTTTTGGTAAATTCACCCGGTTCGGCCAGCCGCGTACCGTTTTTAAGAACAAGAGATAAGATCCGGTTGAGTACCGCAATGCCGGAATGGGCATGAATTTCGACAATGTCTTCACGCGTATATGAATGGGGTGCCCGCATGAAGGCAAGCAGAACTTCATCCACGATTTCATTCGATCCCGGGTCAACAATCCATCCGTGATATAGACGATGAGATTGCTTACGATGGTAATTGTCACCGGATATATCGCTTTTTGCCTGTTTAAACAGTGTGTCGGCTATCGCATAGGCGTGATGGCCGGATATTTTAACAATGCCGATTCCCCCGCAACCGAGTGGCGTGGCGATAGCAGCGATGGTTGAACGGTCCATTTTATTGCTTGATTCGTAAGGATTGGCTTTATGACATTATTAAAACACTGGGAATTATCGATTCCGGTTGTTCTTATTGCGACGTTTCTTGGGATAGATTGTCAGCTTACGAATGAGACCTTGTCCTGTGCTTTGGGTCCGAACCCGCGGATCTGGTTTCAAGGTCATGTGGATCACCCGCCGGTCCTGTGGGCTCATGGGTCCGATGGTGACCGGTCTCCCATTTTGGTCGGCTTTGTCTGCCATTCGTTTGGCCTGGTCAACCAAATTTCCACGTCGCTTGGCCTGATATCCCGCCACATCAACCTCAACTCGTACGCGTTGATCTCTTTTGCGGTTCACAGCTCTCTCAGTCAGGAATTGCAATGCTTCAAGGGTCTGACCATGCTTACCGATTAAAATGGCGGAATTTCCGCCGATGACGTCATAGGATATCTTTTTAGTATCTTCAGTCCGGTTAATGTCCGTATCGGGCGTGATGGCGTCGACGACATGGTGTAAAAATGATTGGCCGTATTCAGCTGCTTCGGGTAAAGAGATCTGTTCGGAAACGCCCAAATCAGATCCAATATTTTCTTTGGAAGCTGGATCCGAATGGTCTTTCAAATCGGTCGGCGCAAGATCCGTTTCTATTTTTTCAATTGGATGGATTTCATCCGGGTTTTCATCTCGCTCGGTATTCGGCAGGTTGACTTGGATTTTTGCTGTTCGAGAGCCGACCAGTCCGAAAATTCCAGATGAACCATAGGAAATAATTTTGTAATTCAAATCGGCGGCGTTCAGATTTAATTCACGACAGGCTTTGGCGACGGCTTTTTTGACGGTTTTTTCTTGAAATTCCAGTTGTGACACAAGCATTCTCCCTGGGTTGAATCTTATAATCGTAACTATTTCTTCTTTCCATGGGTGAGATATTGTTGGGCAATTGAAAAAACATTATTCACCAGCCAGTATAATACGAGGCCGGAAGGGAAATTTATAAAAATAAAGGTAAAGAAGATCGGCATCAACATCATCAATTTTGCCTGGGTTGGATCTCCCATGGCCGGTTGAAGTTTTTGCTGTAAAAACATGGTTGCACCCATCACGAGTGTCAAGACTGGAATCCCGTACGGCGGTTGCATAAAAGGAATTGAGAAGCCAAAATCAAACAATCGGTCCGGAGCGGAGAGGTCATTGATCCACCCGAAAAAAGGGGTATGCCGAAGCTCAATGGCCTCGTACAACATGCGATATAAGGCAATAAAGACGGGAATTTGAACAACCATCGGCAAACATCCCCCCATGGGGTTTACCTTGTAGGCCCGATAGAGCGCCATCACCTCTTCATTCATTTTTTTCTTGTCATGCTTATATTTTTCCCTGATTTCCGTCATGAGCGGCTGGATTTTTTTCATTTCAGCCATGGATTTATAGCTTTTTTGACCCAGTGGCCAGAGAATAAGCTTGGTCAAGAGCGTTAAGAGAATGATGGCAATGCCGTAATTGGCAACAATATGGTCATAGATAAAGTTCATCACCCACAGGCAAGGCTTAGCTAAAATATCAAACCAGCCGAAGTAGATGGCTTTGTGAAGATCGTTGTCAAACTGTCTAAGCAGTCTCAGGCTTTTAGGACCGAAGAAGAGCTGATATCCAAATTTCTGCTGAGCAGTGGGATTTATAGTTGTCGTTGGCGCCACGAGTTGGCTATGAATGAGCGCGGAATCCTCTATGGATAACCGTATCGTATAATTTTCCCTGATTTTTGGCACGATTGCGGTGATGAAATACCGGTCCTGGATGGCTACCCATCCAATGTTTCCAGTGAATTCGTTCTGTTCGGCGATTTTCTTTTTTTTAATCTGCTTGAGCTTTCCGTTGATAAAACCACTGGGCCCTGTAAAGCCGTACCCGGTATCTTGGTTGTCGTCGAATTTAACCAAAGATAGGGAGGGTTGCTCCGAGATCGGATGATTGTTCTGGTTTTTAAGGATGACATCAAAATCAATCAAATAGGTATCAGGAGAAAACAAATAGATTTTTTCAATGATAATGCCATCGGCGGATTGCCGGGTAAATGTTATCGTTTCAGCTCTTTCCGAAACTTTGATTTCACCGGTTGCGGTGTCGGTTTTATAAATTGCAGCGTCGATTCCGGATTCATTTTTCCCTGCCAAATTAAACCGAATGGTTCCGAGGGGATTATTTTCTGATATTAGCTGCTTGAATGGTGCATCGCTCTCTACGGATTCCCGGTAATGTTTTAATGTAAACCCGGTGATATTTCCGCCTTTTTCAGACAGCTCGGCGATGTATAGGGGGGTTTCAACCGTAATTGTTTTAGGAGGCTCCGCCACCGCTGGTTGCAGTGGGTTATTTTCGACGACAGGGAGACTTTTAGGGGGTTCCGCCGTGGGCGTCGTTGGTGCGGATTGAGGCGGTGGGACCGCTGTTACTTCTTTCTGTTCAACCGGTTTCTGTTGTTGGAGCGCTTCCCGATCAACGAAAAAAAAGTCCCATACTAAAAAAATAACCAATGAAAGAACGATGGCCAAGAATATACGACCCTGTTCCATAATGAACTCCTGGTGGTTATAACCGGATAATGAACGTCCAAATAAACCAATGATACCAGCGGTATTCGGTCGTCAATTGATTCGCTCTCTTGTCATATCGAAACGGAATTGCGAAATTAAGGATCATTTGCGCTTATTCGCCCAGATGAAAAGCATTTTAGGTTTTGCTGAATTCCCATTTTAGGAATCGTATCCGTCACATTTTTTACCGCTTGGGAACCGGGTCAACACCGCCCGGATGAAACGGATGGCATTTTAAAATGCGCCCGAGCGCAAGGCGGGTGCCCTTGATTATGCCGTGTCGAGCCAAGGCCTGATAGGCATATTCCGAACAACAGGGGTGAAAGCGGCAGGCAGCACCAAACATTGGAGATATCATGTATTGGTAAAATCGAATTGTCACCAGTAGTGGCGCCAGAATTATATACTTAACCATCAATATTTCCGGGTATGTGATCAGGCAATATGTGATCAGACAATTTGGCGAGCAAATTGAAGGTTTGATTCGAATTTAACCCGGCCGCCGGTCTTTTAGCAATAATAACGAGGTCCAAATGGTTGCCAATGCGATGTCGATTGAGCCGGAAATATTCTCTCACAAATCGTTTTAACCGGTTGCGGTTAACTGCGTTGCCCACTTTTTTGGTAACCGTAATCCCCAGCCGCGATCTTTCAACGTCGCTCAATGTATAGCGGATGATAAAATGTCGGTCACTGATCTGTTTTCCGTTCCGTGTTAGTCGAAGAAACCCCCGTCGCTTTAGAATCCTGTCGGCTTTTTTAAATTCGTAACCGCTCAATCTGCTTCCATTCAACCTGCATATCGGTCGGCGGGTGTGCCCAGCATTTTTATGCCGCTAGACAGCCAACCGCTTACGCCCTCTCGCCCTGCGCCGGCTAATTATCTTGCGTCCGTTTTTAGTCGACATCCGTTTTAGAAAGCCATGTTTGCGCGTTCTTTTTCGACGGCTTGGCTGATACGTTCTTTTCATCGTAATGTCCTTTATCGCTTACCTAAATTACATCCTTAGAATAAATTTCAACTAGAGGACCATTTTCACGAACTGAAAATAATAACCATATTATGTTACATGTGTCAAGGTTCTATTTGGAACTGCCGCCAGTTGCAGGGTAATAATATCTTGACATTCAAGTGTTTGAGGCGGTATAGATGTAACAATGTTTCGATTTTTATTAATATAGATAATTGTTTTTTCCTTAAGGGATTATAAAAACTCATATAGGAAATAATTAGTTGTTAAAAGGTAATACGGTAACGATGATCGATACGCTGAACCCTCAAATCTTAAAACGGCTTGAAACGCCGGTAATGGATATTTTTTCCAATTCGGATTTTCACAAAGCCACGATGCGGGATGTGGCCAAAAGAGCCGGCATCAGCTTCAGCACCATCTATAATTATTTTGGCAGCAAGGAGAGGCTGCTGTTCACTTTTGTCGATATTTCCCTCGGCAAACTGACCAACCGAATCGTCGACCACCTTCAAGGGATTGAGGATCTCAAAGAGAAGATTCGCAAAGTCTTCTGGCTGCAGCTCGATTACTATGAGCGGCATCCCGAACTGGGGCGGATTCTGTTCATGACTGTTCCCATGAAGACCTGGATGGCTGATGAAACCTTCTCACAGCGTAAAATGATCGGCATGTTTATCGATGCATTGCGTCAAGGTCAGAAGGAAAACATATTAAATGGGAATGTCCGTGCCGGTGTCCTATTGGACTTGATGATGGGTTTTGTTCAGCGTTCATTTGTGATGTGGATTTCACGGGGGCAGACATACCCGTTGTCGGCCGAATCAAATAACCTGTTTGAAATGGTCTGGCAGGGTATCTCAAGTCCTCTAGCGGATATCGAATAAACCAGCGATAGTGGAAATTTTAGAAAAAGGAGCGTAAAATGGAAATACTCAAAATCGATCATCTCGGCATTGCGGTAAACAGCATCGAAGAGGGCAAGACCTTCTGGTCCGATGTGTTGGGATTGGCTTTTGAAGGGACGGAAACAGTCGAAGCGCAGAAAGTGACCACGGCTTTTTTTCCGGTCAGTGAGAGCGAAGTGGAACTGCTCGAGTCCACTGCACCCGATGGGCCGGTGGCCAAATATATCGAAAAACGGGGCCAGGGTATTCAGCACGTCGCTTTTCGAGTTGAAAATATCGAGGTGGCCTTGGATGAACTCAAGGAAAAGGGCGTGCGCCTTATCGATGAAAAACCCCGCAAAGGTGCTGGCGGCGCACGAATTGCTTTTTTACATCCCAAGGCTACTGGCGGTGTGCTGGTGGAGTTGTGTGAAAGATAATCTGGTGAAGATATGATGCTTAGGAGGGGCCATGGCAGGTGTCAACAAGTTAGAAGAAGTTAAAAGTAACCGCGAAAAATGGGAACAGGGTCCGCTGGATAAGGCTCTTTCCAGGTTTGGAGAGCGCCAAAAGACGTTTACATCGATTTCCGGCACTCCAATCAACCGTCTTTATACACCGGAAGATATTTCCGAAGGAAATTATCTGACCGATTTGGGGTTTCCCGGCGATTATCCCTACACTCGTGGCGTTCAGCCGACCATGTACCGGGGGCGATTTTGGACCATGCGCCAATACGCCGGTTTTGGAAGCGCCACGGAAACCAATTCCCGCTATCGTTATCTATTGGAAAAAGGGCAAACGGGCTTAAGTGTTGCGTTTGATCTTCCCACCCAGGCGGGTTACGACAGCGACCATGCCCTTTCAATGGGAGAAGTGGGCAAGGTCGGCGTGGCAATCGATTCCATTGATGATATGCGGCTACTGTTCGACCGAATCCCCCTGGATAAGGTCACCACTTCCATGACGATTAACGCGCCGGCGGCCGTGTTGCTGGCCATGTACTTGGCCCTGGCCGAGGAGCAAAGCGTTTCCTGGGAAAAGGTGGGCGGTACGGTGCAAAATGATGTGTTAAAAGAATTTATTTGTCGCGGGCAGTATATCTATCCGCCGGGACCGACGATGCGTCTGACGGTTGATCTGATCGAGTTTTGCCAGCAACACGTCCCCCGCTGGAATACCATTAGTATCAGTGGCTACCATATCCGCGAAGCCGGTTCCACGGCGGCCCAGGAAATGGCCTTTACCATCGCCGACGGCATTGCCTACGCACAGGCCTGCGTAGATCGCGGCATGGACGTGGATAAATTTGCCGGGCGGCTGTCATTTTTCTTTAACTCTTTTACCAATGTTCTGGAGGAAGTGGCCAAGTTCCGAGCCGGTCGGCGCTATTGGGCCAGAGTGATGAAAGAGCGTTTCGGTGCAAAAAGTTCTCGTTCCATGATGCTCCGTTATCATGTCCAGACCGGCGGCGTTACCCTCACCGCCCAACAACCGTTGAATAATATCGTTCGTGTCGGTTTGCAGGCTTACGCGGCCGCCCTGGGCGGTTGCCAGTCCCTTCATACCAATTCCTATGATGAAGCCCTTTGCTTGCCCACCGAAGGGGCCGTCACCGTGGCGTTGCGGACGCAACAAATCGTGGCTGAAGAAAGTGGTAGCACGGATACGATCGATCCGTTGGCCGGTTCGTACTATGTGGAATCTCTGACGGATCAAATCGAAGCGGAGGTTGACGCGTACATTAAAAAAATCGATGCCAAAGGAGGGACACTCCGGGCCATTGAAAACGGGTATATCCAAAAAGAAATTCAAAACAGTGCCTATCGATTCCAGAAGGAAATTGAAGCGGGCGAACGGGCCTATGTTGGCATCAACAAATATCAGATGGAGGAACCTCCGCCGGAAAACCTGCTGAGAATTGATATGTCCGTTGGGGAAAAAGAATCCGCGAAGTTGAAGAAATTACGTGCCGAGCGGGATCAGGTGAGCTGGCAGGCATCGCTGGATCGTTTGCGAGAAGTCACCGATGCCGGCGAGAATGTCATGCCAGCGGTTATTGATGCCGTCAAAGCCAAGGCCACGGTTGGCGAAATTTGTGATGTCTGGCGCGATCTTTTTGGAGAGTATCGGCCTAAAGAATTTGTTTAAGGGGTAATCGGTACCCAACTGGCTGACTGGCCGACAGGCCCGCTGGCTGACTGACATAGAGAGGAATGCATTATGGCTAAAAAAAAGATCAAAATAATTGTGGCCAAACCGGGCTTGGACGGACATGACCGCGGGGCCAAACTGCTTTGCCGGATTTTTGCCGAAGCGGGTATGGAAGTCGTCTACACCGGTCTGCGACAGACGCCGGAGATGATCGCCGAGGCGGCTCTGCAAGAAGATGCCGATGTGGTGGGCTTAAGCAGCCTGTCCGGTGTTCACAGCTATTTTTTTCCTAAAGTAGTAAAGATATTAAAAGAAAAAGAGATTAATGACGTCCTGGTCGTGGGCGGTGGGATCATTCCAGAGGAAGACATCCCTGAACTGAAAAAAGCGGGTGTGGCGGAAATTTTCGGACCTGGCACCTACACCGATAAGATCGTTCAATTTATACAGGAAAATGTTACCGGATAAAAAGCGACCGTCATCCGCAAGTAAACCCTATCCGGGGTCAAGGATACCAAATTTATATGATAACGACCGATGATTGTATCGAACAACTGCTGGCGGGCTCGGATCGGGCTTTGGCCCGGACAATCACCTGGCTGGAAAACGATGATCCGCGTGCTCCTGATTGCATGGAAAAACTTTATCCGCATACGGGTAATGCGTTTGTATTGGGGCTCACCGGCTCTCCCGGTGCCGGGAAAAGTTCACTGACGGATCAAATCGCCCGTTTCTATCGCAAGCAGGATAAAACCGTGGGGATTGTGGCCGTCGATCCGTCCAGCCCCTTCAGCGGCGGGGCCCTGTTGGGTGACCGGGTGCGGATGAACCAGCTTGTCGGGGATCCCGGCGTGTTTATCCGGAGTATGGCCACGCGGGGTTTTTTAGGCGGCCTGGCCCAGGCCACTGACAATGTGATTATGGCCATGGCGGCGTCGGGAAAAGACATTGTCATTGTCGAAACCGTTGGCGTCGGACAGGATGAAATCGACATCATGCGTATTGCCGATACGATTTGCCTGGTCCTGGCACCGGGCTTTGGGGACATCATCCAAAGCATGAAAGCCGGCGTCATGGAAATCGCTGATATTTTCGTTATTAATAAATCCGACCACGACGGGGCCGATCAGCTTTATTCTGAAGTCAACAGTCGTGTCCTGCAGGATACCAAGATTAAAAAAAACCATTGGGCGGCGCCGGTGGTTAAAACCGTTGCAACTGAAAAGGAGGGGATTGAAGCACTCGCAGAGGCGATTGAGGCCCATCAGCATCAGTTGAGAGATAGCGAGGGTTTTTTAGAAAAGCGGCGCGAACGGATCCGGGAACAAACATTTCAGATGATTCATTTTGCTCTTTTTCGGTTACTGAGAGAACAATTAATAGAAAATGGCCGGATGGAACAGCTTGTGGACGCAATCATAGAAAGAAAGGAAAACCCATACCGGGCGATGCGGGACATTGTGGACGAGTTTATAAAAATTCCGGCATGATAATTGGTTTCCATCCATAAATGGTCTTTTTGCCCAATCTCGGCGTCAATCGGCGGGATCGCTTGTGCGGCATACTACCGACGGCCTCCGCGCAATCCCTTGATTTCCTTGACCTTGGGCAAAAATCCTCATTTCTGAATTTGAAACGTCACCAGGTGCCCATCTTTAAAAAAACCATTAATGGATGGAAACCAATCAATTCTTACTGCTTTTTGCTTGACAAAGCGTAGGCGGTTTATCAAAACTGAAACTATGACCCCGATTGAGCGAAAGTCGAGGATGCCCCAGATACAAGGCATCAAGGGTGACGCTGTAGTATACTACCGCAAACCCTTGATAACGCCGTAGGTGGGGTATGATCGGCTTTCCCACCGGGTAAACAAAATGAGATTGTTTTATGATTAACTATCTCATTCATTGAAGCATTATCGAAATTTAACTGAATTGAAGATTTATGCCACAATTCTAAATGCTTAAATTAAACTTCTCATTTTGTTTACGCTAGTTTGGGGTATGACAATAACTAAAGCGTTTTGCAATCAGTTATCAACAGTCAGCCTGATCAAGATGCCAGATATGAGTGAAAGGAAATAAAAATGGGCGTGATGGAGGATAAGATTAAGGATCTCAAGGATCGAGAAGAAAAGATCCGGCGAATGGGCGGCGAAAAGGCCGTTGCCAAGCAAACGGAAAAGGGAAAATTAACTGCCCGGCAGCGGCTCGGGCTACTTTTCGATAAAGGCACGTTTCGCGAACTGGATATGTTTGTTACCCATCGCTGTGTCAATTTCGGTATGGAGTCGGTCGATATCCCCTCCGACGGCGTGGTAACCGGTCACGGCTTGGTGGATGGCCGCCCAATCTTCGCCTTTGCTCAGGATTTTACCGCCCGGGCGGGGAGCCTTGGTGAGATGCATGCCAAAAAAATCTGCAAAGTCATGGACATGGCCCTAAAAGCCGGCGTGCCTTTCGTGGGTTTGAACGATTCCGGTGGTGCCCGTATTCAAGAGGGTGTGGATGCGCTCTCCGGCTACGGCCAGATTTTCTTCCGGAATTCATGTGCATCCGGCGTAATTCCTCAGATTTCGGCCATCATGGGGCCCACCGCCGGAGGGGCCGTTTATTCACCAGCCATGACAGATTTTGTGTTCATGGTTAAAAACAGCAGCTATATGTTTATCACCGGGCCGAATGTGATCAAGGCGGTCACCGGCGAGGAAATTACCTTCGAAGACCTGGGTGGCGCCATGACCCATAATGAAAAGAGTGGCGTGGCCCATTTTGCCTGCGAAAACGACGAAGAAGCATTGAGCCAGATCCGGCAGCTACTCTCCTTTCTTCCCGCGAATAACATGGAAGACCCGCCAGTGGTTGAAACGGGTGATAACCCTCGGCGGACAGATCCCGCTTTAAACACGATTATTCCCGATAATCCCAACCAATCCTACGACATGATGGATGTGATCCGCGCCATCGTGGATAATGGTCAATTTTTCGAACCGCATCAATATTTTGCAAAAAATATCGTTATCTGTTTTGCCCGTTTGAACGGCCGCACGATCGGAATTATTGCCAACCAGCCTCAGGTGCTGGCCGGGTGCCTGGATATTGACGCTTCAGATAAGGCCACGCGGTTTATCCGGTTTTGCGACGCCTTTAATATTCCCATGCTGACCATCGCCGATGTCCCCGGTTATCTGCCGGGAAGTCAGCAGGAATGGGGAGGGATCATTCGACATGGCGCCAAATTATTGTGGTGCTATTCCGAGGCGACGGTCCCCAAATTATTGCTGGTGACCCGTAAAGACTATGGCGGGTCTTACCTGGCCATGTGTTCCAAAGATCTCGGGGCCGATTATGCTCTGGCATGGCCCGCGGCTGAAATTGCCGTCATGGGGTCTTCCGGCGCGGCCAATATTATTCACCGGCGCGAAATTAAAGCAGCCGATGATCCCAAGGCAAAACGTGAAGAAAAGATCAAGGCGTACGAGACATTGTTTTCAAACCCGTATTGCGCGGCAGCCCGGGGTTTTGTGGATGCGGTCATAGAGCCGGCCGAAACCCGGCCACGGCTCATCGATGCGCTCGAGGTTTTATGCGCCAAACGCGAAGTTCGTCCTCCCAAGAAACACGGCAACATTCCGATGTAGGGGTCAATTTTTAAAAAGAGTGGAGACAGACGAAATGGAAAATAAGAAAAAACTCGTAGCGGCGTTGGCCGCAGTGTCAGCTTATATTAAAACCGAAGAAGAAGCCCTGCTGTCCATGCCGGCACCCGAAGCACTTAGCCGGCAGGCGGCGGTTCCGGCCAATTTCTGGGGCATGAGCGGCCGGCAGGCCATGATGCAACATCGCAACCTGATGCAAATGAAAACTTTCCACCGGCTGGCACCTCGCTGACAGACGGGTGGAGTACAGGCATAAAATTAACACAACTAATTGATACCAAAAAAATAAAAGGGAGAACACAACAATGAGCGACCACGATCAAGTCAAAATGGCGACGATGAATTATGAGCCGGATCGGCCCAAGGCCGAGAATCCGTTAAAGGTTGAAGATTTGACCTTGCGTGACGGCCACCAATCCCTGTTTGCCACCCGCGGCCGGACCGAGGATATGATCCCGGTGGCTGAAATGATGGATGAAGTCGGTTTTTGGGCGGTAGAGGTCTGGGGTGGGGCCACCTTCGATACCATGCACCGGTTCCTCAATGAGGATCCCTGGGAACGGATCCGCACACTGAAACGCTACATTAAAAAGACGCCGTTTTCCATGCTGTTGCGTGCCCAGAATCTGGTGGGATATCGGAACTACGCCGATGATGTCGCCGAAGCCTTTGTGGAGAGAGCCGCCGAAAACGGCATGGATATATTTCGGACCTTTGATGCGTTAAACGACTATCGAAATTTTGAGACCGTTGTGCCCATTATTAAAAAATGCGGGAAGCATTTCCAGGGTTGTATCTGTTATACCATGACCGAGCCGCGGCTGGGCGGAGAGGTGTACAACCTTGACTACTATGTCAGCAAGGCCAAAGACCTGGAAGCCATGGGGGCAGACACGATTTGCGTCAAGGATATGGCCGGGCTGATCGCCCCTTACGATGCTTATAGTGTGATCAAGGCTTTGAAGGAAAACTGCAAGGTGCCGATTCATCTGCACAGCCATTTTACTTCCGGTATGAGCCCCATGAGTCATTTAAAGGCGATCGAGGCAGGGGTGGATATTATTGATACCTGCATGACCCCTTACGCCTACCGCACATCCCATGCCGCCATCGAACCGCTGGTGATGACCTTGCTGGGTACCAATCGCGACACCGGTTTTGATATTCGGCATATGGCTAAGATTAACGAAATTCTCGAAAAAGAGGTCATGCCCAAGTACAAACACCTGCTGGATGACTCCAAGGTGTCCATCATCGATATCAATGTCCTTCTGCATCAAACCCCGGGCGGGATGTTATCTAATCTGGTCAACCAGCTGCGTGATATGGATGCCTTGGATAAAATTAATGATGTCTACCGGGAGCTTCCCCGGGTTCGCAAGGAACTGGGCCAAATTCCTTTGGTTACCCCCACCAGCCAGATCGTCGGCATTCAAACGGTGAACAACGTTTTATTCGATGATGAAAAAGAGCGGTACAAAATGCTTACCGGCCAGGTGAAGGATTTGTGTTACGGTTTATATGGTAAAACGGCGGTACCCATTGATCCTGAAGTTCAGAAAAAGGCCCTGAAAGGTTATCCCAGGGGTGAGGAACCCTTTACCGGTCGGCCGGCGGAGGTACTGGAGCCCGAGTTGCCCAAAGCCAGAGAGGAAATCGGAGACCTGGCTGTCGATGAAGACGACCTCATTCTGTATGCTATCTATCCGGTGACCGGGAAAAAATTTCTTAAGTGGAAATATGGAAAAGAGACCCCGCCGCCCGAGGTCATGCCCAGGACCATGGAGGAGGTGAAAAAAGCGGATGAGCTGATTCGCAAGGCCAAAGCCGGTGAACTGATGGAAAAGCCGAGCGAAGAAGCACCCCCCAAAAGTGAAAACCTGCGGACGTTTAATGTTTTCTTGGACAACGATTACTTTGAGGTGGGGGTGGATGAGGTGGGTGGTTCACCGGTAATTGCCTATGCCCAGCAGATGCCGGCCGGAGCGCCGGCCATGATGCCACCGGCGCCGGCGCCGGCGCCGGCCGCATCACAGGCCCCAGCCCCATCGGCGCCGGCCGAAAAGCCTGCCCAACCGGCACCAGCCGAAGCACCGGCACCTGTCGCCGAGGGCACGTCGTTGGTCGCGCCCATGCCCGGAATGATTGTGGATTATGAAAAGAAAGTGGGTGATGCCGTCACCGAAGGTGAAACCGTGGTGGTCCTGGAAGCCATGAAGATGGAGAATGCCCTGCCGGCCCCTTGTTCCGGCACGATCAAGGCCATTAAATTTAACAGTGGTGATTCGGTGGCCAAAAATGATGTCCTTTGCGTCATCGGTTAAGACAAGCCGTACGATAATATGTGGATAAAGATGGTTATCGAAAGCACAAAGGTGGCTTTTAGACAGTCTCTTTTGTGCTTTTGTTTTTAAAGCGGTGATCAGACAAGCGGTTCTCATTGTTAAAAAGGGCTTAACCTACCGACTGACTGACCCCGCCATTCCAACGAAAAGTTACAGGACAAGCGGGTTGCAAAACTTGATTTACAAGGAGGCCCAATGAAAATTCATGAATATCAGGCCAAGGAATTATTTCGCCAATACGATATTCCGATTCCTGAAGGGCATGTTGCATTCTCAACTCTAGAAGCCATTGGCGCGGCTGATAAACTGGGTGATTATCCGGTGGTAGTAAAAGCCCAGATTCATGCCGGTGGCCGGGGAAAGGGCGGCGGTGTTAAACTGGCCGATAGCACTTCGGCGGTTACCGCTGTTGCTGACGAGATTATCGGCATGACCTTAATCACACCTCAGACCGGTGCAAAGGGACGGCTGGTTAAAAAGGTGCTGGTGGAGCAGGGATTGAATATTGAAAAGGAGCTTTATCTCAGCTTGATCCCCGACCGTGCAACGGCCAAGATCGTAATCATGGCCAGTGAAGCCGGTGGCATGGATATTGAGGAGGTCGCGGCGAAGACTCCTGATAAAATTATCCGGGTGGCTATCAACCCATTGACCGGCATCCAGCCTTACCATTGTCGGGAAGTCGCTTTTGGGCTTAAATTGTCGCCACCGTTAATCAAGCAGCTTGTGCCTATGCTTGGGAACCTCTACCGGCTGTTTGTGGATTACGACTGTTCTCTGGTTGAGATTAATCCGCTGGTGATAACGGCCGAGGAAAAGGTTGTTGCCCTGGACGCCAAGATGAATTTTGATGATAACGCCCTTTTCCGGCACAAGGATATCCTTGGTTACCGGGACCTCGATGAAGAAGATCTCCAGGAGATCGAGGCCGCTAAATACAATCTCAACTATATCAACCTGGACGGTAACGTTGGTAATATGGTCAATGGCGCCGGGTTGGCCATGGCCACCATGGATATTATTCAACTGGCCGGGGCCGAACCGGCCAATTTTTTGGATGTAGGGGGGGGAGCCAGTGCCGAAATGGTTGAAAACGGATTTAAGATCATTCTATCTGATGAAAATGTGAAAGGGATTCTCATCAATATTTTCGGCGGAATTTTGCGCTGTGATGTGCTGGCCGAAGGAGTGGTGGAGGCGGCCAAAAAGACGGCAATCAAGGTGCCGGTTGTGGTACGCATGGAAGGTACCAATGTAGAGAAAGGCAGACAAATCCTGGAAAATTCCGGATTGGATCTGACCACAGCCGTTGATCTGAAGGATGCCGCCCAAAAGGTGGCCGATCTTGTCCATTAAACCGTTATCTTTTAAAATTAGATAAATATGTGTTGAGGAACGATTATGAGTATTTTTGTTGACAAAACCACGCGCGTTCTCGTTCAGGGTATCACCGGTCGGGAGGGACAGTTTCACGCCCGGCAATGCATTGATTACGGCACCCGGGTGGTGGCTGGCGTAACTCCCGGAAAAGGGGGGCAGAAAATGGACGAAGTACCGGTGTTTAATACGGTCCGGGAGGCTGTGGATCAGACCGGCGCTAATTGCAGCCTGATATTTGTTCCTCCGCCCTTCGCTGCTGATGCCATCATGGAATCGGCCGATGCCAGGGTCGACCTGATCGTGGCCATTACTGAAGGGATCCCCGTCCTGGATATGATGCGGGTTAAAAATTACCTGGCCACTCAATCCTCCCGATTGATCGGGCCGAACTGCCCCGGTATCATCACGCCCGGGGAATGCAAAGTCGGGATCATGCCGGGGCCGACCCATAAACCGGGCGGACCCATTGGCGTGGTATCGCGGTCGGGGACCCTCACGTATGAAGTTGTTCACCAGTTGACCTGTCAGGGAATCGGCCAAACGACTTGCATCGGGATCGGCGGGGACCCGGTAAACGGGACCAACTTCATCGATTGTCTTGAGGCTTTTCAACAGGACCCGGAAACTGCCGGTATTGTCATGGTGGGCGAAATCGGCGGCTCCGCCGAGGAAGATGCCTCTGAATTCATCACTCAACACGTCACCAAACCAGTGGTGGGATTTATTGCCGGCCTGACCGCCCCACCAGGACGCCGAATGGGGCATGCCGGCGCCATCGTCAGTGGTGGCAGCGGTACGGCCCAGGGAAAGATCGATGCCATGAAAGCTGCCGATATTCACGTTTGTGAGGATTTGGGGCGGTTAGGGGAGTTATGCGCGGAGGTGTTTGAATAGGTTGGCCGGTTAGCCCGAAAACCGGTTTGCGGGTTGAATAACAAAACGATCGATGTTTCTGGCGGATAGTAAAAAAAAAGGGCTGAATCTTTAATTAAATTGAGAAATTTTCCATAGTGGTTTTAACTGACGGGGTATGGAGCTAATAAACTTCGAATCTATTTATTTACCGACCGACGGGTCAACCGGCCAACAGGTGAACGGTTTTTACCATGCATGAGATGGGAATCGCACTGGAGGTCATCAAAATTGCCATAGCTTCCATCCCTTTAGATATGAAAGGCGCACGCGTGGCACAGGTGAACCTGAAGGTCGGCAAGTTGTCGGCCGTGGTGCCGGATAGCCTGCGGTTTTGCTTCGATGTCGCCGGCAAAGACACGGCATTGGCCGGCGCCGAATTGATCATCGAGGAAATCCCGGTTCGGATTCGTTGTCGCGATTGCCAAACCGAGTGGAGGGTGGAGACGCCGGCGTTTCGTTGCCGGGAGTGCAATAGCGGTTCGGTGGAAATTGTTTCCGGACGGGAACTCGATATCCGGTCGATTGAAATTGAGGAAAACGGCATTTAATGATTTTTCTACCTGGATTTAAGATATTGGCCTGCCACCATCGTGGACACGGATCCCATCATCATCCCCATCACGGCGGCGGTGGTGGCGTGGTGGAGAAACAGGCCGAACGGCGTGAAATTGATGTGGGTCGGCGAGTGCTGGACGCGAATGACCAGATGGCCGAGGCGAACCGCCGGTTATTTGCCGACCAAAAAGTCTTTGTGTTGAACGTGATGAGTTCGCCGGGGTCGGGTAAGACCACGACATTAGTAGAAACCATTGGACGATTGCAGACGCTGGGGATTCAGTGTGCTGTTGTTGTGGGCGATATCTGCACCCGCAATGATGCGGATCGTCTGGCGGCGACGGGTGTGCCGGCGGTGCAAATCAACACCGATCAGTTTGGCGGTGATTGCCATTTAACCGCTCAAGGAATTTTGAAAGCGCTGGATGATATCGATTTGGACAGGGTTGATTTGCTGATCGTGGAAAATGTGGGCAACCTGGTCTGTCCGGCCGAATTTGACATCGGTGAAAATGCCCGCGTGGTGGTTCTGAGCGTCACCGAAGGTGAAGATAAACCACTGAAATATCCTTTGATGTTTCGTCAGTGTGATGTGGCCTTACTGAACAAAACCGATCTGCTGCCATACCTCGATTTCGACGCCACTACCGCCGTGGCAAATATCCACAAGGTCCATTCGGACATACCGGTGTGGCCCCTGTCGGCCAAAACCGGTGACGGTTTCGAACCATGGATCGAATGGATTCGGACCATGGTTCAACACTAGCATATTATCTACCAATTTAAACGCAAACGCCCGACGTCACGCGTCGGGCGTTTAGTGTTTCTGGCGGAGAGAGAGGGATTCGAACCCTCGGTGCAGCTTTCACCGCACACTCGCTTAGCAGGCGAGGATTGAATATTTTGAAATAATTGAAATATCGTCATAAACCCGCTATTAGCGGGTCTTTGTATGATCTCAACTTTCAGCAACTTTCAATATCTTGCCTGTTTTTCGATCTGATTATAACGATTTTTATAACGATTTTCATCCAAAATTATTGTGCCGTTCAAATCAGAAATAAATAAAACGGAAAGAGTGTGTCCTAGCATGACCCGTGACACTGTAATTACGATCTACCCAAAAAAGTGTCACAACACGGCTAAAAAGTGTAATGCTTATGATTACAGGATGATATAGTGTCACGCTTTAGCAATGTGGAGGATGGCCATTCAATCCAGCACCTGTCGCAGAAAATTATCTTAAAAATACCTGAAATGACAAGGAAATAGCATCAAAAAGGCTGGCTATCTGCACCTCTTTTATCTTTTACAGGCACTGGGTTTTTGCACTTTAGATATGAAATGGATGTCTTTATTAGTAATAAAAACAGTTTTATAGAGATATCTCGGAGCAATCAATACAATCGAGTTGTAATTGAAATACTTTTTGTTATTAGTAACCAACTCGCAATTTATCATATAAATGTGAAAGTTTATGCGTCAGGTTTTCATTGTGGTCTTTATCATTCTCTCTGGGACGCCAGTTTGTTGACATTTCAGCAAGCGTTATATCCAGTTGCCACTTGTGGTTAAAATGCATGCCTTCAAGTTTTTCCAAGTCATCTATTTCGGATTTTGTGAGCCAATGTGGGTCAGCACTTATATAAGCCAAGTTTCCTCTAGTAACAGCCAAATTATCAATTTCTGCGGCCAGCATGATAAAATCTCGGTCTTTAGGTTGTAAATGCCCTGCTTCCGATAATGCCCTGCTAAATTTCATAGCATCGATAAATTCCTTTCCCGCAATATGATTTAAATCTTTTATAATAATGCCTTTTCCCTGGATGTGATTTACAGCCTCGGTGGTTAGGGAGTAGGCAACTGGACGATAGGTCTTTTGTTCAAAAACGTTCTGTAAAAAAAATAGAGAAACAAAACTTACCAAAGCCGCTATGATTGGCGTGACGACCCAACTACTTGCAATGTTACCCAAGACTCGATACCGAATGCCTCTTCCCTTTTTAAGCAGACCGATTCCGATAACCGCCCCGACAATCGCCTGAGAACTGGAGACTGGGACCAACGGTATGGTGGGTAGGCCATGGCGAATGAGAACCGATTCCAACCCCTGTGAAGCGAACAGGAACAAAACCAGAGAATGCGCCGACACAACAACGAATGCGGAAACAGGCGAGAGTTTCATAATCCCTTGTCCGACAGTCATCATCACTTTTCGTGAGTAAGTCAGCACACCGATTGAAATGGCTATTCCTCCAATAAAAAACAACTGCTGGGTCGCATTTAGTTTGAATAAACCGAATACCGATATGTCCCCAAAAGGAGCCACCGGTACAAAAACCCCCATTACGTTTGCGATGTTATTGGCACCTAAACTGTATGATCCGAATGCGCCCATAACAATTAGGCCGTTACGGGTCATTGAATCTAATTTAAACATATCGGGTTTTAGGCGACTGATGCCAAAGGCAATTATTTTGTAAAGAACGGCAGCAATTAGGGCCGACAATAGAGGGCAGGCTATCCAGGTGGCAAATATTTTCGACAGGGTATTATAATCGGTGAGCGAGCCACTGAAAAAGTTCCATCCAATAATCGCCCCGACAATGGCTTGAGAAGTGGAAACGGGATATCCTGATTTGGTCATCAGAAATACACTTGCAGCGGCTGACAGGGCAACTATGAAGGCTCCTGCAATGGCATTAACTGAACCAAGTTTCCCGAGTGTATGGGATGCTCCTGCCCCGCTGATGACCGCACCCAGAATGATAAACACGCTACAGCATATGGCCGCTGTTCTGAATCGGACCATTCTGCTTCCGACTGCCGTGCCGAACACATTAGAGGCGTCATTGGCACCCAATGACCAACCCAGGAATAAACCACTTGATAGGAAAAATAGGAACATAGACTGTTTTAGAGGGAACGCTTGATTACATAGATTCGCAATTTGTCTGAAACATCTTCGGCTCTGTCTGCAATTTTATCAACATGTTTGACAAAATCTCGCAAATGCATTTTCTGATCCAAAGAAAGGTCATCTCGTTGGAAAATACTTTTCTGAAGTCTCGTTGCCACCTTGTCAGATTGGGTTTCCCAATAAGGCACTTTATGAATATGATCCGACACCGACGATATATCTTTAAAAAATGCCCTCGAAGATCGAACAATAGACTCTACCGCCTCAACAACGCAGTGGCTTAATTCTTTAAAATCCTCGGTAAGTTCATGGAATAAATTCGGGCGTTCAATATCGAAATACCATAGCACCCCTTTGAATTTATCTAAAAGCGAATCCATGTTCTCTAAGAGTTCGAGAACATCACTCCTTGATTCTGGGATAATCGTCTGAACATAAAGGGCCTCTTCCAGGCCCCGTCTTAAAGCATCCCCGTCATGTTCTGTTTCAATGATATCTTCCAATTTTTTCTTAAATGACTCCATGTTATCGGATAAATACGCACCTACAGCAGTTTCAAATAGAATCCCAGCCTCACTAACTTTATCTAAAAAATCATCGAACTGTCTGCTGATGCCAAGTTTCTTTTTTAATATTGAAAACTCCATACAAGAATCCTCTATTTGGGATGATTAATTTTGCTAAACCAGGAATTATTAAACTACATATGGGATAACAGAAAACATTAACTATAAAAACTTTATTATTATTGTTTCAATATTTTCTGTGATATTTAGGGCTTTTTCGGAAATTGCTTTAACACAATCCAAACACTGGTAAAGATGTACTTTGTTCTTTTGATCTTCTGGCGAGGAAGATATTTCACGAACCAAATCAGATTTAATATCACAAACCTGGATGAAGGATTTTCTTACTTTTTGACAGTATTTTCTGATGTCATTCTTCTTGTGGATTCCCTTAATGCAACCCGTTATGCAATTATCAAGCGGTTCTATAATGTCTGATGTGAAATGGATCATTCTTGATAAACCTTTTTTTAAGTTGTTCGGAATACTCGGCCGATGATCCATAAACATATTACCGCATTGTATTGCATCCATTGCAAGAATATTTAGGTTATTAACAAGTAAGAAAATATCTTCACGAAAGACAGGCATTAAAGCCCCATTATAAAGAAGATCGACAATTTGATCTCTCAAATATTCAATATCTTTTATCATCCCTTTTGCTTTAATAATTCGCGAAGCGGAGTTTTCCAGGTTTCTGTCGAGATAACCCTCCATTATATATTTAATGATCTTCAAACATTGCGTTATTTTTTCAGTTTGTTTCACAATTAAATCTGTTACTTCATTTGCTTTGAAAAAGATCATAAGACCCTCGCATATAAGAAGAGAAAAATAGGTTTGTTCTCAAATCGCCATACACAGCCCAGAATAAATAGTCGCGGTACAGAAGATATGTTGGGTGAAAACCAGTTATCAACCTTATTGGATTTATTACCAATATGCTTTGGCTATCCTCTGCATACCACTGAAGCCCCGATTCTTTCAACCTTTTCACCCCACGAGTCACATCGTCATCGCACCTTTATCGCCAATTGCATGAAACAAAAAGGCAGAGCCAATCTCTGACCCTGCCTTTCCAAATACATCAGTTAAATTATAATCTATTAGCCACGGGTTTGAGTTGTTGCTCCTCCTCCGGTGGTACCCGTTGATCCTTGGCCTTTTTCTCCACGTACTTTATCGCCACCAGCATAAACTAAAGATGAAAATAATAACATTGTGGCTGTGATAAGCACCAAAACTTTTTTCATAATTCGTTCCCCTTTCGTATTTTTTGGTTATTGCCTTTTGGCGTTAGTTCAGAAAGATTTCTCCAGAAAAATCCAGCATAAATCATACCGTATTGAGCAGATTGACACGAATACGTAAATTTTTTAGATGGTTATTATGATTTAAAAGGGAAATAGAGAGACCCGTATCTTTCAGCGTATTACGAGATTATTAATTAAGGTTGGAAAATTTCGTAATTCAGATTCGTTCTGATGTGGTAGTGGTCGAATGAGAAGGCATATAAACCTCCAGTTGAGAGGGACATGTTTGCTGGTGGCTGATTGGTAATAGTATAATAATTATAGTACCATATCTCATCCAGTAAAGTTATTAGAGATCATCTATCTCTTAATGTGTGGCCATTTCTTCAGTGTGAATAAAAACCTCAAGGACATAATCCTGAAATTTATGCCGATTTAGGTGCATCAATTGTTTCTGTAGTTTTATCGCACCAGTCCAATGCTGTTCATTCGTTGGGATATGCGTTGAGTCATTGCAGAAATAGATAAAAACCAGATATGCATTTAGGCCACAAATTTCTCGCAGAAAATACAGATGACACAACCTGTTGGCGTATTGGTAGAAACCGTTATACCAGTTGTTTCCTTTGATTGAGTTTAAAAATTGTTTGGTTCTTTCAATGCTGGTTTTGATTTTTGCTTTTGAATCAGAGTGCTTGGCTTGGCATGATGAAATAATTTCAGGGATGTTGGCTTTAGCCTCTATCAGAAAAT
>Ga0316197_10000747_pt1 | contig 22787 bp, 26 predicted proteins | sample OudBiesiAoxic_MG_FD_204939 | JGI IMG/M metagenome (GOLD analysis project Ga0316197, IMG submission 204939) | Coastal sediment microbial communities from Oude Bieten Haven, Netherlands - site A oxic | ecosystem: Environmental > Aquatic > Marine > Coastal > Sediment | place: Netherlands... | reverse complement strand
ATTGTTGTTCCGGGACGGATCGTGAATGTCGTCATTTAACCGCCGCACGTTTCTCTTTATGCCGTTGGCGGTGGCCGCATGCGGCTTTACGCCTGTTTATGGCACCGGAAGCAGTGGCGGTGCTCTTCAGAATAGCGTTCAAGTCGTTGAGCCGACAAATGATGATTCCTATCTGCTGACCCGCCGGCTGGAAGAAAGACTGGGGCGGGCGACAGTGCCCGCATACCGTTTGACCATCGACGTCGACTCGGAACGTCAGGCTTTGGCGGTGAACACCGAAAGCAATATCAACCGCTTCAACCTCGTTGGCATCGCGCGTTATGCCCTGATCGAAGAATCGACAGGCCGCGTTGTGACCTCCGGTGAAGTGAACAATTTTACCGGATCATCCGCCACCGGCACAACAGTCGCGACACTGGCGGCCGAGCGTGATGCGCAACGTCGTCTGATGACATTGCTTGCAGACCAGATCGTTGTGCGCCTGCTGAGCGCCGATTTGACATGAAACTGTCAACACGCGACGCTGTCAGTTACTTCGCGAAACCGGACCCGTCAAAAACCGGAATTCTGATCTATGGCAACGATGCGATGCGCGTGGCCCTTAAACGCCAGCAATTGATCGAAGCGCTGCTGGGCCCTGGAGCCGACGAAGAAATGCGCCTGACGCGGCTTGCTGGAGCCGATTTGCGCAAAGATCCCGCCCTGTTGCTTGATGCGATCAAGGCGGTCGGTTTTTTTCCCGGTGCGCGCGCCGTGTTCGTGGAAGAGGCCAATGAAAACGCCGCCCCCGCGATTTTGAACGCGCTGGAAGAATGGCAATCGGGGGACGCACAGATCATCGTCACGGCAGGTGCTCTCAAACCGACCTCGAAACTGCGCAAGACGTTCGAGGGCCATGCCAATGCCTATGCCGCAGGGATTTACGACAACCCGCCGACCCGCGCCGAAATCGAGGCTGCGTTGAAAGATGCAGGATTTGATATGCCGCCGACAGACGTAATGGCGGCGCTCGCTGATTTGGCGCAAGCTATTGATCCCGGCGATTTCCGGCAAACGCTCGAGAAGCTGTCACTTTATAAATGGCAAGACCCGTCCCCAGTGACCATCGAAGACATTTTGGCCTGTGCGCCCACATCGACCGAAGCGGAAGTCGATGACGTTCTTATGGTCGTGGCCGAAGCGCGCGCGCAGGATATCGGACCGATGATGCAAAAACTCGTGGCGCAAGGGGCAAATCCCGTCGGGCTTTGTATCGGTGCGATGCGCCATTTTCGGGCCTTGCACCGCGCGGCTTGCGACACGTCCGGCCGTCCTACGATTTTCGGCCCAAACCGTGACCGGATGCTGGCACAATCCCGCAAATGGGGTGCCGTGAAACTTGAAACTGCCCTCACCGTACTGACAGACACAGACCTGCAACTTAGGTCTGCGGGCCAGCACGCACCGGGCATGGCGCTGGTCGAACGCGCATTTATCCGGCTGGCCATGCTGGCCGGACGCTAGACTCAATAAAGGAAACACACGATGTACAAAGTGATAGGTGCTACGAAATCCCGGGCCCTCCGCGTGATGTGGGCCCTTGAAGAGATGGGCGAACCTTACGAACACATTGCGGCGGCCCCAAGATCCGACGAAGCAAAAGCCTATAACCCGTCCGGCAAGATACCCGCCCTTGTGGACGGCGACGCCGTGCTGACAGATTCGATGGCGATCGTGACGTATCTGGCTGACAAACACGGCAAGCTGACCGCCCCTGCAGGCACACCGGCGCGCGCGCATCAGGATGCGATGACCTTCTGGCTGATCGACGAGTTCGACGCGATTTTGTGGGCCGCGGCAAAACACAGCTTTATTCTGCCGGAAGACCTTAGAATGCCTGCCGTAAAAGATGTGCTGAAAGAAGAATTCAGTGCGTCCGCGACACAGCTTTCGGCGCGGCTGGATGGCCCGTTTCTGGCCGGAGACACCATAACAGTGCCTGATATTCTGGCCTGTCACTGTTTGAACTGGGCTGTAGGCGCGGGGTTCCCGCGCGTGGACGAAAAACTGTTCAACTACGCAAAAGCGTTGCGTCAGCGTCCGGCGTTTCAGGCCGCATCGGCCAAGTAGCGCGCCGCACCCAACCCTGCCCAACGCCCTGTCGCAAGGCTGGCAGTAATCAGGTAGCCACCTGTTGGTGCTTCCCAATCCAGCATTTCGCCCGCGCAGAACACGCCCGGGCGCGCGGTCAACATCAGATCAGGTGTCAGACTGTCAAACGCCACGCCCCCTGCGGTTGATATCGCCTCGTCCATCGGGCGCAGTCCAGCGTGGCGCACCGGCAGCGCTTTGACCGTTTGCACCCAATCCGCCCGCGCAGGCGGGTGCCCGCTGACCATCTCAAAGAACAGCGCGACTTTGGCAGGCGGCAACCGCAACGTGTTCTTGAGCCAATGCGCCAATCGTAGCTTGGCGGGCTTGGTATCCAGTGCCTGCGTGGCTTTTTCGGCGGGGACATCAGGAATAAGATCAACGCTCAGCGGTGCACCATCGCGCAACGCGGGCGTCAGGGAATAAAGGCCACCCCCCTCCAGCCCCCGCCGCGAAATCACCGCCTCGCCACGCGAACGGAGCTGACCGGCGGACCACGCCACAGATTTCAACGCGGCACCCATATGCGGCGCCATATGGTCCGACCAGTCTATCGCAAGCGCCGCATTGGACGGCGCAAATGGCGCGATATGAGCCCCGATATCGCCAAGTGCTGCACCCCACGCGCCGTCTGATCCCAGCCGCGCCCAGCTTGCACCGCCCAAGGCCAGCACTGTCACATCGGATTTCATGCGTTGCGTACCATCGGGCGTGTCGAACAGCGCATCAGCACCGTCCCACCCCAGCCATTTATGGCGCGTGCGCCGCTCAACACCCAAACTGTCCAATCGCACAAGCCACGCCCGCAACAACGGAGAGGCTTTCATCGCTTGAGGGAAAACGCGCCCCGTGCTGCCGGTAAAAAGGCTTTGCCCCAAACCTTGCGCCCACGCCATAACCTCCGGTGCCCCAAATTCCGAAACCATCGCAAATAAATCGTCGGATGCCCCTTCATAGTGACGTATCAGATCAGGTAACGCCTCATCTTTGGACAGGTTCAAGCCGGACTTTCCAGCCATCAGAAATTTGCGCGCGAACGACGGCTTCTGATCGCAAATTGTAACAGAAAGGCCCAGCTGCGCCATCGTTTCCGCAGCCATCAGCCCTGCCGGACCCGACCCTATCACCAGCGCATTTTTCACTCTTTTGCCTGCGGGAAGCCGCCTTTGATTTCTACCACGCGCTGCGGATATGGAATTTCGATGCCATTGTCCTTGAGCGCATTCCAGATCAGGAAAAGCACATCCGACGTGAATTTATTCGGACCGTCGTCAAACCCGTTCACCCAAAACTCGACCGCGAAATCGATCCCGCTGTCGCCAAAGCCCCGCAATTCGCAGTCTGGCGGGTAGGGTTCGTTCAACACACCGGGATGGGTGGCAACTGCGGCCTCGATTATAGCGGGTACTTTGTTGATGTCGGTGTCATAGCTGACCGAAAACGGCGCCTCGTATCGATTTGCCGATCCGCTGTCGGAATAGTTGGTAACCCGTGTTGTGATGAAATCTTCATTCGGCACAACGATCCAGCGACCGTCAAATGTCTCAAGGATCGCCGCCCGCGCCGTCATCTTGACGATGCGACCGGCCTCGCCGCCGTCCAGTTCGACGTAATCGCCAACCGTTGCCTGCCCTTCGACCAGCAGAATAACGCCAGAGATGAAGTTCGACGCGATCTTTTGCAGACCGAACCCCAGCCCCACACCGACAGCGCCCCCGATAACAGCCAGCGTGCTTAGGTTGATCCCCATAATGTTAAGCAGCAGCAAGAATGCGACGGTGAAAATCGTGAACTCAACAGACTTGGCAACAAGCTGGCGGATCGAAGGGCGCATTTCCTGCTGTGCTTCGATGAACTGCGCGCTTTGCCGGTTCGTCCACCCCCCCAGCCAGAACAGGAAGCTGCCCGCCACAATACCGCGCAAAAGGCTCATCACTGAAAACGAAATATTCCCCAGATTGACCGTCATTTCATTCAGGGCGGCTGACACCTCGTCCAAAAGGCCCAAGGCATAGATCGCCGCAATCGGCAGCAAAACATAGCGCCCCAACAACTTGAGCAGCGGGTCGGAAATGATCTCGCGCACCAATGTCCGGACCGCAAGAAACAGGAAGAAGCGCTTGCCAAAGGCAATCACAGCTCCACTGTCGAACAAGGACCGGACGACGGTTTCTCCGATTGCGGTAAAGGCGTAGGCCAATAGCGGCAGCAACAAAGGCAGATAGACCAGCGAAGCACGGCGCGCCCGCGCCACCATCGTGTCCGCGTCCTCCGCCGGGGTTAATAGACCACGCAGTGTGCCGCGCAGACGCGCTGCGACCATCACCGCTGCCAGATACGCCAGAAGCAGCAGCGCAAATTGCGACCAGGCCGCAGGGCTCAGCGCCCATGATTGCGCGATGTCCCAAACCTGTTGTCCCCAGCCAAAAGCATCTTGCACGATCTGCGGCTGGTCTGTCAGGTCAATTTCCACAACACGTCCCTCTTTCCCGAACTCGGTAACCGCCTAAGTCTTGACCGTAGCCATATGCCAGAGCAAGCCGAATGTCAGACCCGATTTGTCCCCTATGCGACCGCCCGATACCGCCGGACGTGAAACAAAGCCTGCACCACCTCATCCCGAAACTGAAGGGAGGAAAAGGCGGGCCAACGGTTTTGCTCCATCACATTTGTCATCGGGAGATACACGCAACACTGTCCGAAGCCGAGCTTGCTCGGGATTTCAACACGGTACACGCGCTGCGCACACATCCTCGCTTAGAAAAATTTATTGGCTGGGTGCGCAAAAGACCTCCCGGTTTCATGTCCAAAGTGCCGGGCGGGATGCGTAAACGCACGCGTTAGTGACACATGTTCTTTATGCCCACCGCGATTTCCCCTGGCGCCTGGACAGTCGCGGCAACCAGTTCGGACGCCTGAGACACTATGTTTTCTTGTGGCACAATCCGGTCGATCAATCCAAAAGACAGTGCTTCTTCTGCGTCAATCTTCTGAGCCCCCATCAAAATCAGCTTTGCCCGCGACGGGCCAATCAGCGCCGCCAGTCTGCCGGGGTCGCTTGGCTGCGGCAGAAAACCCAACGTCATAACCGGATAGAAAAACTTGGCCGACGGCGGTGCAATGCGAATATCGCAGGCCAGCGCCATACCAAAGGCCCCGCCCGCGAGCGTTCCGTTCAAGGCAGCAATGGTAAATGCAGGCAGGCTTGCGATGGCCTCTGACAACTCTTCCCACAGCGGGGACGTCGCCAGCCCCGCACGCGCCGCCTCAAGATCGGCTCCGGCGCTGAACACCTTGCCACGACCTGTCAGAATAACAGCCCGCGCGTCCCGCGCATCGCGCAGTGTTGCGACAAGATCGACAAGCATCTGTTCGGTGAGCGAATTGGCCTTGTCGGGCCGATTAAGGGTCACAGTCCATACATCGCCACTGTTTTCGACCTCTATCATATGAGGCCAACCTTTTTGCGTATCTCTTCATCGCGCAGCGAAATCTCCTGACCACACCACGCATCCGCCTCGGGGCCGCACATCCATAACAGCGTGCGCGCGGGCCAGTCTGGTGGAATATGGACATCCCAATCCAGTTGACTGACCGGATTGATCCCGCTTGCCTTAATCTCACGCTGCATCTGTGTCGCCACAGTGCCCGGCGACAGGCCCATCGCACGGATGCCATGTGCGGCCTCTTCCTTGTCCAGACACTGCGTCAGCATGTGCACCGCCGCTTTCGAGGCGCAATAATGGCTCCATGCTTCGACAGGACCGTGGGCCGCACCTGAACTAATGGTCAAAATAGAGCCTGATCCGCTTTGCTTCATCACTGACAACGCGGCATGTATCCCGTTGAAGACGCCTTTCAGGTTAATATCGATCACATCACCCCAAGCGTCAGGGTCTGCAGACGCGATATGCGAGATCGGTTCGATCACACCGGCATTGTTGATAAGCACATCCAAACCACCAAAGGTATCGACCGTGGCCTCAACCGCGGTCATCATATCGCTGTAGCGTGCAACGTTGCACGGAATGGCCAATGCGCGCTCTCCGATTTCGCCAGCCAAATCCGCAATATCACTCTGGCCACGGGCCAAAAGTGCGACGTTGGCACCCGCACCTGCGAACACTTTTGCGGCGGCCGCACCAATACCGCGGCTGGCGCCGGTAATCATGACTGTTTTTCCGGTCATATCCATGGTGTTTCCTCTCGTTTATGGGTCTGGGGGTAGTCGTAGACCTGCGGCGCACGCGGGTCCAGCCCAAGGGCCCTTGACCATCCCGCGCCCATACCTGACGATGTGCGCTCATCCATGCCAAAAGGATACTGAAATGTCTCGCTTCATGCGCCACTTTTATGCCAGCTCCGCCATAGCGCTTTGCGCCACAACCGCCGCAGCCGAGCTTACGGCAGATGATGTCTGGAACGACTGGGAAACCTATACACAAGGCTTTGGCTATGACGTCGATGGCACGCAGACACGCGACGGAGATGCCCTGACGATCACCGGCGTCACCATGAGATCAAACGAAGGCGCGGGCGCCGGAGGAATCATCCTTACCATTGACCGGATCGTGTTGACGCGCCAATCAGACGGGACCGTAACCGTTGAATTCCCGACGATCATCCCGATCGAGGCGACAACACCGAATGAAACAGGCGGTGTGACGCGGGTCTCTCTGGATTATCGCCAGTCCGGTATGTCTGTTGTCGCGTCCGGCACTGCCGATGCAATTGACTACGTATATTCTGCTGACACGGTTACTTTGGATACCACCGGATTTGAGGTGAACGGTCAGGCGATGCCTGCAGGTACGAACGACGTGGAAATCACGATCAGTGACATCGCGGGCACCAGCGCCACAACCGTTGGAAACTTGCGCCGGTACAAACAGTCGATGGAAGCCGGTAGCATGCGTTATCAGATGGCTGCAGCAGATCCATCCACTGGCATCATATCGAATGTGTCGGGACAAATTCAGCAACTCGCCTTCGAAGGCAGCGGCGCGGTGCCACTGCGTGACGTCGATAGTGCTGACTTTGACGCGATGCTGGCGGCGGGGTTTTCAGCAGACGGTACGTTTGACTACGCCGCAAACGCCCTGACCGCCACAGTGACCGACGCACAAAACCCGGTTGAAACCTCTATCCTGAGCGGCCCCGGCACACTGGGTGTGACCATGAACAGCCAAGGGCTGACCTACGATGTCGAACAAACCGGCCTGCAAGTGGATATGATGTCTTCTGCATTGCCGGTTCCAGTATCTTTCAGCATGCGAAGCGCGTCTTTCAAGCTTGCTCTGCCCGTGCGCCAGTCCGAAGAACCAGACGACTTTGCCTTTGGCTTTTCACTGAACGAATTTACCATGTCAGACATGTTGTGGGGGATGTTTGACCCCGGCAACCTCCTGCCTCGTGATCCTGCCAGCATTGTGCTGGATCTCGCTGGCAAAGCAAAACTCATGGTAAATTTTCTGGACCCGAACATGGTTGCAGACCTAAGCCCTGATGCCGTCCCCGCCGAGGTGGAAACGCTCGATATCAATAAACTGGAGGTTTCCGTTGCCGGCGCAGAGTTGACAGGAGACGGTGGCTTTACGTTTGAAAACAATCAAGGCCCCATGCCGCAGCCTCAGGGCGCGGTGGATCTGACCCTTAAAGGCGGCAACGGCCTGATCGACAAACTTGTTGCCGGCGGCCTGATCGGGGATCAGGAAGCAATGGGCGTTCGGATGATGATGGGTCTGCTGGCAGTCCCGGGCGATACCCCCGATACGCTCAATTCAAAAATCGAGATTAACGATCAGGGTCACGTTCTGGCGAACGGTCAACGGATCCAGTAGCGACCGATATACCGATCAATTTCAGCGCTACCCTTGCACAGGACGGGTGAGGCCGCTACCTCACCCTGACCGCAACAGGAGCCTGACATGACGCAGCCACTGGACAATCTAACCGAAAAAATGCTGCAGGCGGCCAAACGTGCAGGCGCAGATGCTGCAGATGCAATGGTGGTGCGTGGCACATCCCAAACCATCGAAGTCCGGAATGGCGCGCTGGAACAGGCAGAGCGCTCGGAAGGCATCGATTTGGGTCTGCGCGTGTTTCTGGGGCAGCGCAGTGCCATTGTTTCCACCTCTGACCAGCGCGACAGCACGATTGATGAAATGGCGGTCCGTGCCATGGCAATGGCGGCAGAGGCACCCGAAGACCCCTATTGCGGCCTTGCCGACCCTGCTGACATCGCCGCAGGTGCCAATATTGACGCGCTTGAACTTTATGATGCAACACCCGAACCTACACCTGCCGCCCTTCAGGACGACGCCTGTGCCGCCGAAGCGGCCGCGCTGCAGAACAAAGGCATCTCTCAGGTGCAATCCGCGTCGGCGGGCTATTCTTCACGTGAGGTTTGTCTGGCCGCGTCCAATGGCTTTTCCGGCGGATATAAAAGAACAGATCGCGGGCTCTCTTGCGTTGCCATCTCCGGCAACGGCACTGATATGGAGCGGGACTATGACGGGGATAGCAGAATATTTCAAAGCGATCTGCGCAGTGCGGAAGACATCGGCAAACGTGCAGCCGAACGCGCCGTGGCGCGGGCCGGCGCGCGCAAACCTCCCACGGGCAGCTATCCGGTTCTGTTCGACGAACGTATCGCATCCAGTCTGATCGGGCATTTACTGGTCGCGGCAAACGGGTCCTCCATTGCGCGCGGCGCGTCGTGGCTGCGTGACGCACTAGGCGAACAGGTTTTACCCAAAGGCATCACGTTGCACGAAAACCCGCACAGGCCCCGCGCCTCTTCTTCGCGCCCGTTTGATGCCGAAGGATTGGCCACGAAACCGCGGGATATCGTGGCTGACGGTATGCTGACAGGCTGGACGCTTGATCTTTCCACCGCCCGCAAACTCGGCATGACGTCAACGGCAAACGCATCGCGCGGCACGTCTTCCGCACCATCACCCAGCACGTGGAATGTGGCTCTGACACAGGGTGATGCATCACGCGATGACCTCATCAGGGACATGGGCACCGGCCTGTTGGTCACATCCTTGATCGGCTCTACAATCAACCCCAATACCGGCGACTATTCGCGCGGGGCGTCAGGCCTTTGGATCGAGAATGGCGAGGTTACACATGCGATCAACGAATGTACCATCGCCGGTAACTTGCGCGATATGCTGCTGGCGATGATACCGGCGAATGACGCCCGCCCACATCTCAGCCGCGTTGTACCATCAATTTTGGTACCGGGGATGACACTTGCCGGCGACTGATCTTGCCCTCATCACGGATGCGATCCGCATGGCCGGACGCATCGCAACCAGCTTTGTCGGCAGCGCGGCACGGCGCTGGGACAAACCCGGTGACGCGGGCCCGGTGACCGAAGCAGATCTTGCTGTGAACGCCTATTTAGAGACTGTTTTACGCAGCGCACGCCCCGACTATGGGTGGCTGTCAGAGGAAACCGAAGACAGCAGCGACCGGCTGTCACGCGACACGGTTTTTATCATTGACCCGATCGACGGCACGCGCAGCTTTGTCGAAGGCTCCAGAACCTGGGCACACTCAGTTGCTGTGGCACACAAAGGGCAGGTCACCGCAGGCGCGATCTACCTGCCCCTGCGCGGTATGCTTTATGCTGCTGCGCGCGGACAAGGTGCAACGCTGAACGGCGCACCGCTCACAGTGTCCCGCAAAGAGGATTTGACCGGATCTGACGTGCTCGCTGCCAAACCGATGCTTTCAGCGCAGCATTGGCCTCTCGGGCTGCCGGATTTCAACAGGGCGCATCGGCCGTCTCTGGCCTATCGGCTCGGACTTGTCGGAGAAGGCAGGTTTGATGCCATGCTGACCTTTCGGGCAACATGGGAATGGGACGTGGCAGCAGGTTCGCTGATTGTCGAAGAAGCGCAGGGCATTTGCACTGACAGAACGGGCGCACAGCTTTTGTTCAATAACGCCACGCCACAGCTTAATGGTATGATCGCTGCAGGCCGCAATGTACATTCGGACCTGATGGTCGCACTCGGTCACTCGTTGCCGCCATCGGCTTGACCACACGCGCCAGATCAGACAGCTTGCGCGCATTGCGTACCTGATCCAAGGATAGAACCATGGCACAACGGCTTCATCTTGTTTTTGGCGGTGAACTGGTCGACCCCAGCAAAAACACCTTCAAGAACGTTGACGACATTCACATCGTCGGAATTTTTCCAGATTACGCCACCGCGTTCGATGCCTGGAAAGCCGAGGCACAACGCACGGTCGACAACGCGCATATGCGATATTTCATTGCACACTTGCACCGCTTGCGTGACGAGGAAGCGGCAGCATCCTCTACCGAAGAGCTGGGGTAAGCTATCTTGGGCCGCTCACTTGGGCTTGCGGCCTACCGAGCGTACACAAGACGCTCTACCGCCCGCGCCTTCACGCCACATGCACCGCGACCCAAAGGTCAGCTGGTTTGGATTCATGCCGCTGAACCGAGCAGCCTCATGGCTCTACAAGACCTCGCACAGCGCCTCTGTGCTGCGCGACGCGGCTTACACATCCTGATTACGCTACCCGATGACACAAGTTTTCAATCCATTCAGAACAATTGGGTGCCGCACCCTCAGATGTTGTTAGAGCTGGTGCCTTCCGAACACCCCGATTCCGTAACTGATTTCTGGCGTCACTGGCGCCCTGATATGGGGATCTGGACGTGGGGCCGCTTGCGCCCGAACCTCATAAAAAAAGCCCACGAAGAGGGGTGTAGCATGGTTCTTATTGATGCGGATGAGGCCGGATTTGACAGCAAACGGGACAAGTGGTTACCCGACCTGTCCCGCCAGTTGCTCGAGCCTTTTGCAGCCCTGATGGTCCGGTCCGGTACCGGGTTAAAAAAGTTGGACACGATGGGGCTGGACACAGGGCGTATCCGGCTGACGCAACCCTTGGAAGCAGGTGGCCATGCACTGCCGTGCGATGACCGTGACCTGTCAGAATGGTCGCAACTGCTAGGGGGCCGATCCGTCTGGCTGGCAAGCAATGTACAGCTGGAAGAGTTCAAAACTGTGCTTGAAGCCCATCGCCAAGCCCTGAGATTATCGCACCGGCTTTTGTTGGTTCTCCACCCGTCCCACGGCGGGTTGGTTGAGGAATTTCGTGAAGCGATTGCTGAGGAAGGGTTTCGGTACGCTGACTGGTCGCGCGAGGAAGAACCCGACGATGCTACGCAAGTCGTATTGGCGCCAGACCATCAGGATCTGGGCCTTTTTTACCGACTAGCCCCTGTCAGCTTTATGGGCAGCTCTTTGGTGGATGGGTACAACGGCCGCAATCCGTTTGAAGCCGCCGCTTTAGGATCAGCAGTGTTATACGGGCCAAACGTCAGCCGTTTTATGCCGTTTTACACACGTCTGGCCAAAGCAGGCGCTGCGCGGATGGTCAAAGACGGCGAAACACTGGGCACAGCAGTCATTCGGCTGGTCGCGCCCGATCAGGCAGCTGCAATGGCACATGCGGGGTGGGATGTGGTCAGTCAGGGCGCTGATTTAACAGACCGGGTGATTGATCTGGCACACGCCATACTGGATGGCGAAATGGAGCAGTTAAATGCAGGCGCCTGAATTCTGGTTTACACCACCGGGCCAGCCGGCCTTTCGTGCGCGCCTATTGCAACCATTGGGCCAGCTCTATGCCCGTGCAACAGCACGCAGGGTTGCTAAACCGCCTCAGGTAACACTGGGTATTCCGGTCATATGTGTGGGTAACCTGAACGCAGGTGGGACAGGCAAGACACCCACCGTCATCGCGGTGCTGGGTCAGCTTACCGATATGTACCAGACACCACATGTCGTCACACGCGGCTACGGCGGGTCACTCAAGGGCCCTGTCCGTGTTGACCCAAGACAGCACACCGCAGCCCAAGTCGGCGATGAACCACTTTTGCTGGCGGCTTTCGCTGAGGTCTGGGTCGCAGAAGACCGCGCCGCTGGAGGACAAGCCGCAGCCGACGCAGGTGCCACAGTCGTGTTGCTGGACGACGGCTTTCAAAATCCGTCTCTATACAAGGATATTAGTATCGTTGTGGTCGATGCGGAAAAGGGGTTCGGGAACGGACGCTGTCTGCCTGCAGGTCCCCTGCGCGAACCGGTGCATGCCGGACTTGCGCGCGCCCAGGCGCTGCTGTCCATCGGCGATGCCGCGTCGCAGGCCGCGTTTCAAACGCCAGTTTTACCGAACGGCACCCCGCATCTGAAAGCTGCCCTGACACCGCTGCAAACCGGAATGGACTGGTCCGATACAAAAGCGATTGCTTTCGCAGGGATCGGCCATCCGGAAAAGTTTTTTGCGACACTAAGAGGATTGGGTGCAGAGGTTGTACACACGGAACCGCTGGACGATCACCAACCGTTGACGCCGACGCTGATGGCGCGATTGGAAGCAGACGCAAAGCGTCTGGGCGCGCAGATGATAACGACCGAAAAGGACGCGGTCAGACTGCCGGAAAGTTTCAGAACCAAGGTAATTACTCTGCCCGTCCGCCTGCAATTCGAAGACGGCGGCACCGGGCTCAAGCACTTACTAAGCCCATTGTTCGACGGGTAAGAACGGTCAGTCAGCAGCAGCTACGGGGCCCTGTCAACTGACCGCACTTCTTACTTATTCTGCAGCTTCGTCAATGACTTCGGCCATTTCAGCAAAAGACAGGTTGGAATACTTTTGCCCGTTGATAACAAAACTGGGCGTACTCTCGATACCGTCCTCTGTCGCGTTCTGCTGGTACCATGCGACCAGTGTTTGCGCTTTCTCGCCGTCTTGCAGGCAGGCTTCCATTGTTTCGGCATCCAGACCGGCAAGCAGCCCGATTTTGCGCAACTCGCCCACAATCGCGCCGGGATCACCCGCGCGGGTCCATTCGGACTGTCCTTGATAGATCAGATCACTCATCCCAAAGAAAGCTTCGGTTGAACCAGCGCAGCGCGCAATCATGGAAGCCCAAAGACCGTACCGGTCAAAATAGACCTCGCGATACACAAAGTTGATCTTGCCAGTATCAATGTAATCCGTCTTCAACTGCTTGAACGCGCCTTCATGGAAGCGCGCGCAGTGCGGGCAAGTGTAGCTGGCGTATTCGATCACAGTGACCGGCGCATCAGGATTTCCAAGCGCCATGTCGACGATAGAAGACGTATCCACATCCGCCGCCTCCTGCGCATTTGCAGCACCCAGCGGATCCACCGGCGTAACAGCGTTCGGTCCGGGGGAAGTAACAAAGTAAGCCCCAAGGCCAATAACCGCCACAGCGGCAGAAATGATCATCATGCGAGACATCGAGTTTCCCTTTTTTATCGGTTTGTCTTTTTAAGAATATTTTCGCCTAAACGCGCAAGCGCCCGCTTCAGGCCTTCGTCTTCGATAGGTTCCGCAACTTCCAGCGCTCTTTGCTGGATTACGGGGTCGGTCGGCAAAGATGCCGTTCGGTCAGGACCATGTTGGAAATCCACCTGCCCTTCGGCAAAGCCCGTGGCGGCCGTTTGGGTAATACGGATGCGCGCAATGGCATTATATCCGTAGACCGCATTTACGCGGCTGCGCAGCTTTTCCTTTTCCATTTCAAGAACCGGCGCATTCGCTCCGGTGGTCAGCAAGGTTAATGTGGCGCCCATGCCACCACGTCCGTAACTAACCTCGACAGGACGCGAGATCGCAGCCACCGCCTCGCCGGCTACTTCGGTCCATTGCGTCAACAAACGGCTTTGGGCAAAGCCACGCTTTTCGGACGCCATGCGCACCCGCTGCGTCAACAGAGAGGAGGTACGCGTAAATCCTTTTGTACTGGCGCGTCGGGATCGCATCGCTATCTTCCTAAAACTTAACCTGTAGCTTAGCGCGCCCAAGCAGGGTCAACCAGCCCAAGTAGATAAAGTGAGACATAAACATTGCGTGACAATTCCCTTGAGCCGCAAGACCTGAGCGGTGAATTACTGGACTGGTACGATATCAACGCGCGCAGCATGCCTTGGCGCGTCCCGCCGCAGGCACGCAAAGCCGGCGCAGAACCCGACCCCTACCGCATCTGGCTGTCCGAGGTCATGCTCCAGCAAACAACCGTTGCCACCGTAAAAGCCTATTTCGAACGCTTTACCGCGCGTTGGCCGACGGTCGTGGCACTGGCGGCGGCACCGGATGCCGACGTGATGGGAGAGTGGGCAGGATTAGGCTACTACGCACGCGCCCGGAATTTGCTCAAATGCGCGCGGCAAGTGGTGGAATTGCACGGCGGAAGCTTCCCGCCAGACCACGCAGAATTGCTGAAACTCCCCGGAATAGGGCCTTATACGGCTGCTGCGATCGCCTCTATCGCCTTTGACCAGCGCCACACGGTACTGGACGGCAATGTCGAACGTGTGATGGCGCGCCTACACAACATTCACACCCCTTTGCCCGAGGCCAAGCCAGACCTCATGTCGCGTGCAGAAGCGCTTACGCCTCACGCACGTCCCGGCGATTATGCCCAAGCAGTGATGGACCTTGGTGCAACAATCTGCACACCCAAGTCGCCCGCTTGCGGGATATGCCCGTGGCGCACCCCCTGTCGCGCGCGCGATCTGGGGACGGCAGATCAATTGCCCAAAAAGACGCCAAAGAAACCAAAACCGGTGCGACACGGAACGGTCTTTTTAGCCCAGCGCTCAGACGGCGCGTGGCTGCTTGAGACAAGGCCCGAAAAAGGCCTGCTTGGTGGCATGTTGGGGTGGCCCGGATCTGACTGGGTCGATACTGACCTACCACTGCCCGAGGTAGCCCCCCCCTGCACCGCCGAGTGGCAACTGTCCGAAGGCGAGGTGCGGCACACATTCACCCATTTTCACCTGATCCTTCACGTCTTTACGGCGCGTTTACCGCAAGACTGTACGCCCGAGCGTGGCACCTTCAAAACAGCCGATGACTTCCGGCCGTCGGACCTGCCAACCGTCATGCGCAAAGCCTTTGATTTAACCAAGTGACGCAACGCTAATTCTTGGCCTGAAGACCACAGAGAGGTTATGGTCTGCTCATGAGTTCAGACATGACATCCAATCCGTCACGGTCGCTGCCCTTTGCAGCACCCTACTGGGTATCGATCACGCTGTTACCGTTGGCGGTTATTGGTGCTGTCTACGGCGGATGGACTGTTGTTTTGCTACCAATTTATGCGTGGTACCTGTTTTCCGGCCTCGACTTTGCCATCGGACGCGACAGCAGCAATGCAGACCCCGACACACCGCTGGCCGATCTGTCCGCGCACCGGCTGATTACGCTCATCTGGGCACCACTACAGTTTTGCCTGTTGTTTGGTTTGATCTGGTATGTCCCGCAGGCCGACCACCTGAGCAGCCTTGAACGCGGCGTATTGTTTTTTGGCGTCGGTGTGATTTCCGGCACCGTTGGCATCACCTACAGCCACGAGCTTATGCACCAAGCCAACACATCAGAGCGCCGTTTGGCGGATGTTTTGCTGGCCATGGTCCTTTATTCGCATTTCCGGTCCGAACACCTGCTGGTGCACCACCGTCACGTGGGCACACCCGCCGATGCCGTGACGGCGCGCTATAACGAAGGGTTTCACCGCTTTTATCCCCGCGTGCTGCGCCAATCGTTTGTCTCGGCCTTTAAAGCTGAACGTGCGATGCTGACGCGCAAAAAGCTGCCTTGGTACAGCCTTTCAAATCCGTTTTTTAAATACTGGTTGCTACAGGCCGGTATGCTTGCGCTGGCCTTCATGCTGGGCGGGGTGTCCGGTCTGGTGCTGTTTCTTATTCAGGCCGGCACCGCTATCTGGCAGCTCGAGCTGGTCAACTATATTGAACACTATGGTCTGACGCGCGAATATTTGGGCGATGGAAAATACGAGACTGTAAAACCGCGCCATTCGTGGAATTCGGACCATCGCGCCTCAAACTGGTTGCTTATCAACCTCCAGCGCCACTCTGACCACCACTACAAACCAAACCGGCGGTATCCGCTGCTACAGACGTATTCGGATGCAGACGCACCACAACTGCCTTACGGGTATCCGGTCATGACCATGGCCGCCATGATCCCACCCCTGTGGCACCGGATCATGAACCCGCGCGTGCGCGCATGGCGCAAAACGCACTATCCGCAGATCACTGACTGGCAGCCATACAACAAGGCGCAGAACCCGCTGCCTCGGTAACTAACACATCTGTGACACCACATCTTTGCTTGTATGTGGTGCCAGGGATCGCGCCAACTACTTCAGCGTGACAGAGCCTTTTGTATTATTTACGAATTTCCCGGTTTCCTGATTGGTTAGTGTTGAAAAAGTCCCGCTCCCGGTGGCGCCGTCGTATTTTCCAGATCCGCCAGTTACTACCCAGTTGCCTTCCACGGCACCCTTTTCGGTCATCGTATCCGGGATCCAGTTGACCACCCAGTTGTCACCGTCTTTATCCGAATAGACGCAGTGGCCTCCACCGGAGAGTTTGCCGGCCATCAATTCCATTGTGCCGTTGCAGGTTCCAGTTGACGCAGTCATTGGATTATCCGTAGCGGAAAAACCTTCATAAACTGACTGGGTGACCATAACCAAATGACCTTCGCTAATTTGGGTCACAGCGGTGTTTGACGTGCCGACACCTTCATTATCCATAAGCAAAGTTTCAGCATTGGCAGAGGCAGCAATTAAAACAACGGCGGCCGCGATAGAAAGAGTTTTCATTTTATATCCTTTTTTTGAAATTGCCGAAGGCTAGCACAGAAAGGGGTCGCCAGGATAAAAAACTGTAAGAACAAAATCGCCAAAAAAAACCCCGCCATGAAGGCGGGGTTAAGTGGGGTGCCCTATACAGGCAGCCTCGTTCAGAAGGCCACAGGCACCGGCGGTGTTACGAAGATAAATCTTTAGTTGGTCATTTCTGAACGGATCTGCTGGCGCAAAACATCAATCGGGATCATCTTTCCCTCTTTCTTGAAGCACCAGTATGTCCACCCGTTGCAGCTGGGTGCTTTCTCGAGTGCGGCACCAACCTGATGGATGGATCCTTTGACATCATCGCCGATCAGCGTGCCATCGGCGCGCACTTTGGCCTTGTGTCTGTTATTCATCGAGAAAAGCTCTTCTCCCGGGCGCAGCATGCCCCGTTCTACCAGCTGGCCAAAGGGCACGCGCGGCTCGGCCCGTTTCGACGTGCTGACCTGCAGCGCCTCGCGGTCAAATTTGCGCACTTTCGCGATCCGCTTTTCAGCCACCTTGCGGTAGGCCTCTTCGCGCTCGATCCCGATAAATTCACGTCCCAGCATCTTGGCGACCGCACCCGTTGTGCCAGTGCCAAAAAACGGGTCCAGAACCACATCACCTGCATTGGTCGACCCCACCAGCAAACGGTGCAACAACGCCTCGGGTTTTTGCGTCGGGTGCGCTTTATCACCCTTTTCATCCTTGAGCCGCTCATGCCCCGTACAAATAGGCAAAACCCAGTCCGACCGCATCTGGATACCTTCATTCAGCGCCTTCAGCGCCTCGTAATTGAAGGTATATTTGCTGCTTTCATCCCGTCCCGCCCAGATCATCGTCTCGTGTGCGTTGGTGAAACGCTTACCACGAAAGTTCGGCATCGGGTTGGACTTGCGCCAGACGACATCATTCAGAATCCAAAAACCCTGATCCTGCAAAGCGGCACCGACACGGAAGATATTATGGTAGCTGCCAATCACCCAAATCGCGCCATTCGGTTTCAGCAACCGGCGCGCAGCCTTGAGCCAAGCATTGGTAAAGTTGTCATAAACCTTGAAGCTGGCGAACTGATCCCACGCGTCATCCACCGCATCAACGCGGCTGTTATCGGGGCGGTGCAGATCACCTTTCAGCTGCAGGTTATAGGGCGGATCTGCAAAGATCAGATCAACCGAAGCTTCCGGCAGACTGTTCATTATATCGATACAGTCGCCGCTCAGAATTGTATTCAAGGGAAGCGCCGGAGCGCCCTTGGACTTGGTCATCATGTTCTGCCTCTGTCATGGCGCTTTTGCGCTCATTTGTTGAGACCAAGATGAGTCAAAGGCGATTCGCCGTCAATTTCTTTTTTGAATCAAGACATTACGTTTTTCTCTTGATACAACATATTGTATACGGGCTTGAAGGTACGTCTATGGTGTGGGGTTACCCCAAGATTCTGCAAAGCAGATATGTGGCTTTTTGATCCATAACCCATGTTCGTCTCCCACCCGTAGCCCGGATGCTGTTGCGCCAAATCCACCATGATCTGATCGCGTGCAATTTTCGCCACAATGGACGCTGCAGCAATCGACAAAGACCGCGTGTCGCCCTTCACCACTGGCTGCGCTGGGACATTCAGGCCACGCGGCACCATTGACCCGTCTATCAGCACCAGATCAGGCGTTTCCGCCAGTCCGGCGATCGCGCGCTGCATTGCGATGTGACTTGCCATGAGAATGTTGTGCTGTTCGATCTCTTCAACACTGGCGTGGCCAACACTCACCCAGGCACATTCCCTGAGCAACGCCGCTAAAACCGTCCGCCGTTTGGCCGATACTTGTTTGGAATCGTTAAGCCCGTCGGGGATACGCGTGGGATCAAGAATGACCGCCGCCGCTGTGACCGGCCCCGCCAGCGGCCCGCGCCCCACTTCGTCGACACCTGCGATACGCGCAGCACCTGCGGCCATTGCCGCCGTTTCCAAGTTGAAATCAGGTCTCATAGCACGTTCATCCAACGAACATGCGCCACGTGCAAGTCGTGGATTTCTTTTGGGGGCGAAAACCTGCGCGTCGGCACAAAAAAAAGGGGCGCCCGAACGCCCCTGAAAGGTGAAGCAGCACGATCACACGGTACCGCTTTTTGTCTGCCCTCGCTTATCGGCGGGCCAGTTGATACCCCGAGCGACGCAAGCACCGCGCGCCATATCCATTGCGTTTCTTGCCATTGGCGCGAAACTTCACCTTGCAGGCGCGCGGCAAATCATTGGTAAACCGGTAATTTTGCTGCAGGCACTTTTTCCCGAAAACACGGGTGCGGCCGTCACGGGTTTCAAAACTGCGCAGGCAGTCTCCGGGCAGCAAGTACCGGTTGGCACGGCGCGGAAATACGCCCGCATCGGCCCTGCGGATCACATCACCACGTGGCGTGGCCTGCCGTATGATGCCGTCGCGATCTGGTTTTTTTCGGGTCACGCGGTCGTCCTTGTCGTCATCCAGCTTGTTGCTGATCACGGCGCCCACGATGGCAACACCTACGACAGTCGCTAGTAACCTTGCCAGATCTTCGTCCGCACGCGCAGGCGCATTGCCGATGGTGGTGACAAGAAGGGCCGCGCTGACGACAGCGGCAATAAATTTACGTGACATAGGTATACTCCTGTTTGATGCGGGGGAGAGCGCAAGCATCGCGCCCTTCCTGCTACAAACTGGGTAGCACCCGATCAGACAGGCAATATCGCGGCTTAGCTATCCGATATCACAGCACGCAAACCCCGATTGTTATTGAATATCCCGATCATCCTCCGCAGGATCGACGACATGAAACACGCAAAACAAATGTGCTACGCCTTGTTGGTAATCGCCTGCGCCTCACACGCGCAAGCGGCGGACTGCTATGCAGACTACAAAGCCAAGCAAGACAACCCACTCCGGCTGCATTACGGCGTGGCCGAGGTGTCCCAATGCTCCAAGCAAGCCGCCAAAGCCGAGCTTTCGGCGCGGTTGGCCGCCAAGGGGTGGACACTGCTCAATATCGTATCTGTTTTTGATCAAAGCGGCTTGGAAGAAAGGAAACAGAGTGCAGGACCAAACTACCTCCGCTATTGAAATGCGTCGGTCCGGCGCGCGGATCGTAGGTTTTGGCATCGGCGGGATTATCACGATCCTTGCCATGGCAGCCGTATTACTGTTCTGGGCGTTGCCGGATGCGAATGCATTCAACGCCAAGGTTGAACGTCTGTTTGTAGAAAATGATGACCTTACCACGCAGGCCGAGATCAAGTTGCTGGAAATTCTCGCGCAGTCAGGCACTGCATTCTCGGATATACTCAGCAGCTACAGGGTAGTCATTTTTGTGCTTTTGGTCTTTGCAACCGCCATGCTGGTTGCGGCGCTGGTGTTTCTGGTCCTGCTGGTTGGCTTCAACCGCAGGATGGCCCAGATTGAACGGGCCGGTATTCAGGTGAATTCGCTGCTTATCAGCCGCGAGGAAAACACCGTCTATCTGAACAACCTTGGTTTCAAACTGACCGATGCCGCGATGGAAACACTCTCTGTTCTGGCCGAAGCGCGCATGGACGATGATGTGCTGTCCGGATCGGAAATCGAAGGTGTCATTTCCGGCCGCAATGCTGCCGACTGCGAAGAAGCCGCAGGTGCCACCCGCATCAAAAGGTTACGCGACACGCTGGGCAACCAGATCGTGTCAGAGCTTTTGGTCAAGAACATCGCGCGCCGCGGCTATATGCTGGCCATCGACAAGAATGTCATTCAGGTTATTTAAGCGGTCAATGTCCAGAGAAGACTAATGTTTGCAGTGGCAACAACAGGGATCGTATGCGCAGCCCTGCGGCATGGATAACGCCGACTGTATCCACGACGTGCAAAAAGATCCGCGTGCCAAACCCCAGATCGGGGTCCTCTTCCAGACGTGCATGGTTGCTGGTGTATGCATTTGCCATACACCGGCTGCCCGGCGGGATATCATCTGTCTGACCCGGGTAAATAGGCTCTAAGAAAGCTGTAATGGTGCCGGGTGCCTGCAAACTTTGCGAATCAAGTAACCTGTCGGATGGGCGCACCTGACCTGCCGCAATCACATCTTGCACCTCTACGATGACCATCGGCACAATCGTGAAAGGTTTGGATATGCAAGTAATTTCGGCCACGCCACCTTTTTTCACGACCTGTGCGGAAATCTGCGGAAATCCGGCCTGAAACCGATTATGGCCCGAAGCCAACGGCACCAGAATACCCGCAGGCCGCAATATCGGGTTTACGATATCGCCTTCCTGCAAAGCGAACTGTTCCACACGGCCTGCGGTGCCTGCATGAACAGTCATTTTTTCGATCTCCACTTCGGCCTGCACCAAAGCAGCTTCGGCGGTCGCACGCTGTGCGGGCAGCAAGACGGATATATTCGCATCAACTGCTGCAACCCCTGCGCGCGCCGCATCCAATGCGCCCTCGCGCAGGTCAAGCTCGTTTTCCAACACCTCCACATCACGTTCGGATACAACTGTCGACCCGCGTGCCTGCAAAGTCAGTCTGCGATCCAGATCTTCACGCACCTGCGCCAAAGCCGCCTGCGCCTGATCCACGGCTGCAACAGCGGCGGCGCGGTCGGTTTGAGCAACCGCAAGGGCCGCGTCCACTTCGGCTATCTGGCGTAACGCGGCTTCGCGCGCTGCTTCCTGCCGACTGCTATCCAATTTGAACAAAGGATCGCCGGCTTCAACCGCTTGGTTGTTGTCTACATAGACCTCTTCCACGCGCCCTGCACCTTCGGAAAGAATGGTCACCGTGCGAAAAAACGAAACGACATTCGACGTACTGGGATGGTAGTAAAACACGATGGTCAAAAGCGAAATCGTCAGCATCAGACATAGCGTGATGCCCCATCGCAGTTCGTACCAGATCGTGAAAAAGTTGATATGCTCGCCAAATTGCTTGCCCTGAAAGCGGCGGCGCAAAAGATAATCAGGCAGGATCGTAACAAGAGAACACAAGAATAATTCCAACACGTCAGCGTTCCCTGTTCACGATATTCTGGAGCGACTGTGCCATGGAATTCAGCGGACTGATAATGTCAGGAGGCCGGAATGCCGCAAGCACCAAAGCCAGAACCCAGAACAGGCTGTTGTGGGTAAACAAAGCGAGAATGCACAGAATACTAATCAGTTGCAGCTGCGTGGCATTCCCCTTGTGCGCCATACGCTCCGGCAGTGAATGTAGGGTAAAATACAACACGCCCAGCAGAACGATCACCGCGACGAGCAGAAACACCATCATGGTAAACAATGAATCACCACCTTCTGGTCCACCAAAATAATGGGGCAGATGCTGAGGTGCCATCGGATGCATGTTTTCGGTCACAGTTTTCTCCCGTCAGCACATCAATCGGTGAACTGGCCAAAGGCTATAGGCGGGACCGGCGCGGCGCCATCAAAAAATTCGTTTCCCCTAGGCTGGTGTTTTGCGAGGTATCAAGACTAGAGTTGCGCGCTGTTTGGATAAGGAAAATGAAATGCCGGCACCTTTAAACGCTTTCAAGAAGGCTCTTGCATCGGGCGACACAGTCTTTGGCTGCTGGATGAGCATCGCAGAAGTTTACACCGCTGAAATTCTGGGGCGGGCTGGTTTTGACTGGCTGCTCATCGATGGCGAACATTCACCCAATGACATCCGGTCGATACGCGATCAGGTGATCGCGCTGGCCACAAGCGACAGCCATCCCGTTGTGCGCGTCCCGATTGGTGAAACGTGGATCATCAAACAGGTGCTGGATCTGGGCGTGCAAACGATACTGGTGCCTATGGTGGAAACAGCAGAACAGGCAAAAGAGTTAGTGCGCGCCTGCCGGTACCCGCCAGAAGGGACGCGCGGCGTGGGCTATGGCGTGTCACGCGCGGGCGGCTTCGGGCAGTATGATAATTACGGGCCGACGG
>Ga0316197_10000746_pt1 | contig 22798 bp, 17 predicted proteins | sample OudBiesiAoxic_MG_FD_204939 | JGI IMG/M metagenome (GOLD analysis project Ga0316197, IMG submission 204939) | Coastal sediment microbial communities from Oude Bieten Haven, Netherlands - site A oxic | ecosystem: Environmental > Aquatic > Marine > Coastal > Sediment | place: Netherlands... | reverse complement strand
TTTACATTCTATTATAAGCTATCTCAGTAGAAAAAGCAACCATTACTCCCTGTACTTTGTTTTATATCTAGTATATAAATATTGTAGTGTATACTTATATACTATCATCTATCTTTATAATTTTTAATTAATTAGTTTTTACTATATACTTAGATAGAGGTTAATATGATTAGATATTAATATAATATTGGAGGAAAGTTATGAGTGATAAAAAAATAAGGTTTACTGTCCCAAATTTTGTAAATGAAATAACGTTTAGGGATATAGAGAATTTTGATATAAAAATCAATAGTTTTTTTAATAGATTATTTACTAGCTCCTACACCAGTGTGGATAAATATCCATTTAAGAAGAGTTCAGGAAACAAGAAGATACAATTTAATTTAAACAAAGAGAATCAATTGATATATGATAATTTACTCCCTAAAAATAAGATACAAAATGAATCGGAATATTTTAGAGATCTTATAAGGACATATATATCCCAGCCACACTATAAGAGAGAGAGAAAGATTTTTTATTCTGAATATGAATCTATACAAAAAGCTATACAGAGAAAAGAGGAAGTTTTGATAACCCTCTTAGGAGAAGACTATATAGTAGAACCTTATTTTTTTAAAGTTACATCGGAGGAGAAGAATAATTTTTTATTTTGCTGGATATATGACAAAAAAGAATATAGTGTTTTTAATCTGTCTAGGATATCAAAAGTAACTTCCATAAGATTTAGGAAAAACAAAAGGCATATGGATATAGACTATATAGATAAAGTACATAAAAAATTTGATCCATTTTTGTCCTATGGAAATATAGTAAAGGTTAAATTAACAGATCAAGGAAAGATATGGTTCAAAAGGATAAATCACTACAAACCAACTTTGATAAAAATAGAAGGAGATATATATTACTGTGAATCTAGTGATACAAAAGCTACTTTGTATTTTGCAAGATTTTATAATGAAGCTGAGATATTAGAACCTTTATCCCTTAGAAAGAAGATGAAGGTTCTTTTGGAAGATACCTTATCTCAATATAAGTAAAGAAGATCATAAAAAGTGAACCTTTTACATAGACATAAATATCTATTTTCTATGTTTTTATTGGTCTTAAAATAAAATATACTGAACCTTTAAAAGAAAAAGAAGCAGTATTGAGAGGGAGTTGTTTTAATGGTAGAATATATAGTATAAAAAGAGCTTATATTCGAGGTGATCTATGAAAACAATGAAAAAACGAAAGATGATATTAGAGGGGAATATGTATAAGGTAATAATCTTACTCTCTCTCCCTATAATGTTAAATAATCTTATACAGACCATGTATAATCTGACAGATACATATTTTTTAAGTAAATTAGGTTCCGTGGAAGTAGCTTCTATGACTTTGGCCTGGCCAGTTGTATTTTTACAGCTAGCATTAGGAGTGGGAATAGGTATAGCTGGAACTACACTAATATCTCAAAATATAGGTGCAGAGAAAATGGACGAGGCTAAAAAAATAGCAGGACAGTTAGTAAGTTTTGCCATGGGATTTTCTGTACTCCTCAGTATAAGTGGAGTAATAAGTACACCATATATATTAAAAGTTATGGGAGCTACAGGGGATATATACACCAATGCCTATACCTATTTGATATTTATAGTTGGAGGAGCACCACTTATGTATGCCGCATTTGTATATGCGTCGATAAAACAGGGAGAAGGAGATACAATTTCTCCTATGATTCTCAGCCTGATATCTGTAACTATCAATATAGTACTAGATCCAATATTTATATTTTATTTTGACTTAGGAATAAAGGGAGCAGCTTTAGCTACCCTACTTGCTAGAGCCATAATGTCATTTTATATAATATATCAATTATTTATAAAAGATACTCCTATGAGATTAAGTCTGAAAGATCTAAAACCAGATTTTAGTTATATAAAAAAATTAACAAAATTGGGGATACCAGCTTCTATCGGACAGGCTACAATTGCCATGGGATTTGTGGTACTTAATAGTTTTGTAAACACATATGGAGAATTAACTCTAGCTGCATTTGGAATTGGAAATAGAATAACTGGTCTGATAGTAATGCCTGCTATGGGAATTGGAGGAGCTATATCGACTATAGTAGGACAAAATATAGGTAATAACAATATAAAGAGGGCAAGAGAAAGTGTCTTTAAGAGTTCTATCTTAGGAGCTATCTTTTCTATTGTAGGTACTAGTACACTTTTAATATGGGGAAGTAATATAATTAGACTTTTTTCCACGAATAAAGAAATAATATATCTTGGAAATGATTATTTGAAATATATATCTTTGAGTTTAATAGGATTAGCTATACTACCTATAATTACAGGAGCATTACAAGGTGCAGGGCAAACTAAGAAAGCAATGTATATCAGTATGTCAAGACTTTGGGTTTTTAGACTGCCGACATTACTACTACTTCCATATTTTATAGGTAAAACAGAATATGTGATTTGGTATGCTATATTTTCGAGTAATATTATCACTATGATAGTTGCTATCTATTTTTATAAAAAATCTAAATTTAAGAGTATAATAGTAGAAGATAATGAGGAGGAGAAGATAAAGAATAAAATAAATCGAGGTTTAGAAGCTGAGATGGAAGTGGAATTTTCAAAGATAGAAACTAAATAGAAGTTATAAGAGTAGATGAATAAATTTCATCTACTCTATTTTTTAAAAAAACTTCTCTTGGCTGTCATCACTCTCTTCCACAGGTGACGAATATTAAAAATCATAGCACGCGGATCTCTACCGAGATACACAGAAAACTCTCTGATCGACACAGATAAAATATTTTATATTTGGTTAAAACCTTTTTTTGCCACCGATCTACACTAATCTATAAACTTCCACTGCTATAGCACAGAAGTATTTTTTTTACCGCGAATGACGCTAATTAAAATCTTTCAACGCAGAGTCTCAGAGGTCACAGAGGTTCTCAGAGTTAAATATTTATTTTAGGTTAAGACCTTAACCGAAGTTTATAGTCGTTGAGCTTCAGCTGTACTGTTTCTACAACAACGATCGTGACTTACTCATTAAGACATTTAGAAACTTCTTGAACTTTTGCGTCTCGTTTTCTTTCAAGAGAAAAGAGACCCGTATCAAAGGCGGAAACTTTGGAACCTTCTTTTCAACGCAGAGATGCAGAGAATACTGAGGTTCTCAGAGATATTTTTTATCGCAGATTACACAGAAGTTATACGATTATTAAATTTCTTTATCACTTAATGAAGAAATTTAAATGTATTTAAGATTTTTAAAACCTTTTTTTGAGCCTGATTAAGGTCTGACTTTTATTTCGTGTTCATTTGTGTAATTCGTGACTAGGTCTATTCTCTAATCACTTGATTTTTCATTATCCATTGTTTTCACTTCTTACTTCAAAAACAATTCCTCATTCCCCTCCTAAGCTCCCTTAAAACCTCACCTTTCTGATTCATCTACTATGGAAATACGTTAAACAAGAAGGCCTTGAACCCGTTGAAAATATTGGGATTGAGTAGGGGAAAATAGCTAAGGCCACCTATGAGCCTTAAGGGGGTTAGAAATAGCCTTAAAGGTAGCGGAAGTATCCTTATTTAACTCAAAAATTACTGCATTCTTATCAGCAGTGACATAATAGGAGTTTGTAGATGATTCTTCTAAATATTTTTGTATTGTGCCATAAAAAATACTTCCTATAGAAGTTTTAACACATAGAGAGGTGAGTTAAGGGAACTATTTTTTTATTTATATGGTATATTGTAAGAGAATTAATTTATATAAAATAATTTTAGGAAGAATAAAAAATAACATTAGTTTAAATTAAGGGGTTGAAATATGGGATATGTATATGCAATGAGAAATAAAAGTTTTAAAGATGGAATATTAAAAATAGGATTTACACATGATAATCTAGAAGAAAGAGCACAACAACTTTATAATACAGGAGTACCAACTCCTTTTAACATTGTTTTTAAAGAGGCTTTGGATGACTATAAAGAATTAGAAAAATATCTTCATAGTAGATTAGATGATAAAAGGATAAATCCTGCAAGAGAATTTTTTAATACTTCTATAAAAGAAATTGAAGAGATTATTAAAGATTATAAAGAAGAAGAAAAAGAAATCATAATAAACTCTAAGACTAAAGAAATAAAAGGCATTCCTTTAGTTAAAATTTTACCTCATCAAAGAGAAATATTTCGATCCAAACAATTGTTATATGAATATTTTCTAGATAAAATTAAACATAATAGGGAAGAATACTATTTAGCTAAAAATTTAAAAGCTGAAAAAGGAACTATCCTTTGGATAGCATATGGAACAGAAATTATAGGTGAAGTAAAGATGCTGAGAGAAACAGTTGAGATTGAAAGAGATAATAATTTTAATAAAGAGCTTAAAATTGATCCTAAAACGATAGTTTTATATTCTTCACCAATATCTTATTATGATTATTTTGACTTGCAGGGAAAGAAACCTTATTTTGCAACATATCATAATGTAAGTTATTGAGTTTATTACAACTTAACCAAAATGTTTAGTGAACAAAAAAATATAATTGGTCATAGACTAGAAAAAAATCCAAATGTAATAAACGTATACTCTATAGAGGATAAAACTTGGTTTAATTTTAAAAGTATCAATGAATTATTTAGAAGAAAAGAAGATACATTATTTAAAGGATTAGAAGAGGAGAATTATTTCGATATAGAGTTTGAAATTTATGAGGAAGATGGGTTTTATTATTGGGATTTAGCTGTTTATAATAACTATGATGATGAAAAATTATCAATAGAACTAATAAGGAATTTAAACATATTTTTAAGTGAAATCTCCAGTTTAAAAAATTATAAAGGAAATTATTCTTTTGAAAATTGGACAGGTGAAGATGAAGGATATGTTGAAATAATAAAGGGTGAAAAAATACTTGAACTAAAAGAAGGCCTCAGCTGGGACGATATTATAAGAGAAATAGATACAAAATTAATAAAAATAGAAGAAAGATGCATTAATTTACTTAAAATAATATAAAGACTGTCCCTTTTTTCAATCTAGTGATTAATGATTTTATTATGTCCCAATTAAAGAAGATATGGATAATTTTCTTAATTTTTTATTTTAAATATTATGAGAAATTATAAAAGTACCATAATAATTCTTTTGTAACTTTCAAAATAGATATCAATAAAATAAAGCTTAGAAAGACAGTATAAATTTACTGTCTTTTTATTTAGTATTATTTATTACTTTGTCTTCGATTCTCTTCAAATTTTGTTCGCGAAAATTTTGTTATTTGAAATTCAAGAAACTGTAAATATGGTATAATAATGTAAATTTATAAAAATCAAGTGTCAAATAATAGATTGGAGGAATAAATGAAAATTATAAAAAATATCGAAGGAAGAAATTTAAATAATAATAATATCTATCGAAATATTTCTGAGTTACTCCAACAAGCTAGAAAAAATGTAAATAAAGCGGTAAATAGTGCAATGGTTTACACTTATTTTGAAATAGGTAGAATTATTGTAGAAGAAGAACAAGAAGGGAAAAAGAGGGCTAGTTACGGTAAAGAGCTTATAAAGAATCTTGCTGAAAAATTAACACAAGAATTTGGGAAAGGATTTTCCGTGAGAAATATAGAACAAATGAGAAAATTTTATTCTGTTTATTCAAAAACGCAGAAAGTATCTGCGGAATTCAAATTGAGCTGGTCGCATTATATAAAATTATGTAGAATCAATAATATAGATGAAAGAGATTTTTATGAAATAGAAGCCATTAATAATAACTGGAGTTTAAAAGAATTGAGCAGACATTTTGATACAGGATTATATGAAAGACTGCTTCTAAGTAGAGATAAAGAAGAAGTTAGGAAGTTATCAAGTCATGGGCAGATAATTGAAAAACCTAAAGATATAATTAAAGATCCATATGTGTTGGAATTTTTAGGATTGGAAAGTTTACCTAAATACAGTGAAAGTACTCTCGAAAACGCTATAATAGATCACGTGGAAAAATTTATTATGGAACTAGGGAAGGGATTTTTATTTCAAGGAAGACAAGTGAAATTTACATTTGATGAGGAACATTTTTTTGTTGATCTAGTATTTTACAATAGAATCTTAAAATGTTTTGTGGTTATAGATTTAAAAATAGGAAAATTAAAACATCAAGACATCGGACAAATGCAGATGTATGTAAATTACTATGACAGGTACGTAAAATTAGATGATGAGAATAAGACTATTGGAATAATAATATGTAAAGATAAAAATGATACCTTAATAGAAATAACTTTACCAGAAAACAATGAACAAATTTTTGCAAGTAAATATATTACTGTACTTCCTTCAAAAGATGAGCTTAAAAAGATAGTAGAAGACGAAAGTTAAAGATTATTTAGAAATGAATTGGTCGCGACGGATTAAAGATGGATTAGAAAAAGAGTTTAAAATCATATTAAATTATTTAATGACAAATAATACTATCCAAACAAGAATAGTAAAAGGAAAATTAGATATAATGTTTATAGGGTGTCATGTAGTCCCTTCTACAGTGTTTGAACCCCCACAATATTAATTTAAAATCTTTTATAATGGTGTAAAATCAACCTAAAAAAATTAGAGAATTCACTTCTAATAAAAAAAGCAATTAATCGCAATAGGATTAATTGCTTTTTTTATTATTCTCCTTGACATTGTCATACAAATATCGTATTATAAATACATAAATTAACTCGTATATGCTCCTAATAAGGAGGAGCGTTTCTACAGGTCACCGTAAACGACCTACTATGAGTGAAAAAATTATGTATATGGTGGATTCTACTAAGTAATTAGGAGATTTCTTTAACCTAAATGCCTATTTTCTCACTTATTGGGAGGAGTGGGCATTTTTTGTTTACTCAAACCACAATTAGAGTTATAAAAAAGACTTTAGGAGGAAACAAATGAAAAATAGATCACCATATGATTTGGATGGAGTACCAGTACTGAAGGAAGCTATACCGTTAGGATTGCAACATATATTAGCAATGTTTGTCAGTAACTTAGCACCAATATTAATAGTTGGAGGAGTTATAGGAATTCCAAGTGAGAAGTTGACATTCTTAATTCAATGTACTATGTTTGTATCAGGACTAAATACATTGATCCAAGCATATAGAATAGGACCTATTGGAGCTAGATTACCAGTTGTTGTAGGAACAAGTTTCGCATTTGTACCTGTGGCTATCTCAATCGGATTAAAATATGGATTCGAAGGTGTATTAGGAGCAGCATTGGTCGGTGGATTATTTGAAGCATTTATCGGATTATTCATGAGAAAAGTTAGAAAGTTTTTCCCACCAATCGTAACAGGTGTAGTAGTTTTATCTATTGGGTTATCACTATTACCAGTTGGAATCAAAAACTTAGCTGGTGGATTTGGAGCAAAAGATTTTGGATCATTATCAAACCTACTTTTAGGTGGAACAGTACTCGTAGTTGTTATTATCTTCAATCAATTTGCAAAAGGTATTTGGAGAACAGCAGCAATAGCAGTAGGAACAGCAGCAGGAATAATAATAGCAGGGTTTATGGGGAAAATCGATTTTGGAGCTGTAAGTCAAGCTAGTTATTTCGTAGTACCTAAACCATTCACATATGGATTGGAATTTCATTTAGATGCTATATTAGCAATGATGTTAATGTATGTAGTATCAGCTGTGGAAACAGTAGGAGACATGTCAGGAGTAACAATGGGTGGAGCAAATAGAGAAGTAACAGACAAAGAATTATCTGGTGGAATCTTAGCCGATGGTTTTGGAGGAGTTATAGCAGCATCTTTTAGTATCTTACCAACTACTTCATTCAGTCAAAATACAGGAATTGTAGCCATGACAGGAGTTATGAGTAGATTTGTTGTAGGAACTGGAGCTATGTTCTTAATAGTAGGAGCATTCATGCCAAAGATCGGAGCATTGATATCTATTATACCTGCCAGTGTTATAGGTGGAAGTTTAGTTATGTTATTTGCAATGATAGCTATTAGTGGAATAAACTTGATCACAAAGGAAAAGTTAGTAGGTAGAAATGCAGTTATAGTAGCTGTAGCTTTAGGAGTAGGTTTTGGAATGGGAAGTGTTCCAGAAGCATTAGCTTATCTACCTGAATCATTTAAATTAATATTTGGAGGATCTGGAATAGTTGTATCAGCTGGAATAGCAGTTGTGTTAAATATAATCCTACCTAAAGAAGTAGCAAAGGTAGAAGAAAAAAAAGAAGCAGTAAATTTAAAAAGAGCATAGATGTTTTGAAATAAGTAAAACAGCTGAAATTACTTTTCAGCTGTTTTTTTTATAAAGTAACAGAGATTAAAAAGAGGAAAAACAAAAAAAAATAGTAAAGAAAATAAGGAAAAAAACGTAGGAGGAGAGTATGTTTACAATAAAACAGCATTTAATGGCTCAGTCCATAGAGGAAGGGTATGAAACTTTAATTAAAAATAGAAATAATATGATTTTAGGAGGAACAGCCTTTTTGAGGTTGGGGAATAAAAATATTAATGTAGGAATAGATCTATCTAATTTAGAATTAGACTATATTAGGGAAGATGAAAACAATATAGAGATAGGCCCTATGACAACTTTTAGGAGTATAGAAACGAATGAATTACTAAAAGAAAATTTTGACGGGATAGTGTCTAAATCAGTAGAAGAGATCGTAGGTATTCAATTAAGATCCGTTATAACAGCAGGAGCTACAGTAGCTTCTAAATATGGATTTTCAGATTTTATAACAGCACTTTTATCTCTAGATACTCACATAGAGTTATTCAAAGGTGGAATTGTATCTTTAGAATCATATTTATCTGAGAAAAAAGTACCTAAAGATATATTAGTTAAAATTATAATTAAAAAAGATGGAAAAAGAGCAACCTTTAAAACTATGAGAAATTCAAAGAGTGACTATGCTATCTTAAATTGTTCTGTTTCTTATTTAGATGGGAAATATAGAGTAGCTGTAGGAGCAAGACCTGGAAGAGCAGTCGTTACTATAATTGAAAATGAACAATTAAAAAATGAAAATTTAGAAGGAATCATAAATAAAACTGTAGATGGGATGAAATTTGGAACAAATATGAGAGCTAGTGGAGAATATAGAGAGATGATAGCAAAAGTTTTAATCAGAAGATCTATAGAGGAACTTAAAAGTAAATAACTCTTTCCTTGTTGTCGTTTTCTCTAGAATTAGAGAAAACTATCGCTTTAATATCCTGCACTATGGTTTCTTTGACTTGAGAGAAACCATAAAAAGGAAGAGTTAAAATATAAAATCAGTGTGACCTGTATCAAAAAAAGGAGATGAAATTTAGTGGAAATTAAATTAAAAATAAATGGAATAAATAAAGATCTAACTATAAAAGATGGGGAATATCTACAGCCAGCTTTAAAAAGACTGGGATATTTAAATGTAAGAAAGGGATGTGAAACAGGTTCTTGTGGTTTATGTACAGTATTATTAGATGGTAAACCAACTCTTTCTTGCTCAACATTGGCTATCAGAGGAATAGGAAAAGAGATAACTACCTTAGAGGGTGAAAGAGTAGAAGTCGCAAAGTTTGCAGAAGTTTTAACCAGTGAGGGAGCGGATCAATGTGGATATTGTTCACCTGGATTTACTTTGACTGTAATAGCTATGAAAAGGGAATTAAAATCTCCTACAATAGACGAGATAAAGCATTATTTAACTGGAAACCTATGTAGATGTACTGGATATATGGGGCAACTTAGAGCAGTTAAAAAATACATGGAGGTAAAATAATGGGATATGTCGGTAAAGGAATAAAGAAGATAGATGGAATGGGCCTCATAAAGGGAGCATCGTCATACACTGAAGATATAGCATTAGGACATAACTATCTGACTGTTAAATTACTCCGTAGTCCCCATGCTTTTGCTAGAATAAAAAATATTGATACAAGTATAGCTTCTAGAATAGATGGTATAGAATGTATCTTAACATATAAAGATGTAACAGATAAAAGATTTACCCTAGCAGGACAGTCTTTTCCTGAACCGTCTCCCCACGACAGGAGAATATTGGGAGAATATGTAAGATATGTAGGAGATGAAGTAGCTATAATTGCAGGAAAAGATGAAGAATCTGTATTAAAAGCTATGAAACTCATAAAGGTAGACTATGAAATATTAGAACCTGTATTAGATTTTGAAAAAGCCATAGATCATAAAAGTGTAATACATACTGAAAAACCATACACAAGTTTTAACTTTGGGAATGAACACATGAGAAATATAGCTGCTCAAGATCTTCTTGTAGAAGGAGATGTAGAGGAAGAGTTAGCAAACTCAGATGTTGTGATAGAGCATAGTTACCACACACAGGCACAGATCCATGGGATGATGGAAAATTATATAGCAGTTACCTATATGGACTTTCAAGATAGGATGAATATAATCAGCTCGACTCAGATACCATTTCATGTGAGAAGACATATATCCAAGATACTAGATATACCAAAAAGTAAGATAAAAGTTATAAAACCCCGTGTTGGAGGAGGGTTTGGAGGAAAGCAAACTGCTCCAATGGAAATATATCCTGCACTGGTAACTAAAGTAACGGGGAAACCTGCACAGTTAGTATATAATAGAAAGGAAACTCATACTTGCACCACTACTAGACATGAGATGAAGTTAACTGTGAAATTAGGAGCTACTAAAGATGGAATTATAAATGCTGTAGATATCCACGGATTATCCAATACAGGAGCATACGGGGAACATGCATGGACAGTGTTTAGTGTGGTAGGGCAAAAGACATTACCTATGTATAGAGCTAAGGCCCGTAGATTTTATGGAGAAGTGGTATATACAAATATGACTACAGCAGGAGCCTTTAGAGGTTACGGTGCTACACAAGGAACATTTGCACTAGAATCAGCAGTGAATGAATTGGCTAAAAAATTGGATATGGATCCAAGTGTAATTCGTGAGATGAATTTGGTAAAGCAAGGAGAAGTGAATCCTACTCTAAATAGTTTTGTAGGAGATAAATCTATAAAATTAGATAGTAGTACCTTGGATGAATGTATCACCCGTGGGAAAGAGATGATTGGATGGGATAAAAAATATCCTATGCAAAAGATATCTCCTACAAAGGCTCGTGGTATAGGAATGGCTGTTACTATGCAGGGATCAGGAATCCACGGAATAGATACAGCATCTGCTACATTAAAATTAAACGATGATGGATTCTATACATTATTAGTAGGAGTGAGTGATATGGGGCAAGGTTGTGACACAGTAGTGGCTCAAATGGCTGCGGAAATACTATGTGTACCTGTATCTAAGATAATAGTGAATAGTACAGATACCGATGTAAATCCATATGATCCAGGTGCATATGCTTCTAGTGGAACCTATGTTACAGGAAATGCCGTTATAAAAGCAGCTAACCTTATGGTTGAAAAGATAACAGAAGGGGCCTCTAAGATATTAGATATACCAGTAGAAGATATAGAGTTTAATGGTGAATCATTGTTATTAAAGGATGGAAAAGAGGTCTCGTTAGATGAGATAGCATATAGATTGATATCATATGAAGGGCAAAATCAAATTATGACTACTGGTACTTGGGGAGGACATACTTCTCCTCCTCCATTTATAGCAGGATTTGCTGAAGTGGAAGTTGATTTAGAAACTGGTAAAGTAGAAATGATAGACTATGTAGCTGTAGTTGACTGTGGTACAGTGATCAATCCAAATCTAGCTCGTATCCAAGTGGAAGGTGGAGTAGCTCAAGGAATAGGATTAGCACTATTTGAGGATATAAAACATGATGCAAAAGGTAAGATGATATCAGATACATTTATGCAATATAAGATACCATCTAGATGTGATGTAGGAGATATCAGGGTAGAATTTAAACCTAGTTTTGAGCATACAGGCCCATTTGGTGCAAAATCAATAGGAGAGGTAGTTATCAATACTTCTGCTCCTGCAATTGCAGATGCAGTAGCAAATGCTACAGGAGTAAGGATAAGAACATTACCTATAACCCCTGAAAAAGTCCTAATGGGAATGAAGTAGACCCTCTTTCTTTGTATGTTTTCTCCCTCGTAGGGAGAAAACATAGCTAGAATAAAAGGAGTGTCTTTCTCCCTACGAGAGTTTGAATTTAAAATTGATGATTGTTTATCATAAATTTTAATAATCGCAAAACTTGTGCCCGAAGGGCGAGAGAGGGTAAAGATGAAAAATTTAAATTTAAAAAAAGGAGATGTAGTATCTATAGTAGGAGCAGGAGGGAAAACCACCCTCCTAAACTATTTATCTAATAAGTATAGTTGTGATAACTCTGTTCTTATGACTACAACTACTAAGATATTTGCACCTCTAAACTATGACTACTTATATCATCATATAAATTTCTTAGACACAGTATCTCTTCCATTAAAAAATAGTCTTTATGTGGTAGCTCCTAAATATAAGGATAAACTATCTAGTCTTCCTATGAAAAATTTGGAAACACTAGTAAAATATTTTGACTATACTTTTGTAGAAGCAGATGGATCTCGTATGAAACCCCTTAAGGGTTGGAATGAAAGTGAACCTGTTATCTGTGAGAATACCACAATAACTATAGGTGTAGTAGATCTTACCCATATAGGTAAAAGAATAGATGAAAACTTTATCCATAGGATAGAATTATTTTGTAAATTAGTAGATAAAAAAGAAGGGGATATTTTGACTATAGACGATTATGTCAAAATCATTTTAGAAAAAGATGGTCTTTTTAAAAATTCAAAGGGTAAAAAAATTATATATTTTAGTAAATTAGACCTCATGGAAGATTTTAAAATTGTAGAAAAGATAAAGAGTAAATTATATGATAAGAATTTTGATGGAGATATTTTAAATATAGAAGAGTAGGAGGGGCCTCATGATGACAGGGATAGTATTAGCTTCTGGATATAGTTCACGTATGGGAATAAATAAACTCCTACTATTAAAAGATAATATCCCAATGATAGAACATCTTTTTACTCAATTATATAAAATAAAATTTCATGAAATTATAGTGGTTACCCAGTATAGGGAAGTAGAGAGGATAGCCAAATCATATGGTTATACAACCGTTATAAATCATAGGCCACAAAATGGAATAAGTGAAAGTATAAAGTTAGGGGTGAAAAATACAGATACAGAATCTAATTTTATGTTTTTTACTGGAGATCAGCCATTTCTTACTAGTGAAGTTATAGAAAAAATAATGGATACTTTTGATAATAAATGTATAGTAGTTCCAAAACTTTTAGATAAAAACAAAAGTCCTGTGATATTTGGAAGTAAATATAGAAATGAACTCCTAAAATTAAATGGAGATATCGGTGGTAAAGAGATAATAAAAAATAACCTAGATAGTATAAAATATGTTATGTTTTCTGGTGGAAATGATTTTTTAGATATAGATACATGGGAAGAATATGAAAAAATAAGGTAGGAGATCCCTACCTTATTTTTTAAAATTATAATTACAATGATTTTATAATTGTAATTTATACAATTCTATGGTAAAACATAAGTATACTATATCTAGTAGAAAAAATATAAACACACACAACAGGAGGTATTTTAAATGATAAAAATATATGGAAAAGAAAATTGCAGACAATGTGAGGAATTAAAGTCTAAATTGGTTAATAGTGGTACAGAGTTTAAATATATAGAGGATATCAAAGAATTGAGAATTGTAGCTAGTAAGGCAAAGATAATGTCAGCACCAATAATTGAATACAATGGGAAATTCTATACAATGGATAGTTTTTTAAAAGAGGTAAAATAATATGAATAGGATGGTCATCAATAGAGATGGGATAAAAGAACCTATAGATATAGATAAGATCAGAGAAAAATTAATTAAAGCCTGTGATGGATTAGACATTAATATGGTGGAGTTAGAAAGTTATATAGATACCATCTATCAAGAAGATATTACAACTAAACGAATACAGGAATCATTAATAAATTTGACTGTATCTATGACAAACTTTGAATCTAGTCATTGGGCAAATGTCGGTGGAAGACTTCTAATGATGGAAATCGAAAGAGAAGTGTATCATGGCAGAGGTTATTCATATGAGGATTTTTATAAAACTATAACAGAATTATGTAAAAATAATATATATGACAATAGATTATTAGATTATACAGAAAAAGAAATTCAAGAATTAAACAACTACATAGTACCAGACAGAGATATGAACTATGACTATGCTGGTGCTAATATGTTTATCAATAGATACCTATTAAAATATAGTGGCGAAGTGTGGGAATTACCTCAAGAGGTTTTCATGGCTATATCTATGATGCTATCTCTAAATGAGAAAAAAGATAGAATAGAGAGAGTTAAAAAGTTTTACGATGTATTATCATTAAAAAAAATATCTTTGGCAACACCTATCTTAGCAAACCTAAGAGTTCCTAACGGAAACCTTGCTTCATGCTTTATAAGTGCCATAGATGATAATATAGAGTCTATATTCTATAATGTAGATTCTATAGCAAAAATAAGTAAAAACGGTGGAGGAGTAGGAGTAAACCTTTCTAGAATCAGAGGGAAAGGATCAGTCGTTAACGGATATTTAAATGCCAGTGGAGGAGTAATCCCATGGATAAAAATAATAAACGATACTGCCGTAGCTGTGAACCAACAAGGTAGAAGAGCAGGTGCTGTAACTGTGGCTCTTGATACTTGGCATATAGATATGGAACAATTTTTAGAGCTCCAGAGTGAAAATGGAGATCAAAGAGGAAAATCATATGATGTATATCCCCAAGTAGTAGTATCGGATCTATTTATGAAAAGAGTAGAAGAAAATAAAAGTTGGACTCTATTTGATCCATATGAAGTGAGAAAAAAATATGATGTTGAACTATGTGAACTCTACGGAGACAAATTTGAAGAAATATACAAAAGTCTTGAAAACGATGATAGTTTACAAATAACAAAAAAAATAAGTGCTCGTGAACTCCTAAAAGAGATTATGAAGACACAAATTGAAACAGGGATGCCATATATCTTTTTTAAAGATACAGCCAATAGAATGAATCATAATTCTCATAGTGGAATGATAGGTAATGGGAATCTTTGTATGGAAAGTTTTTCTAATTTCTCTCCTACGAAAAAATTTGACGAGACGAGAGAAGATAATATTGGGATATCTAAAAATACATTAGGAGAAGTTCATACTTGCAATCTTTTATCTCTAAATCTAGCAGAGATAGAAGATAAAGAATTAGAAGAAATGAGTACCTTGGCTGTAAGGTTATTAGATAATACAATAGAGCTTACAAAATCTCCCCTGAGAGAATCTGATAGACATAATGAGTTATATAGAACTGTTGGTGTAGGAGCCATGGGCCTATCTGATTATTTAGCATATAGATATCTTATGTATGAAGAATCAGCAGAAGAGGTCGATAAATTATTTGAAAAGATTGCTCTTTATACTCTCAAAGGAAGTGCTATTTTAGCTAAAGAAAGAGGGCAATATAAGATGTTCCCTGGATCTAATTGGGATAAAGGAATCTTCTTTGGGGAAGAAAAACAACACTATATAGATAATTCAGATATAGCAGAAGAGTGGAAAGAGGTATTTGACATGGTATCTTCTGACGGAATCAGAAATGGTGAACTGACAGCAGTAGCTCCTAATACATCTACATCACTTCTAATGGGTGCTACAGCTTCTGTAAATCCTGTATTTTCTAGATTTTTTATTGAGAAAAATCAAAAAGGAGCAGTTCCTCGTGTAGTAAAACATCTAAATGATCGATCTTGGTTTTATAGTGAAGCTAAAAAAATAGATCCCAAAGAATATGTTCATGTAATGAGTAAGATCTCTAGATGGATAACTCAAGGTGTATCTATGGAACTATTATTTGATCTAAATAAGGATGTAAGAGCAAAAGATATATATGACACTATAATGACAGCATGGAAGACTCAGTGTAAATCAATATACTACACTAGAACTATTCAGAAAAATAGTAATATAATGAGGGAAAAAGAGGAGTGTGAAAGCTGCAGTGGATAGAAAAAAAATATTTAATCCCCAGGGGATCGATAGTTTGGATCAGAGAAAGATCATAGGGGGAGATACAACAAATATATTTAATCTAAACAATGTTAAATACCAGTGGGCTAATAACCTATATAGAACTATGATGGGAAATTTTTGGATACCTGAAAAAACAGATCTAACTCAAGATAAAAATGATTATGTTAGTTTAGTTGATGAAGAGAAGGATGCATATGATGGAATATTATCTTTTTTAGTGTTTCTTGACAGTATCCAAACTAACAATGTGCCAAATATTTCAAACTATATAACAGCTCCAGAGGTAAACTTGATCTTAGCTATACAGACATATCAAGAAGCTATCCATTCTCAATCCTATCAATATATAATAGAGAGTATCCTTCCTAAGGAAAAGAGAAACCTTATATATGATAAATGGAGAGATGACGAGGTGTTATTTGAAAGAAATCAGTATATAGCAAAAATCTATCAAGATTTTATAGATATTCCTAGTAATAAAAATTTTGCTAAGGTTTTAGTAGCAAATTATCTATTAGAATCTCTTTACTTCTACAATGGATTTAATTTCTTTTATTTACTAGCTAGTAGAAATAAGATGATGGGAACCTCTGATATTATCAAATTAATCAATAGAGACGAGTTATCCCATGTAGTTTTATTTCAAAATATGATAAATGAAATTAAACAAGAAAACATAGATTATTTTAGTGAAGAAGAAATATACGATATGTTTAAAGTGGCTGTAGATCAAGAGATAAAATGGAGTAAGCATATCATAGGTAAGAAAATATTAGGAGTTACAGAAAAAACTATTGAAGACTATACTAAGTGGTTAGCTAATGAAAGACTTAGGAGTCTTGGACTAAATAAACTTTATGTGGGATATGATAAAAATCCTTATAAACATTTGGAAAAATTAGCAGATACCGAAGGAGAGGGGAATGTAAAAGCTAACTTCTTTGAAGGTAACGTAACTTCGTACAATATGAGCTCATCTATAGACGGATGGGACGAACTTTAAAATTAACACTTTTTAATTATAGGTGCTAAAATTAAAGTATTTTATATTTATTTTTAATTTCAAAATATAATTCTTTTTTTCACAAGTATAAAAAAAAGAGTACAAAATAATCGGATATTGAACTTTCTACACTATATAAACATATATCGTGATGAGAAACGTTAAAAGTAAGTAAAAAAGTGAAAAAAATTTGTAATTTAATAAGTTATAAGTTAAAATAGGGAGAAATTTGTGAGTAGGAGTTGAAATTTTTGTTAACTCAAACTTAATAATCGTGAAAAAAGTTAAATTATAATGAATAAAAATGTTGACTTTTCTTATTCTTAATGTTATACTTTTCACATAGTAAGATTAATTTTTAACTGGGAGGAATAAAATGAGTAATTATTTAAATAGTTTCAAAGGAGATCTTTGGAAAGAGGAAATCAACGTAAGAGATTTTATACAAAATAACTACACACCATATGAAGGTGGAGATGAATTTTTAGCAGGTGCTACTGATAACTCTAAAAAATTATGGGATAAATTAACAGAAATGTTTAAAGTGGAAATAGAAAAAGGTGTTTATGACGCAGAAACTAAAATGCCTTCAGATGTAGATGCATATGGAGCAGGATATATAGAGAAAGATTTAGAAAGTATTGTAGGATTACAAACTGATGCACCATTAAAGAGAGCAATGTTCCCTAAAGGTGGATTAAGAACAGTTCAAAATGCATTAGAATCTTATGGATATGAAATGGATGCAGTAACAGCTGAATTCTTTAAAAACAATAGACCAACTCATAATGATGGTGTATTCTCAGCTTATACAGATGATATCAGAGCAGCTAGAAGATCTGGAATCATCACTGGTTTACCAGATGCATACGGAAGAGGAAGAATCATAGGAGACTACAGAAGAGTAGCTCTTTATGGTGTAGACAGATTAATAGCTGATAAAGTAGCTCAAAAGAAAACTTTAGATACAGCTGAAATGACAGAAGATATCATCAGAAGCAGAGAAGAAATTTCACAACAAATTTCATCTTTAAAAGCTTTAATCAATATGTGTAATGCATACGGATTTGACGTATCTAAGCCAGCTACAAACGCAAAGGAAGCTATCCAATGGACTTACTTTGCATACCTTGCTGCTACTAAGCATCAAGATGGAGCTGCTATGTCATTAGGTAGAGTATCTACTTTCTTAGATATCTATATTGAAAAGGATATCGCTGAAGGAACAATCACTGAAGAAGAGGCTCAAGAATATATGGACCAATTCATCATGAAATTAAGAATAGTAAGATTCTTAAGACCACCAGCATACAATGAGTTATTCTCAGGAGACCCTACATGGGTTACAGAATCAATTGGTGGAATGGGAACTGACGGAAGAACTTTAGTAACTAGAACTTCATTCAGAACATTAAACACTTTATATAACTTAGGTCCAGCACCTGAGCCAAACTTAACAGTTTTATGGTCAACTAGTTTACCTGAAAACTTTAAGCAATTTGCTGCAAAAGTATCTATGGATACATCATCATTACAATATGAAAATGACGATCTTATGAGAAATCAATTTGGTGACGACTATGGAATCGCTTGTTGTGTATCTCCTATGAAAATAGGTAAAGGAATGCAATTCTTCGGTGCCAGAGTAAACTTACCTAAAGCATTATTATATGCTATCAATGGTGGAAAAGACGAGAAGAACGGAGTACAAGTAGGACCTAAATTCGCTCCTATCACATCTGAATACTTAGACTTCGACGAAGTTATGGAAAAGTTTGATCAAAGTATGGATTGGTTATCAAAAGTATACGGAAAAGCATTAAACATAATTCATTACATGCATGACAAATATGCTTACGAAGCATTCCAAATGTCATTACATGATTTAGAAATAGATAGAACACAAGCTCATGGAATAGCAGGAATCTCAATTGTTGCTGACTCATTAGCAGCTATCAAAAATGCTAAAGTAAAAGTAATCAGAAACGAAGATGGATTAGCAATTGACTATGAGATCGAAGGAGATTACACTCCATTCGGAAACAATGACGACGAAACTGATGCATTCGCAGTAATGATCACTAAAAGCTTCATGAACAAGATCAGAACTCACCACATGTATAGAGGAGCTAGACCTACTCAATCTCTATTAACTATCACTTCAAACGTAGTGTACGGTAAGAAGACTGGTAATACACCAGACGGTAGAAGAGCTGGAGAACCATTTGGTCCAGGAGCTAACCCTATGCACGGTAGAGACAGAAGAGGAGCAATAGCTTCTATGGCATCTGTTGCAAAATTACCATTTGAACATGCAAATGATGGTATATCTTATACATTTGCTATAACTCCAGGAGCATTAGGAAAAGAAGATTCTATTAGAAGAAACAACCTAATCTCATTAATGGATGGATATTTCTCTCCAACTGGTGGACAACATTTAAACGTTAACGTATTCGATAGATCATTATTAGAAGACGCTATGGAAAGACCTGAGTTATATCCTCAATTAACTATCAGAGTATCTGGATATGCAGTTAACTTTGTTAGATTAACTAAGGAGCAACAATTAGATGTTATAAGAAGAACTATTAACTCAACTATGTAATAAAAAGTTATAGTTTACAAAGTGGTAGTTAATTAATTTTAACTGCCACTTTTATGTTATAATATATAGATTCTATAATAGAATTATACAAAGTTCCCCCCTTAAAAAAAGGGTAAAGTAGAGGAGATGAAAAAGATGAAATTAACAGGAAAACTACATTCATTTGAAAGTTGTGGTACCGTAGACGGGCCTGGTATCAGATTTATTGTATTTACACAAGGGTGCCCTCTAAGATGTAAGTATTGTCATAATCCTGATACGTGGGATCTTAAAGATGCCAAATACGAAAGAGATATTGAGTTTACTATAAATGAAATTAAAAAATATAAACCGTTTTTTAGAAATGGTGGAGGATTAACAGTTACAGGTGGGGAACCATTTGTACAAACAAATTATATAGAAGCTTTATTCAAAAGAGCTAAAGAGGAAGGAATCCATACAGCTGTAGATACTTCTGGTTATATTTTCAACGATAGAGTAAAGGAAGTCCTTGAATATGTAGACTTAGTATTATTAGATATTAAAAGTATAAACCCAGATACTTATAAGGATCTTACAGGGGTAGAATTAGAGAATACTCTAAAATTTGCTGAATATTTAGAGAGTATAGATAAACCAGTATGGATAAGACATGTTGTTGTTCCTGGAATAACAGACAAGAAGGAAAATTTAGAAAAATTAGCAGATTATGTTTCTAAATTAAAAAATGTAGAAAAAATTGAATTACTACCATTTCATCAACTTGGTACACATAAGTGGGAAGAGATGAATCTTACATACCCATTAAAAGATGTGAAAGAACCTACAGTAGAAGAAATGAAAAGTGCTAGACAAATATTTAGAGATAAAGGATTAAATGTAGGATAAAAATTTATCTTTCAATTTATAATTTCCTAGAAAAAAAGATCAAAATCATAGGAGATTTTGATCTTTTTTTCTTATTATATTTAATTTGATCTAAAAATTAAAATCTTTAGAAAATATTTTATACCATTCCACAAAACCATTAAACTTAAGAGGTTTAGTAAAATAATACCCTTGAGCATAGTTACATTTTAAATTAGATAAAATCTCTAAAGATTCTCTGTCTTCTACTCCCTCTGCTAAAGGATAGACATTCATTATATGTGCTAATTCTACAGAAGATTTTACAATATCTTGATTTTCTTGATTTGTAGCCATATCTTTTACGAATGTTTGGTCAATTTTTATTTTATCAAATGGTAATTTTTTTATATATAAAATAGAAGAATATCCAGTCCCAAAATCATCTAAAGAAAAATGTATTCCATCTTTTTTTATTTCATTCATAGCGTTTGCAATAATATCAAAATCTTCTATCAAATCTCTTTCTAAAACTTCTATCTCTAAATTTTCTAGTGGGTAACCTAAATTTTTAAATTCTTCAATAGCTCTTGAAAAATCAGGATTAGTTAGATATTTTAAAGGAATATTAACTGATAGATTAAGATCTATTCCCTGATGTTTTAATTTGTTTAAAGCCTTAAAAGTTTCTTTTAAGACGAAAAGAGTAATTTCATTTATAAAATTTGTAGTTTCTATAAAAGGTATAAATTTATCTGGACTTATTACTCCTTTTATTGGGTGTAACCATCTAATAAGAACTTCAGCACCTTCTATTTTTTTTTCTAATATATTCACTTTTGGATGAAAACAAAGGTAAAACTCTTTATTTTTTAAAGCTCTTGGTATCTCACTAAATAGTTCAAAATTAACCATTTGTTGTTTAGATACTTCAGGTATATACATATAAAAATCTAATAGGTTCTTCCTTGCCAATATTCTAGCCATCTCAGCTTCTTTTAAAAGTTCTAAATTATTTTTATTGTATTTTGCCACCCCTAAAGAAATCTCAGGAAAAAACTTAGTATCTTTTAAATCGATAGTATATCTTAAAACTTTAGATATTTTTTTAAATTCATCTATACCACTTTCACTATTTTCATTTTTTAAAAGTATTGCAAATTCGTTATCTGAAAAATGAAAAATTTCATCTTTATTATTATTGTTAAAATTTTTATAGTACTCGAGTTTGTGAGCAAAATTTTCTAATATTTCCTCAGCCATATCAGATCCTAGGTTTGAAATAGCTTTAGAAAAATTTTCTATTTTTAATATAGCAAGAAAATACCCAGAGTCTTTATCCAATTTAATGTTTTCAAAATATTTCCTATTATGTAAATTTGTAATGGAATTATAAAATGCCAGAGTATTGATAGTTTTAATATGTTTTGTGAGTAATTTAAGTATTAATCCCATAAGAACTCCAATAATTACAAAGAATAGAACCCTTAGAGACCAATTTGAAAAACTCTGCATACTCATAATAGAAGTTTCTATAGGCATATATGGACCAAGGATCATACCTCCTAAAATTCCAAAAAATAGACCTCCTAGAGGCCCAAAAACTAAACTTCCTAAAAATATGGGAAAATACATAGTATGGAGATATACATATTTAGTTCCACCAGTAGCGAAAACAATACCACCTAGAATAAATTCTAATACTAAAATTAATATAATTACAGTATATCTCTTTAATCCTTTTGGGTTTATCCAATCATTTATATAATTAGTTATCGACACAATATTTTTCATTGTTCACCTCCTAAAATAGACATTAACTTTATACTAAAAATAATTAAGCAATCCTTTTTATATACTTAGATATAAAAAGGATTACTTATGATCATATAATCGCCCTTTGTCATCCCTCAATATCTAAACCACAGTATAGATTCACATCCATGGGCAAAAGCTTGGTAAGCCCACATCTTTCTTTGATGAGGTCTACTAAGGCTTTTAACTAGTTGAATTTTAGAATTGATATTTTTTGAGATAATAAAAAAAGATCCCAGATTCAAACTAATCTACGATCTTTTTTTTAGTATAATATTTTTTTAGTAGTTGATATAAAATTCTGTATTTTGAATTTTATCAAATCTTTCTAACTCATTATGCTCTCTGAATTCAGCTGGTAAAATTTCCTCCGCTTTGAAAAAGTTTAAAAAGTTTATTCCTGCTCTTTTAAT
>Ga0316197_10000745_pt1 | contig 22803 bp, 14 predicted proteins | sample OudBiesiAoxic_MG_FD_204939 | JGI IMG/M metagenome (GOLD analysis project Ga0316197, IMG submission 204939) | Coastal sediment microbial communities from Oude Bieten Haven, Netherlands - site A oxic | ecosystem: Environmental > Aquatic > Marine > Coastal > Sediment | place: Netherlands... | reverse complement strand
TCACAAAGACCCAGACGAAAAGATTCCCCCTCCGATGTTCTACGTCTACCTGCTCGAAAGCGAGAGCGCCCCAGCCAAACGCTACGTGGGATTCTCGGAGGACCTCCGCAACCGCCTCGAACACCACAACTCGGGCAAGTCCCTTGACGCAGTTGAGCACGAGGCCCGCTGAGGGAGCCTCGTGCTCAGTCCGATAAATTTTTTTGCAGCCAGTTTCTCTAACAGATCGCCAACCCGCCGCCAGGCGTTCAGATGCCTTCCGCGGGCCGTCTCTCAGCAATGATGCAATGCGCTGCTCCCGGTTTGAGCCGGGATCGGCGCTAATACCAGGCCTGATCTGAGGGGGCGCTGGAGAAAAACGGTGAGGAGGGCACGCATGGCTCACATCCGATCTGCGGCTCGCTTTCGAAGAGCGAATCAACCGAACCGCTCGGCTCCGCCTGAAGCTCATAGCACGGATCTGAGTCCAGGATCGAATCGACCTCAAGGGTAGATTCGGCGTCAACGGCAGGTTCAACTCCCACCTCGGTTTCGACGCCGGAATCCGTGCCGAGCGACGATTCTTGGATCGACTCGAGCCCAAGGCACGGCTCCGTGCTGGATCCGATTTCGAACTCTGCTTCGCTAAGCGACTCAAACTCGTCCGCCGGCTCGGCACTCAAATCGACTTCGATGGCTTCTTCGGTGGTCGACTCGAGCTCGGCGGCTTCTTCCGTGAACGACTCAACTTCGATGGCTTCCTCGGTGATCGACTCGAACTCGGTAGCCTCGTCGGTAGCAGACTCAACTTCGATGGCTTCCTCGATGGCAGACTCGACTTCGAGGACTTCCTCCGTAGCAGAGTCAAACTCGGCCGCTTCTTCGGTTGCGGACTCGATCTCGACGGCTTCTTCGATGGCAGACTCGACTTCGAGGACTTCCTCCGTAGCAGAGTCAAACTCGACGGCTTCTTCGATGGCAGACTCGACTTCGAGGACTTCCTCCGTAGCAGAGTCAAACTCGACGGCTTCTTCGGTTGCGGACTCGATCTCGACGGCTTCTTCGGTGGCAGAGTCGACTTCGAGGACTTCCTCCGTAGCAGAGTCAAACTCGGCTGCTTCTTCGGTTGCGGACTCGATCTCGACGGCTTCTTCGATGGCAGACTCGATCTCGACGGCTTCTTCGGTGGCAGAGTCGAACTCGACGGCTTCCTCGGGGGCGGACTCGAACTCGGTGGCTTCTTCGGATGCGGACTCGATCTCGGCGGCTTCTTCGGTGGCAGAGTCGAACTCGAGGGCTTCGTCGGTGGCGGACTCGAACTCGGTGGCTTCCTCGGTAGCGGACTCGAACTCGGCGGATTCTTCCGTGGCAGACTCGAACCCGATAGCTTCGTCGGTGGCGGACTCGAACTCGGCGGATTCTTCGGTTGCAGACTCGAACCCGATAGCTTCGTCGGTGGCGGACTCGAACTCGGCGGATTCTTCGGTTGCGGACTCGATCTCGGCGGCTTCTTCGGTAGCGGACTCGATCTCGGCGGCTTCTTCGGTGGCAGAGTCGAACTCGGCGGCTTCCTCGGTAGCGGACTCGAACTCGGTGGCTTCTTCGGTGGCGGACTCGAACTCGACGGCTTCCTCGGTAGCTTCGATGGTCATTTCGACATCGTCGGCTTCCGCGGTGGTCGAATCGAATTCGGCAAAGGCTTCATCGATCGACTCGACTGCAGCGATTGGTGTTGTGTCTTCGAGCGGCTCGGTTCCGACCTCTGGCTCGGCTTCCTGCTCAGAGACGAGCTCGGTCGCGGCACCCTCCTCGGCAGGCATGGCAGGTGAGACGAGCTCGGCAGGCGTGGGGAGGGATTCGAGTTGGCGTTGGAGAGTTGTGGCATGGGCAAGCAGATCCACCTGCTGCTCCTCCAGGCGATTCTGAACATCCTGCTGGACAGCCATGGCCTGCTGCAATTGGCTGGCCAAGTCCGAGATCCGCTCGCGACCCTCTGCCAACTGTTGCTGCATCTCGGCGCTGTGTGCGATGACGCTCGAGAGGGACGCTTCAAACGTCCGCTTCGAATCTTCATCGAGCAGGCCTTGCTTGAGCGTCGCGTTCTCTTCGGCGAGCGCAGCATTCAGCTGGTAGAAATCGACTGACTCGGTGCGAGTCACGTGCAGTTCTTGCTCAAGTTCAGCAATGCGCGCTTCGAACTCCGGGTTAGCTAGGCCAATTTGGGTTGAAAATACCGCTGCGGCAGCAAACGCGCAGGCGGAGGATAGACGGAATAGTGGTTTCTTGATCATCGGTTTCTATTTGGTTGTCCGAGTTGGTTTCAATTGAGTGCACCCATTTCAATGGTGCCGATCTCCATCCAACTTCGATTTAGATTGGATACTCGCCCAAGATGATCAGCTGCTATCGATTAGCAAGTATTTATTATAAGGATTAGTAAATAATCTGCTTAATTATAATTATCGTAAATGAAATTCAATCCGGTCTGGGGTCTCATGGATGACGGTGAGTGCGACTAGAACTGCTTAGTTCTGGCCATTCTGCTGGCTGCTGGCGGACCGCTTCATCGCCGCGCCGCCTGGGAATGGCGAGGATTTGAGTGGATCGTCCGTGGCATCGGTCGAGGTCGGACGCCGACCCAGCCGATTTGCGGTGCTAGCTTTGAGAGTGCGCGAAATCTGCCCCACTTCACTCCCCACCCGGCGCGCGAAACAGGTCATGGGTCGGCCAGTCGCGAACCTGATCCAGGATGCGGTTGAGCTCCGAACGGATGGCGCTCGGCAGGTAGCTCCCCCTGGCGCTACGGCGGGTGTTGAATAGAACCACCCAGTTGCGACCATCAGGGCGTTTGACGATGTAGCTCGAGGTGCCGGCGAGGGCGCCCCCATGCGAGAAGGTCACGCCATCAGCCGCTTCCGCACGGCGCCAGCCGGCGGCGTAGCAGCTGGCCTTCCGCTTGCCATTCTCATCAAGGGCAATCTTGCCATTCGGGAGTGCAAAGAGCTGCTCCCGCGTCTCCGCTTTGAGCAGAGCCCCTTCCCCATCGAACGAGACCGCGAAGCGTGCGAGGTCGATGGCGGACGCGACCCAGGCACCATGCGAATCCATCGCTTCCAAGTTCCATCCTCCATAGGGGTAAGGGACACGCCGCCCGAGCGATTCCGCAAACACCGAAGGGCCGCGGAAGGGCGAGTAGTATCGCACCTCGCCGTCGAGCCTGCGTCCGGGCAGGCTGCGCCCCTGTGCCATCCCGAGGGCACCAGCGGGATCGAGGATGTGCTGCTTCACATAGCCAGCGTAGTCGCCGGTGCCACCGAGCTTCGCGATCACCCTACCGAGCAGGCAGTAGCCGAAGTTCGAGTAAGCCTGGCGCGTCCCAGGATCGAAGTCGAGCGGCTGTGCCATCATGTTGCGAATCACGGCGTCCTGATCGGCTGGTGGCGGGAGTTCGAGCGCCTTGGCGAAGTCGACCGAGCGGAACATCGCATCGAACGATTGATCCCGATCCCAGCCGCCGCTGTGCTGCAGGCAATGCAAAACCGTAATCTCAGCGAGCCGCGGGTCGATCTCTGCGTCCTCCCCCGGCGGTTTGTAGCCGGCGAGAATCTCGAAGATCTTGTCGTCGAGCTTGAGCTTGCCCTCCTGAACCAGGAGGAATATCGCCGCCGAGGTGATTGGTTTCGAGATACTTGCGATCCGATAGCGGCTCTGCGGTCTAGCGAGTTCCCGCCCTGCGACGTCCGCGTAACCAAACGCGCGCGCGTAGACCAGACGACCACCGTCAGTGACAGCAATCGAGACGCTCGGAGCACCGTGCTGATCGAGAAATGAGCTGGCGAGCTCGTCGATCGGCGCTAGTTCGGGAACGACGGTTCCAGTGGAGACGGCGGCCGGGCGTCGGCTCCGATCGTACCCAGGCCCACGCAGCACTCTCCCTGGCCGGGCCTTGGCGAGTTTTCCGTCGTCGAGCACCAACACGCCATTCACCAGAACGTAGCGCATCCCTTCCGACTCGAGGTGGGGTTTGGCGAAATTGGCGCGGTCGGCGAGCTTGGCGTAGTCGAACACGATGACATCTGCGGCGAGCCCCTCCGCGATGCGACCACGGTCGCGGGCGAAGATCTCGTTGGCCGCGACTGCGGAGGCCTGGGCGACCGCGCGCTCGAGCGAAACCACCTTGCCATCCCGCACATACTTCGAGAGCAGCCGGGGGAATGCCCCGAATGCGCGCGGGTGGTTGGTCGAACCGGCCCCTCCGGCAGGCCCGACATCGGTGCAGAAGCTGATAAACTCCTCCCGGATGAGCCGCTGTTTGTTCTCCTCACTCATGGTTTCCGGGAGCACGAACGCGCCGGTCTTTACCAGATCGAAGAATAGCTCCCACGGGTCAGCGCCCGCCTCCTCGGCGATGCTACCGAGGCTCTTCCCAGAATACTTACTGAAGCGCAGACCGTAGGCCTTGCCGATGATGAGCTTCCCCCAATCGCGCCCCATATGCTTGAACCAATTCTCCCAATCGCCACCATCCGACTCCATCTCCGCGCGGATTTCCTGGCGCAGCGCGGGATCATCGACCTTCGCGAGAAACGCATCACGCCCAGCGCCGAAGTGGCGTGGGTGGACGAGCGCCTCGATCCCGAGGCCATTGTTGATGTAGGGATAGATATCTGCCGCCACCTGCTCACCGGCAGCCCGCGCGGCTTTGATCTTCGCCACCGCCTGTTCCATCTTCGCCCAATTCCCACGCCCAGCCGCTTTGAGATGGAAGATGTGCACTGGTGTGCCGCCCTTGCGCCCGATCTCCAGCGCCTCGTCGATCGCTTCCAGCAGGTGGTCGCCCTCATTGCGCATGTGGGTAAAATAGCCCCCGCCGAACTCGCCAGCCACCGCTGCCAGCGCGCCAATCTCGTCGGTGTCAGCGTAGACCGCAGGGGGGTAGATGAGCGCGGTCGATAGCCCGATCGCCCCGGCTTCCATCGCCTCACGCACCAGGGCTTTCATCTCTCCCAACTCAATCTCGCCGGGTTTGCGATCAACTTCCCCCATCACCAGGCGGCGAACCTGCGTATGCCCAACCGTCTGCACCACGTTCACTGGCAAGCCCCGCAAATCGAGCAGTTGGAGATACTCCGCCATCGTCGTCCAACCCTCAGAGCGCCCTCGCTCAGGATCGAGGGGGGCAGCCGAGTAGCCCTCACCGGCGTTGATCGTAGTTACGCCCTGGGTGAGCAAATTCATGGCGGTCTGCGCCTCATCGATCATCGGTGAGGCGGTCTGCCCCATCATGTCGATGAAGCCGGGAGCTACGATAAGACCCTCTGCACCAATACGTTTCGCCGCCTCTACACCTGCCAATCGACCGATGCGCACGATCTTCCCATCGCGGATCCCAAGATCGGCGATGTACCATGGCGCACCTGTCCCATCGACGATCCGCCCGCCCGAGATGATGACATCGAACCCTTCCGGCGGGGAGATCACGGCTGCACTGGGATCCGCAGGAACCGCGAGTCCCTTCTTCACCCGCGAGCCGATAAACCGCAGCATCTGCTCGTCGGCACGCTCGTAGTAGAGACCGAGATTGTGCGGTGTGTCTTCGAGGGTGACGACTGTGTTCTCGACGCCGCCCGCCGTGAATTTCTCGACGAGGCCACCGAACGCCTCGGGTCGATCCTGATCCCCATTGATGAGCAGGGCAGCGAACCCAACCGCCCTCATCTGAGCAGCATTTTTCTCCGCGAGAGCCAGCGCCTCTTCCTCCACACGCCAGAGCCCGCCACCCCAACTACCCGCAAAGGAGAACAGCTCGGGGTGGTTCAACGAGAGCCACACCGAACCGGCACCCCCCATCGAGAACCCCACTAGCCCGCGCGATCCGGCCTCGCCGATCGTCCGGTAATCAGAATCGATCTTCGGGATTAGCTCGCCGGTGATCATCCTCTGCACGTCGCCGCGGTAGCCGCTGCGCCCGCCATTGGGGAATACCGCGATCAGAGGCGGCACCCAGCCTTCCTTGGTACCACGCCGCAGCAGCGAGGAAAATCCGCCCGCGTCCATGCTCTCGTTGCCGCCCATGCCATGCAAAAAAAACACGACAGGGTAGCGCTTTAATGGATCCGCCTCATACCCATCTGGCAAGTAGACGACGTAGCCGACCTCATGACCCAGCGCTTCGCTGTCGAGTGTATGGTGGCTCAGACCTACGCCCCCGCCGAATTTGTCGGAGTTCACCCACGAGACCGGCGGCCGATCGTCCTGCCCCGAGGCAAAGGATAGAAGACAGAGGGAAAGGAGAAGTGTGGTGAGGATGGTTCGCTGCGTCATGGTCATCGTTTCTTGGCGGGCTAGAATTCCAAGAACCCGAATCGCTCCGGGGTGTGCGCCGAGCCGGTCGCGGTCGGTGCCCAGCCGAGAAAGACTTTCTCGGCGGTCGAGCCGCGATAGAGATTCAGACGCCAGACCGTCTCGCCGGCGACCGGCGCCGACCCGGAGATCGCCGCGATCGGGATGCGGACCTCGGCCGTCCACAGCTTCGCTGCCTCGTCGATATGGACCTCCGCCGCAAAGCCGCTGCTCCACGCGAAGTCTTTCTCCGGCAGCGTCACCCTCAGATCAAGCTTCTCACCCGTCGGAGCGACTTCGAACTCGGTGTAATGCTTCTCATTGGCAGGGTCCGCGCCAATGAAAGCCTCGAGCACATCGCGATCCCACAAGCCCATCCGCTCGGCCGGGCTAACCGGCTCAAAGGTCGTCAGCTTCTCGAATGGGGCAGAGTAGCCGAGGTACAAGAACTCCTCCGACCACAGCACGCGTGCCGCGGTCGATAGCTCCGGGTGTGCCTCACCGGTACGGATCCCGTAGTCGATGCGCGCCATGGCCGCGCCGTCCCATGCCGGATCGTCTAGCACGCCATCGATCTCGAAGTCGGCGCCGATGCGTTTCGCCTCCAGCGTCGGGGGCGGGAGCGAGCGGACCAGCAGCTTGCGCGCGTTGTCGAAGTAAATCTTCCGCAGCACCGGTGCAGGGAGGTCGATCGCATCAATTTTCCAATCCCCCTGGATCGGAGTCATATGGGAAAACTGCTCGTCGGCCGTCTCGAACCAGCGCCAGTGCTTGGTGTAGAATTCCACGGCATCGCTATCGGAAGGGCCTGCCCCGTCGCCTCCGGAGCCAAGGATCAGCTTGTCGTAGACCATGAAATCGGTCGCGAAAAAGATCCGGTCCTGGTGCCTAATGAACAGCTCGCGCACCTTTGCCGGATCATGGCGACCGAGCTCGGGAACCCGCGCAGCGATGTCGACCATCATGTTCGGCAGCGCATCGAGCGATCTGGCGACCCAGTCGATGTCCTCGGGATTGTTGCCGAAGTGGACGCAGACAAAGGTGGTCCCCGGGTGGCGCTCGATCACACGGTTGCGCGCTTCCAACAATGCCTCCCGCGACGGGTACTTGTTCGGATCGCCGAACCACCACGAGCGATGGTCTTTGAGTTCGACCCAGCGCTCGTTCTGATCGTCGTAGGGAAGCCAGAATGCCTTCGGGTCAGCGACGTGGATCGACACCGGCATCCCCAGCTCACCGCAGCGCCTCCAGACGGGATCTAACTTTGGGTCATCGATCTTGATCAGCTCGCCAGCGGAGTCTTTGAGATAGAGCCCCAGGCGCTTGTATTCCTTCAAACCAGCAGCCCCCTGCCTGTGCCCCTCCTCGATCTGCCTGACCGCATGCTCTTGCCAATCCGCTTTGTCCCAGTGCGAGTAGTCGAGGTTCATGTAGTGGACAAACCGCCTCGGCGCGGCCCGGTCCGCCCGATCCCTGTTCTGCGCGAGCCTCGAGACCGTCCCGATCCGGGGAAGCGACCCATCACCACTGAGGTTGACGCCGATTCCGATTCCAACCTCGTCCATGATCCCGACGGCTCGCGCGATTCGTTCATCGCTCCCTGAGACGTGCATGTGGAGGTCGATCAGGCGCCCCTCGGCCCGCCACTGAGCTGCCTCAGCCTGGACCGAGGGATCCGCGCACAAGCGCAGATCAAATGCCACGAGAAGGGCGATGGCAATGCCAGCGTGAACAATCTTGGATGCCTTCATAGTTGGGAGTCGATGGAGCCGACCCCATCGATTTCAGCTCGACCCGCCCAAGATTGCCAGCCTATTCAGCCATTTATCCAGGAGGGCTCGGTCAGTACGCCGCAGAGGATCCGGGCGCCGAGCAGGCACAGGACAGTCCCCGAGAATTCGTGACACCGGTTCTAGGTGAACAGTTCCGCCACCGGGGTGCCGTTGTCGGTGATCGGGACAGGACGGTCGCCATCGAAGAGATCCTTGTGCGGATCGATGCCCAGCGCCTGGTGGATGGTCGCGTGAAAGTCGGCCACCGACACCGGATGCGAGAGCGGCTTCTTAGAGAGCTCATCGGTCTCGCCCCAGGCTCCCTGGTGCCTGAGCCCACCACCCGCGAGCACGGTGCTGAAGGCGCTCCCCTGGTGACCACGCCCCCCGCCGCCATCGAACTCGGCCGGCCTTCCGAACTCGGATGCCAGCACGATCAATGTCTTGTCGAGCATCTGCTTTTGTTCGAGATCGTCGATCAGCGCCGACAGCGCCACATCGACCTCCTGGATCAGCAGGTGCTGTTTCAACTGCCCCTGATTATGCGTGTCCCAGCCGGTGCCATTGACGAAGTTCAGGTTGTGCAGCACCTCGACAAAGCGCACCCCTTTCTGCACCAGGCGCCGCGCCAGCAGGCAGCGCTGCCCAAACTCGCCGCCGTAAGTCTCACGCAAACCCGCAGGCTCGCGATTCAGCTCGAAGGTATCCCGGAACGATCCCGCCGCCAGCTCTTGGCTCTGGCCGATCACGTCATCGTATTGTAGCAACGGGTGCTCTGATGGCAGCCGCTCCCGCGTCGATTGGCGAACCTTCTCCAGCAGCTCGGCTCGGGCCTGCGCTCGCTCGGGGTCGAGCCAGGTCGGTCTCGATAGCCCCGCTGGACCGACGCGGGTGTCGGTCAAGTAGAGGAAACCATAGCGGGATCCGAGGAATCCGGGACCGCGAGAGACGCTCGGGTATCCGACCAGCACGTAGCCAGGCACACCGGCGCGCGACTCGAGCTGGTGATTCACGATCGAGCCGATCGACGGGTAGACGACGGTCCCGCTCACCTTGCGGCCGGTGTACATCCGGTTGGTCGCCGCACCATGTTCATCGATCACATCATGGTTGGTGGTGCGCAAGATCGTCATGCGATCGAGGCGCCGAGCCACACGCGGCAGGTGTTCGCAGACCTGGACACCGGAGACGGCCGTGTCGATCGCATCGTAAGCTGAGCCCGCAATCCGCCCTTTCGGATCCCCTCTCCGCTTCGGGTCAAAAGTGTCGATCTGAGCCATGCCGCCGCCGAACCACAGATAGATGCAGTTCTCGGCCTTGCCGCGGGGGATAGTCGACCCGGCCGACCCAGCAAGGGCTGTGGGAGCCAGCGCCAACGAGGATCCACCGGCGAGCTGTTGGAGGAAGGTTCTGCGTTTCATGGTTCGGGAACTTGGCTGGTGGCGACCCCGGCGGATCACCAAGACGATTTTGCATCTATGGGATAAATTGGAGCTCGGGGGAATTTACCAGCGCCCACACGGCATCCTCTGCACGCGAACGCCACCCGGGTTCTAGCAGGTCGCTCACCGGCGGGCCAAGCGCCACCCGCTTCTCGGTCTCCGCCGCGAACACATTGGCCTCCGGGCTCAAGTGGTTGCTCCACGTCACCTCACGCACCTCCGGCACATAGACTTCCTTTCGGTATTCACCCACCGATCGCATCAGACGCCCCTCGAATCCCTCGGCGAGCACCTCCACCAGCAGCGCGCGTTCGTCCGGCCTGGGTTCGCGGCCGAGAAGCCGTAGATACAACTGATCCACCAGCTCGCCAGGTGAAGCAGCCATGACGGCCAACTCGGTCAGGTCACTGTAAGGGCTGAGCCGCGTGATCCAGGTGCCGAACACCCCATTCGCCAGCATCCCCGGCTGTAGGACGGTCGCGTTCGCCTCGCGCTCGGTGATCGGCTCGCTGCGATCCGGGCGCCAGCCAAATGCCGTCATCACCGACACGATCGAATCCGCACGTGGCAAGGTTAGGCTGGGGCGATCTCGGTCGCTCGCCAATGACACAAACTGCCAGGCGCGCGTCGGTCGCCCGAGGTTCTGGAAGGTCGACGCCTGGTTGGTGCCCGGCAGATCGAAGGTGAGCTCCTCGCTGTAGACCGGTACCCCAGTCGCCGCGAACAGACTGTCGACCAGTTGCTCGGAGCTGAGCCGGCGCTTGAGCGGCGCCTCGAACATCCGTTCCGATTCGCTCAGAGCAGGCTGCAGCCGCGCCTCCCGGCGGTAGGCGTCGCTGGTAAGGATCAGCGACGAGAGACGATCGAGATCGTATCCGTTCGCAACGAAGTCGCGCGCCAGGTAATCAAGCAGCTCAGGGTGACTCGGCTCGTTCCCCTCCCAGTCGTGAACTGGCTCGACGAAGCCCTGCCCGAAATAGCGCTTCCAAATCCGGTTGACCATCACCTGGGCGAAGCGGCGGTTCTGCGGCCGCGTCAGCTGCCACGCGAGGCGCTCGCGCGGCGATTCCGACCCAGCGCCCGCTCCCTCTCCAGTGTATTCTTCGAACGGCCAATCCGGTGGCACTGGCACACCGGGCTTGAGCGTCACCTCGACGAGCGGTTTCCTTCCGCCGAGACGTGTGAAGAAGCTCGCCGGCACCGTCGAAGAATCCGGGACACTGAGAGGTCGACCGTCCAACATCGCCGCCAGCGCGAACAGGTCCTTCTGCTTCGACCGGTGGTAGGGCGCGTCGTGGCAACGGGCGCATTTCATCTCGGTGCCGAGGAAGGCCGTGCCCAAGATATGCGCTTTGGCAGCCGCGGGCGCATCGTTCTCTGACGCGATTCTGAACCCGCCCGCGCCGCCCTCGTAATCTCCCCCACCGGCGGTGACCAGCTCGTGAACGAACTGGTCGAAGGGCAACTTGTCGCGTAGCGCCTCGTTGATCCACCAGCGGAACGGTCCAGTGTTGTTGAGCTTGCCTTTCACCAGGCGCGGGTTCTCGGCAAGGACGTCCTGCCAGTAGGCCGTCCAGTGGTCGGCGTTGCGCGGGTCGTCCAAGAGCTCGGCGACCCGCCGCTGGACACGGTCCTCCGACCGGTCGTCGCAGAAGTCGCGAATCTCAGCCGGTGTCGGAAAAATCCCGAGCGTGTCGAGGTAGAGGCGCCGCAGCAACGCTGCGTCATCCAATGCCGGCGGCACGCGCACCCCGGACGAGCGACTCGCCCACGGCGCGCCCGCCGCGATCCACTCTCGTAGCTTCGCCACCTCGTCCGCCTCGAGCCCATCGCCCTTCGGCGGCATGCGCTCGTCCTCATCCTCGCTGGAAATCCGCCGCATCAGTTCGCTGGTATCGGGCTCGCCCGGAACGATCGCCAGCTCGCCAGATTCGCCAGCGCCCAGCGCCGCCGCGCGGCTGTCCAGGCGCAGCTCGCCCTTGTCCTTCTTGCCGTGGCAGCGGAAGCACTGCTCCTCTAAAATCGCGAGGCTCTGCCGCGCCAGCAGCGCGTGCGGATTCCCCGCCACCGCCTCCTGCTGCGACGCATGAATTTTCACCGCAAGAAAGTGATCGATTGGATTGCGAGCCGTGAACCCCTGCGGCAAATCGGGCACGCTCAACGGTGGTAGGGATGCGATGAATTCGCGTGCCGCCAGGTGGCGCTCTTCCCAAACTCCGGCGCCCCCCAAGCGCGCGACTGCACGCCGCGCATCCGCCAGGACCAACATCGCCTCCGACTGCTCACGGCGATAGAGCTCCATGCCCAGCGGTGAAAACTCTGCCGCACTAGCCACCGGCGGCGTCAGTAATTTCCACGCCTCCCCACCCGCCGGCGCTGTAGCCACTAACATTTCCCCTAGCGCAAACCGTTTCGAGTCGCGCCCTACCACCGCCTCGAGAACGAGCTGGTGCTCGCCACCACCGGATTCGAATTCCACGATCACATCACGGCTACCGAGCCGCGCCCGGGGGTAGGGTGTCGGCGCCACCTGGGGGCGCATGTTCTGGTGCGCATCGCTCGACATGTCATAGGCTCCGAGCTCCACCACCTGGGTGCCATCGATGCTCAACCGCGCCAGGCTCGGCGCGCGCAACAGGAGCCGATGCTCCCCCTCCGGCAAGCAGACTCGTGCCGCCATCCGCAGCATCGTCGCCGCCCGCCGCACCCGCCCACCCCGCTCATCGTAGAGCGGTGGCAGTTCGACCAGCGCAAGCGCCGGCACCTGGAACTTCTCTGGGGCTCTCGCCACCCGTCGCGGCCATGCGTGTCCCGCGAGACCGTTGAAAACCTCAACATGCACGGCCTCGCCCGTCACCTCCCCCCAATCGACGGCTGGCGGACCATCGCCGAAATCCACCCGCGCAGCGAGGACATCGTCTGGCAGGATCGCACGGTAGATCGCCAGCGAATCGATCGCCCCACGCCAGCTGTTGCCCAGATCTCCACCCCGCGACGATCCGATCCAGATCTCGGCATCATCGACCACCGGCGGCCGGGTCGTCGCGCCCCCTAGATCCCAGCGACCGTCTGACTTCACCCCATCGATGAACGCCTTGATACTGCCCGGCTCACCGAAGCGGTAGCTCACCGCCACATGATGCCAGAGCGGTCCGGTAGAAATCCCAGCAGCGGAATTCCAGCGGTGATATTCCTCGCCATGCTCGGCGTCTGCCCGCGATCGGAACAGGAAGCTGATCCGGTAGCTCCCACCGACCCTCATCAGCCGCAGCGCCCAGTTCTGGTTCTCGCGATCCGTGCTAAGCCGCCCCTTGCCGATGATGTAGGAATTCGTCCCCCGGCTGTCGCACTTCAGCCAACACTCGATCGTGATCTCATCCCCGTGATCGAAGCGCAGGTCGGCCGAATCCGCCACCCGCAGGTGATCACCATCCCCAGAGAAACTCACCGCTCGCCCCACCTCTGCGAGGGTTCGCGACACGCTCCGATCCGGCCCCTGGACTTCCACCACCTCACCCACCACATCCAAACCCGCCGTGCCGCCTTCGAAATCCCAGCTCGCTACCGGCTCGACACCGAGTGAATTCGATGTCAATAGCGCCGCAAGGATGCCCGCTGAAACCTTGGACAGAAGTCGAAGAAGGAACTTGGATCTGGAGACTCGCATCGTGCAGCTCCACTATACCCGAAAGGATCGTGATTTGGACAAACAAAACACCCCCAACTCGACACGCCAGGCAAACGGCAAGGATGGGGCATAAAACCCCTGCATTGAGCAGCCGACTCGCTGATTCTCGACTCGGCGCGGCTTTCGATTGCTCACTGCATCCCTTCGTGAAATAGTCAGTGAACGCGCGGGATCCGCCCTGCGCCATCCGCCAGCGCCCGACTTGAATCCCAACTCCGAATGATCAGAGACCTCCTAGCCCAGTACCCCGAACACCACCGGCTCGTCGCCTCGACGCAACTGGTGCTGGCAATGTTCGGCATGGGGGTCGTGACGCGCCCGAAAGCCTTCGTCGAACTCGTGCTCGAGCCGAAACCGATGATCACCGGCGTGCTCTACCAGCTGATCGGCATCCCCCTGCTCACGGTGGCCATGGTCTACCTCATCAAACTACCCCCGGAGATCACCGTAGGCTTCATCATGGTGGCGGCGATGCCCGGCGGGTCGATGTCTAACATTTACACCTACCTGGGCCGCGGCAATGCCGCACTCTCGGTCGCCCTGACCGGTGTGATGACCTTGCTCGCACTGGTCACCGCACCGCTGATCCTGCGAATCTTCGCCGCCGAACACATCCCACCAGAGATCGAGATGCCCGTCGGCACAATCATGCGCGAGATCTTCATTTTCCTCCTCATGCCGCTGACCGCCGGGATGGTAGTCGGGAGATTTGTCGAGGTCGGGACAGCCAACAACTTGTCGAAATGGACGGTGAGGGCAAGCCTCGTAGTCCTCGGGATCCTCGTGGTCGGCTCCCTCGGCAGCGGGCGGATCGACTTCAGCCTATACAGCGCGAAGATCCCGATTCTGGTGTTCTTCTACTGCCTGATCATCCAGATCGTGATCCTGAGAGGCTCTCGCCACCTGCTCAAATTCTCGCACCGCGATTCCACCGCACTGGGGATCGAGTCGAGCATGAAGAACATCAACCTCAGCCTGCTGATCGCTGCCTCGCTGTTCGGGATCGAAGGTGAGGGTGAGGGCGCAAAGTTCGGTGCCGGTGTCCTCTTCGTGCTCCTGCTCTACGGCGGCGTCAGCCTGTTCGTCGCCGCCGTCCCAGCGCTGTCGAGCGTGCGACGCCTGCGCAGGGCGGAGAAGGAGAGCATCGCGGAAGTTTGAAGAAAAGACGCCGGCTGGGCTAGCCGCCCCCAATCCGATCACACGGATCCAACAGTTAGCAACGGGCGTAACCCATAACGTCCCCGTCTAGAGGTGCCCCACCATGAAACTGAAATATCTCCTGCCGCTTCTGCCCGCCCTGGCCGTGGCCTCATGCACTTCACTGCCCCGACCGGTGGCCACGGCACCCGCCGCGCCACAAGCGGACGCCCTCAAGCTCCTCACAGAGTCGTCCGCGGCTGCCGGCGATCCCTACCAGCGATTCAGCCGGGTGGAAGTCGACTACGACGGCGAGTGGTCAAACTTCGCGACAAAAACACAAGCGATCCTGACAGATCCAGAGTTTCGCAAATCATCATCGGAGATCTACTTCCCAAAGAATGCGCGAATCACGCAGACACACCGCGGCCCCGGGGGGGAGAAACGTGTGACGCGCACCCGGGGCGGAATTGAAGTCGTCCGCAATGGCGAGATTGTCACCGACGAGGAGGAACTCCAGGCAGCCGCCCTCGTCACCGATTGCTACCGGGTATTCACCTTCGGCAGTAGCGCCCTGCTCGAGCTTGGATCCGGCTGGACGATGATCGGGCAGCGCTCGCTGAACGGCGAACGCTGCACGCTGATCGCCGGATCGATGCGTCCCGGGTTCGGCCTGTCAGAGGGCGACGGCGTGATCGCGTGGATCGGCGATGAGACGAAGCGTCTCCAGCGCGTGCAGATGTCTCTCCTAGGCCTCGCCTCGACCGCTGGGGCAGACATCGACGTGACCTTCGGGGATTTCCAACCTGGACCGCAAGGGACACTCTGGCCACGCTACTTCAACGAGCGAATCCGCCGCCCGATCGATACGCAGGCGCACGAGTGGCGGATGACGAGCCTGGACATCCGCTAGTCTGCCACCCCTAAGCTGGCATCGCGACCGAGCGGTCGACGTTCCCGTCCTCCGCGGACTGCAGCGCCGCGAAAATCGCGCGGCGATCATCGAACTCGTGGACGCCGATGCGGTGTTGGCGACCGATCCCTTCTGGCCACTCGGGTGGGATGGGATCTCCGATCCGCGTCGCCCAACCGAAGTCGATGAGCGTGATCTCCCCTCCGAGCACCATCAGGTTGTCACATTTGATGTCATTGTGAGAGCATCCATGCTCCGCGAGGGCCTGCAGAATCGATTCAGCCTGCGCGGGCCAGTCCGGGGGCAGGTTCCTCTGGCACACCGGCTCGCCGACATAGCCGGTGCAGATCGTCTCTGCGTCGTGGCGGATCAGCCCGGGGACGATCCCGCTCCCCCCCAACCGCTCCAGCCAGTAGACCTCACGACCGGCAAGCCCGAACTCCCGGAAGCTCCCGAGCGATTTCGTCACGACGCCGGTATCGACATCGACGAAAATCCGACTGATACACTTCGTGTTAAAGCAGACCCAGTGCACATCCCCGGTCACCGCATCGATCAGGCGCGCGACCTTGTCGTAATCGGATTCGAAAACCGCTCCCGACGAGGCGTGCGCGATGCGGATCTGCGCGATCGCCTCTGGATCGAGCGTCGCGACGAATGCTTCAAGACCCGGAGACATGTCGCTAGGATTCTGCGCTGCCCAGGAGACCCCGGATCTGGGTTGAGGAAATTCCTGGGGTCCGCTCGAGATAGATAAGTTCTACACCACGAAAACCACGTACCTGCTCGAAGCGCGGATGCCCCTTCCAGTCGTCGCCGACCACGAGGAAGCGTGCCGAGAAGCGTTCGATATCTTGCTCCTTCTGATCCAGCTCGAGCTGGACGAAGGCGTGGTCGACACAGCGCAGCGCCCCGATGATCGCGAGGCGCTGCTCGCAGGGGGTGGAGAAGGGACGCCGCTTCAGCTCGCAGAGCTCATCGGAGACAACACCGACGACTAGCCGGGTCCCGAGCGCTCGAGCGCGCTCGAGCAATCGCAGGTGACCCCAGTGGAAGTGGTCGAAGGTCCCGTAGGTGAGGACGGTCACGGGCTCGGTAGTGGTCGGATGCACTGTAGGTCGCGGTCGGTAAGTTCTGAGTTCTTCTTCGGGATACGCCAATCCGGCCCCCAGCGCCAGGCGTTGTATTCCTCGATCGGCTGCGGCACATTCACCTGGATGTCTGGCCGGCTGGGCCACGGCTCCGGGCGAATTCCGGCAATGAAGCGCTCGGGCTTCTCCCTCAGCCCTTCGGTGTTGAAGTTGACGTAGCGCCCAGGCGTGTGACCTGAGTAAAAATAGTAGACATCGAAAATCATGTCGCGGTTCTCCAGGTCGATGAAGGCACTCTGCATCGGGCGCATCTCCCAATACATCTCACGCACTAACTGGAATCCATTTCTCTCCATCGCGCCGATGATCGTGGCCATCGCCCGCAGGGATCGGCGCAGCTTGCGGTAGTCGAGAGCAACGCGCACATCGATATCAGTATCGTGAGGGATGAACCCTCTCTCCCTCGAGAAACCGAGCGCCGTGCCAACGCCGATCCACCACACCGGGTGACCGATTCCCGGCAGGCGTAGGTGCTCGATGATCTCCGTGCCGCGCTTCAGGGTCACCTCCGGATCCAGCCCAGAGACCGGGCGCACCAGGAGCTCGCGGTAACCCCGGAGGTAGATCCGGCTCTGCCTCGACTGGTAGACGCCCTCCCCATCCGGCACGTGGACAAGCGGCGGCCTCAGGCCGACAAATCGATCCGGGACGCCGCGGCGGCGCCAGGACCAGGTGGAGCTTGCCTTCGGAACTTTCAACGTGCGATTGCGATGCCAGCAGCAAACAAGCACACCAGGACTAGGGCGTCGAGGGTTGCGGCCGTTAAATACTTCGGTCTCATTGATATCAAACCACCCGAGGATGCGGTTTCCCAGTCGCCAGAGTGATTCCTCGGCCAGGCGAACGACATGGCGACATTAACAGCTCGGCCATGGATGTCCAGCCTGTGAATGAGCGGCGCGCACCAACCCGAGATACCCGAAATACCCGAAATTTGCTCGTGAAATTTGCTCGTGAAATTTGTTTGATCTCGCACCCCCAATTCGAATAGCCTGCCGGAATGAAGATGAGTCGATTTTGTCTCCGGATCCGCTATTCCTATCTGGCACTGGCCGCCGCTGCAGCAGCATTGGTCGCGTCCCCGACTGGGACGGATGCTGCCACCATCCTCGGAACCGGGACAGGCGCACTCCTCGGCAGCGACCTAACAGATCCCGAAAATGATGGCACGCCAGACGGCTCGAACTACAACGCCACGTTCGCAGCCAGCGAGGAGCCAGGATTCGGAGGTGGAGAATTCGCCTTCAATGTCTTCAACAATCAAGTCGGCGGCGGGAATGCCAAGTGGTGCTGTGGGGGAGCCAGTCCAGGTACTTTCCCGATCTGGGTCGAAGCAACATTCGAGCAGCCGGTCGTCCTCACCTCCTTCACCCTGACTTCCGGGAATGATACCCCGGGGCGAGACCCGGTCGACTGGGAGATCCTCGGAACCAATGACGGCGCCACCTTCAGCCAGATCCACGTGCAATCGGGGTCGCTCTGGACCGCCCGCGATCAGGTGATCCTCTGGGAAGGGGCAGGCGCGGATTTTGCCACGCCCGCGGCCTACTCGACGATCCGTCTCAATGTTATCGCCACCGGGCTCACAACTGGTGCTCTATTTCAACTGAGCGAGATCGAGATCTTCGGCAACGTCATCCCAGAACCCTCCGCCATCGCCTTCTTCGGGCTGGCCGGACTGGGTCTGATCTTGCGCCGACGCCGCTAGCGATCTGCGGCCTGCGCCCCCCTCCCGCGGCCAGGCAGTTCCGGAAGCGGTAGCAGAGAGGGTCACAGGCTCGACATCGCGCATTGGGCCTCCGAAAGCTAAGTATGCCGACCGTCCCCCACGTCGCGGTCATCGGGGGCGGACCAGCAGGTCTTAGGGCAGCGGAAGTCGCCGCATCAGGCGGCGCACGCGTGACCCTCTTCGATGCGATGCCCTCGGTCGGTCGGAAATTCCTCATCGCCGGAAAGAGTGGCCTCAACCTGACCAACGAGGAACCACTCCCACAGTTCCTCGATCGCTATTCGGGAACCGATCTCCCCCAACTTGAATGGCGCACCCGCTTCGAGACCTTCGACAACCACGACCTGCGCGAGTGGGCCGCATCGCTCGGCGTCGGAACCTTCGTCTCCGCCGGCGGTAAGGTTTTTCCCGAATCGATGAAGGCGGCCCCGCTGCTGCGCCGCTGGGTCTCCCGCCTCCGCGCGCTCGGCGTCACATTCAGAATGCGCCACCGCTGGAGCGGGATCGGTGCAGACAGGCGAATCGAGTTCAGCACCCCAGCGGGGACATGCTCCGAGCACGCAGACGCCGTCGTCCTCGCCCTCGGTGGGGCATCCTGGCCGCAGACAGGATCCGATGGTCAATGGCTAGACAACTTGCGAGAATACGGCATCAGCATCACCCCCTTCGCGCCAGCAAATGTAGGCTGGGAGTCCGACTGGCCTACCGGACTCATCGAAGCAGTAGAAGGCGCACCCCTTAAAAACATCGCAGTGCAGGTTGCCGGACAGCGGTCGCTTGGTGAACTTGTCATCACCCGCTATGGGCTCGAGGGCGCACCGCTCTACCGCCTCACACCACTCATCAGGAAAGCGCTCAGACCAGAGCTTGAGATCGACCTCAAGCCAACACTAACACAATCAGAGATCGGATCTAAACTGGGGGGGCTACAGCGGAATTTCGTGCGTGAGGCCCGCCGCCGCCTCAATCTGAGCCAGGCTGCAGCCGCCCTCCTGAAGCACCTGCCAGATCGCGGCCCGTGGAGGAATCCGGAGCAGATCGCCCGGGAGATCAAGCACTGCAAGATCAGCCTGACCAGGCCGCGGCCGATCGCGGAGGCGATCTCAAGCGCTGGCGGCATCGCCTGGCGCTCCATCGACCAACAGCTCATGCTCGAACAACTACCAGGGATCTTCCTCGCCGGCGAGATGATCGACTGGGAGGCGCCTACCGGTGGCTACCTGCTCCAGGCCTGCTTCACCACTGGCACCCATGCGGGACTGGCTGCGCTCGACTGGGCGAGGCCGCATCCCTAGCGAGCCCGGGGCCGCAACCGACCAGCCACCTTCCGGACCCGCGCCTATCTCCATCCAGTCCAGATAGAGGCCGGCACCACCGGCGATCCCATCGGCATCCGATCAGGGCGTGGGATTCCTACGTGTCGGATAGCTACCGGCATCTCAGATTAGTCCTAACACTCGCTTAATCCCGTTGCCAATGTGACACGGATGTCACTGAGAAACGGAATCTTCACACTCCCGTGTTAGCCCCATCCGATCATCCGGCCTAGTGATCAATCCATCGCGGACAGGGCACTGCAAGTGCACGGGCTGCGCGGATAGAGAATAAGAACGAAAACAGAACAGAATACCGATACCCGAAATGATTATTAGAAAGAAGCGAATCGCAACCACCCTCGGCGCCTACCTCACCGGGGTCGCCATCAGCCTCTCCAGCGCAGGGGCCATCGAACTCGAAAACATCGGCCGCTACGGACAGACCGACCCCGGACTCTTCGATGGCAGCGCCGCCGAGATCCCAACCTACGACCCGGCGACACAGAGCGTCTTCGTCACCAATGCGGCGACCGCCTCGATCGATGTGATCAGCATCGCCGACCCATCCGCCCCGTCCCTGCTGTTCTCGATCCCGCTGGGGAGCGAGACGGTTGCTGGACCGACGAGCCTCGTCTTTACCGGCGGCATCCTGGCCGTCTCCCTGGCTGCCGAACCGAAGACCGACAACGGCTCGGTCGCATTTTTCGACACCGATGGAAACCCCGTCGGAACTCCGGTCGAGGTCGGCGCCCTGCCGGACGCGATCACCGTCAGCCCGGACGGGACAATGCTCATCACCTCCAACGAGGGGGAACCAAACGATGACAACACGATCGACCCTGAGGGCTCGGTTAGCATCATCGACATCTCGGCAGGCGTCGCAGCCGCCACCGTCACGACGGTAGGGTTCGGCGATCTCGAAGCGATGGAGGCAGAATTGAAGAGCGCCGGAGTGCGCATCTTCGGTCAAATATTCACCGACACCGGCGATGTCGACGAGGACGGCGATCCTATCTTCACCAGCACAGCGACGACGGTCGCACAAGACCTGGAGCCGGAGTTCGCCACCGTGAGCCCCGATGGGAGCACCGCCTACGTCACCCTGCAGGAGAACAACGCGATCGCCACGGTGGATCTCGCCAGTGCGACGGTCACTGGAATCATCCCCCTCGGGCTCAAAGACCATTCGATCTGGGGGAACGAAATGGACCCCTCCGACAAGGATGGCTCGGTCGCAAAGATCCGAGCGCAGAAGGTGGTCGGGATGTTCCAACCCGACGCGATCGCCAGCTACCAGGTCGCTGGGCAAACCTATCTGGTCACAGCGAACGAGGGCGATTCGCGCGACTACGACAATTTCAGCGAGGAGATCCGTGCCGATGATTTGCCCGACGAGGGATTTAGCTTTGTCGGCGGCAATGGGCTGATCAAGAACTCCAAAAAGCTCGGTCGGCTCAAGACGACGATCGCCCCGCCTGAGACCGCGATATCCGGTGTCAACCGCCGTGGCGAGGCCGTGCTAGAGAACGTCGTCGCGTATGGCGCCCGCTCGTTCTCGATCTGGTCCTCGGATGGCAAGCTGGTGTTCGACAGCGGGGCGGATTTCGAAAAGCTGACCGCTTCCCTCGCCCCAGAGGTCTTCAACGCCAGCAACGACGACCCTGAAGCCGACAATCGTAGCGATGACAAGGGGCCAGAGCCAGAGGGCGTTATCGTCGCCGAATTCGACGGGACACCCTACGCCTTCGTTACGCTGGAGCGCATCGGCGGCATCATGGTCTATGATGTTTCCGATCCGGCCAATGCCACCTTCGAGGACTACATCAATACCCGCCTGCCTGCAGACAACGGCGACAATAGCAGCATCGAAGACGACCTGGGACCAGAGGGCCTGGTATTCGTCGCTCCTTCCCAAAGCCCGAACGGCGAGGCGCTCCTGATCGTTACTAATGAGGTCAGCGGCAGCACGCTCGTGTTTCAGATTAACCCCTAGCCAAGTGCCAGATCTGGCATGGTGCTTCCCGATTCCATACCGAACACCTCGAACAGGGGCGGGCGCGCACGCCGCGCCCGGCTCATCGATTTCCCAGGCCAGCGGAAACATGCTCCCACCCTCCCAGACGTCGAACAATCCACCATTGATCAATGGCCCTTCTCACGGCCAGATGTCGAGGTTGGCGCATCTGTCCGGCGGGATCGCACAGATGATCGGCAAGGCTCACGGATCCGGCACGGGCTAGGCCAGTGCGCGCCAGTAATCCAGCGCTTGGGTATAGGTATCTTCGAGGGCCTGCCGTTGCTCTGGTTCTGTTAGGATTTCCCGCAGGGTGGCCTGCCGCCGGGCCATCCACCCGAGAAAGAATTGCGCATCCCCGCTGGCCGGAGGCATCGGCTCGCCCCCGATCTCAGCATACCAGGGGGCGGTAGATGCGAAACGGAAGGTGTGCGGAACCTTGACGATGCCGCGGACGAGGAACCAACCGCTGCGGTCGATCGTGACCGTAGCGGGGAGTTCGATGGGGCGGACCCGGCAGTCCTGGACGAGCTCGATGCGATCGATCGGGCAGTTCGAGTCGAGCTTGCCAGTGAGGGTGAGAGTGACCGGCACAGCGCTTTTAAAAACGTGACCGGGGTGCTTGCCCGCGGCGGTGAGGCGGAGGAGTGGGCCGTTGGTAACAAAGCCGCCGCCCGCCGCTAGGTGTTCCCACCAGCTGTCCCAAGTGAGCGCCTGCCCCCGTTGTGGACGTAGACGCGGTTGTGTCCAACGGGGTTGGGGAGGACACCAGAGGCACTGCCGGCGGTGGGGGGAGGCGATGTCCGGTATTGAGGATTTTGTAGTAGAGAGGTCCTGGGTGTAGAGACCGTTGCCGTGTGCGCCGGGGTAACGTTGGAGGTCACGGGGGCGCCCACAAGCCTCGCTGTCGAGCACCCCACCACGATGCATGTGATTCTGGGCAATACCAACGGAGCGAACTTTTCCGGTCGCTAGCCATAGCGGCGCATCCCACCAGAAAGGCTTCTCGTTCTCAGGCCAGAAACCGAGCGCGTCAGCCTGGCCGAGGAACACGGTGGAGATCGGCCATTCGCGGGAAGCCCCGGTGATATTGATCGTTTCCGAGCTCAGGTGGTAGAGGAGTGCGCCACCGCCGCGCTCGTCCTCGCCAGATAGGATGTGGTAGTAGCGGTCGTCGCCAGTCTTTCTGACAGGCTGCGGCGGAGCAACCTTTTCCCAGGGGTTGGATTGGTTCCACCAGGTTGCATGCTGGCGAGGGAGAGATCCTCAGCCCGGAGGTGGAGCGGGAGTTCCTGTGGGGCGCGATGGACGTGGAGGTCA
>Ga0316197_10000744_pt1 | contig 22812 bp, 23 predicted proteins | sample OudBiesiAoxic_MG_FD_204939 | JGI IMG/M metagenome (GOLD analysis project Ga0316197, IMG submission 204939) | Coastal sediment microbial communities from Oude Bieten Haven, Netherlands - site A oxic | ecosystem: Environmental > Aquatic > Marine > Coastal > Sediment | place: Netherlands... | reverse complement strand
ACAGCGGGTCGTGACGTCGAACTGGTCGTCAAGGTGATCGAGCAGAAGACGCTGACCCCCGGTTCGGCGGAGTCCTAGCGGTCCTTCGTCGCGTCTGTCACTCGGGTGTGACGTAGGCGGCGGTGATGCCACCGTCCACAAGGAATTCGGTTCCCGTCACATAGGACGAGTCGTCGGAGGCGAGCCACAACGCGGCTTTGGCCATTTCCGCAGCTTCGCCGAATCGGCCCATCGGCACGTGGACGAGACGCCGTTGCTTCTTCTCTTCGGTGTCGAGGAACTTCATGAGGAGTTCGGTACCCAGCGGGCCAGGACAGAGGGCGTTCACCCTGATGTTCTCCTTCGCGTGGACGACGGCGAGTTCTCGCGTCATCGCAAGGACGGCGCCTTTCGAAGCCGTGTAGGCAATCTGGGGTGTGGCCGCCCCGAGGTGCGCGACAAACGACGCCGTGTTGATGATCGAACCGCCGCCGGAGCGTTGAAGGGCGGGAATCCCGTGTTTGCACCCGAGGAAGACACCCTTGGCATTGATGTCCATCGTCAAGTCCCAGATGGCTGGTTCGGTTCCAACGGCGTCTCCGTCGTCGGAGTGCATGATTCCGGCGTTGTTGAACACCACGTCGATCCGGCTGAACGCGGCCTCGGCGGCCGCGATCATGGCAGCCGAATCTGCATCGCTCGACACGTCGGCCACTACGGGAATGCTGGTGCCGCCGGCGGCCATGATCTCCGAAACGACCTCTGCAGTCCCGTCCTCGTCGAGGTCAACCGCGGCCACGGCCGCGCCTTCTGCGGCGAACAACAAGGCTGCCTCACGCCCGATCCCACTGGCCGCTCCGGTGATGACGGCCGACTTCCCTTCGAGTCTCATGGTGCTCCTAGATCCGTTCGAAGTACCGCCGCCGCTCCCAGTCGGTGACGGCCGTGTCAAATGCCTTCTGTTCGCTACGGAAGAAGTGGACGTAGTGGTCGTGAACCGCCGCCCCGAACGTCTCCCGAGTCCACTCGCTGGCTTCGAACCGGTCGGTTGCGCTCCCAAGCGTCCTCGGCACCTCTGGCAGGTGCTCGGCGGCGTAGACATCACCGGTGAAGATGTCGGGCGGTTCGATCCGGTTGGCAATCCCGTCGAGGCCGGCAGCCAATGTCGCGGCGTAGGTGAGGTACGGGTTCACGTCCGACCCGGGCACCCGGTTCTCGATCCTCAGGCTCGGGCCGCCGCCAACGACCCGGAATCCGGCGGTTCGGTTGTCGTAGCTCCACGCGATCCGCGTCGGCGCCCACGAGGCGTCAACGAACCGTTTGTATGAGTTGACCGTCGGCGCATAGAACGGCATCACCTCTGGGAGGTGTGCCATCCAGCCGCCGAGGAACCACCGGAACTCATCCGAGCCTTGGATCGGTCCGATCTCGTGTTCTCCCGGGAACACCGGCCGATCCTCGTCCCACAGGCTCAGATGGATATGGCAGCTTGATCCGGCATCGTCGTCGTGGGGTTTCGCCATGAACGTCACCGAGATTCCCAGGTCATCGGCGACCTCTTTCATGCACAGTTTCATGAGGCTGTGTCGGTCGGACATGGCGAGGATGTCGGCGTAGCGAATGTTGAGCTCGTGCTGGCCGCGGCCCGTCTCGCCCTTCGAGGTCTCGACCGGAATACCTGATCGTGTCAATGCCCGGCGTGCTGCGTGGTTGAAGAACTCCTCCCGCGTGCCTTGGAGGAGGTGGTAGTCCTCGGAGTACCAGCCGACCGGGGTGAGCCCGGCGTAACCTCGTTCCGATGCCTCCCGGAATGAGTCCTCGAAGATGAAGTACTCCAGCTCCGAGGCTGCCATCGCCGAGAAACCCGCATCCGCGAGACGGTCGATCTGCCGACGAAGGATCGACCGGGGAGCAACCTCGACAGGATCGTGTGTGCGTGGATCGTGGAGGTCACAGAGGACAATGGCGGTGGTGGCCAGCCAATCAGCGATCCGAAGCGTCGAGAGGTCGGGAACGAGGTGGAAGTCGCCGTATCCGAGTTCCCAGTTGGCATACGCGTAGCCGGGACCCGGCTCCATCTCCATGTCCGTGGTGAGGAGATAGTCGCAGCCGTGACTCCCGCCTTCTGCAACCTCTTCGACGAAGAAGTCGCCGTCAACCCGTTTCCCGTTCAGCCGGCCGTAGTGGTCGGTGAATGCCACGATGACCGTATCGATCTCCCCGGCCTGGACGGCCGCGGCCAGCTCATCCGACGTCAGGATTCCGGGCGACTTCGTCATGATGACCGCTCCCTTGCACACTCGTTGTCTGCGCTTCTGGACCCTAGCGATTGCGAGGCGTCTGGCGGGTGGGTGGGACACCTAGATGGAAGATGACTAGCCCCTTCGGTACCTACGCATTTGGGCCTCGGGTGGCCGGGTATTCAGCCGATGGAAGGGGATGAGCAATTGCCCGACCAACGGCCGAACTTCTCGGACACACGGGACAATGTCGGTTGGCAGCACAACCGAGCGAGGTTGGTCGGAGCGCACTTCGGAGGTGCACCAATGTTTCTCTCGATGATCCCCAACGAGGCGGAGAACGATCGTTATCTCGAGCGGACCGCTCAACGGCTGCGCTCGATGACCGCACGCACGAATGCGTTGGAAGGCGCCGATCCGGCGGAGGTCCGTGCCCGGCTCGAGTCGATGGACCGCTATGCCCGACGTCATGCCGGTGCGGGTCAAAGCGTCGCATAGGCTGACGTTCTCCAGTTCCTCCGGCTCCGTCGTCGCGGATCCAGCACCGCACTAGTCCCTCGGTCATTGGAAGGGTTGTGTCTCACGGAACCTCCGAATCCGTGGATACTGTGTATCAGACAAGGCGCACAAGACCTGCTGGCTGTTGGGGATCGGCACATGGGCGAGAGCGCCAACCGGGCACTGCGAGGAGTGGGGTATGCGGGCGTTTTGGTCGCGTAGGAAGGGCGAGGACCACGAGCGATACCGCGCTCGTACGGTCGATCGGCTCAGGGGCCTTGCCTCAACCGAAGTCGACGGCCGAGGCGCCGGGCCGGTAGATATCCGAGCCCGGGTGGAGCGTCTCAAGGCCGAATCACAACCAGACCCCGCACGGCACCGCGGAACGGCCTAGCCGAAGCCACCGATACCGGCGTGGGGGATCTGCCCGAGACGTCCAGCCTGAAAGTCGTCGTAGGCCGCAATCAACTCTGCCCGGGTATTCATCACAAAGGGACCCGCCCATGCGATCGGCTCACGAATAGGTAGACCGCCGAGCACCAGAACGTCCATGTTCGGGCTTCGCGTGTCCTGGTGGCCATTGGCACTGATGGTGATCGTGTCTCCGGGGCCGAACACGGCAAGATTGCCCATCTCGGCGGGGTGCCGGTCGATCCCGAATGACCCGTCACCGTTCAACACGTACACCAGGGCGTTGAAGTCGCGCCTCCACGGGACCGTGAGGCGAGCACCCGGGTGGATGGTCGCGTGGAACATGGCCATTGGCGTGTGGGTTGATCCAGGGCCTTGATGACCTCCAAGGTCGCCTGCGATGAGACGGATCAGTGCCCCACCGTCGGGTGTTGTGAGCAGCACAACATTCTCGGCGCTGAGGTCCTGGTAGCGCGGGGCGAGAAACTTGTCCGCGCTTGGAAGGTTCACCCACAGCTGGAATCCGTGGAAGAGGCCGCCGCTGACCACGAGCTCTTCCGGCGGTGCCTCGATGTGGAGAATGCCGGACCCTGCCGTCATCCACTGCGTGTCGCCGTTGGTGATGACACCACCACCACCATGGGAATCCTGGTGTTCCATGGTGCCGTCGATCATGTACGTGACGGTCTCAAAACCGCGATGCGGATGCCACGGCGTTCCCTTTGGCTCTCCCGGGGCGTACTCGACTTCTCCCATCTGGTCGAGGTGGATGAACGGGTCGAGATCGGCCAGGTCGACGCCTCCGAAGGCTCGCCTGACTGGGAAACCCTCACCCTCGAAGCCGGTCGGTCCTGTGGTCACGGATTTCACCGGTCGATCTATGGCATCGGCCGGTCCCGTGTCGAGACGCGGCAGCACTAGGTGATCTTCGACGGTTACTGCGGGCATGCTCGGTTCCTTCGTTGGCTTCCTCAACCCAACGCTGCCGTGGCGTGGCCAATTCCCGTCGTGGAGCGCTTAGTTCGCGGTGGCTGCGCTGTCATCTGTGGCGGCCGACTCCAGAGCCGTGACGTCGTCGTATGGGCTGTGGTACACGATGTCGTAGCTCTTCGTGAAGTTCGAGGTGAACGACATGATCAGTGCGGCAACGGGCAGCGCCATGAATGCCCCCATCGGGCCCGCGATCGCACCGCCGGCGAGCGCTGCTCCGAATGCGACGGCTCCGTTGAGGGACATCGTCTTCGAGCTGATCTTCGGGCTGAGCCAGTAGTTCTCAATCTGCTGATAGATGAGCGCGTACGCGAGGACGATCAATGCAGCAACCCAGCCCTCGATCGCGAGCGTGAGAGCAATCGGGACTGCCGAGCCGATGTACGTGCCAATGGCCGGGATAAACACGGACACGAAACCACCGAATATGGCAAGTGGGATAGAGAGGGCCACCGGCATACCGACGAGGACCATCGTGAAAAAGAACCCGGTGCTGTTGATGAGCATCAGCAACGACCGGGAGTAGAAATAGCCGCCCGTCTGCCTGATCGCCTCGTCCCATGTCCACCCCACCCGTTTCTGAGATTCGGGGCTCATGTGTGATAGCACTGTCCTCTGGAAGCGAGGCGCGTCTGCCGTGAAGTAGAACGTGAACATGGCAATGGTCGCGAGGTTGAAGATGAACGCGACTCCGCTGGTCGCGATGCCTACGAGATTGCCGATGGCTCCTTTCGCCCAATCCTCGAGGATCTCGCTCGTGCCCTGAGCGACGTCCTCGCCGGTGCCGGGTGATGGGAACTCGATCCCGAAGGTATCGGACAGCCAGGCGCTCCCGGTGGCGATCCACTCACTCCCGCTCTCACCGATCGTCTGTGCGAGTTGGGCGATCGCCGGGATGATGAACAGGATCAAGAGCGCTCCGGCGAGGAAGCCAATGCCGTAGATCGCGCCGACGGATGAGCCACGGCGCCATCCATACTTCTGAACCAGCCAGTTGACGGCCGGCTGGAGGGCAAGGCTGAAGAAGAACGAGAGGATGAGCATCCACAGCAGGCTGCGCATCTGTCCCATCGCCCAGAGCCCAGCGAGCGTGAGCAGGACCGCGCCGATCACCTGCCAGATCGATCGGCTCTCGAGCCTGATTCGGAGAACGCGCGGCGACCCATCCTTGGCCTTTCCCCGTTTCGACTCTCTGTTCGATCCCATATCGGTCGTCGCCATTGTCGGCTCCTCGCTGTCTTCATCGCGGTGGTCGGCCGGACCCCGGGAGCCGGCTCGGTGCCATTGTGGGCGATGTGACACCGCGTTCAGCGCATTTGGCGTGATGTGAGGGAGTACCGTCCGGACCCGCAGACGACAGAGGTGCATGATGTCGGATCAGATCGGGTTCGTCGGGCTGGGGATCATGGGATCGGGGATGGCCAGGAACCTCCTCGAGAAGGGTCACGACGTTGTGGTGTGGAATCGGACGCCCTCACGCATGGAGCCGCTTGTCGAAGCGGGGGCTTCTACAGGCGAATCGCCGGCCGACGTCGCCCGGCGCTGCCCGATTGTGATGATCTGTGTCTCGGATACACCCGACGTCGATGCGATTCTCACGTCCGACGGCGGGCTGCTTGAGGGCATTTCCGAGGGCTCGCTCGTTGTCGACCACTCGACGATCAGCCCGGCGGCCACGGTGTGGTTTGCCGAGGAGGTTGCGGCGCGTGGTGGTACCTGGATTGATGCGCCGGTCAGCGGAGGCTCCGAGGGCGCACAACGCGGCATGCTGTCCATCATGGTCGGAGGTGCCGAGGACGACGTCGCTCGTGCCCGTCCCTTTATGGAGGCTTTCGGGACCACGATCACCCACGTTGGCCCCGTCGGCTCCGGCCAACGCGTCAAGATCGTCAATCAAATCCTTGTTGTCGTAACGCAACTCGCTGTTTCGGAGGCTCTGCTCTTCGCACAGGCTTCGGGCCTCGACCTCGAGGCAACGCTCGAAGCAGTGCAAGGCGGCGCGGCCGGGTCATGGATGCTCGCCAATCGCGGTCCTCAGATGATCGTGCGGGATTGGCGCCCCGGCTTCACGATCGATCTCCAGCAAAAGGACCTACGCCTCGCGTTGCAGGCCGCAGACGCGGTCGGTTCGCCGATCCCTGGCACAGCGCTCGTCTTCCAGCTCTACCGGGCCCTCCAGAATGAAGGTCTCGGTGACGAGGGAAACCATGCCTTGGTGAAAGCTCTAGAGAAGATGGCAGGGATCGAAGTCGGGGGCTAGAACAGCCCCCTCTGCGACCGAGCATCAGCTCGGCCGCGTCTCCCCCACCTTCGGCGGTGGAGACCTTGTGTGTCTACACTCCCGCTCCATGACCGCCGACGATTCAACAGCACCCGAGGCCCCGCCGACGCCCGAGAAGTCGAGCAAAACGAAGACGATCGTCGGCGGCATCATCACGCTGATCGTCCTCGTCCTCGTCTTCGGCATCGTGTTGCCGCAGTTCGGCGACTACGACGAAGCCTGGGCGGCGATCCAGGCCATGTCTGCTGTTGCGCTTGGCATCCTGGTCCTGATGACGATCTTCAACGTGATCGCGTACGTGTGGCCGTACCAAGCCGCCCTGCCCGGTCTCAAATACAAGCCGGCGTTCCTGATCCGCCAAACGTCGTTCATGATCAGCAACGTCATTCCGATGGGCGGCGCCTTCGGCATCGCGGTCCAGTACGCAATGCTGAGCTTCTACGGCATCGGGCCGGGTCAGGCCACAGCAGGTATCGGAATCGTGAGTGCCTGGAACACCTTTGTCACCCTCAGCCTCCCGATCTTCGCGGCGGTTGGTTTGGTCTTCATCGGGCAGGCAAAGGGCGCCGCGTTCGCGGTAGCGGCCGTCGGACTCGTCGCCGTGGTGGCCGTCGTGTTGCTCGTCGCGGCGATCCTGCGCAGCCCCGACACAGCTCGGAAGGTCGGGGAGTGGGGCGACCGTGTCGTCAAGTGGGCGTACGGGCTCTTCAAGAAGACTCCCACATTCAGCGTTGTAGACGAGGTGCTGAAGTTCCGGAACTCGACCGTCGATGTGGTGAGCCAGGGGTGGCTCCGAATCACGGGGACGAGCTATCTCCAGCAGTTCATGCAATTCCTGATCCTCTGGGCCGCAATCTTCGCGATCCAAGGAGGGTCGAACGCCCCGGTGACGTTCATCGAGGCATTCGCGGCGTTTGCATTCGGCCGCCTTACGACCTTCATCCCGCTGCCCCCAGGTGGGCTGGGGACAACCGATGCGGCCATCACCGGCATCCTTGTTGGCTTCGGGGCGGCCAACAACGACGCCCTGGCAGCCGTCATGGTGTGGCGTGCGCTCACCTACTTCCCGCAGGTCATCATCGGGATCGGGACCTACCTGTACTACAAGGCACAGGCGGGGAAGCGGGAGAAGGCGGAGGCTTCGCCGGCCTGACCGTTGCCGGTCTCTTGTCGGCCACACCTAGGCGTCCGGGTTCTCGCCCGCGTGCTGGTCCGTCGGTGACACCTCGAGATGGATTGAGCGATCCTGATGCTCATGCCGCTCCGATGGGTGCTGATGGGCCGGGTCGTCGAGCAGGAGGCGGGTGTCCTCCATGTGGATCAGGCTCGGTCCATAGGCCGTGCGCAAGTTCGCCTCGGTGAGTACTTCGGCGGGTGAGCCTGAGGCCACGACCACTCCCGACATCAGGATCACGTAGTCGGCAACTTGGGCTGCCGTCAGGTCGTGGGTCGTGAGAATGATCGTGCATCCGTGTGACTGCTCCTCATGGATCACGTCATCGATCGCCTTTGCCGACGTGATGTCAAGACCGGTGAGAGGCTCGTCGAGGAGCAGCATCTCGTGGTCCTGCGCCAGGCCCTGTGCGACGAAGACCCGCTGTCGCTGGCCGCCCGACAGCTCCGTGATGTGTCGATCGGCCAGGCCGGTGATCTCCATTCGGTCCATCGCCTGATTCACGTGCAGCCGGTCTTCGGCCTTGAGGCGGCGGTACGGGCCGGTCGACGGGTAGCGGCCCATTGTGACGACCTCCCGTACCGTGATTGGGAGAGATTCGTTGACCCGGGTCGACTGCAGAACGTAGGCTGTGCGGCGGGGCCGCCCGTCGATGGGGGCGGTGGTGATCGATCCCGACGACGGTTCGATCAACCCAGCGATGCCGTTGAGGATGGTCGACTTGCCGGAACCGTTCGGACCGATGATCGCCGCGATGTGGCCCTCCGGAATCGCAAATGATGCGGGGGACACCGCCGTCCTCGACCCATATCGGAAGGCCGCCTGCTCGGCGACGACGGCAGCGCTCGTCAGCGGCACGACGTGCACCGTCCCTCGATCTCGAACCGGTGTCCGGTGACGGCGAAGCCGTTGACGGTCGCCATCTCCTCGATGAGTCTCTCGATGGCGTGCTCCTGGTCGGGATTGGGTATCACGTCGACGGCGGTTCCACACGATACGCACACGAAGTGGTGATGATGTCCAGCGAGCCACTCGGCGAGTTCGAACCGCATGATGCCGTCCGAGTCGTGCTGGGCGACGAGCACGCCCGAGTCAGTGAGAACCGAGAGCGACCGATACAGGGATGAGAGGGGGATGACATCGCCGAGCTCGGCCTGGATCTCCGCAGCGGTCCTCGGGCCACCAGCGCCGGCAATGGCCTGAACAGTCGCCCGCCTGCCCCTGGTGAAGCGAACGTCCTCAGTGGCGAGATGTTGTTCGACGGTCTGTTCAAGATGTTGCATTAGTGGCGCCCGGTGATAGCGTTCATTCAATAATAGGAATCATTCTCATTTAGTGCAAGGAGTCGAGAATGCATCGCTTTGCGATTCTGGTGGCCATTGTCGGCTTGGTCGCCGCTCTGTTGACCGGCTGCGCAAGTGATGACGGAACCGACGGCACCGACGGCACCGTGCAGATCGTTGCGACGACCACGATCCTCGGCGACATTGCCCGCAACGTCGCTGGCGACAATGCAAACGTCGAAGTTCTGATGCCCGTTGGCGTGAACCCCCACGACTTCCAGCCGTCTTCTCAGCAAGTAGCAGCCATCCAGCGGGCTGATCTCGTCGTTGCGAACGGCCTCGAACTCGAGGCCGGATTGCACGACGTGCTCGAAGCGGCAGAGAGTGATGGAGTCCTCGTGTGGGAGGTCGCAGCCGATCTCGACCCGCTGCCGTTCGCCACCGCCGACCACGAGGACGAAGACGGCCACGAAGACGAGGACGGGAGCCTCGACCCGCACTTCTGGCTCGATCCACTCCGGGTCGCTGCGGTCGCCGGGCTGATGTCAGAACACCTCTCCGAAGTGGCACCGGGCGTCGACTGGTCCTTCGCGGCAGACGAGTACGCCGTCAAACTCGAGGCATTACACAGCACGAGCGTCGAGCAGTTGGCGGTGGTGGCGGTCTCCGATCGGAAGCTGGTGACCAACCATCTCTCGCTCGGCTACTTCTCAGATCGCTACGACTTCGAGATGATCGGGACCGTGATTCCCGGGGGCGCCTCGCTGGCAAATCCATCGTCCTCAGAACTCGCCTCGCTCGTCGAGACCATCGAACACGAGCAGGTGCCCGCGATCTTCACCGAAACGATCGAACCGGATGCCCTCGCACAGGCCGTCGCCGCCGAGGTCGGCTACGACGTGGCGGTGGTTGAGTTGTACACCGGGTCTCTCGGTGATTCGGGGACCGACGGAGACACCCTGATCGGCATGCTGGCAACCAACGTCGACAGGATCACAGAGGCACTCGGTACGCCGTGACCGCCCGCCAGCGCCGCCGTTGTACCGTATCGGTCACATGGACTGGCTGACCGCCCCCTTCGAACTGGCATTCCAGCAGCGAGCGCTGCTGGCAGGATCGCTCGCGGCGCTGACGACCTCCGTCGTCGGAACCTGGGTCGTCATCCGCGGCATGACCTTCCTCGGTGATGCCCTCGTCCACGGCGTGATCCCGGGGATCGCCCTTGCCATCCTGTTCGGCTTCAGCCCGCTGCTCGGCGCGGCGATCGCGGCTCTGGTGATGATCTGGGGGATCAACCTCGTCCATCGACAGACCACGTTCTCGGAAGACACCGGGATCGGCCTGCTGTTTGTCGGCATGCTCGGCCTCGGCGTGATCCTCATCTCGAAGTCGAGCGCATACAGCGGCAACCTCACCGCGATCCTCTTCGGTGATGTGCTCGGGGTCACCACGACGGACCTCGTCGTCCTCGCCGTGATCACGGTGATTGCCGTTGGAGCCTCAATGGCGTTCTACCGGAGCTTCCTCGTGCTCGCCTTCAATGAACAGAAGGCTGCCCTCTACGGACTCCACCCCAGAACAACACACGTGCTGCTGCTGGTGCTCATTGTGATGTCAATCGTGGGATCGTTCCAGACCGTCGGCACGCTGCTGGTCTTCGGATTGCTGGTCGGTCCACCCGCCACCGCGGCGCTGCTCGTCAACCGGGTGCCGGTGATGATGGCCGTCGCTGCGTTGATCGGGGTCTTCTCAGTCGCGGCAGGCCTGATCATCTCGTACCACGCCAACACGTCGGGTTCGGCGACGATGGCGGTGGTGCCGATTGTGCTCTTCTTCCTGGTCCTCACCGCCACGAACGTGATGGCCGGGGTTCGGGATCGGAGACCCGACGAGTCCGCCGACGCTACGGCGAGGGCGTAGGGACATGGTTGAGACTCACCCAACCCCGGGTGTGGGGGCGGTCATCATCGAAGAAGGGCAACTTTTGCTCGTGCGGAGAGGCCGCGGCGCCTACCAGGGCTACTGGGCCGTCCCGGGAGGTCGGCAGCGGCGCGGCGAAACCATGCGCGAGGCTGTCGTTCGAGAGGTGCGCGAAGAAACCGGTCTCACGATCGAGGTCGGGAGTGTGGTGTGGGCCGGCGACATCATGGACGAGGAGCAGCCTCCGACCTATCACTATGTGGTGGTCGACTTCGCCGCGACACGAACGGGAGGCCACCTCGAGGCGGGAGACGACGCAGCCGAGGTTCGGTGGGTCCCGGTGGATGACATCCGGTCTATGCAGCTCACGCCGACGATGAACGAACTGCTGCATGAGATCGGCTTCTGACTCTTCGTCAGAGTCCCGACAGGCAGAGCTCGCCCGATCGTGGGCTCTCGTTGCCGCCCGAGTCGATTGCGGAGATCTGGTAGCAGTTCCGGTCGTTCTCGAGCGAACGCGGGAAGTCGATGTAGGCCGTCCTGCCGCCCCCCGCGTTGTAGGCCGGCCCTACGAGGGCCGCCGGGTCGTGGGCAACGGTGGCCAAGAGTGCCTTGGCGCCGCCTGGCAACTCTGAGTACCAGAGCAAATAGGAGGACGTGTCGGGGGCGCTCACGCGACTCCACACGACCATGACCTCACCGCTCCCGCCACCAATGTTCACGTCGAAGCCTGACGGTGTGGGCGGCGGCACGGCGGGAAGGCACACTTCGGCGCTGCGTTGACCCTCGTGCCCTGCGCCGTCGACCGCTGAGACCTGGTAGCAGTGCTTGCCTTCGATCTGCGCTCTCAGGTCGACATAGGCCGTGCGGCCACCACCGGCGTCGTAGGCCGGTCCGGGCAGTGCGGATGTGTCGTGGGGGATCTCAGCGAGCAGCACCTTGGACGCACCGGGGTCGTCGGAGTACCAGAGGCGATAGAGGTCGAGATCAGGCTCGGGGTTCCTGCCCCATTCGGGAATAACCTCGCCGCTGCCCCCTCCGATCTCAACGGTGAGACCTCCAACGGCGGCCGGGGCCGGGTCGGGGGCTGTGGTCGTGGTCGTGGTCGATGTGGTTGTCGTTGGAGCCGTCGTGGTTGTTGTTGATGTTGTGGTCGTGGTGGTCGATGTTGAGGTCTCGGCCGGACCTGTTGTTGTGGTCACACTTGTTGACACGGTTGTCACCGGCGGAGTGGCGTCGTCCGCTGAATCTCCACATCCCGCTGCCGCGACGACCAACACAACCGAAAGCACAATCACACGCATCGATGTCATGAACGCATCGTCGCGCCGATCGGCCGAATCGACAAGACGTTGGCGAACACAGCGCTAGCGTTTCGTCCGATGATCGACATTGCTGCGGCGAGAGCCGATACGCCGGGTGCCGCGTTCGTGACCCACTTCAACAACGCCGGTGCGTCACTTCCCCCGCGACCTGTGCTGGACACCGTCACCGACTACCTGAGTGAGGAAGCTCGTTATGGGGGATACGAGGTAGCCGAAGCGCACGCCGATGGGCTCAACTCGGTGTACGACACGCTGGCAGCTTTCATTGGTGCGGATCGATCGGAGATCGCTCTCACCGACAGCGCCACACGTGCGTGGGGCTCTGTCTTCTCGGCGATGAGCTTCCAGGAAGGTGACCGCATCCTCACGACCGCCAGCGAGTACGCCTCCAACGTGATTGCCTTCCTCCAGGTGGCGCAGCGGACGGGGGCATCGGTCGAGGTTGTGCCGAACCGATCAACCGGTGAGATCGATCCCGACGCACTCCACACGATGATCGACGAGCGGGTTCGTCTGATCGCCATCAACCACGTGCCAACGAATAGTGGCCTCGTGAATCCAGCTGCTGAGGTGGGCCGGGTGGCCAAGGCTCACGGTGTTCCCTATCTCCTCGACGCCTGCCAGTCGGTGGGCCAGATGCCAATCGATGTCCAAGAGATCGGGTGTGACCTGTTGTCGGCCACCTCCAGGAAGTTCCTTCGCGGGCCTCGTGGCACCGGATTCCTCTACGTGAGGTCATCGATGCTCGGTCAACTCGAACCAGCGGTGCTCGATCTGCAGGGTGCGCGATGGGAGGCGCTCGACCGGTTCATCGTGCGGCCAGATGCTCGCCGGTTCGAACTGTGGGAGCGATCATCGGCTCTTGTGCTCGGAATGGGCCGAGCAGCGACCTATGCGATGCAGGTGGGACTGGATGAGATCTGGGAGCGCGTCGCCTTGCTCGGTTCCATGCTCAGGGCGGCGCTCACCGAGGTGAGCGGCGTAACCGTACGCGACATCGGATCAGTGCAGGGAGCCATTGTGACGTTCACCGTGGAGGGTCGCGAGGCAAACGACGTGAAGGTCGCTCTTCGCGACCAGTCCATCAACGTTTCGGTGGTGACACCCAACTCGGCCCGGTTCGACATGGAGCAGCGGCAACTACCCGACCTCGTCCGGGCGTCGGTTCACTACTTCAACACGGAGCGGGAGATCGAACGGCTCGTGGAGGCTGTGTTCGCTCTCTGAGTCGTCCGTAGCCTGATCAGGGGTACGGATCGCCGGCGATGAATGCGGCAATCACAGCGGCGGCATCTTCGGTCGGTATCACGTAGGCACGCCCGTCGTTGCCCTTGTGGTTCCTCACGGGGAGGGTGACGCGATCGATATCTGTGGAGCTCATACCAAGCGCAGCGCGTCCGAGATCGGTCATCAAGCCGAGGCTCAGGCCTTCGTCGGCGGCGATATTGTCGGCGAAGGTTGGGAGGAATGTTGGGAGGTTGAACGCACTCGAAGGTGAAGCAACCTGATCGAAGAGTTGCACCATGATGTCCTGCTGACGCTGTGTTCGTGCAATGTCTCCGCCCCCGGTGCCGCTCCACGAACCGTTCTCGTACACCTCGTACTGGCGGGATCGGGCGTATGCAACGGCCGTTTCTCCATCCAGCGTGTGGGTTCCCGCCTCGACGGAGAATCCCGACTTGGCGTCGCGGGCGGCGAGCGGGAAGTCGAAGGTGACACCCCCGAGCGAATCGACGATTCTGCCGAATCCACCGAAGTCGATCTCCACGAAGTGGTGAACGGGGATCCCTGTTTCCTGCTGGACCGTCTTGATGAGCAAATCGGGGCCACCGACGACGTATGAAGCGTTCAGCCGATTGATCCCATTGCCCTCGATGTCAACCATGAGGTCCCGTGGAAGGCTCAGAAGCTGGATCCGCTCACCCGGCACCATGTGCGCAAGCATCATCACGTCGGTTCTGCGGCCGGTGAACTCACCGAACGCATCCTCATTCCAGTCATCCGGGAGATTCGAGCGGTCATCGGTCGCGATGACGAGGAAGTTGACCGGCTCTGAGGAACCGGGCGCCACCGTTGCGAGGCTCGTGAGTTCGGTCGAGTCGATGCGGTCGATCTTGCTTTCGGTCCACTTCACATACCCGATCGTTCCGAATATGGCGATGAGTGCGACGACAAGAAAGGCCAGCAACGCCTTCTTGGCGAAGCCTCCCTTCCGCTTCGTCGGTGGTGGTGGCGCGGGTGGCGGTGGTGGTGGCGTGGCCGCGGTGATGGGAAATTCTTCGGTAGTCATGGAATCCAATACTGATCGGATGCCGTTGAGCCTAGGAACGATCACCAGATAGGAAGCGAGGATTACGCTCTCCCTATGCCTACTGAGACCCCCATCAAGATTCACTCGCAAGACGTCACCGAAGGGCCGGCGAGGGCCGGTGCACGGGCCATGCTGCGCGCCGTCGGGCTCGGCGAGAACGACTTCGCGAAATCCCAGGTCGGTGTGGTCAGCGCGGGGAATGAAGTGACCCCCTGCAACTTGACCGGGCCGAAGCTCTCCGCGCGAGCCCGCGAGGGTGTGTACGAGGCGGGCGGTGTCGGGCTGGTGTTCACCACCATCGCCGTTTCCGATGGCATATCGATGGGCCACGAGGGGATGCGCGCCTCGCTTGTTTCTCGAGAGGTGATCGCTGATTCCGTCGAATTGGTGATGCACGCTGAACGCTTCGATGCGATGGTCTCAATTGCCGGGTGTGACAAGTCCCTGCCCGGGATGCTGATGGCCGCCGCCCGTCACAATCTGCCTTCGGTGTTCCTGTATGGAGGTTCGTCGCTTCCCGGCAAGCTCGACGGCGTTGATATCTCGATCGTCGATGTTTTCGAGGGTATTGGGGCTCACTCCGAGGGCCGTATCGACGACGAACAGTTGCTCCGCATTGAGCAGGCCGCATGTCCAGGCGACGGCTCGTGTGCGGGGATGTTCACGGCGAACACGATGGCATCGGTGGGTGAGGCGCTCGGAATGTCGCTGCCCGGGAGCGCGTCCGTTCCGGCCGTCTCGGCGAGGCTCGACGACTATGCCCGCCAGTCGGGGGAGGCGGCGATGGAATTGCTGCGCTCCGACATCCGACCCCGTGACATCATGACCCGCAAGGCATTCGAGAACGCGATCACCGTGGTGATGGCCCTCGGCGGGTCAACAAACGCGGTGCTGCACCTGCTCGCAATCGCTCACGAAGCTCGCGTGGACCTGACACTCGAGGACTTCGACCGAATCAGCAGGAAGACGCCACACGTCGGTGACCTCAAGCCGTTCGGCCGCTACCACATGGTCGACCTCGATCAGATCGGTGGTGTGCCGGTGGTTCTGCGAGCGCTCTACGACGAGGGGTTGATCCACGGTGACGCACTGACCGTCACCGGCCAGACGATGGCGGAGAACCTTGAAGGTGTTTCCTTCCCTCAAGAGCAGGACGTGGTGCGGGCCACATCCGATCCGGTCGCCGAGCAAGGGGGGATCGCGATTCTGCGCGGGTCGCTTGCACCCGGGGGAGCAGTCGTAAAGATCGCGGGCGTCGACCTTGATGTTTTCGAAGGTACGGCGCGAGTGTTCGACGATGAGCAGCACGCGCTCGAAGCACTGTGGGCACACGATCTCCACCCAGGCGACGTTGTTGTGATCCGATATGAGGGCCCATCCGGCGGTCCCGGTATGCGGGAGATGTTGGCGATCACCGCAGCGATCAAGGGCGCAGGCCTCGGCAAGGAAGTGCTCCTGATCACCGACGGCCGCTTCTCCGGAGGAACGACCGGCTTGTGCATCGGGCATGTGGCTCCCGAGGCGGCGAAAGGCGGTCCGATAGCGCTCGTTCGCGAGGGTGACAGGATCCGGGTCGATCTTCCGGCCAGGCAGCTTGATCTTCTTGTTGATGAAGCCGACCTGGCGTCCCGTCGAGCCGCCTGGTCGGCGCCCGAGTCCCGATACCCGACCGGTGCGCTGGGCAAGTACTCCAGGTTGGTCGGCTCGGCGGAGCGCGGCGCCGTCTGCGACTGAGCCACCGGCGCTGCAGCGACGGTACGGTTTCCGCGTCGGGGCGACTACCGTGCCCGGCATGGAACTCAGCATCGAATACTGCGTCGTCTGAAGCTATACCAGCCGTGCCGTGAGCATGGCCGAGCAACTGATCGGCGAGTTCGAGCAGAAGATCAGCCGTCTGACCCTGATCCCTTCGGGTGGGGGACGGTTCGAGGTGATGCTCGACGACAGAGTGATCTACTCAAAGGCCGAAACCGGCCTCCACCCCGACTACGAGACAGTCGCCGTCCCGCTGCGCGAGATCCTGGGGTAGCCGGCAGCCAGCAGTCAGTACTCAGTAGTCCGTAGACCGTAGACCTGTCTCGTGTCTCATGTCTCGTGTCTCATGTCTCGTGTCTCGTGTCTCTTGCCTTGACTGCAGACTGAATCCTTCCTTTCCCGATAGCCTTTGGATCGTGAAACAGGGAACCGGTAGAACCGTGCTCGTGACCGACCTCTTTGCGTCGGAAGGCCCCTTCCAGCAAGCTGCGCGTGATTTCGTCGCAGGCACGTGCACTGCCTGCGGGATCATCATCGACGAGCAAGATGCCACGTTTCACAATGCCGGTTATCTCTGCCCGGACTGCTGGCAGTTCGCCGGTGGCTTCAAGGGCTAACCCTGTTCAGCTCATCAGCCGATGTCGACGCGTTCTCCACGGACCCACGTCTCGTGAACGACCGTGTCCCTGAGCTCATCGGGATCGATGGTGACCGGATCCCGATCGACAATGATCACGTCCGCTGGGCTCGTTGGCGCGAGCGGCAGCGGTTCGCCGAGTGCAGCAGCAGCGCCGTCCGTGAAGAGCGCGAGGGCACGATCGGGGAGGAGGCTCTCGGCTCGCAGAACCCCTGCCCGGTCGCGGGCGAGCGCCATGCCTGACCATGGATCAGGGGGCTCGACCGGGCTATCCGAGCCTCCGCACATCGGAACACCCGCGTAGTCCAGCGACGCGAACGGGTAGGTCGAAACAATCCGGTCCTCTCCCACCCGGTCGGCAATCCACTCGAACTCGGACCCGAGGAAGGCAGGTTGCACCGATGTGATGGTCCCGAGCTGTGCCATACGGTCGATGTCTGATCGCCCCAGGACAGACGCGTGTTCGATGCGAAGCTTCCGTGGGTTCGCCCCTTCGGTAACGAGTTCCTCGAAGAGATCGATGACCGCGCTGTTCGCCCGGTCGCCGATCGCATGGATCGCGACCATTCCGCCCATTGCGAGCGATGCTCTGGCCAGTTCTCGGTCCGATGCGTCGAGGCGCATGGTTCCCATCTCGTCCGGCCGATCGGAGAACGGAGCGTGCATCGCCGCCGTGTGACCTCCGAGGCTTCCATCGGCGAACCCCTTGTATCCGGCCCATCGAAGGCGGTCGCTCCCGACGTCCATGCGGCCCCTGGCGTCGGCGAGTCCATCAACCGTGTGGGCGATGACAAACGCATGCACCGTGATCGGGAGGCGGTCCGCGACGGCAACAAGCCGTGTGACTTCGTCTCCGAGACTCGCCCACGGCCCGTCGCCGAGACCAAGAATCGCCCCGATGGAAGTGATGCCCATGGCCGCCAGCCCTGTGAGAGCGCGGAGGAGAGAAGCATCGGTGACCGCTTCCGACGCGTCGAGTCGAGTCGAAACCAGGTCAATGGCGGTCTCGCGCAGAATCCCGTTGGGTTCACCGGCGTCGTCGCGGTCGATAGAACCGTCGCCTGGGTTTTGTGTTGACCGGTCGATGCCGGCAACTCGGAGAGCGGCTGTGTTGGCAATCGCAACATGGCCGCAATAGCGGTGAAGGAGGATCGGGCGGTCCACCGCAACCGCATCGAGATCATCGCGAGTGGGGAGTCGACGCTCGACCAGGGATTCGTCGTCGAGGCGCAGGGCAACGAACGGGGCGTCCGGCGAGAGATCTGTCGAAGCCTTCCGGATCGTGTCCTGCAGCATGCTGATGCTCGTCACACCTTCCAGCGAGACTCCGAAGAGTGAGGCAGCGTACGGAACCGGGTGCATGTGTGCATCGCGCATTCCAGGCAGCAGGAAGGCGCCATCGTAGTTCTCGACTCGGACCCCTGGCTGACTGAGGGTTCGATGGCTGCCGACGGCAACGATGCGATCGTCGTGCATCAGCACGGCATTCCCGTGGATTCCGCGAGCAGTCCGCACTGCCTCACCGACGAGGAGGCGTCGGTGCAAGCTCATCTCAGGCGGTCGGGGAGCAGCGGTTCGATGATCTGCTGGAACCCGTCGTGAACCAGGCCGTTGGTGGCGAGGACAAGCGGAGTGGAGGGGACGGAGTTCGCACCGAAGAGGTCGGTGACACGGCCGCCCGCCTCTCGAACGATCAGTATCCCGGCCGCCTGATCCCACGGGGCAAGGCCAAGCTCCCAATATGCCTCGTATCTCCCCGCCGCGACCCAGGCGAGGTCGAGAGCCGCTGAGCCGAATCGACGGATGCCGTTGACGGACGCAAGCACCGCACCAACGACCTGCGCGTATTCGTCGGCGTAGTCGCCGTGGTCGTATGGGAAGCCGGTCGCAGCCACGGAACGATCGAGCCTCTCGACCGGCGACACACTGATCGCGTGCTGATTCAGGTACGCACCTTCACCGGCGGCGGCGGAGAAACACTCATCACGGAGCGGGTCGTAGATGACTCCGACGAGCGGTCGGTCACCCTCCCACAAGGCGACACTCACCGAGATCTGTGGAATTCCGTGGACGAAGTTGACCGTGCCGTCGAGCGGGTCGACGATCCAGAGGCGGCCGTCGGGGATCGTGCCCCCGCTCTCTTCGGCGAGGATCGCATCGTTCGGGCGGTGTTCGGCGAGTATCGAGAGCACGACGGCTTCGGAGGAATGATCGGTCGCCGTCACCGGATCGAACTGGCGCTTGTACTGCGGCGTCACACTCTGATCGAAACCGTCTCGAACAATCGCGCCACCAGCCCGCGCAGCAGCAACAGCAATGTCAAGGTCGTTCATGAGAGAGAGACTAGGAGACTCGAGATCAGAGACCCGAGACTCGAGATCCGAGACCCGAGATTCGAGATCCGAGACAAGTCCAGTCTCGTGTCTCAAGTCTCGTGTCTCTTGTCTTCTCCCTTGAGCCTCAAACCTGTCGGCTCACTACCCTCGCGGCTTCATGCTTCCCTACCTTGCGGCATTTGCCAGCGCTTTGTTGATGTGGGCTGCGTTCCCGCCGTTGGATCTCGGACCGCTCGCGTTCGTCGCTCCGATTCCTCTGTTCTGGGCACTGCGCCGCGTTGAGCGGGGTTTCGAGGCTGTCACTATCGGATTCCTCTGGGGAACCGTGTTCTTCGGGTTGCTGTTGTTCTGGATCAGCATCCTCGGGTTTATTGCCTGGGTGCCTCTCGTGATGCTGATGGCGGCGTACTTCGCCCTCTACGGCCTTGTTGTGTGGCTCTTCCGCCTCTGGCCGGCGTGGAGATGGTGGCTCATCGCGGTGGGGTCGTGGGCGGTCATCGAGTTCGTTCGCGCCCGTTTCCCGTTCGGTGGGTTCCCCTGGGGCAACATCGGGTACGCCGCCGGCGGATTCCCTCCGCTCCTCGGAAGCGTTCAGTTCATTGGCCCGGCCGGGTGGACCGTGCTGGCGGTGGCGTTCGCCGCTGCTGCCGCGCTGCTGATCGAGTCCCGCGATCATTGGCGGCAGTTCGTCGACACCACGGTTGTCATCGTTCTCCTGGGTGTTGTTGGTTTGCTCTTCGCCCCCAGGGCCGACGGGGAGACAGTGCGTGTTGCGATCGTGCAAGGGGGATCCCCGTGCCCGATGGTCCATTGCCAAAACGAGAACCAACGCATATTCGAATCGCACCTTGCGTTGACCGAGACGATTCCAGTCGGGGGCGCCAAGCTCGTGGTCTGGGCCGAGAACTCGACCGGACCGCCGTTTGATCCGGAGACCAACGACGCCGTGAAGGCTGCAATCATCTCGGAGGCTGGGCGAATCGGGGCCTACTTCCTGGTCTCCGGCACCCGGAAGGTGGAGCCCGACGGATTCCTGAACGTCAACATGTTCTACTCACCCGAAGGTGTGAAGATCGGCGAGTACGCGAAGCAACACCCGGTTCCGTTCGGCGAATACGTTCCGTTGCGCTCGCTGCTCGGTTTCATTCCGCAACTCGACCAGGTTCCAAGAGACATGGTGCGAGGCACCGATGCTGTCGTGTTCCCGATGGCACTCGCAACGACCGACGGCCAGCTTGGATCAGTCATCTCGTTCGAGGGTGCGTTCCCGAGGAGCATTCGAGCAATATCGAACGCCGGGTCAGAACTTCTGGTTGTTGCAACCAATGAGAGCACGTATGGCGACTCTCCTGCGTCGGATCAGCTCGTTGACATGACGAGGGTGAACGCAGCTGCGATAGGACAGGACGTTGTCCACGCTGCGATCACCGGAAAGTCGACGTTCATCACGGCATCGGGCAGCGTTGGCGAAGAGACCGAGTTGTACACCGAGGGCCTGCTCTACGGCAATGTCGCTATGCGTTCGGCCGGCCCGACGGTATTCACTCGATTCCCGAACTGGGTCACGCTGATCGCACTACTTGGTCTCGTGGGTGCTCTGTTCTGGCCGGGTGAGGGCGGGTTGGAGGCCCTCGTTGGGCGCCATCGGCCCGAATAGAGCCGCTCCGACAAGACTCCCGGAAGAATAGTTTTGCAATGTCGGGATAGTGCAAATAGAATCGTCTTAACACATCTTCAGCAACCCCGATCGGCGTTGTCCGCCGCCGACATCACGGGCCTTATCCAGCCGCTCTCCTTGGAGGTCATCCATGTCTGACATCATGAAAGCTTCTCGCCCGCAGGGCCGGTCCCGCCGCCCGAAGACGTACGACGAAGGTCGCGTCTGCGGAAGCGACGAATGTGACACTGTCCTTTCCCGCTACAACCGTGCCGAGTTCTGCCACACGCACAAGCCGGTTAAGTACCCTCGCCTTCGTGGTGTGCTGACGCAGAACTAGGTTGAGCAGCAAGTAGCAAGCAGTGAGCCGGCGCCCTTCTGGACGCCGGCTCAGTCGCGTCTGGCGCGTTGTCCCGGCCTATTTCTCGTACGCAGTGATCGCTTGGTCGAGGATATCGATGCCGGCATCGAGATCGTCGAGAGAGACGTTCAGGGGTGGGATGAACCGGATCACGTTGTTGTCGGGACCACAATTGAGGATGAACAGGCCAAGCTCCTCGGCCGTGCTCGAGATGGCACCGAAGGCTTCGGTATCCGGCTCGCGGCCATCCTTGACCAACTCGATACCGATCATCAGGCCGAGTCCACGGACGTCTCCGATCGTGCGGTGACGCTCCTGCAGGTCGCCGAGTCGCGTGAACGAGAGGTCCGACCGTTCCGCGACACCCGGGATGACGTCCTTGAGCATCTCGACCACCGCGGCCGAAGCAGCGCAGGACACCGGGTTGCCTCCGAATGTGGTGCCGTGTGAACCGGGCTCCCACTTCGAGAAGATCTCCTTGGAGGCGCCGACTGCCGACAGGGGGAGACCGTTGGCAATCGCCTTGCCCATCACGAGGATGTCGGGGTCGATGCCGTAGACCTGGCTTGTGAAGAAGTCACCGGTGCGTCCGAAGCCCGTCTGAACCTCGTCGGTGATCATGAGGATCCCGTGCTCGTCCGCGAGGTCCCGAATCGCCTTTATGAACTCGTAGCTGGCGGGGTAGTACCCGCCCTCTCCTTGAAGCGGCTCGAACAGGAACGCGGCGATCTCGTTCGGCGCCACTTCGTGCTTGAACATCAGGCGCAGTTCGTTCAATGCGTAGGCGTTCGCATCCTCCTGCGACATGTTCCAGCGGTACGGATGAGGGAACGGGGAGACAAACACCGACGGGACCAGTGGAAAATACCCGCTGCGGTACTTGGCTCGCGACGTCGTATACGACACGGAACCCATGCTGCGGCCGTGGAAACCGCCGCGAAACACGATGATGCCCTGGCGGCCTGAGGTCTTTCGCGCGAGCTTCACGGATGCCTCGACTGCTTCGGCGCCGGAGTTCATGAAGAAGACCTGTTCCACGCTGCCGGGGGCCACCTCGACGATGCTCTCTGCCGCGGTGGCGACCGATTCATAGAGGAAGGATCCGCCGGCGTGCCAGAGGCGGCTGAGTTGGTCTTCGGCTGCGGCTGCGACCGTTGGCGGCCGGTGGCCGAGGTTGGTCACCGCAATGCCGCAAGCAAAGTCGATGTAGCGGTTGCCGTTGATGTCGGTGACCCAGGTGCCATCACCTTCGACGATCTCGATCTGGGAGTCGTAGGTGATGACGGGGGCAATCGCATTTTGGAGTCGTCTGGAGAGGTCGGTCATGGTGTTCCTCCTGGTTCGCGGGCGGGGACGTACGAGACTGACTGTTGTTACGGAGCAGCGAAGAGATGGCCGCGTTCAGTCTGAGGAGTCCAGAGCATGTGGCCATTATGCCTTGTCGAAGCAGTTGATGATCCGAGACTTGAGACACGAGACACGAGACTTGAGACACGAGACACGAGACACGAGACACGAGACTTGAGACACGAGACACGAGACACGAGACACGAGACACGAGACACGAGACACGAGACACGAGACTTGAGACACGAGACTTGAGACTTGAGACACGAGACACGAGACTTGAGACTTGAGACACGAGACACGAGAC
>Ga0316197_10000743_pt1 | contig 22845 bp, 15 predicted proteins | sample OudBiesiAoxic_MG_FD_204939 | JGI IMG/M metagenome (GOLD analysis project Ga0316197, IMG submission 204939) | Coastal sediment microbial communities from Oude Bieten Haven, Netherlands - site A oxic | ecosystem: Environmental > Aquatic > Marine > Coastal > Sediment | place: Netherlands... | reverse complement strand
CCGATGCGAGCTGCCGACCTCGAGCCCTGCGGTGTTCGCCAAGCAGATCCAAAGACGCGTCCCGTATCCGAGCTTCGCGAAGAAGCCGCCGGCTCGATTGCCCTTCGAGCGAAGGAAATGACCGTGGGCTCCGGGCGAGAGTGGGTTCTGGCGAGCCACAACGAAGGCAAGGTGAGGGAGCTCAATCGGTTGTGTCGCCAACTCCCCATGCGGCTCCGTTCCGCCGCGGAGCTGTCGCTTCCGGAACCCGAGGAGACCGGCGCTACGTTTGAAGCAAACGCGGAGCTCAAGGCTGCCGCCGCGTCCTCGGCGACCGGGCTACCTGCTCTGGCCGACGATTCGGGTGTCGAAGTACTCGCGCTCGACGGAGAGCCCGGGATTCATACGGGTCGATGGGCGGGGCCGGAGCGGGATTTCGACATCGCCCGCCGGCGCGTCCAAGAGCGCCTAGCCGAGCTCGGCCCGGACGTGAGCCGTCGCGCAACGTATGTGTGCGTACTTTGCGTTGCCTTTCCCGATGGGCGCACGGCCGTGTTTCGGGGTGACGTTGGCGGCGTGCTCGTTTGGCCGATCCGAGGGAGTCTCGGGTCCGGGTTCGAGCCCATGTTCCTTCCCGACGGTTACGCGATCACCTACGGCGAGATGACCCCGGAGCACCGCGCCCGCGTCAATGCTCGCGCCCAAGCCATGCGCCAGCTTCGCGACGGGCTCTTCCCACCAACGGCTAGCGTCGGCATTTGAGATCTGAATACGGGCACACGAACCGGACGTGCAAGTGGTCCTCGTGGTTCGGAAAGTGCCGAACGACGCCGTCCGGCTCGTACTTGCCGCGCGGGTACTGAATCCACTCGTCGAGCTTCGACTTACTCACGCCCTTGCGCTTCGCGTACCGGTAGAGCTTTGCCTGCAGACGGTAGTCGACGAAGATCATCTCAGCTTGGCCGTTGCGCAGCCAGTACTCGAGGAGCGCCCACTGGCGCGCGACATCGAGCTCCGACGACTTGAAGTCGGTGAAGCGACATCCGTTCGCTCCGCACTCCTTCTGGTAGTAGCTGATGTCCGCGTCACGCCCGTTTTGGTGGCTCTTGTGGTCGCGAAGTCTGCCCCCGTTTCGGTCGCTGATGTCGTGAACACGCACCACTTTGGTGTGCTTGAACTTCCTGTCGACTTCGTCGAAAGCATCCACGATCCAACGGATCGTCTCTTCCGTCCCGTACGCGCGCGCCGGCGTCCGAATCACGTATCCTCGATGTGACGGAAGCATCACCGGGTTCTCCAGGCGCCCATGATTCGTCGGTCCGATCGCTTCCGACGGACTGACCGGATCGCGCGTGTAGATTCGAATCGCGGTGCCCGGCCGCGCCTGAGAACCACCGAGGCTCGTATTCCATCGAACGACGTCTCGGGTGCTGACCCCGTATCTACTGGCCGCAGCGACGAGTGTGTCCCCTCGCTCGAGCCGGAACACGACCTCGGGCCGCGGAGCACCGACGTCGATCGTTTGTCCTGGATAGATGCGTGTTGGACGAAGCCCTGGGTTTCGCTTCACCAGCTCATCGACCGTCGCATTGTGCTTGAGCGCAATCTCACCGAGCGTATCGCCCTTCTGCACACGATAGGTACGCGCCTTCCCATTCTTCTGAGCCGGCTTGTCTGTCACACGGGCGGCGACCGCAGACTGGGGATCGCGCGAAGCGATCGGTGCAGGGCGCGGCGTGGGCGTCTCCACGGACTTGGCTCCGTAGTCGAACGGCGGCGTCCAATCGATCTCGTCGTCGCTCGCGCGCGGTGGCGACGCTTCCGAGTTCTTTGCGCTGACATTGGTCTTTGGTGTCTTTGGTTCCGTGCTGACGACGAGCTTCTGACCAATGCGGATCATGTCGCTCGGCAAGCCGTTCCACTCCTTGATCTGCGCGACCGTCACGCCGTGCCGCGCCGCGATCGTGCTCAGCGCGTCTCCGTGCTTCACCACGACGGTTCGCGCTTCGGCCTGCACTCGAGTCGGGGCCAGCGCGGCAAGGCACAATAGTGCGATCCCGAGGATTCGGAGCATGCAGATCCGGTGTATCGAACTCTGCCTCTGCAGCCAAAAAACCGATGGAAAACGCACTATGTGGCGCTGCCTCTCCCGCCTGGTATTTTGTTCGAATGAGGGTGAACGCACGGCTCGCGATTCCGCTGTGGATCCTTGCACTTCTGTCGTTGACGTCGTGCCATCGAGCATCTTCACCCTCGGCACCGTACGTCGAATCCGGACCTCCCCGCTACGAGATCGAATGTGCAGTAGGTGAAGCCTGCGATGCGTCGGTCGCACTACTGGTCGGGCTATCAGCTCCGAGTGAGCCGATGCGATGCACGGCCGCGCTCATCGCACCGCGAACCGCAGTGACGGCTGGTCACTGCGTCGCGTGGGAGCTTTCGATCGGTGGCAAGTGCGACGACGTTTGGCTCGGGTTCGCGCCCAGCGATGGGCGGCCGTCCGAATGGGTTGGGTGCAAGAGCATCAGCTCGGCCACTACGTCCCGAACCAGCCTGCTGTTGCCCGACTTCGCGGTCTTGGAGCTCGAGTCCGAGGTCGGTCGCGCTCCGATTCCGCTCGGCGAAGGGGAGGTAGCGTCCGGACAAATCGTGCGGATGGTGTCGGTGACCGCGGACCGCTTCTACGACGCACGTCACGAGGTTCGAAGCCGCCGTTGCGTCGTCGACGACAACAGCCATCTCGCCCCCTTCGGCCCCGCCGCGCCGGCGTCGATTCGCGTCCTGTCGTCTTGCCCGATTCGTGAGGGCAGCTCAGGCGCGCCGGTGCTCGATCGTGATGGCCGGATGTATGGGCTCATTCACGCGGGTGGGCCGCGCTACTTCGCGTACGGGTTGATGACGCTACTGCCGCAACCAGTCCAAGGCGACGACAGCCAGCACCGTCGCGACGCCAATCCCCATCACGATTAGGCTAGCGGGCAGCGGCGGTGCGGGCGGAACGCGTGGTCCTCCGGCGGTCTTCGGGATCTGGAGGCCCCGCTTGCCACTCTCATCCGACGCGCGGTGCGGTGGGTCTGCGAACCCGGATGCGTCGCTGGTTCGCGCGATCTCCATGACGTGTCGTTTTCGAGCCTCTCCGTCGGGAAAGAGCTCCCCCAACCAGTCGGCAAGTTCGGCAGGACCCACCAGCTCCTCCTGTTGCGCGAGCACTCGGCGCAGGGCCTTACCCATCTCACGGGCGGTTTGCCAGCGCTCCTCGGGATTGCGTTGCAACGCCTTGAGCACGATCTCATCCAGCTCGGGCGGGATTTCTGGCCTGTACTCGGACGGCGGTTTGATCTCGCTCGAGAGAACGGCGTACATCGTGTTCACGTCGGTATCGCGCAGGAACAGACGGCGGAGTGTAAGCAGCTCCCACAAGACGGCGCCGAGCGCCCACACGTCGACGCGTCTGTCGACTACGGCTGCCGTCATCTGCTCGGGCGCCATGTACGGAAACGTCCCTTTGACTTGGCCGGCCTCGGTCTGGTGAATACGCTGCCGAGCGTGTGCGATTCCGAAGTCGACGACTTGCGTTGCGCCATCGTACGTGACGAACAAGTTCTCTGCCGAGACGTCTCGGTGAACGACGCTCAGCGACTCACCGTCGGCATCCTTGAGCTCGTGCGCCGCATGTAGTCCCTCGCAAGCCTGCGCGATCACACGCGCCATCCGGGCCGGCAACAGCGTAGACGTCCGCTGAGCGGCGTTCGCCATGACCCGGCGGTGGACGCGCGAGAGCGGCTCTCCGACCAGGTACTCCATCGCGATGAAGTACTCGCCATCTGCTTCGCCAAAATCGAACACACTGCAGACGTTCGGGTGGGTGATCCGGGAGGCGATTCGCGCCTCATCGAGGAACATCTCGACGTAGCCCTTCTCGCTCGCGAGGTGAGGGTGGATCCGCTTGAGCGCGACCAGTTTCTCGAAACCAGGCGAGCCCTCGGCACGGGCGAGGTACACGCTAGCCATCCCGCCCGAGGCCAGCTCGAAGCAGAGCTCGTATCGGCCGATCGTCGTGGGCGTAGCGCGCTCAGGCATCCCTGAAGTTGCCGTGCGCCCCGGCCTGCCTTCCGCCCCGGGAGCCTTTGCCTCTCGATTCCCCATCACTGTCACCGAATCAGGACAGAACAAGCCGTCCACAACACTGTCATCAAAGTATTACATCATTGCTGCGTGTTCCCAATGGTTTTGTGCCCGCGGACGGGCATTTGACTAGTAGGCTGCCATGCCCTATCTATTAGGCTTCCCAGCTATTTAGCCTAATGAATTTAGGAGAAACATACGTTCTAGATGGAATTGATCGGCAGTTGCTGGACGCGCTGCAGAGCGATTCCAAGCGCTCTCTGAAAGAGATCGGCGCCGAGGTGGGCTTGAGCGCCCCTTCGGTGATGGAGCGCGTGAGGAAGCTCGAAAACGCAGGGATTATCAAGGGTTACCATGCCGTGCTGGACGCTCGGAAGCTCGGGCTCGACATCTCCGCCTTCATTGGGGTCTCGATCAGCAATCCCGCCCATCTCGCGGCCTTCGAGGAGTGGGTCGAGTCGATTCCGCAGGTCTTGGAATGTCACCACGTGACGGGTGGCCACACCCTGCTTCTCAAGGTAAAGACGCGAAACACCAAGGAACTGGAGCAGCTCATCAGTCGCATCCGGTCCATGGAAGGGGTCGCCAGCACCGAGACCATGGTGGTGCTTTCGACCCATACCGAGCGGGTGGAAGTGGCCCTACCCCCGAGTGACCCCGCGCCGGACGCGCGGCGCCGCAAACGTCCCCGTCGCAAACCTGATCCCCTCAACACCCAAGAAGCCTCCTAACCCCCCGAATGAGCATGCAGTACGGACTCCCTGACAAATACGGTCTCTACGATCCCGCCAACGAGAAGGACGCCTGTGGCGTCGGCTTCGTCGCCCAAATCAAGGGCGTCGCGTCTCACCAAATCGTCAGAGACGCCAACCGGATCCTCTGCAACATGGACCATCGCGGCGCGCGTGGTTCGGAGACCAACACCGGTGACGGCGCCGGAATGCTCACCGCGCTTCCCCACAAGCTTCTTCGCCGCGAGGCCAAGAAGCTCCTCGGTATCGATCTTCCCGACCCCGGCCGATACGGCGTTGGCAACATCTTTCTGCCGACGGACGACGACGAACGCGCGTACTGCAAGGCCGCGTTCCTCAGGGCGATCGAAGCGCAGGGGCAACGCTTCCTCGGCTGGCGGGTGGTACCCACCGATCCGGATGGCGCCAATCTCGGGCCGACTGCGCTCGAGAGCATGCCGCGCATCGAGCAGCTCTTCATCGGAGCGGCGGACGGCTTGGATGCAGACGCCTTCGAGCGGCAGCTCTACATCATTCGCAAGAGCGCCGCGAGCCCGCTTCGGGTCGACGAGAGCCTGAAGCAGCGCTCGATGCTCTACGCATGCTCGCTTTCGAGCAGGACCATCATCTACAAGGGCATGCTCGCCTGCGAGCAGGTGCTTCCTTTCTACGGGGACCTCACCGACCCGGACTACGAGAGCCACCTAGCGATGGTGCACTCGCGCTTTGCGACAAACACCTTCCCGACCTGGGAGCGCGCCCAGCCGCTTCGTTGTCTTAGCCACAACGGAGAGATCAACACCCTTCGCGGCAACAAGAACGCGATGCATTCCCGCCAGGGCGTGGTGCAGAGCGAGCTTTATGGCGACGACCTTCGAAAGCTCTTTCCCGTTGCTGAGCTGGGGCTTTCGGACTCGGGCACGCTCGATAACGTCCTCGAGTTTCTCTACATGAACGGTCGCAGCATGCCCGAGGCTGCGATGATGATGGTCCCCGAAGCCTGGCAGAAGCACCAGCACATGTCGCAGGAGAAGCGGGACTTCTACGAGTACCACAGCTGCCTGATGGAGCCCTGGGACGGACCTGCCTCGATCGCGTTCACCGATGGAAAGGTGATCGGCGCGACGCTCGATCGCAATGGCCTCCGCCCGAGCCGCTACTATCTCACCCATGATGATCGCGTGATTATGGCTTCGGAGGTCGGGGTCCTTCCCGTGCCGCCGGAAACGGTGAAGCACAAGGGTCGCCTCCAGCCCGGACGCATGTTCCTGATCGACTTCGAGCAGGGCCGCATGATTCCGGACGAGGAGCTCAAGCACGACTTCGCGTCGCGCAGGCCCTACGGCGACTGGTTGAGGGAGCAGCGTCTCAAGCTGACCGAGCTACCGGTACACGGCGATGCGCACGGCTTCGATCCCGAGACACTTCTCGCGCGCATGCAGTCGTTTGGTTACACGACCGAGACGATGCAGTTCATGTTGCGTCCGATGATCGAGCAGAAGCGCGATCCGGTCGGGTCCATGGGCAACGATTCCGCGCTCGCGGTCCTGAGCGATCAACCGCGCCTGGCGTACGATTATTTCAAGCAGCTCTTCGCGCAGGTCACCAACCCGCCTATCGATTCGATCCGCGAGGAAGTGATCATGGGCGTCGAGTGCTACGTCGGCCCGGAGCGGAACCTGCTCACCACGACGGCTGAGCACGCGCACCGCCTTCGCATTCCGCACCCGATTTTGACCAACGAAGAGGTCCGGGCGCTGAAGACCATCGACGAGCGAGGTTGGCGTTCCAAGCTCATCGACATCACCTGGCCCCGAAGCGAGGGTCCCGAGGGACTCGAGCCCGCGCTCCACCGCATCCGGCAAGAGGCCGAGGCAGCGGTGGACGAGGGATACAGCTTCGTCTTGCTGACCGACCGCGGTGCAGGCCAGGACCGCATACCGGTCAGCGCGCTGCTCGCCACCGGCGCGGTCCACCATCATCTGGTTGCGACCGAGAAGCGCACGAGAGTCGGCATCATCGTCGCGACCGGCGAGGCCCGAGAGGTGCACCATCACTGCTGTCTCCTCGGGTACGGGGCAGACGCCATCAATCCGTATTTGGCGTTTGAGTCGCTTTGGGAAGAGCGCCGGCGCGGGGAGCTCGATGCCGAGCGGTTCCCCGATGACGACAGTATTGTCGACGGCTATCGCAAAGCGGTGGCCAAGGGCTTGCTCAAGGTGTTCGGCAAGATGGGGATCTCGACCCTCCAATCGTACAAGGGCGCGCAGATCTTCGAAGCGGTGGGCTTGAACAGCTCGGTAATCGATCTGTGTTTCGTCGGTACGGCCAGCCGGATTCAGGGCGTTGGTTTCAACGTCATCGCGCAAGAGCTCGTCGAGCGACACGAGCGCGGTTATCCCAGCGGAGACGAGCCCCGGCTCCCGATCCTTCCGAACGACGGCCAGTTCCATTGGCGCGCCAACGGCGAGCGCCACATGTGGAATCCGGAGACCATCGCGAACTTGCAGGTCGCCGCGCGGGCGAACAGCGGCGACGCGTACAAGCGCTTCGCAGAGCATGCGAACGACAACGCTAAGGACCGCTGCACGCTCCGCGGCCTGATGCGCTTCAAAGACGGACAACGGATTCCGTTGAGCGAGGTCGAGCCAGCGAGCGAAATCGTGAAGCGCTTCGCCACCGGTGCGATGAGCTTTGGTTCGATTTCGATGGAGGCACACTCGTCGCTTGCCATCGCGATGAACCAGATCGGCGGCAAGTCGAACACGGGCGAGGGTGGTGAAGACCCAGAGCGCTACAGGCCTTTGCCCAATGGCGCGATGAACCCGATGCGCTCCGCGATCAAGCAGGTCGCCTCCGGGCGATTCGGCGTCAGCATCAACTATCTGACCAACGCCGACGAGATTCAAATCAAGATGGCCCAGGGCGCTAAGCCCGGTGAGGGCGGGGAGCTTCCCGGTCGCAAGGTCGACGAGAAGATCGCCGCCGTGCGCAATTCGACCCCCGGGGTCGGGCTCATCAGTCCACCGCCCCACCACGACATCTACTCGATCGAGGACCTCGCGCAGCTGATTCACGACCTCAAGAACAGCAACCCCTCGGCTCGCATCAGCGTCAAGCTCGTCAGCGAAGTTGGCGTCGGCACCATCGCGGCCGGAGTTGCGAAGGCGCACGCCGACCACATCCTAATCAGCGGCCACGACGGCGGAACTGGCGCTTCGCCACTGACCTCCATCAAACATGCAGGTCTTCCATGGGAGCTCGGCATTGCCGAAACGCACCAGACCCTCGTCATGAACGACCTTCGTAGCCGAGTCGTCCTGCAAACCGACGGCCAGATGAAGACAGGCCGCGATGTCGTCATCGGTGCGCTGCTCGGCGCCGAAGAGATCGGCCTGAGCACTGCCCCGCTCATCGCAATGGGCTGCATCATGATGCGCAAGTGTCATCTCAACACCTGCCCCGTGGGCATTGCGACCCAGGATCCTGAGCTCCGCAAGAAGTTCAAGGGCAAGCCCGAGCACGTCGTCAACTACCTCTTCATGGTGGCCGAAGAGGCTCGCGAGATCATGGCTTCGCTCGGCTTCCGAACCTTCCGCGAGATGGTGGGCCGCGTGGACAAGCTCGACACCGCCGATGCGATCGTTCATTGGAAAGCGCAAGGTATCGACCTCACGCCGATCCTCACGAAGGCCAAGAAGAAGAACGCTGTCACCGGGGTCTATCACAGCCGTACACAGGACCATGGGCTCGACAAGGCACTCGACAATCGTCTGATCGAGCTCGCGCAGTCGGCGATCTGCGAGGGAAAGCCGGTTCGTGGAGAGCTCAAGATCAAGAACACCAACCGGACGGTTGGCACGATGCTGAGTCACGAGATTGCCAAGCAGTGGGGTGAGGAGCTTCTTCCCGAAGGCACCATCCACTTCAAGTTCGACGGCTCTGCAGGTCAGAGCTTTGGCGCCTGGCTGGCCAAGGGTGTGACCCTCGAGCTCGAGGGCGACGCGAACGACTACGTTGGCAAGGGATTGTCCGGCGGCAAGCTCATCGTCTACCCCTCGAAAAAGGCGACCTTCGTGCCTGCCGAGAACATGATCATCGGGAACGTCGTCCTCTACGGCGCTATCGCGGGGAAGGCGTTCTTCCGCGGCCGAGCGGCCGAGCGTTTCTGCGTTCGCAACTCCGGAGCCTGGGCCGTGATCGAGGGCGTGGGCGATCATGCCTGTGAGTACATGACCGGTGGCCGAGCCGTAATCTTGGGCGCAACAGGGCGTAACTTCGGGGCTGGCATGAGCGGCGGTGTCGCCTACGTGCTCGACGCCGACGGCACGTTCCCTTCGATGTGTAACCAAGAGATGGTCGCGCTCGAGCGACTCGAATACGAAGAAGAAATCGCGATCGTGAAAGGGCTCATCGAGGAGCACCTGGAGTACACCGGCTCGGCGGTCGCCAAGCGCGTGCTCGACAATTGGGACCGTTCGCTCGAGCAGTTCGTGAAGGTGATGCCGATCGACTACAAGCTCGTCCTTCAGAAGAAGGGCGACCTCAGCATGGGCGTTCCGAGGCCCGAGAGCGTCCCACCACTAGAGCGCGCGGCGGATTCTGTGGCGGAGTAAGACAATGGGTAAGCCAACTGGATTCAAGGAATTTCCAAGACAGACGGTTCCATACAGCGATCCGCTGAAGCGGGTCGAAGGATGGGACGAGTTCACCGTCGACGTGCCGGAGGAGCAGCTCCGGACTCAAGGCGCGCGGTGCATGGATTGTGGTGTCCCGTTTTGCCAGTCCGCGACCGGTTGCCCGATCGACAACCTCATCCCCGAATGGAACGACCTAGTTTACCACGGGCGCTGGCGAGAAGCGCTCGATCGTCTGCACAAGACGAACAACTTCCCGGAGTTTACCGGTCGTGTTTGTCCGGCGCCCTGTGAGGGTGCTTGCGTCCTCGGCATCAACGAGCCCGCCGTTACGATCAAGAATATCGAGTCCGCCATCGTAGACAGGGGCTTCGAAGAAGGCTGGATTCAGCCCGAGCCGCCCAAGGATCGGACCGGAAAGAAGGTCGCGGTCATCGGCAGCGGCCCCGCCGGCCTCACCGCCGCCCAGCAGCTCAATCGAGCCGGGCACAGCGTGACGGTGTACGAGCGCGACGACCGGATCGGCGGCCTCCTCACCTACGGCATTCCCAACATGAAGCTCGACAAGGGCTTCGTAGAACGACGCCTCGACATCATGCGGGCCGAAGGCGTCGAGTTCGTCACGAACGCGCACGTCGGCGTCAACACCGACATCAAGAAGATCCGCAGCGACAACGACGCGATCGTCCTCGCGTCTGGCGCCACCCGGCCGCGCGACTTGCCGATTCCCGGTCGCGATCTCGATGGCGTCCATTTTGCGATGGAGTTCCTGCTCAAGAACACCAAGAGCCTGTTGGACAGCAAGCTCGAGGACCGCGCCTACATTAGTGCGAAGGGCAAGCGCGTGGTCGTCATCGGTGGCGGCGACACCGGCACCGATTGCATCGGCACGTCGATTCGCCACGGCGCGACTTCGGTGGTCAACTTCGAGCTGTTGCCAAAGCCTCCTCCCGAGCGCCCAGACGACAACCCCTGGCCCGAATGGCCGCTCATCTTCCGGATCGACTATGGTCACCAAGAGGCGGCGGCGAAGTTCGGGAAGGACCCGCGCGAGTTCTGTGTGCTCAGCAAGCGCTTCGTAGACGACGGCAAGGGTCGCGTCGCGGGTGTCGAGACCGTCCGTGTCGAGTGGACCAAGGACGACGCGGGTAAGTGGCAGATGACCGAGGTCCCCGGGTCCCACGCGGTGTTTGAAGCGGACCTGATCTTTCTGGCCATGGGCTTCCTCGGCCCCGAAGACACGCTCGCCGAACAGCTCGGCCTCGAACGCGACGCCCGAAGCAACTTCAAGGCGGAGTACGGCAAGTACGCCACCAGCACCGAGGGGGTCTTCGCCGCCGGCGACTGCCGCCGAGGCCAGTCCCTCGTGGTTTGGGGAATCGCCGAAGGCCGAGGCGCAGCCCGCGCCGTAGACACCTTCCTCATGGGCTCCTCCGACCTCCCCGCCCCCGACTAGGGGACACGCTCCACCCTGAAAACCCCAACTGTTTCAGCAGGTTGCCGGGCCAACCGCGAAAACGCGATTTGCTCAGCGACATCGCCGACGCGGCTGTGCGTTCTCGCGCTTGGGTCTGTAGGCCTTGGAGATCAAACGGGTTTTGGAGAGGGAGCATGTCCCCATGCATCCGTTCAAAGTGGACTTATCCGTTGGGGACGTGTTACGTTGGCTACTCGGGGTGATGGTCCCCGTCGTTCTTTTTCGATTCTTCTTTGCCTTGGCCGCTATCGGCGCAACTAGCGGTCGGAGCTTGCTTGCTACGCGCCGAGTGGATTTTCTGGTCCACTCGGCGCTTCTTTTCCTAATCCCCAAGGGCAGCTTGAACGCCTTTTGCTCAGGTACAGCGTTTGGAATCGCCGGAGGACGGGTTATCGTCCGGGCCCTCTTTCATTGGCCCAGCGAGGTGACCCGTGGTTCGACGACTTACTCTTGTTCTCTTGGTTCTTGGCATAGCAACCGTCGGTTGCAGTAGTAGCGACAGCGCACCCGGCGGTTCGGGTGGCACTGGCGGGGGTGGCGGCGGCGGCGGCGACCTCGAGTGGCCGCCTGAGGCCACGGTCTACTTCGACGAAGATCGCGTCTTCAACGCGGACTGCGCCACTGACGAGGACTGCGCCATGGCACTCGGCTACTACCATGCGTTCGATCGCTTCGTGCAGATGGATCTCCGACGGCGCCTACCCACCGGCCGAATTGGAGACATCCTGCCACCCGATCTTGCCGGGCTTCTCTCTGACGATTTCGCCGATCTTCGCGCCCTCTACTCGACACGAGACGGCCAGCCACTCGAGGATTATCTCTACGCCCAGACGTCCCCGAAAACGAAGTCGTTGATCGACGCCTATTCGGTCGGTGTCAACAAGTGGATCAGCGACATGAAGAACGGGGAGAACGGAGCGACGTTCCCGCGCGAGTTTACGCACCGTGCTTTGGACTACAGCCCCGAGGCCGTTCCAGAGTGGGAGCCTGAGGACAGCGTCGCCGCGATCCTCGCGGTCATCGAAGGTCTCACCAACGACGAGTCGGATCAGGTTCGCGCGGCCGTGGCGCGCGAGAACATCGACGACGACGCCAAGTTCTCCGACCTTTGGAGCCGGCGCCCGCTCGAGCCTTCGTCGATTCTGCCGCTCGACTGGGAGCCTCCTTCCCCACCCGCTGCCGCGGAGAAGAGCCGGCCCTCCGGCGGCTTCGATAGGACGTCACTCCCAGTTCACCCCGGAGCCCGCAACGTCATCCGACGCCTTCACGCGAAGCTCGAGCGCACGCTCGACTTGCGGAACCTGATTCTGGGCCCTGGCGATCGCCGTTCCGGCGATACGGGCTCCAACAACTGGGTGGTTGGTCCTTCCCTTACGACCGCGGGCAATGCATTGCTCTGCAACGACCCCCACCTTGGGATGTCGCAGCCCGCGTTTTGGTACATCGCCCACCTCGACGCCAAGACGAACGGAAGTGGCCAGATTCATTCCGCAGGCGGCACCTGGGCAGGCCTCCCGTGGGTCTTGATGGGACAGAACGAGCACCTGGCTTGGGGCCTCACCACCACGTACCTGGACCTCAGCGACGTTTACGTTGAAACGCTGGTCCAGGATGGTGACGGAAATCCGACTGGCGTCATGTTCAATGGCGAAGAGGTTCCGTTCGTTCGCGTGCCGTGGACGGTGAACTTCAGCGATGGCAGCACTGAGGACAAGGAGTTGCTCTTCGTCCCGCACCACGGCGCCGTACGCGAAATGGACATCGAAGCGGGCACAGCATTGACGCTGCGTTGGACTGGGAACGACGTCGATACCGACATCAACTACCCAACCCTGCTCAACCTCGCGACAAACATCGAGGAGGCGAAAGCGGCGATCGCGAACATCACCACCGCCGGCCAGAACCTCGTCGTCATCGACTCGGATAACAACATTGGTTGGTTCCCCTACAACCGCGTTCCCAAGCGAACTTGGGCCACCAATCTCGAAGGTGCAGCCCCGCCATGGCTCCCGCTCGACGGAACTGGCGACTACGAGTGGGACGAGTACTTCGCGCTCGAAGAGCTTCCACAAGCCATGAATCCGGAGTCCGGCTACGTCGCAACCGCCAACAACGACATGACGGGGTCCTTGTTCGATGGCGATCCGACGACGCTGCCAAACGGCGACCCACATCCGCCCTACCAGGTTTGGGCGGTCGCCGGCTTCCGGCACAAGCAGATCACCAACCTGATCGAGGGCGTGGGCAACGCCCACACGAAGGCCACGATGGATTCGATCATCGGAGACATCTACTCGTTGATCGGCGAACGTATGGTCCCGAAGATCCTCGAGCTCGCGAACGATGCCCAGACGTTTCCCGGGTTCAACGGTCTCAAGGTCATCAGCGCCCTCGAGAATTGGAACTACAGCTGCCCCTCGGGCATCGACGGCACCAAGACGGACTCGCCCATGGTTGCCGACGCGGATGAGCTCCTCGAAGCGTCGGGATGCGCGGCATTCCACACGATGTTGATCGAGCTTCGCGCGCGCATCGAAGAGAACGAGTTCGCGCCCCAAGGTCGCGCGCCCAGTTTCGCGACGTACTACTCGATCGTCGACCCGACCGAGCTCGTTGCCGGTGACGTATATTGGGACAATCCCGGGACGATGGGCCTCGAGACCAAGTACGAAGTCATGTCCGACGCACTTCAGGCAGCGGGGGACTTCCTCGACGGTGAGCTCGGGCCCGACGAAACGAAATGGCCATGGGGTGCACTCCACGGGATGCTGCTCACCTCGGACTTGAGTGGGATTAGCTCGGTCTTTTCCGACTACGACAATCCGCCGCCCGGCGAGCCACTCTGGGCGAATGACGGTGGCTTGTTCACGGTCGACGTCGCGAACCCCGGTCAAGAGGATTTCGTGCAGACCGCCGGGCCGACCACGCGCTTCGTCTGTGAAGCGTCAGCGAGTGGGCCGAGATGCACTATCATGCTCCCGGGCGGCCAGTCCGGCGATATCGATTCTCCGCACTACGAAGACTTGCTGCCCGATTGGCTCGACAATGTGCCAATGCCTCTCGTCTTCGACATCGAGCAGGCGAAGCAAAACGCCGCTGAGACAATCAACTTCGAGTAGGGCTCAGGCTCGTCCTCGAGCGAGGTACTCTTCGCGCAAGGCGTGTGACGTCTTGCCGAGGCCGTCCTCCGTCCAACCGGGTGGCATCAGCAGGTACCCGAGGCGGCCGCGCCAGGTCTTCGCGTTCCATGCGTCTTTGAGCATCGACGCCCACTCGTGGAACGCGATGCGCACCGGGTTGTAGGTGTGAATGTTCTTGGTGAGGCCGTAGTCGACGGCCTCGTCTTCCGGCTCGAAAGTGCCGAACATCTTGTCCCAGATGATGAAGATGCCGGCGTGGTTGCGATCGAGGTAGATCGGGTTTCGGCCGTGGTGCACACGGTGGTGTGAGGGTGTGTTGAACACCACCCCGAACCAGCCGAGCTTGCCGATGAGCTCCGTGTGCAACCAGTACTGGTAGAGCAGGCTGATCGACTTCTGGATGAGGATCATCTCGATCGGAAAGCCGAGCAGCGGCAGCGGCGCCCAGAAGACAAAGCCCGTAAATGGCGTCGTCCACGATTGCCGGAGTGCCGTCGTGAGGTTGTAGTGGGTGCTCGAGTGATGGTTGACGTGCGCGGCCCAGAGCGTCCGGACTTCGTGGTGCAGGCGGTGGAACCAGTAGTAACAAAAGTCCTCTGCGAACAGCAGGAGGATCCAAGACCACCACACGACGGGGATCTCGAACAAACGAAACTGGTAGAGCCACGCAAGACCGGCGAACGGAAGCAGCTTGAGAACGATCTCGACCGCGAGAAAGCCGAGCCCCATCGCGAGACTCGCAGCCGAGTCCTTTGGCGTGAAACCGGCGAGCGCGACTTCCGGGCCATCCTCCCGTTCGCGCCGGTGTAGCAACCAACGCTCGATGCCTATGGTCGCGAGGAAGAAGGGGATCGCGTAGTAGATCAACCCCATGACCAGTGGCTTACGATCAAGTTCGGCCGCTCTCAAGCTGCGAATCAGCAGCGCGGCCAAGGACGCAGATGGCTCGAGGGCAAAGAGCGAGTCGTTCGACCCACAGGTCAGCGAAGCCGGCTTCCCCCAAGAGCTGCTCGTAGCGCTGCGCGGCGCGTTCGGCGTCCTCGTCGGTTGCGCCTCGATTTCGGGGTTGAAAAGCGATGCCGATCAGCCCGTTCGGCGCCATGGCCGTGCGTAAAGCGGCGAGCGTTGCGGCGGGCGCATCCCAGAATTGGGCGACGTTGACCGCGTAGACCCGATCGAAACGCCCTCGTCCTTTCACGGCCGCTTCGGCGGTCCCGCGAATCACCTCCAACCGGCCCTCGGCGATTGCCTCCGCGTTGCGCTTCGCCGCGACGCTCACCATGAGCTCCGAGTGGTCGACCCCCACGACCTTCCCGCGGGTCGCCAGTCGGGTCGCATGCTCCAGGGCAACACCCGGTCCGGAGCCGATCTCCAACACCAGATGCTGGGGCTCGATATGGAGGAGCGAAACCGCCCATGCGTTCCGTCGCAGGTTCGATTCACGATGCGCCATGATCCAGCCAGCGAGCCGGCCCAGTGCTCCGCTAGGACGTTTGAACTGCTGAACGATGGCCTTCCTCACGAAGCCCGCCTCTCGATGTCTTCTCGAAGGGCTTCCCGCCAAGCGACGAGCACCTGCGCGGCCTCCTGCACCGCCGCATCCGACACACCGACTTGCAGCCGCGACAGCGCGTCGAGCTCGTCGGCCCGCATGTTTTGAATCAACGCGCGACCCTTGTCGGTCAGCCCGATCAGGGAAGAGCGCCGGTGCGCCGGATTGTTCTGCCGCTCGACGAAGCCCTTCCGGAGCAGCGCGTCGACCTGCTGCTGGATGTGCTGACGTGACACGCCGCGCGCGCGGGCCATGCCCGGCGCCGTCGTCGGCCCCTGAAGCAGAAGAAGCTCGAGGACGCCTCGCATGGGGACGGTCAGCTCGAGCCCATCCTGGAGCGTCTCCGCCCAGTGCTTCAGCGTATGAAATAGGAGGCGGGTCTCGTTGAACAGATCCTCAGACTTCATGACAATTATATTGTCATAATGACTGATTTTTGTCAAGAGTCCGACTCAGCCCCAAATTACCGGGGCCGTGGCCCCTCCGTTACTCCGCGGGGTCACCGATGTCGTCGGTCGGATTCCTCATGTTTATCGGGAGCTTGAAGTAGCGGATGCCCGTGCTTCCGGCCGGCGGGAGTTGGCCACCGTTGATGTTGAACTGGACGCTCTGGAAGAGCAGTCGAGGGGCGTCGAGTGCTTTGTCCCTCTCCTGCCGTAGGCTGACGAACGCTTCGAGGGCCGTCTCCGGGCGGAGGTGCGGGTTCTCGGCTTTGGACTTCCCGATCGTCGTCTCCCACTGGAGCGCGCGCTCATTCGGCATGTAGTCGTGGCCGGGGAAGACGCGCATGCCATCGGGAAGGGTGTAGAGCCGCTCCTGAATCGACTCGTAGAGCTCGCTTGCGCTACCCTTCGGGAAGTCGCACCGGCCTGTGCCGTAGTCGTGCATGAACAGCGAGTCCCCTGTGAAGAGGGCGTCACCGATCTGGTAGGTCAGGCACGCCGGCGTGTGGCCCGGGGTTGCGATCGCTTTCACTTCGAGGCTTCCGGCCGCAAGCGTCTCACCGTGCTCGATCAGCTCGTCGAACTGGCTGCCGTCGGTCGCGAAGTCGTCGCCGAGATCAAAGACCCCCTTGAACACTTCTTGCACTGCCGTGATGTGCTCACCGATGCCAACCTTCGCATCGAAGCGCTTCTTGAGCATCTGCGCGCCCGACAGATGATCCGCATGGGCGTGGGTCTCGAGTGCGTAGTGAACGCGAAGGCCGTTCTGCCGAACATAGTCCGACACCTCGTCGAGAGACTCGGTGCTCGTCGTCGAAGAGAGCGGGTTGTAGTTCAACACCGAGTCGATCACGACCGCGTCCTTGGTCTTTTCATCGGACACCACGAAGGTCAGCGTGAACGTGGCCGTATCGAAAAACGCTTTGATTTCCATATCTTACTTCTCGCCTCTCACATCCGCCCTTGAAGCATCCCGTGCCAATAGAGGTTCGGGAGCCCGTACGCTTTGAGCGCGTACATGCTGTAGCGCTCCTGCGCCTGATCGAACGGGAACGTCTCCATGATCACGCCGTCGTATCCAAACTCGGCGAGGATCACCTTGCCGTAGCCGGTGACCAATGGGCAGGACGCGTAGCCGTCGTAGTGGCCCAAAAGCGGCTTGCTCGCCCTGAACGCGACCACGTTCTCAACGAGCGCCGGGGCCTGCTTGCGAATCGCCGCCCCCGTCTTCGAGCAGGGCAAGCTGCTCGCATCGCCGAGCGAGAATACGTTCCGGTACCTGTTGTGCTGCAGCGTGTGCTTGTCTACGTCGACCCATCCGGCGCCGTCTGCGAGCGGACTCTTCCGAACAAAGTCGGGCGCGCTCTGCGGTGGGGTGACATGCATCATGTCGTACTCGAGCACGAGCTCTTCCGCACCGTTGACGTCCCGGAACACGGCCTCGCGCGTGTCCGGCCTCACCTCGACCAGATTCTTCGAGAACTGCGTTTGGATATCGCGCTCCTCGATGATTTTGTCGAGCGCTTGCGCATATTTCGGGATGCCAAAGATACTCGCGGTAGCCGACGCGTAGGTCACGTTCGCCTGCTCGCGAATGCCGCGCCGCCGAAACGTCTCCTCGGCCAGGTACATGATCTTCTGCGGAGCGCCCGCGCATTTGATCGGTGTTGCGGGGAATGTGAATACAGCGTTGCCGCCTTGAAAGGCCTGAATCGTTTCCCAGGTGTATGCGACCTTGTCGTAGCCATAGTTGCTGCAGACACCACCCTTGTTGATGGCGTCCGGAAGACCCTTCACGGCGTCCCAATTCAGCTGGATGCCCGGTGCGACGATCAGCTCGTTGTAGACGAGCTGCTTTCCGCCCTCGGTTTGCACCTCGTTCTTCTCGGGGTTGAACGCCGTGACCCGGTCGCGAATCCAGCTCACCCCGCGCGGCATGACCTCTGCCATGGCTCTGCGAGAGACCTCGCGCGGAAAGACACCTCCTCCCACTAGCGTCCAGATCGGCTGGTAGTCGTGCGTCTGCGATGGGTCGACGATGGTGATTTTCGGCGCGGCTTCTTGCTGAAGAAGCTGAGCGGCTGCCGTGATGCCGGCGGTGCCGCCGCCGATGATCAGCACGTCGTGTTGTTCACTCATTGAGCTCTCTCTGACTTGGAGTTTCCGTTGCCGTTCAGCAGAAGCTTGGGCGCGGTGGTGAGGTTCTCACCGACGTTTTCCGCAATCCGAATCAAGAAGCCGAGGGCGCGTTGCACCGAGGGCTGACGCGAGGCCCGAAGCGCCCCGAGCATTCCCATTCGTGGTGCGGGCTCTGCGCTCGCATCGGCAACCGCGCGGGCGGTCATCCCGAGCGTTGACAACGCTGCAGGGTCGAGCATTCCCGAGTCGAGCAAGGCTTGCACCTCGCGCGCTGTCGCGAGTTGCGCGAGTTTGAGCACCGCGTTCTTCGATGACTCGACCAGACGCTCGATCTCCATGCCGTCGGCCGCAGCGCGCGCCATGGTTTCATCGACGATGTCGGTGAACGTCGCCACCGCGGGCTTCGCGTTCTCGGTGAGCTCGACCATCATCATCAGTGGAGCGAGCGCCTCGGGCCGCGTCATGCGTTCGAGGAGCTCGGACAGCGTGCGGAGACGCGTGTCGAGATCGCCATGTTGATTGGCCCAATCATCGAGTACGTCGACGGCTGTCGAAGTTAGCGCGGGGGCGGCGGTGGTGGCCTTTGTGATGGGGTCTAAGACCTGCTCGAGACGCTCCAACCGTGCTTCGATACGGCGCAACGTCGCTTCGAGATCAGGCCTGTTTTCGCCTGGAGTTGTTGTCGATCCCGTCGAGGGGGCCACCTTAGGATCCATCCGCTCGCCTCCGCTGCTGTCCCTATCAGCAAAAGCCGGACCAAGTTCCCTGGCTGCTTTCCTCAACGATTTCCTGCTGCCAACGATTACGGACTGCCACTGCTGGCAGTAGCTGATGACAGCCCCGCCGATTGCGTCAGCTCCGGCCCTCCGGTCCGAGGGCCTCGCGGAGCTTCCGGTAGAGGGTTCGCTCGCTGACGCCGAGCCTTTCTGCGAGCGCCTTTCGGTCGCCCGGGTGCGTCTCGTGTACCCATCGCAGGTACCGGTGCTCCACCTCTTCGAGCGGGAGCAGCTCTTGGCCCCAAGGCCAGCCATCACTCGGCGCGGAAGGAGCCGGCACCGAGGTCCTCGTGCCTGCGAGGTACGCGGGCAAATGCTTCGCGTCGATTTGAACGCCGTCGGTGAGCAGGACCGCGCGCTCGACGATGTTGCGCAGCTCTCGGATGTTGCCGGGGAAGTCGTGTTGCTGCAGCAAGCGCAGCGCCTCGGCTGAAAGTCGTTTGGCGCTGTTGGCCAACAAGGTGTCGCATAGGAGAGGGATGTCTTCGCTCCGCTCGCGAAGCGCTGGCATCGCGATCGGGAACGTGTTGATCCGGAAGTACAGATCCCGTCGAAAGGACCCTTCAGCCACCATGCAATCGAGGTCGCGGTGCGTCGCACACACCAAGCGAAAGTCCGCGCTTCGTGCCTCGATGTCGCCGACCGGCCGGTACATCCCAGACTCCAACACTCGGAGCAGCTTCACCTGTAGCGAAAGCGGAACATCCCCAATTTCATCGAGGAAGAGCGTTCCTCCAGTCGCGGCCTCTACCAGTCCGGGCTTTCGCGCGTGCGCTCCAGTGAACGAACCGCGTGCGTGACCGAAGAGCTCGGACTCGAACAGCGCTTCACCGAGCCCAGAGCACTCGACCGGCACGAAAGCGCCCTTCGCCCGTGGACTCGCGTCGTGAATGGCCCGCGCCGCGAGCTCCTTGCCGGTTCCCGACTCCCCAAGCAACAGGATAGGGACCTCGCTTCGCGCGCCGCGCTGAATTAGCTCCAGCATCGCCGTGAAGCTGCTCGATCGCCCGACGAACGAACCGCCCGCCTTGGCGCTGGCGTGTGGGATGGGCGCGATCACTTCCACGAACCCCTCGATCTCGCCGCTCTCGTCGAGCAGCGGCCGAAGCTCCACGTCGACATACTCGACACCATCGGGACCATGATGGATGTGCACGACGCGCTCGTTGCGCTTCGACGAGAGGCAGTTTCGTAGCGGACAACTCTCGCCGTTCTCATCACACGGGCTCTCGTACCCATGCGAGATTGCAAAGCACCTATCGTGCCCGAGCTCCGGAGCGGCCCGGTAGTGCTTCCGGTACGCCTCGTTCACCGCCAGGATCCGGTAGTCCTTGCTCAACACAATCGCTGGCTTTTCGCTCGATTCGAGCATCGCGCGGGCGAGGTCAGGCAGGAGGTCGAGCGATTGCGCGGAATCAGCCAATGGCTGGCGACTCTAGCGCCATTCTTGGCAGTCTTGCCACCCCAGGCTGTCATTATCGACAGGCAAGGGTCCCGATTCGGTCATGGTATGTTGGCCTTGCTTTCTTCTCTGCTTGGGAACTTTTCAAATGCCGACGATCACTTGGCTTCTTCTAGCTCTTGCCCTCGCGGGGCTCTGCGCGTGCTCCGGCGCGAGCGATGACTCCGCGGCCGACTCCGCGCTCCGCCCGGTGATCCAGGCGCACGGGCTTCGAGGTGACCCCGCCCTCGGGCGCGATCTCCCGAACATCGAAGACCCGCTCGCGCAGCTCGGTCTGAAGCTCTTTTTTAGCAAGAGCCTTGGCGGCGACCGAGACAGCGCGTGTGTCTCCTGCCACCACCCGGCGCTCGGCGGCGGCGACGCGCTCGCCCAATCGATAGGCGTCGGCGCAGACGAGCCGGACCTCTTGGGACCGGGGCGCACACATCCCGATGGCGACCTCACGGTTCCGCGCAACGCACCCTCCACGTTCAACCTGGCACTTTACGACGAAGGTCTCTTCTGGGATTCGCGGGTCGAGGTGCTCGAGGAGGGCGGCATCCGGACACCCGACAGCGACTTCGGTACGGCGGACGAGGATGCGGGCCACAGCTTGTCCGAAGCGCAGAGCCGATTCCCCGTCACCTCCGCAGAAGAGATGCGCGGATTCGACTTTGCGTCAGGCGAGAACAACGCCGAGGTGCGTGCCGCACTCGAGCGTCGTCTTACCGAGGACGGACGTTGGGGCTCGGAGTTTGACGCCGTTTTTGGTTCCCCGGAGGCGACGTACGCGCGACTTGCAGAAGCGATCGGCGCCTACGAGGACTCCCAAACGTTCACCGGCACGCCTTGGCGCGCCTACGTGGAAGGCGACAACGCCGCCATCACCGAGACAGCCAAGCAGGGCGCGCTCCTCTTCTTTCGCGGCGTCGAAGAGGGTGGCTTCGATTGCGCCAGCTGCCATGCCGGCGACTTCTTCACGGACGAGTCGTTTCATGCAGTTGCCGCGCCGCAGATCGGCCGCGGGAAGGGTGATGGTCTGACGGGTACCCACGACCACGGCCGCGCACGCGAGACGAGCGATCGCAATGATCGTTTCTCGTTTCGCACCCCGACCCTGCTCAACGTCTCGGCGACCGGCCCATACTTCCACTCGGGCGCCTACGAAGATCTCGCCGACGTCGTGCGGCACCATCTAGATCCAAAGGCCGCCCTCGAGCGCTTCGACCCTCAGAGCGTTCCTACGGCCGACGCCCGCGACTTCGTCCGCAATACACAAGCCACCGTCGACTTCCTCGAGGTCTCGGGGCACGGCATCGAGTCGTTTCGCGATCCGCTCGACTACACCGAGCTCGAGGTCGAGGCGTTGGTCGCGTTCCTAGAGACGCTCACCGACCCTTGCACGCTCGACCGGGGCTGCCTCAGCCCCTGGCTCGCAGATCCGGAGCGCGACGACGTGGACGGGCACCTGCTCGTGGCGATCGATGGCGACGGCGACCCGCTCTAGCCAGGGATAGCCCGAAAAACAGCACGATCTGCCGATCTGAGGCGCATTAAGACTAGTCTTTTCCAGAAGTTAGCAGAAAGATTCGAAAGTCTACATTCTTCCTTGACCGCCCCTGGTTCCGCGCTAACTTCGGCGTCCCTTTGCGGGGGGCTACGGCTCTTCAAAGGGCTTCTACAGATTCGGCGGGAAAAACGGCGTCGCTCAAGCCTTGACCGGTACTCCGATCGGGCTCACATTGACGCTTCCCTTCAGCGGACATTCCGCCGATCGATCTTTGAAAACTGAATCGGAATCAATAGTTACGTACTCGGGTCCCGGGTCGTGCAACACAACGCACGACCGGGTCAATTCAAAGAGGCGGTCGCAAGACCGCAATCCGAGAGCAACACGCAAATCATATTACGTGTAGCTCTTGAGCATCTGGCGGGAGCGCCAGAACTCAGCAGGATAAACCAGCTCAACAGTTCAACTGGAGAGTTTGATCCTGGCTCAGAGCGAACGTTAGCGGCGGGCCTAACACATGCAAGTCGAACGAGAAAACCTTCGGGTGAGTACAGTGGCGCACGGGTGAGGAACGCGTAGGTAATCTACCCTCCGGCGGGGGACAACACTCCGAAAGGAATGCTAATACCGCATAAGACCACGCTTACTAAGGTGAGAGTGGTAAAAGGTGCCTCAAAGCACCACCAGAGGATGAGCCTGCGTCCCATCAGCTTGTTGGTAAGGTAATGGCTTACCAAGGCTAAGACGGGTAGCTGGTCTGAGAGGATGATCAGCCACACTGGTACTGGAACACGGACCAGACTCCTACGGGAGGCAGCAGTGAGGAATATTGGGCAATGGGCGAAAGCCTGACCCAGCCACGCCGCGTGTGTGATGAAGGCCTTCGGGTCGTAAA